>VFQQ010000682.1_pt1 | contig 60726 bp, 97 predicted proteins | sample 3512341 | NCBI WGS metagenome assembly VFQQ01 (sample SAMN10412373, study PRJNA504923) | tailings metagenome | isolation source: Relicate 2 Philex TSF1 revegetated site | place: Philippines: Tuba, Benguet | collected 2017-08-29 | reverse complement strand
GGGGGGGGGGGGGGGGGGGGGGGGGGGGGGGGGGGGGGGGGGGGGGGGGGGCTGGCATGAAAGCGCAAGTGCGCAGGGGGAGTGCTCTGGAGGAGAGCTGGGTAGCGAGAGGTAGGGGGGATCAGGTTCCTGATGGCAGGAAAGAAGACGGAGGCCAGGCCGGCAGGTGATGCGTGCGCCCGCCCGCCAAAAATGGGGCTGCCGCCACTTGGCAGCCGCAGCGTCATGCGGTCGGTCAGAAGGCCATCATTTCAGGGGTGTGCAGTGGTGCACAGCGCAAGTCAGGGTGTCGGTTACAGCCTGTCCGGCTGGTTGGCCTGCTGCAAGCCAGCAGCCTGCTTTGCAACCTGCTAAGCCAGGTTGATGACAAGCGGGCCCTGGCCAAAGCGGGGCCCCGCCGGCGCGCCACCGCTGGTGCTCCTCACAATGTGCAGGAACCTGTGGGCAGCAGAGGGGTCGGCAAGGAGCCATGGGTGTGATCAATGCATGCAAGTGGGACAGCACAACCTAGAACACATCCACATAGCGAGTGCCTCCTCGACCCACTTGCCCACTGCGGCTGCCAAAAGCCTCCTAGCAAGCAGCACCCAGTCTGCCAGCCCGCCGCCACTCCCAGCTGCTTACAGCTGGTGGTTGCACTGGTACAGCCGCCGCCAGAAAGCGTCCTCCCCAGATGGCGGCTGCTGGGGTGGCACGCCAAAGCGGCGGCAGCACAGCCCCTTCCACAGCACGTCGCTGCGCGCCAGCGGCCTGCGGCATGGAGCACGGGCAAGGGTTGTGAACAGGGTGCGAATGGCGGCAAAGTTACTTGGTTGCATTCATCAATCTGTGCGGCAGCCGGCCAGTGAACTTCACCCCAGCAAGCAGCCATGGAGAGCAAAGCAGATGCAGGAGCAGCGCCTCTCACAGAGGCATGCACACTCAGCAGCCGGCCCGCTGCCCCCAGCCCCGCAGCCAGCCACTGCAGCCAACCCTAACAAATGCTGCTAGCACTCCCAGCTCGACTCAACGCCCTGCAGGCGCACCGTGCGTCCCGGCAGGTGGCCGACAAGTTGAGCAGGTCTTGGGCCTTGTCCAGGAACGAGCCAACATGTTCCACTACCTCAGGCGGCAGCGACCGCCAGTCAGTCACAGGCGGCGGGTCGGCTGCCACGGGCGGGTCGCCCAGCGTGTGCTGGAAGCTGCAAGGGTTGGCGGGTGGGTGAGGGGAGGGGTTGGGAATGGGGAGGGCTGGGTGAACAACCCGGGGGAGGGTGCAAAGCAAGCCTGCACGGGTGATGCTGATTGGCAGCCAAGCATTCCCTCAGCGTCTGATCCAAGCAAACGGAACAGTAACATGTCGCGTCGGCACTGCAAAGTCTCACCGTGGGTGCACGATCACCGCCCGGCTGTGGCTGCAGCTGGTCGTGGGCCGAGACGGAGCCGGCTGTGAGGCGCCGGCAGCCGTGGCGGCGGCGCCCGCACGGCGGTGCCCGTGCAGCCTGTGCTTCATGCCCGTCATCTTCCTGCTGCGTGGGGGCCGCTGTCCATGCCTCGAGCAGGGTCAGGCGCGGCGCCCCGCCCGCACTTTGGCTGTCGCAAGGCCCGAGGAGAGGCCCCGAGCGCCCTCCCCGGTCTGCCTGCTGCTCAGCAAACGCTCACAGAAGCTGCGCTATTCTGTGGCTGGTCCCCGATGAGCTCCCTGCTGGGCGCCGCAGAGCACACGACGCCCATGCAGAAAAGGGGGCCAAGACCGGCAACCAACAACGCCCGATTGCGCACGACAGCGATCAGAGGCACTGAACAAAGCGCCATGCCTTCTAGGGCCGTCTTGCAACGGGTGCTCACTCTGCAGGCGAGCTCCCGCTCGTTCTGCTGCTGTTACGGCCACCGATGGTGTCGCAGATTGGATATAGTTGCATGCAGAACGTTGCAGCAGGCATTGCATGCCTGATGCCCTCGGGTCTGATGGCCGCCGCCGCCGCCGCTGCCACCGCCGCCACCGCACGGCACCGCATCCATCCCTCAATGCTTCTCCTCCCTGCGCCTGCAGGCCTGCGAGGAGCTGCTGCTCATTGCACGCAGTCTGGCTGTTATTGGGTATCGTGAAGGCGTGTGTTCCGCCACTATCTTCGAAGTGGCGGCAGCACTGCCTACAGCGCTCGTCCCACTGGTGCGCTTCACGAGACAAGCTATGGGCTGTCCTTCCTCGCATAACTGGCCGATACCAGGAGCTAGTCCTGCATCCCACAACCGGCAGGGCCGCAGTGCCATCTTCAATGCACCAGCCGTCATTCATCGCATGCAGGTGGCGGCCAGGGAGGCGGTTTGGGCGGCTGTGGAAGAAGCGCTGGGGCTGCAGCTGGGCCTGCTGGTCGAGTTCACAGGCCTCATCTGCTGGCGGCCGGGCTCACGCATCGGCTGGCACCACGATGCAAACAGGTGCGCAGCGGCCGGATGGGGCGCGTGGGTGTGCTGTGCAAAAGGTGATACCGGTGCTGAGCATCGGTGGTCAAGCACTGGCTGCACTGTTGCTTGGCAGGCACATGTTGCACTGGTCCTGGGAAGGCACAAGCTGCCCCGTTCCCTGCTTGTCCGCCGCACGTCTGCAGGCCCTATCTGCGGCAGCGTACACACTCAGCCGTCTGCTACCTACAAACGGCAGGCGTCGAGTTTGGCGGCGGCACCTTCCAGTTTGAGCAGGGCGCCGATGGCACCGACAGGCCGCAGGATGTGCTGGCATCACCCGGCAGAGTGGTGGGCGAGGGTGGGGCGGTGGCTTTGTCAGCATGCATCTATCTAGCTGGTGCTCCACCATTGTGGCCGCCGAGTGCGTCAAGCAGAATTTCCTCGAAGTCAGTGCCTTGTTTGCCCCATGCAGTGGCCTACGATGCGCGCGATGCGGCTTGCGTGCCCCATGCAGTTGGCCTACATTGCGTGACACTTGGCATCGTTGCCTGATTGATGAAGCGTTCCATCGCTGTCTTGCCCCATGCAGGTGGCATACGATGCGCACGAGGTGCACGGCGTGACCCCTGTCGAGTGGGGCGAGCGCTGCGCCCTCACGCTCTGGTTCACAGACGTGCCGGAGCACTGCGAAGACAGCCGGCTGCTGGCACAGCTGGCAGGTGGGCTGGCTTGCTGATGGGCGATTTGCTGGTCGTTGCTGTGCTCTTCCATAGGGATGCACACATTGCAAGTAGACGTTGTGTGCTGGATGGACGCTCTTCCATGTACTGCAAGCTGTCGCGCATACCGTCTGGTTGTGTGCCCAGCAATCTGGCCCTGAACATTCCAGCCATGCTGATCCACCTGCCGCAAACTCCGCTGCTGTACGCAGGTGCGCCACCGCGGCCGCTGGGCCTGCCCAGCTCAATGTGGCTGCTGGAGGATGGCACTGACCTACGGCTGTGCCGCCTGGCCATGGCTGGGCTGGCGCTTGTGCACAACGGCTGCCTGCTGCACAATGCAGAGGCTGTGCCGGAGGGCGAGGGGCAGCAGCGCCTGCAGCTGGCGGTGCAGCCTGCGGTGCTCAGCGGCTGGCTGGCATGGAAGCACAGCACAGCAGCTCCTGGTGCGGCGGCGGCCGACCCAGCAGCAGCGGCGGCGGCGGCAGCAAGCACGGCAGCAGGAGCAATGGCAGCAGGCGGTTGCTCTGGTGCGCTGCAGGATGCAGTGCAACTGGTGCCGGGCATTGAGTTCAGTGGGGTGCAGCAGGCTGTGCTGGCGCTGCAGCGCTGGGCGTGGCGGCGCTGCCCGGGCAGCTGGGCTCGGGAGCGCGTGTGCAGCACCCACCTGCACGGCCTGCTTGACGGGCGGCAGCAGCAGCAGCAGGCTGCCACGCAAGCGTGCACCTGTGCTTGGCTGCGCACCTGCCGCCTTTCCAGCAAGAATGGGTTGAATGAGCTGATCAGGGAAGAGGAACTTGCTGAGGCAGCAACGGCGGAGGCACATGCGCAAGCAGCGCACCAGGCGGCGCTGGATGAGCTGCTGCCGCGCTGGCTGCAGCTTGGAGCGCTGTTTATCGCTGACTAGTGACTGCATATACTATTGACGCCACCTACCTGCAAGGCCTGTGCTGTCATTGATGTCATGAGTCGCAACAGCAAGGCGGTAGGCAGTGAGTGGGAGGACCGCAGGGCAGCACAGCCGCCCGAGGGAGGCAGCAGGCTGCAGATAGTCAGGAGCAACGCGATGTCGACAGGAAGCTTGAGAGGCACGGGCAACTGACCTGCAGCAGCTGCACGGCTGGGGGCCTGCAATCACCCGCCCATGCGGCACACGATGTGACGGGCGATGGGCGGCGGCGGCGCTCGCACCACAGGCAGTTTCCTGATCGTTCAACGCCTTCTGCCATCCTCACCCAGCTCCCCCACCATGGAGGCACGCCCCAGCGGCCACAAGCGCAACTTCAGCGCCTACGACTCGCAGCAGCCCGGGTTCGACCCGAGCGGCAAGGCGGCCCGGCCCGTGGAGGAGCAGGCAGCCGAGGGCGAGGCTGAGCCGCAGGAGGAGCAGCAGCACGAGGAGGCGGCCCTGACCGAGAGCGCGGCATTCAGCCTCACGGCACTGCGGCAGGCGCAGGAGAGCGTGATCCGGCAAATAGACGAGCTGCAGGGTGCGAGTCAGGCGGCAGGGAGGGGCACGGTCGCTGCCCGAGGTGCAGCTGCCGCCGCCGCCACGGTCGAGCGGTGGCGGCAGCTGCTCGCAGCTGTCGGGGCATTGCATGCCATGTCCTGGGAGCTGATGCTGGAGGGTGATGTAAACAGCTTGCTTGCATCATTGATCCGAAAGATGTTGCCGAGCAGCACTGCAGCCACCAGCCTGCCTGCACATTTAAAGCAACACGCAAGTGCCTTCCCGCCTTCCGCCCGCTGCCCGCGCTCCCGCCCTGCAGAGGCGGGCCTGCATTTCCTGGACCACATGCGCGCCGCTTTCCTGGAGCGCATCGCTCAAGTGAGCTGCGGCATAGCCTGCGGGAATGTGTCGGCGGGAATTCTGCTGCCGCTTGCAACCTGCTGACCCTGGGCCGGCGCTGTTGCATTTCCGCCATGCCACATTGCTGCACGTGTTTGTCTGCCCATGCTCTGCCTGCCTTGCAGACCAAGCTGGAGCTGGGTCAGGCGCTGGACAGTGTGGAGGTCAGCCTGCGCTCCAACTCGGCGCAGACGCTGGACTGCCGCAAGCGCGGTGGGTGCTCGCGGGGCGCTCGTGCACGGCGGGGAATAGATGTGGTGTCAGTGCACAACTGCATGGTTTCCTAGGAGTGGGGTTCACTCTCGCCCTATCGCTAGTGCTGCTTTTCCATGACTCTCTATGGGACCGCTCCGCTTGCTAAAAATTCTGAGCTTATCGTCCCTCCTGCCCCTGCACCGCGCAGCGGCGCTGGCGGGCGAGCTGGTGGAGCGGCTGGGCATCCGCACCCAAGACACCGCCGCGCCCGACCTCTTCAGCGCTGAGCAGGAGGGTGCGGCCGCGGAGCTGCCCGAAGCAGAGTGAAGCGAGCGAGGCGGCGGCGGCAGGGGTGGCTGCCTGCACAGTGAGGCAGCAGGCAGCCCTGCTTGGCAGGGCAGAGGTGCACCGCCAGTAGCCAGGCAGCGATGAGAAGCATACGGACTGCATGGGGTGCTGTGATGGCTGCATATCAAAATTCACTGCATGCTGCACTGAGAGGCATGGTGCACTGATGCGCGTGCTTTACATGCATGTAAGCAGCCTGAGCTGCGGTGCAGTGCCAGTGAATGTGGGTGCTGTGCAAGGGTGAATCGCAAGGGTCCGGTGCAAGCTAGCAAACCGCCAGTTGTTCAATCAGCTGCTGCCACCTCGCAGCCCTCAGTACTCGGCCTCCGCGCTGTCAATGGGCCGGCTGCCCTGCTGTGCCTCGCTGCCGGGCAGGCTGCGCAGCCCGCCCTTGCTCAGCGAGCGAAGCGTGGCCTCGTCCTGCGTCCCTGCCGCTGCGCCCGCTGCGTGTTGAGAAGGGCAGGTGGACGGAGAGGGGTGCAGTCAATCCCGATGGTGCAGTTGGAAGGGCTTGAACAGATGCAAAGCCTAGCATGCACAACAGCTGCACCCCACCCTGCCGCCTTTGGCTACCCTGCTGTGCACCCACCTTGGCTGCCATCGTTGCCAGGAGCCGCTGCCTCCGCCTCGCCGCCGCCGTCCTGCTCCCCTTGTTCTTCCTCTTCTCCCTCCTCCTCCTCCTCCTGCTCATCTTCGCTGGCCTGTGTCTCCTCCTCGCTGTCTGCAATCTCAATCACTTCCGCCGGCTCCTCCGCTGCCGCCACCGCCTCCTCACCGCCGCCACTCTGCACCGCCGGCGGCTGCTCCTCAGCCGCCTGCGCCGGCCCCTCAGCGGCCGCCGGCTGGCTGTGCTGGCCTGGTACAGCTGGGCCCTCATCGGACTCTCCGTTGACCGGCTGCTTGTGGGTGCTGGGCGGCTCACCACCGGCAGCAGGCTCAGCAGCCTCCTCCACCTCCTCACCACCAGCCGCAAACGGCTCTGTGCCCGCGGCTGCCTGCACGGCGGCTGGCGTGCGCTGCCCGACAGCTGCCTCAGCACCCACCTGCTGCTGCTGCTGCTGCTGCTGCTGCTGCTGCTGCTGCTGCGCCTCAGAACCAGCAAAGCCGCCCTCCTGCGCCGCCGCCGGCTGCGACCCGGCCGCAGCTGCCGCCGCCTCAGCTGCCGCTGCGGCAGCCTGGGCCTCTTCCGCCGCCTCCCAGGCCTCTGCCGCCAGCTCTGCATCCTCATCTCCCTCCAGCTCTGCCTCGGCATCAGGCATATCATCGTCCTGAGCCCCTTCGGTCATCTGGGCTGCCAGCTGGCGACCCTCCTCTGCCGCCTCCTCCATCTCTGCCTCTGGCTCCTCCTCTACCTCCTCCTCTTCGACCACCATGCCGTCCCCCTCCCCCTGCTGCTGCTCCTCGCCTGCAGCTGGCTCGCCCGCCTGTTGCGCCTCCATCCCCGGAGCGGCTGCCCCCACATGCTGCACTGCCTGCTGCTGCTGCTCCTCAGCTGCCTGCTGGGTCTCAGCCGCCGCTGCCGCCGCCGCAGCAGCAGCCTCGCCCTCCCCTTCCTCCTCCTCCTCCTCGCCGGCTTCAGGGGGCGGAGCAGGCGGAGGGGCCATGCGCTGCGTGGCGGCCCAGGGCAGCGTGCTGGGCACGCCCTGCGCGCTCTGCACACTGCCAAACGCACCCGGCAGCTGCATGCACTCCTGCGTTTCCGGAAAGTCGCCCGCCGCCGTGGCTGCCGCTGCGGCGCCGCCTGTGGCGGCGTGCTCTGAGGGAGCGGGTGCCAGCGGGGCGCCTGCCGGAGTGCCTCGGCCGCCGCCGTTGCTGCCGATACTGCCCACCGCTCCCGCGGCGGCCAGCTGGGCGCAGATGTTGGCGCACTGCCGCCGCTGCCCCTCCATGATGGCGCCCGCCTCAGCTTGGGCCTGCCGGAGGTGGAGGTTGGGAGGGTGGGGTGGAGGTCAGCAAGGGCAGGAGGAGGGACCTGGACGTCTGAGATAAGGCGATCAGAGGGCCCTGCCTGCCAATTTGGGCAAAATCGTGCATGCAGGCACCCGGCTGCCACCCGGCTGTGCCGCCCACCCACAGCACCCACCAACGTCATTCAGCCCGGCAGCCTCCTAGCCCACCTTCTGCAGCGCCGCAAACGCGGCCTCGATTTTGGCGTTGGCCGCCGCGCTCTCGTCGTTGCCGCGCTGCAGCGCCGCCAGGCAGCCGTCGATCAGGTAGCGGTCGTTCTGCGGGGCAGTTGAGTGGGCACAGGACACACACTGGTGAGGCATGGGTAGGTGGAGGAGAGGGCGCTGGAAACATGACAATCACAAGCCACACCCCGGAGCGCGCCTCGTTGGCTACCGAAACATGCCCTACCCAATGCCCAGACACCCACAATTAACCCGCAGCTTCTCTATACAGCCACCCTCTCTCCCGCCCACCCACTCATTCACCTGCAGCTTCTCGCGCTGCGCCTCAAGCGAGGCAATCTCGCGGCGCGCCGCCTCCGCAGCAGCCTGCGCAGGGGCAAAGGTGGTATGGGGGCCCACGTGGGTTTGTGCGCGCTGCCATGCCTGCCACCCTTCCTTGATCACCAGCAGAAACGTTTTGCTAGATTGTAACTCACGCCTGCACTTCTCAGCCCACACTTGTGATAGCATCCCCAGGTTGCAGCAAGCAGCCAGCGCACCTGCACTGCAGCCAGCTCTCGGCCGTCGGCCTCCCGGGAGCGCCGCTCTTCACTCAGCTGCACCTCCAGCCGCTCCACCTGCAGGTCGCAAGGTGTAGTGGATACACATGGGTGTAGGCAGCCAGGCCCGATGCAGGTTTTTGCTCTTGCCGGGGCCAGCTCGCCTTGCACCCACCTCCCTTCCGCATTCCACCACCGCAACCCGCCCAGCACAGCATCACACATGGGGAGGGTGGAGGCACGCGCCCACCCACCTGCTCCTGCAGCTGGCGCTGGTCGGTCTGCGCGGCCCGCAGGCGCGCCTCCAGCTCCGCTGCATGACTGGCATGCTCCGCGCTGCCGTGACGCAGCTTGTCCGCCTCAGCACGGGCAGCGGCCTCAGCAGCAGCAGCGTCCTGCTGCGCCTGCTGCGCAGCGGCCAGCTGCCCCTCCAGCTCTGCAGGCAAGCAAGGGTGGCGCAAGCGCATGTACTTGAGAGAGTGTGCTTGCAGCTGTCCCTGCCAATACTTTACGCCACACTGGGATGGACCTGCACATGTCAACCCTGCCGCTGAGCCGGCCTGCAATGCAACCACTGCACACAGCACCAGCCCACACCTGCAGCGCGCTGCGCCGCGGCCTCGCGCTGCTGCGCTGCCTGCTCGGCTGACGCCTGTGCCGCCGCCAGCTCCTGTGCGGCCTGGGCGGTGCTTTTCTCAGCGGCTGCCAGCTGGATGTTGAGGTCGGCTTCCCTGCAAGGGGCAGAATGTGCATGGCACGTGATGGAGAAGCAATGGGCATGGCAGGTTATGGGGTCATGGCACCTCTGCGTTCCCCTCCCCCAACTCTGCTGGAACCCTCCCGCAGCTCTGCTGGAAATCCAGGTCAACTTTGCCTAGCACCCCACACCAACCAGCGGATGCTAGAAATAAGCAAGCAACGTGCAGCAAGAGCAACAGGGATGCAGCAAGCACACGCAACAAGCAGGCGCAGCCAGGCTCACCGGGCGCGAGCCTTGCCTAGCTCGTCCTCGGCGGCTGCCTTGGCCGCCTCTGCTGCTTGGGCCTGCACGGTGGGGGGACAACAGCAGACAGCCATCAGTAGCCGGGCCGCATTTCAACTGCCGGTGCAGTTACAAGTGCCGCCAATGCACCTGCGCCTGCGGCCAGCTGCCTCCCTGCAGTCATCAACCGCAACAGCACAACAAAAAATCTTACAGCCCACCTGCGCCTGCGCGGCGGCCGCGGCGTCCGCCACCGCCGCCTTTCGCTCGCCTCGCTCCTGCTGCAGCTCGCGCTCCAGGCGGGCCACCTCTCCCTTGAGGGCCTCCTTGTCCTTGGACAGCTTCTGCATATGAGGTGGAAGCAAGGTGAGTAGAATGATGGATGGAAGCACTGCCGCCAAGCGAGGCGGGCCGACCTCTCCCTTCAATGCCTCCTTGTCTTTGAAAAGTTTCTGCAGATTTATTTACGCCAACATGGGCCACCGTTGCGAGCAGCGTCCTGGCATGCCTTTCACTCCTCCCTGCTTGCTCCATGCAGGCACACACCCCAGCCAGCGCCGCTGCCAACACACACGCTCAGCCTCGCACCTGGTTGGCCTGGTTCAGCTTGAACATCGCGTCAACATCCACCCCGCCTGATGCCGGCCCCGCCCCCGCCGCCCCGCCCTTGCCAGGCGTGCTCAGCGCCGCTCCCGGCCCCGGCACCGTGGGCGGAGCTGCGCCGCCGCCGCTGGCAGGGGCGGCCACCGCTCGGCTGCGCTTGGAGGCGGGGCCGCCGCTGGCGGGTGCGCCATCTGCTGCTGCAGCGCCGCTGGGCGCCTTGCGCTTGGGTGTGGCAGATGGGGGAGCAGAGGCGGGTGCGGCGGCGGCCACATGGTTCACTCCGCTGGCAGCCGCTTCTGGAGACCCCTCGACCGCCTTGAACTCGTACCTGCGGCAGAGGAGGTCATGCAGTTGGCGAGAGAGCATGCAGGGCAGAGGCAGCAGGCAGGGAAGGCCTGCCACAGCAGGGCAGCAGGCCAAGCTGTTGCAAGACAGCAAGGGCCTAAATTGCAACCCACCAACCAAGCAACCGGCACCCCTCCCCCTGCCTCACTCCATGTGGTTGTTGGGCGCCTTGGGATCGTTCACGCTCAGCTGCACCTGCAAAAACAGAGGGGCAGATTGGAGGCAAGGAAGTTGCTCAGTGGCAGCGCAGGCATGTCCGCCATGTGGGCAGCAGTAGCCCAAGGGGTGGGAGCGGCGATGCACCAGCCTGAGCCGACTCGGCCAGCATGCTGTGACTGCCCAGATGGGACACTCCAGCTTGCGTGCACAATGGCAACAGCTGCATGGAGCCAGGTTTGAACGCAAGCCAAGCCCACGACTCAAGCGCAGCACCAGCGCACCCGGTCCCCGGGCTTGACAGGTGCGCTCTTGCCGCGCCCCACGCGCCCGCCGTTGACAAACGTGCCATTGGTGCTCAGGTCCTTCACCATCCAGCTACCCTGCAAATGTGAGTTCAGGGAAGGGTACGGCAAAGTTGATCAAGAGGTGTAGGCAGGGCGGAGGGGTTCATGCCTGGCGGCGGTATGCTCCGTGGCGCGAAATGCAACAGCACGGCCCATGCAGGAGAACGCCCCACGACGCGTGCCTGTGCCTCGTCGTAAAACAGCTCGCAGTGGCGCGAGCTGATGTGGATCCACTGCGCTGGCAAACTGCAGGATCAGGGTGGCGGGGCGAGCAGGTGGGCTGTGAGCCGGCATGGTGGCGTCGAGGCCGTGAAGAAAAGCAACAGGGCAGGCTGGCGGGAGCGGAGCGCCGGCCTGGCGACGTGGTGAGTGCGCATGGGGCGTCGCAAGGTGCGCACACCTTCGAAGTACAACAACAGAGTGATTGCTGTCTGCAGAAACCTTGCCACGCAGGCAGGCCATCTGCTCCACAAAAATGCAACCAGCAGCGGAGCGGGTTTGCTCACCGCACGTCATTGTCGGGCGCCCGCCCAATCTTGGTGGGCTGCCCCGCCGCCAGAACAATGTCGGACGAGCCGTTGGCATCTGCCTTGTACGCCTTGGCGCCTGCCGAAAGCGCGCACAGCCGGAAGACGGTCATGGCGCCGCTGTTGCACTGCGCCGCTCGAGCGTCGGGCGAGGCAGTGCGGCGGTGCCCTTGCCGCCGGGCGGGAGCTCGCCGCGCCCTGCCACTCCGTTAAACGGTTCTTTAGGATGCAGGGAGCTGCACCGTGCGGGAGCTGCACCGTGCGGGAGCCTGCAAAAAACACGCTCGAACGCTGAGCGAGGTTTTGAAGCCCGCTACCGCTACACGGCGATTCAGGCTTGATGTCAGCAGCCGCCACGGAGCGGTGCAAGGCTGCCAGGCGCTGCTGCGGACGCCGGGTGCTGCGCTGCCATCGCACTCAAGCCCCATGTCGCCCTGCGGCCCGCTGCCCACGCCATCGCGACATCGGCAACTAGGAGATTACAAGCGGCCATCGCTGCAGCCGAGGCCCCCGCCGCAGCTGGCCCCACTCGCCGACCGCAGGTGACGGCCGCCTGCGTGGCTGAGGCGCTGCGGAGGAACATGCGGGCACGGGTGGATCACACCGAAAGTGCAAGCATCGCGGTCTGTGCCCACTGCCGCTGCCGCCGCCCTGCCGCCGCCTGCTTGCCCCAAGTGCACCCTCTCGCCTGACTGCAGGCCCCCGCCGCCGCAGCAGCCATGCCGCCCCGGCCCGCGGGCGAGGCGCAGCCGGAGCTGAAGCGCGCCCCAGGCTGGCGCCGCTTCCTGGCGCCTTACTACACATCCACGCTGGCGGTGCTGCCGATCTACGGCCTGGCGCGGCACTGGTTTGATGAGACGGGCGGCAGCGCATACTCGCGCGTGGGCAGCAGCGACGAGCTCTGGGAAAAGGTGAGGCGGATTGGGGCTGGGTGTGGCAGCTTGGCAAGCCAGCTGGAGGGAAGCTGAGGCAGCTGCGGCAGCTGGGTTTGCTCTCTGGGCAACTCCTTTCCCCTAGCCCTCATGCCTGTGCCTGTGTTGAGCAAACCATGCTCTAGTAGTGCTCATGACACTAATTGCAAGCCGCCGCTGTTCACTTCTGCCTTCCTCCTGCCGCCCCGCCAAACAGGAGCGGCTGATCATTGCCTGCTTGGGTGCCATGCTGGCGGCGCGCGCCTGGCGGCGGCTGTCCATCGACCACCTCATGGGCACTGCCACCACATACATCAAGGTGAGGTTTTTATTCCTTCTTCCGACCAGTTTTGGCTTTGGGGCTAGTCCATCGACCACTTGATGGGGACTGCTACCACATACATCAAGGTGAGATGATGCAGCGGAATGCAAGGTGCATTGGTGTGTGCAACCCGCAGTGCTGTTTACCGACTCCGTAGGCCGCTGCATGGCCAAACCACTGCGCCCACACGACTGCCGCTTCCCGCTTGCCGTACACCTCCTGCTCTCCCTGTGCTGCCCACCCTTTGCGCCGCAGGGAGCCACGGGGCTGCTGCTGTGGTTCATTGACTACCGCTTCGCCATCTACTACGCCCTGCTGCTCGTGGGTGAGCCGGTGGGGATGCTTCAAATGTGGCTTGCTCAAGCGGCGGACCATCCTGCTGCTGCTGCTGCCTCCCCTGCGCATGCCACCAACTGTGCCACCACACCATGGCTGCCATGGCGGCTGGCCGCATACCACCCCCCGCCCTCGCCGCTGGTCCCCCTCAGTTCCCTCATTCCACTCCCTTTTTCGCTCTGCAGTCATGTACCTCTTCTTCCCGCAGCCGCTGTTCACGGGCCCCACCGCGGTGCGCCCCCTCACACCCGACGCCTTCAAATCGCTGGTGGAAGACGGGCCCGCTGACGTGGCATGGCTGGTGCGCTGTGCTCGGCTGCGCTGTGGTTGCGCTGTGCTGAAGGTCGCTGGTTGAGGAGGGCAACGCTGACGTGGCATCCTGCTGCAAACCGCAGCAGTATGCCCAACATTCCCTGCGTCCCCCGACCCTCCTGCGTGTCACCCCCACCCACCCAACCCCTTGCAGGTGGAGTTTTACGCGCCCTGGTCCCCCACCTGCATCCACCTGGAGCCCGTGGTGGCGGAGCTCAGCCTCAAGTACAGCTGCTCCCGCCTGCAGTTTGGCCGGGTGGACGCGCCCAGGTGGGGCAGGCTTACTGCATGGGGTTGGCAAGCTTTTGTGCTGTAGCAAAGCTGCTGGCGCAGTGGCGTGTGGTGGTTTGTTGAGCGGCGGTGAGCAGTCCAGAGGCGGGGGTGGGGTGCACGGAGGGAATGCCGTGCACATGCTTACAGCTCAGGTTGCAAGCGCCCTTGGGCGGTGCCGCTGAGCTGCATCCGTGTTTCACTAAACGCATGCCTGCTGACTGTTTTGTTCTTTCTACTGCCGAGCAGGTGGCCGCAGCTGGCGCAGGCGCACAAGGTGCCGGTGTATGGAGCGATCCCCGCCCTGCCCATGTTCATCCTGTTTGAGAAGGGCAAGGAGGTGGGGCGCATCCCCCACATGTACGAAGGTGCGCACTGGTCTGTGGGTGTTATTGTGGTCTGACATGGGCCTGGCGCGTTTGGTGCGGTTCCCCGCGGCTTGTGGCAGCATGGTCGAGAACCATCCTCACAGGTTTGTGCAGAGGCATTGCTGCAGAGCCCCAAACCAGCCTCCACCCCTCCTCCCTCCTGAATCCGCATCTTGCAGACGGCAGCATCTCTACCATCACGGTGCAGCGGCAGGACATTGTCGCTGCCTTTGGGCTGGACGGCTACCTTGCAGCCGCCAACGACGACCAGAGGGGTGGTGCCAGCAGGGCGGCGGCAGCCAAGGGCGGCAGCACCAAGAAGCGGCGGTGAAGGGGGAGGCGTGCGTGGCTTGCTTGAACGCAGCTGCTTGCATTTCTGCACGTGAGATGGGTGTAACCCTTGCCCCGAGTGTCCGAGCCAGCATGGCCTTCCAATCCTCAGCGTTTAGAGGGTGGAGGGCATGAGTGGTGCATTACAACATTGCACTTGTGGAAAAAGTATTCGGAGAGACAGAGGGGCGTGGGCAGCCGGGAATCAAAGGGGCTGTATGCACGAATGAAATGCAGGAAAGGGAGGAGATGGGGAGAGAGGGGGCCGGGTCGGAAGGGGTCGGAAGGGGTCAGAATCAGCAACTGGGAAAGGACAGAGGGTGGGCTGGGAGGCATGGGTTGAATATTTTGGATGGGAGGGAAGGTATCCGGAGCTGAGGCAACTGCAAGTGCGCTCAGAAGGCTGTTGCGAGCAGTGCGCGAGTGGTCCAGAGAGCTTGATTGAAAAGTAAATAAACACATGGCACCGGGGATGGGCTAAATAGGTGACAGAGGGACGTTGGATTATTGCCATGCTGCTTCAAGTGAGCCGCAAGTGAATGCCAGGCGACTGCTGGGTGCTGTTGTTGTTGGGTGGTGCTGGTACCAGGAGGGGTGTGGTGCCATTCGGCTCACTGGCTGCAATCCCAAGCTCCGCTCAGTCCGCTCAGCTCAGCTTAGCTCAGGGGGGTCCAGCGGCCGGGGCTGGCACCAAAGGGAGCGGGTGGCACAGTGACGGGCAGCTCCTCCCACCGCTGGCTGCCGGGCGCGCGCCACTGCAGGCGCAGCGCGCTGCTGCCCTTGCCCTGGTTCCACTGCAGGGTGGAGAGGGTGGACGGGAGGCACACGTGTGTGTGGAGCAGGGCGAGGACGGACTGCAATTGGAGCTGGACTGGGGCGCATGTGCTGTTGACATCATGAGCCTTCACCACCTCCTGGCAAGTCGCCGGCAGGCAAGTCTGCATCATGGCTCAGCTGACCAGGCAACATTTAACATTGTACCACGTACATCAGTGCACCGCTCACCTCAACAATGATGGGCAGCTGGCCGGGCTGCACAGACACCTCGGAGATGCGCGTCTGCGGCCAGGCACCACTGCCGCTGTTGAAGCCGCCACCGGTGTTGAAGCCGCCGTTGAACTTGCCTGCAGTGGCGGGAAGGAGGCGACGAGTGGCGTGAGAATGCGCGTGCACAACCTGGCAGGGCACACAAGGAGGCAGCGGTGTCTTCTCCTGTAGCGGCTCCCTGGGCCGCGGTGTCTCCCCCAGCCATCATTTGCAAGCGGGGCTTGCCTGCGGTGGTGGGCCCGCCAGCCTGCGCCTCCTTGTTGACCCACACCCGCGCAAAGCCGGAGTAGGTGAGCCTGAAGTAGGCCTTGCCAAAGCGAGGGATGCGCAGCAGGGCTTGGAACTGCGGGGCAGGCGGAGGGGTGCAGGCGAGGGCCGTAGGGCAGGAGTGGGAAGGTATGCGTGTAGTGTAGCTGGGCAGCGAGATCGGAGCACCCGTGCGCACACCATGTGTGACAGCTACTGCGAAGTGTGCACAGTCACGCTGCGCTGCCGTCAGCCCCGTTTGGCAATCCTTACTAACCCCGCCCACCTGAACGCCAAAGTTCTCGCGGACGGCGGGGGTCAGGCAGCGCTGGCCAAGCGCGTTGGCCGGCTGGCCGATGCGGCAAGAGATGTCCAGGCGGGTCAGGTTGCCGGCCGCCACAACCGAGCTGCACCAACGAGGTGTGCATAGCAAGGCGGCGGGCTGGTAAGCAGGTGGGGAGGGAGAGGCAGCCCGGCTCGCTGTGCAAGCTGCCGCTCTGACATCGCGTGGTATCCGCCTGATGCGTTGCCAGGCAGGCAAGCCTGGCATTGTGCAGCGAGTCAGCCTGAGCAGAGCTCGATTGATTAACCAACCAACCCGAAGCTCACTTGTTGGAGTTGACAAAGAAGTAGAAGCCAGCGGGCGGCAGCGGCTGGGGCGGGATGGCCTTGAAGGCCAGGCCGTGCGGGCGCCAGGCGCTGTTTGGGCGCGACGGGGTGTGTGGGAGCAGGAAATTGGGCAACAGCAGGAGATAGCACAGCAGGTGGAGGCTGGTGGAGGCTCCATGATGGGCCGGAGTCGTAGGGGCAACAACAACAAGGAGGCCCCCAAACAGCAGCGAGCGACCTGTCAGCGCCAACTTGCTCTGCACCAGCTCACCCGCACTGCGAGTTGCCCAGGAAGCGGTTCACTTCGGTCTTGAAGTCGACGCGCGGCAGGCGGCGGCTGAAGGCGAGGCGGTTGCCGTCGTCCAGGACATCGAAGAAGACTGGGGGCAGGGGTGCAATAGGGGTTGACTCAGGTGTGGCGCCAATAGTTAGCGCGGACAGTGCTCTGTGCACATCCATCTCAACCCAGCGCAGACCTCATGGCAGCACACAATGCAGCAAGGCGCGCTGCTCCACAAGCAGCAGGCAGGCATGCGGCCCCCCTGGCACTCACAGATCTCCTTGCTGCCGGGCAGGTCAATCACGCCGATGCGCTTGCCGTTGTACTTCTGGTCTGCAGATCATCGACAGGGATGGTGGGACTTGGCACGTAACAAATGGGGGCAGTCGCACGTGCAGCACGGCATGCCTTGTGACACTGTCGCCCATCCTGCAGACGCACAGTGGCCAACCGACACTGCAACTGCTCGGGCTGCTGTTGCCCCGGCCACAACCCTGCAGGATAACTGGCTGCGTATGTGCTGCTCCACCTCACCAACATAGTAGGTGGAGACGGCCAGCAGGGTGCCGTTGCGGGCAGCAGTCACTGCGTGGGGGTAGGTCCCCTTGGGCAGATAAATCTCCTGCGAGTCGTGGAAGGGAGAGCAGTGGGCACCAGGTTTGCACACGAGCTGCCCCTGCGGCGGTGCAGGCTTTCAAGTCGGCACTGTCTTGATGCGTATGGCCGTCAGCAGCGCATGGCCAGTGCCGCCGCTGCACCTTGACGGTCACGCACGCTGCAGCTGTGCCTTTTTTTTATGTGCTGTGTGCAGCAACATGCCCCTGCTCGGACCCTCCCGCCTGCCTGCCCTCCGGCCTGCTCAGCTGCCTGAACCTGGGAGCAGTCTATGAACACTGCTGTGAGACACCTGCCTAGGAGCGTGCTCACCTGGATCACGCGCCAGCGGAAGGGGTCGCTGGTGTCCACCAGCTGCACCAGGCTCAGGCCCAGCACGGTGGCCACCACGCGGCGGCCGCTGGAGAAGCCCAGCACCGTGAACACGCACGACTCGGTCACGCCTGAAAGACAGACAGAAAGGGAGGAAGATTGCGAACTTGGGCGTTGAGTTAACGAACGAAGCCTGCACAATCCCAAGGAACAACTGTGACGTGGGTCTGTGCAACAGCGCACGCAATACAGCTGTCCCGCACGTGCGTGGCGGTAGGGGGCAAGCGACAGGCAGGGCGCACTTGCACGGGCGATCCATAGCAAGCAAGTCACTCAGAGGTGTGCATGTGCTTTAGTGCGGCATGCCAAACTGCACAGGCGCAGTGCCAGCAAGGCGCCCGCACGAGCCATGCCACGCCTGCAAACAACCTCGTCCTCACCCTCGCCAGCGATGAAGTGCACGGGCTTAGCAGTGGCGGCGGGGTTGGGGGCAGAGACGTTGAGAGCCCACACCACGCCGTTGCCGCCGCCTGCAAAAGAGCAAGTCAGTTTCGACTGCCTTGCCATGCCTGCTGTGATCTGACAAGCGAGCCAGCCCCACACCGCTGCACTTTGTGGAGGCTGCATCAGCAGCAGCAGGCTGCAATCCCATGGGAGTTGCCCTCAAGTGCACTTGCCCACATGTGCATGCTGTGCAATCCAAAAGGCTTGCCCACATGTGTGTGCTGTGCAATCCAAATGGTTTGCCCGCATATTTGCTCACCTGAGGCCACAATGCCAGAGGAGCCCAGGAACTGCGCGGTCATGAAGCCGTTGGTCTCGCTGTCGGCTGCGGTAGGAGGGGGAGGCGAGCAGCAGCAGCAAAGCCAGCTGAGCAGGAGGTGAGATTCGTTGCTGACCAGGGAAGGAGAGCAGGGCGCCACGATGAGAGCACACCGGTGGAGGGTGCAAGAGGCGGCAGCAAGACTAGGCACCCGGGCAGGGCTGCACGAGCAACAGGTGGGAAGTGAGAATGCCAGCAGCACAGCAAATGCCAGCAGCACAGCAGCACAGGTGCGCATGCATGTGCATTTTACATGTGCACGTGCACACGCATGCCCCGCTCACCGGTGATGAACTCGCTGGCCAGGCTGGGCAGCACCTCTGCCCGGCCGAGATGTGCAAAGAGGCAAGCCAGCAGCGCAGCACAGCCCAAGCACATGCATGCATGCCCACCGGTGATGAACTCGCTGGCCAGGCTGAAGTCGGGCAGGTTCCACACCCGCAGGCTGTGCCGGTACAGCGTCTTGCCGCTGCCGCGGAACTTGGGCGGCACGCTGCGCCCGTTGAGCGTGCTCCTGCGGGGGCACAGGGGGGCGGGCGGGCGGCTGGGTAAGGGCTATGTTCAGCAGCGGCGTGCTGGGGCACAGGCGCTGCACTCGAGTTGGGCCAGCGGCGGCAACAGGGCATGAAGCAACCAGATGCGATGCTTCAACCAATATGACCCACCACATAACTAGGACTAACACCGTCATCGCGCTCCACCCCACCTGTATTCCAGGTATTCGGCGGTCACCAGCTTCTGCCGGGCGGCGTCGATGGCGATGCCGTGGGGGTTGAAGCCGGGGGGCGGGTTGGCGGGATACTCACCCACCACGGGGAAGTTGGGGCCTGCAAATTTGGGGAAGAGGGCCACGAGGAAGAATGCGAGGCAGGTCAATGGGCATGGGGAGAAGGGCCAGGGTGGACAGGGGAGGGGCGGTCGATGGCCGGAGAGCGGGAGGTAAGGCCAGGCGGTGGGCCACCCTGGCTGCCCAAGGGAACGTGATTGGCATGAAGAGTTGGAAGGGGTGGGCCACTTGATGCAAGGGGATCCTGTGCACCACCGCCGCAGCAGCACCGCCACTGCTCGGCAGCTGCCGCAGCGCTGCAGCATGCTCAGCAGGTGGCTCCCGCCCCAGTGCCGCTGCTCACCGGGGCCCAAGCGCACGATGCGTCCGGGGGTGCCACCGTCTGCCCCGCCCATCTGGGAAATGTAGAAGCCTCCATCAGCCTGGCCCAGGAACGAGTCGGTGACGGCGGACTGGCAAGAGGGGGCAGAGGTGGGAAGGAAGCGTTCAATGAGTGAGCCTTCTCAGTGAGAGCCGGCAAGGTTGAGCGGCTGGGTGCGGAGAGGTAACATGAGCTGCCGATGCGCGGCCCCCCACTCGGCAAGCACACTGGTGGTTGGTCAAACTCCACACACGACCAAGGCCCCGCACTCGGCGAGCACGCCACACTGTGACACCCCTCACACCACCTGGCAAGCACCTTTGGCGGGTCGGCGCTGGCGATCCAGCGCGGCTTGTCGGCCACGCTGACGTTGAACAGGTGGATGTCGGGCTGGCCGTACAGGTAGCTGTTGAAGCCGCCGGCGCCTAGGACGGTGGTGTTAGCAGTCAGGCCCACCTGCGCAGGAAATCACGATGGTGTGGGGAGGTTTGGTTGAGGAGGCCAATGGCGGCGGCCTGCGCAGCTGGAATGCAGCAGGCAAGCGCCGCCGCGTCACAACGTGTTGATGTAGAGCCGCCTGCTGCCCACTGCTTCGCCGCTAGCAGCCCCGCTCCCGCCCAGCTCACGTGGTGCGGCTCGTTGCCCCACGTGGGTGTGAAGGCCACGTTCACGATCTGGCCAAAGTAAGGGGACTCTGGCGTGGCGTCCACCACCACCAGTGCGTCCCTGCAGCTGCGCCCCGGGTTGTCGTTGCCGCTCCAGGCGTACAAAAACACGGCAGGGGTGGTGGGGTTTGACGGCGGCGGCGCGTACGGGCCGCGCGGTACCAGGGACACCCATTTGTTGCTGCGGGCGGGGCGGGAAGGGCGACGAGGGAGTCTTGTAGCTTGTAGGTCTTTGTTGGCAGCACACAGGCAACAACCAGCTGATCTGACAAAGTCACCCACAGACGGACACACTTTTTGCCGGCGCCAAGCTTCCGTGCATGCGGGCAGGTAGCGGCGCCGCCCGCCGGCGGCGGGCGCAGGCAGCCATCGCCCCATCGCGCGCTCAATTCACACAACAAACTCACGCAGGGACGCAGGCTTGGCTGATCGGGTCGAAGCGCAGATTGGTGGGGCAGGAGCGGACTTCCCACACAGTCTGCTTATAGCAGGCGACAAATTGCGTGTCGCTCAGGCGAATGCGCGCATCCTTGCGACTCCGAGCGCAAACCTGATCGGGAGTGAGGGGCCCAGAGCCCCGCGCAGAGGCGCAAGCTGCGCACAGCAGCAGGCCGCAGGCCAGAACAAGGGCGGCCCGCATGTTTAACGAAAGAAATGTGAAACTGGGATCGCGTTGGAGCTAAATGGAGGGCGTGCCGTCAAAATGACGAGAAAGGCACTGGCAAAACAACCCTCGCACCCGCGCAGCGAGGGGCCGTGCTGGAACACATGCTGGTGCGAGCAGCCTGCAAGGCTCCTACTATGCATTTCGGTTTTAAAGCACGCCCAACACTCCTGGTGCGCAGGCAGCCGCGTGGAAGCCACAGCCGAGCCACAGCCGGTGCCCAGCCCTCTCCTTGCCTTCACGCCGCGGCAGAGTCCCCGCCGCCCGTCCCGCCGCCGCCCGCTGCTGCCATGCCGCCGCTGCGCAGGTTTGGGTCGTAGTGGCCGCACGTCACGCAGAACGTCTGCTCAGGGCTGGACAGCTGGTAGCCGCAGGCGGGGCAGGGGTCCGAGCCGTGGCGCGGCTTGCCAGGCACTTTACCGCCGGGGAACTGCCGCCTGCACGGCGCAATGGGGCAGCGGTAGCGGCAACGGGGTATGGTCTGCCGCAAGCTTGCGCAGCAGCTGGATCGGTGCACCGAACTGCCCATGCAGCAATATTGCGCATTGACATGCTGACATGCCGGGCACCTGTTCCCAGAGCGGATGTAGTTAATGTCCCAACTTGGGCTGGCGGCTCACCTAAACTCCTGCCAATAAAATAGCTGCTCCTTATCCCGAATCGTCACGCCCTCTGCCGCTGCTGTGGCCTGGCCCGCCGCAAACTCCTCGTCGCTGCGCAGGAGCAGCAAAAAGGTGGTAGAAGGAGATGCGCATGAGGGCTTGGCCATGCGGCAGCACAGCTCCTTCTAACCATGGGTTGGCGCCATATGGTGGTTGTGCCATGGCGGCGCCTCGGCAGCAGCAGCGGTCCATGTCGCTACAGGGCTGACAGCATAGCAGGCTGAAGAACAAGCTTGAATCGACACCCACCTGATGCGAGCGCTGAAGTATCCGGAGGGTGCGCCCGGCAGCCAGGGCCGGTCCCCCAGCTCGGTTGTGCCGCAGCCCACCTGCAGAGTGGGGTTGGGGCCCAGCCAAAGGAGGGTAGGGGGTAGGTCAGGCAACCAGGGAGACCGGTTGCGGCATGCACAGCATGGCCCCATCTGCAGGGCGCAGCTACGGGACCAGGCATGCCGCCCTCCCAGGACCAGCTGCTCGCCCTCCAAGCGCTCAGTTGCAACACAGCCCCTGCGCCACCCACCCGCACCCACACCAACATGCTGCTGCCACCCTGCTGCACAATGACACACTCAGCAGCAGCTCTTATTTGTGAGCCTCCTCACCTCAATGGGATCCTTGCCACGCCAGCAGGTGGGCACTTCTGGGAACGCCAGCCGCAGGGGCATCTTGCCCAGCAGGGGCGGGGGCTGCTGCTGCTGCTGCTCGGGCGCCTTGGAAGCATCAACTTTCTGCTGCACATCTCCGTTGCCACAGCTGTTGCTGCTGGTACACACTCCCTGTGCTGGCCGTGGCTGCACACAATCAGCCTTGGTGAACTGCATGGCCGCTTGCACCACCGCTGGCTGATTGAAGGGCGAGGCCACAAACAGGCCAAAGTGCTGGCCTGCGAGTTCAAAGCAAAGAATGGGAGGCTGTGCGTATGGGCAACCAGGAGACGCGTGCAAGCAACCATGGCCTACTGCCCATCTTTTGCAGCTCCAAATTGCATCGCACTCCATGCTGCGCAGCAGCATCCCGCATCTTCGTTCAACCCATGACCCATGGCTCTCTATCATTCCTCCTCCCCCTCCCAAGCTGCCCTTCCTGCCGGTCCCCGCCTCACCCAGCGGGACGCTGCCAAAGTGCATGAGCGACGCCATGCGCTGGCGGTTGTGCTCCCAGGCCGCCTCGTCCAGGCGGTGCGTGAAGTTGTAGCCCCCAAACAGCTCGTCTGCCGCGTCCCCGGTCACAGCGCAGGTGAAGCCGAGGGCCGCGGCCTCCCGCAGCGCCCGGCACACTGCGTGGGGCGGGGGAGGGGGCTGGAGGGTGTGTGGGGGCTGTAATGGCTGGGTGTGCCAGCATGGAGCCATTGGATAATTCGCTTTACGATGGTGGCTAAAGTGCGACATTATGGAGGCTGCCGCATGCTTGCTGCTCCTCGTCAACATGCACAGCCCAAAGCGCCACACACACCACCGTACCCCATGCACCCAGCCGCAGCTGCCTGGCACCCACTCACCAGCAATGTCGTTCCTGAGCGTCATAGGGTCAAAGCTCTGCAGTACCCGCACGCACTCCGGCAGTTCTTGCAGGGCCTCCTCCAGGCTTATGTCGAGCACATGGTGCTGCACCCCAGGCAGGGCGGCCGCCACTTGGGCGGCGTATTGTCGGTCGGTGGCGGCAGGTGTGCACAGCACAGTGAAGGCGGCCGACAGGCCCAGGATCTCCCTGCCGGCACAGGAAGAAATCGAGCTGTCCAGGCCGCCACTCAGGATGACGCAGGCCCTGCGCAGGTGGGGTTGATGTGCACGTGATGGCGGCGGCGAGCGAGCGGCGGCGGCGGCGACAGCCAGGCGCAACGTGCGGTCGCATTGCGGCTTACCTGCTCCGATCCCATTCAGGCCGCGCTGCAATGTCTCGCAGCGCTTGGAGCACGGTCTCCCGCAGCTGCGGAATGCGCTCGCCCATCCTGCCGCCCTCTTTGCTCAACGGAGGCCTGTTGTGCAAGACGCTTGCAATGCGACAACACTTGGATTCATGCTCCGGCCTGCATGTTGCCCCAAGCCATGCCCGACGCTGCCGCTGCTGCCGCCGCCCAGCAAGCAAGAGACCGCCCCACCAGCAAAAGCTGGAGTTTTGCTTCCAGAGAGCATTATTTGTTGACAATGGTGTGAAACTTCAGTGCAAATTCGGGAAAATACATAACTGAAAAATGGACGAAGCATATCGGCAGCGCCGCCATGCATGCGCAGAGGCGATGCACGCATGGCCGGGCAGCTGGGTGGCAAAACAAATCCAGGCGCCCAGCCCCCGCTGCAGCTGTCACGCGCTGTTGCTCACGCCGCCGCAGGGCCAGGGGCAAAGACGAACACGCGTCCATCTGCCACAGCGCAGGCGGGCGCTGCGCCGCCCCAGCCATCGGACCAGCGCGCCCGGCGGCGCACCAGCTGCAGCCCAGCGGCTGCCGCCAACCGCTCCAGGTCTTCAGGCGCCACCTCTCGCAGCGCCCATCCCTCCTCACGCTCCCAGAGCAGCCCTGCTGCCTCAACAGCCGCCGCCGCCACTTCGCTGGCGTAGCGCTGCAGGCGGAAGCGGTGGCGCCAGATCATGCCGCCATCTGGGGCTGCTTCGCGCGCTGCGGCCAGGCACATGCGGCGGTAGGGGCCGGCGAGCAACTCCTGGCCTGCATGTGCCGCAAGGTGCCCAGGGTCCAGCAAGTTGAGGACCAGGAAAGAGGGAGCCGGAGGCTGGCGCAGGCAGGCAGCCAGGCTGCGCAGCGCTGCGGCTTGGTCGGCCGAAGTGAGCAGATGGTGGAAGCTGCCGGCAGTGAGGATGGCCAGCGAGCATGTGCCCGGCGGTACCGGCGGCTGCGGCGCCGCCATGTCGCCCAACTGCCAGGACAGCTGGACGCTGCTGTGTGTGCTGCGCTCTGCTGCTGCGGCTTGCGCCGCCGCCAGCATCTCGCTGCTGTGATCGACGCCCACAATGGATAGGCGGGTGCCGGGCGATGCCCCCGTCCAAGCCGCCCAGCGGGCTGCTAGCGCCAGTGCCACCCGCCCGCTGCCTGTGCACATGTCCAGCACGGACAGCTGGGCTGCGGAGTTGCTGCTGCCTGGTGCCTGCCCTGCTATTGAGTCGTGCTGGGTGCTGCCACCTGCCGGGGAGCTGCCGGCGGGAGTAGCAGCAGCGGCCAGCTCTTGCAGGAGTGGCCAGCACACGCGCTCCACGTCTGCCCCTGCTTCGTATTCAGGCGGCAGCTGTGCTACCATTGCGTCGTAGAATTGGGCGAACCCAGGCATGCTGTAGCTGTCCTGTGGCGGGAGGGCGGCGGCGGCGGGAGGTGGGAAGCGGCGGCAGCCCTTCAAGGCAACGGCAGGAGCTGGATCTGCTGGCGCCCTCCTTGTGATAGTTGCATGCGCCAACAAACGAGCGGCAGGCTGCAGGAGGCTCCTGGTTGCAGAGAACACTCCCATCCGCACGCACCTGAGGCTCGGAGGCCATCCTGGCGCTCTTCGATCCCGAGAAATGAGCAAGCTACACCAGATGCTACAGCCAAACACGCTGCAAGGCCAGCGATCGGGCAGGGCATGACTGGCACAGCTGTGTGGCCATCGGCGGCCGTGCGGCATGCAGCCCCCACATTGCCATCCCACGGTGCGGCTCACTGTTGCAACTGCTGATTCACAATATACAATCACAGCTGAATCAACTGTACTGCAAAGCAAAGCAACGGGCTACGGTTCCTAAGCCTGCCATGTTTGCCACAAGCTGTTGCATTCCTGTTGCCTTTTGGGGCACTCAGTCACTCGACCCTTGTTGGCACCTGTTGAAGGCATCCACGCCATATCACAGGCGGCAAGTGTGGCATCTGTTTCAAAGTGTGAACCTACACTTCATCCGATTCATTCCGAGACACTAACCAGCTGGCCCGTTTTGCAGCAAAGGTTGCTGCAAGCCGCCAAGCTGCTCTGGGCCTGCGTCCACCGAGCGCCGGGCACGTTGCTGCCGTGGCAGCACCTGCTGCTCATCCGCCACTTGCACAGTCCCTGCGGGCGCCCCCTGCCACGCCTGCTGCTGCCGCTGCAGCCGTGCGGCTCGCTTCCCCGCCGGCAAGCACACGCCATCCGGCACGTACGCCAGCAGCACAAAGAGGGGCGCAAACGCGGCCGCCTTGATGGCTGCCGTTATGAGGAAGGTGCGCTGGAAGCCGTAGCGCTGGATCAGGAAGCCGCCCAGTGCTGCAGATCCGCTCCAAGAGAAGGTGCGCACGCTGTCCACTGCGTTCACCCGGCCGCGCAGGTGGCGCGGCACCCAGTCCATGAGCACTGCGGGGATGGCAGCAGGGTGGTGTGGTGAGCGCAGGGGAGGGCGCAAGGTGGGAGGGCTGAGGTTGAACGGCACGGCCAAGATTGCTGCTCTTGCTACGTCAAGCAAGGCGGTCTGTGCAGGCAGATGGCAGCACTGCGGCGCAGCAAGTCACGGCATGCATCTCTGCCACCGCAGCAGCCCTCGCAACCCATTCACAGCCCCTCGCTTGCCTGAGCGCATGAGGGGCCGGGTTGCGTTTGCCACAGCCATGCGGGCCAGGTGCACCGCCACCAGCAGGGGCCGCACAGAGGGCGGGGAGGTGGGCAGGAAGGCCAGCAGCACCAGCAGAATAATGTCGAGAGAGCGGGTGATCAGGCTGCGTGGCAGGAGGGGGAATGAGGCAGGGTGCGCTGGGCAAGGGCAGAATGCAACAAGCAGGCCAGGCATGGCAACTGGCTCTGGCGCAGGCACAGTAGGGCCGCGTGGCATGATGGCATGCATAACACCAGCTGCATCGCCGGCACAGCAGAACTGCTTGGCGCAGCCAAAACTGCAGCACCAGTCCAGCAGCGGCCCCGCCCAGCCCTCCATACACTTGCCTTATCTGCACGCGCCCCACCGGCTTGGACAGCGGCTGGCAGGCCAGGGCAGCGGCGCTGACTCCCAGCGGCGACAGGGCGCCCACTAGTGACACGGCCATGGGGCTCAGGCCCACCACTTGGTAAAAGAACATGGCGAAGAATTTCAACGTCATGCCTGCAGGCAGTGGGAGGGGTGTGGCAGGAGGCAGGGGGGCAGGGTGGCTGGAGGTCAGCTGTGTGACGAATCCAGCAGTTTGAACACTCCATCTGCCTCACAAGGCCCTTGGGCTGAACCTGATCGACCTGTAAAACTGAGCATGACTGTACAGATGCCTCACCCGAAGCCAGCGCTCCGATGAGGTCTGACCCAGTGATGAGCAGCGTGACGGCCACACCCGCCGGCAGCCCGCAGCAGGAGCCGGCACAGCTGGCGCAGCAGCAGGGTGCCTCCTGCTCAGCTGCTGCCGCTGGGGAGGGACCCTCGTCCAGCAAGCCGACCAGGCTGCCCGCAGACGGCACGGCGGCCAAGGGCTTCTGAGCAGGTGGGGTCAGCACTGCTGCTGCTGCTGCTGTCGCCGCTGCTGCTGTTGCCGCCGCTCCCATTGCTTCCTCCACGTCTCTCGGCGGCTCGGCAGGCAGATGCTCATAGCCGCTGGGCAAAGCAGCGCTGCTGCTGCCGCTGCCGCCGCTGCAGCTGCCATTCGGCGCAGCTTGCCCCTGCTGCTGCTGGCCATGACTTTCCTGCTGCTGCCGGTGCAGCCCGTCCGCCTCCGTCGGCTGGCCGTGGTGCTTCAGCGCTTTGTCGTCATCGAAGCACAGCATGAGGGTGAGCGGTACCGCCATGAGGGCCACGCCGCACAGCAGCACGGCGCGGCAGTCGGCGGCGTCCCACTTGTTCCCCAGGCGGCGGAAGAGCAGGAGCGAGAGCCAGGGGCCAAAGCTGCTGGCCAGTACAGTGACCGCATATTTGCGTGAGTAAGGGGAGCTGCACAGGGTGCAGGTGCATGGGCGTGCGGCTGGGTGAGGCAGGGAAGCCGGTTGGCCCGGGATGATGGCAAGCAGTCGCTCCCACATCTCTGCCGCCAGCCAGCCTGCCACCGTGCTACCCACCAACACGCCCGGGCATCGCGACAAGCCAAACCGCAAGCACACACATGCCGCCCACCTGCGCCCCGGCGGCACCGAGTCAGCAAACAGCGCCTCCAGCGCCGCATTGTACGTCCCGCTGTAGCATCCCAGCAGCGCTGAGGCTGCCGCCAGCATGGGCACTGTAGGCCGCCAGGCCAGCGCCGCTGCCAGCAGGCCGCCGGCGGCAGCACCCACGAGCGCGCCGGCACGCAGCAGGGTGTCGCGGCGGTGGCGGTCTGCCAGAAAGCCGGCCGGCAGCGCGGCCACCAGCTGGGCAATGCCGTTGAGGCCCTGCAGCGAGGGTAGGCAGGCAGTGGGTGGGGTGTGTGCTTGCACCGTGGACGGCAGGAGGGTGGTGCATGACATCTGCACAGCAGCATGCATAATATATATCCTGCAGCGAGGCAGCATGCAGATGACCTCCAGAATGCAACTCCACATCCCAGCAGACCCAGTCAGCCCAACAAACCAAGCCAAGTCGCACCAAGCCCACCTGCACCAGGCCCACGGTTGTGTTGGACCCGGTCAGCAGGTAGAGCAGCGCCGACAGCACATCGCCCGACCGCACCGAGGAGGAGCAGTTCTCCCAGAGCGCCCACCACAGCGCCAGCTGCAGAAGACGACAGGGGCAAGGGCAGGCAGGCAGGGAGGTGGGCGGCGGCGGCGGCGGCGGCGGCGGCGGCAGCAGCACCACCAATGCGGCGCACATCAAGGGGCTGTGATCAGCTCCTTCTATTACCTTGACATTGTAGTTGAGGGGCTGACGTGCCCCAGAGCGCCTGCGCCGCCACATGGTGTGGGGCTCGCTCGCTGAGCTTCCACCAGACCCCCACGCCCCTGCTGTTCACTAATGAAAGCTCCTGCACCATAAATTCGATCGTTTAATGCGCTTTTGGGTGTCCCCCTGCTTTGCACAGCCTGGCACAGCAGGGCGGCCGCCATTGCCGCTCATTTGATGCAGCAACAGTCTGCAGGCGATTGCAAATTTGTGTCACCCTGCGCCGGCCGGCTGGGATGGCGCTCACGGTCGCAAACCCTGCGCTGCGGCTGGCAGGCGCCCAGCGGGCCGCCCTGCGCGGCACTGCCGTGCAGGTGAGGGCCATGCGCCATCGAATCAGCGGCGCCGACAGCAATGGGTGGCACCGCTGCCGCCGCTCCCGCCGCCGCTCAGCTCTGCTGTCCCGCTTGCTGCCGACGGCAGTGCCTGCAGCCGTTGCCAGTGTGCACCACAGGCAGAGCAAGCAACACAAAATGATTAGGCTTTGTTGCCGGAATTGGCAGCAGGGCGGCAGCAGTGAGTACACCTGCATCTTTCTTTCCTTACCGCTGTTCCTCTGTTAAATGCAGGCTCGGCCGGTGCTGCCCGCTCGCCGGGCCGCAGCCCGCGCCCCGCTGGCCGTCTCCGCCCGTGCCACCAAGCAGCAGACTGCGTACATCTGCGTCGACTGTGGGGTGCGCATGCGGAGGGTTGTGAAGAGCTGGAGACATGCTTGTGGGGAACATGGAGCAGCTGTGATGCAGGCTGAAGTGGGCGGGCATTGCTGTTTCACGCGTGCGCAGCAGTGCGCAGCACTTTCCACCGTTGCGGGCAGCGCCCACCCTACCCCCACACCCCTGGCGTGCCCTACTGCAGTACATTTACGACGGCAGCGAGGGCCCGTTTGAGAAGCTGCCCTCCGGCTACCGCTGCCCCGTGTGCTCCGCCCCCAAACGCCGCTTCAAGCCCTACGTCGGCGGCGCGGGCCGCAACGACGCCAAGTCCATGAACGCGCGCTACGAGCGCATGCAGTCTGAGGGCGGCGGCAGCGGTGGCAAGGTGGACAGTGGCGCTTTCCTGGCAGCTGGAGTGGCGGCCGTCGCCGCTCTGGCGGGCCTCTATGTCTACCTCAACTCCCAGTACCAGTGAGGCCGCGGTACCGGCAGCAAGCACATGCTGGTCTACTGGTGTCATGCCTTGCTGTTGTGTGAGACGGTCCCCCTGGCCGTGCCACAAGCCACTTGCTGCCTTGCTCGCGCAGCGCCCATTCATTGTCAACCCAACCTGCAGCAGGTGCTGCTGAGAGGAACACTTCACACCCCTGCTTTTTCTGTCAGTCTGCATCGCCCCATTTTTGCTTTTCAGAGCCAGTTTTCAACTCTTAAAGCTTCAGTGCCGTCAATTGATTATTGAAAACACAAGCGCTGCAGCGGACACAATAGCAGTCAGTGACTAGCAGGGAAAAGCAACGTGTGTGCAAGGCAGTGCAGCAGTTGTGGCGAAGGAAAGGGTACGCGTAGGTATGTGCGAGAGTGGAGCAGTGTTGCAGTATTTATACCGACCGGTGCATTGCATTGTCTGCCTCGCCTGCCAGCTGGCCCGCACTGGTGGTGGCGCCAGAACGAACCCAGCCACGCCGGCGCCCGTGAAACGCAATTAGATGCTGCCCAGCGCCTGCTCCACCCGTGGTGGCGGGCGGCCGAACTGACAGCTGGATGTGGCCCAGCGCTCCCAACTGACGCAGCTGAATCTAGATGCGGCCCAGCGCCTGCTCCAGGTCTGCCCACAGGTCCTCCACGTCCTCCACGCCGCACGAGTAGCGCACCAGGTTCTCCCCAATGCCAATCTCCTGGCGGCCCTGCGGCGGCGAGGGCAATGGGAGGGCTCTGTTACCGAGCAGCGCTGAGGGTCATGTTCACGTGAGTGGACGTTCACTGCTGTCCTTCCTGCTCGGAGTTATTGTAATATGCACTGAGCACTAAGCAATCAAGCAACTGGCGCAACCGGTGCACACACGCATAGGCATGCACCGCCTCAGAGCACACCCTATCCCCTCCACTCCCGCCTCTCACCGCCTCCCCCATGTCATAATAGGTCATCACCGCCGGCTGGCCGATGAGCGACTCGGTGCCGCCCAGGGAGGGCCTGCGCGTGAGGAGGGCGGCGAGGCGTCAAGGGCGGGAGGGTGAGAGCCTGGATTGCTCGACGATGGGTGTGCGATTCGATGCTTGCAAGTCGGCGGCAGCTTTGCACTGCAGCACAGTGCGCGGCACAACACTCCTGCCATGCACCATGTGCGCACAGCGTGGCTTTGCCATGTCAGTGTGGCAGCGTCAGCACCTTGTATGCAACCCAGGCACCGCGCTCACCCCATGTAGGGCAGGCACACAGCATCAACAAACCGCGCTCACCCCATGTAGGGCAGGCACACCGCGTCCACAAACTCGCTCGTCTTCTGGCGGTCGCCCTCAATCTCAAAGCTGACCACGCCGCCAAAGCCGCTCATCTGCGGGCGGGCGGGCAGGTGAGTGACACAAGAGTGGGTGGGAAGTGAGTGAAGGGCAGGGCCGGTGCAGCTCTGCCCTGCTGCCATCTTCGCCGCAACCGCTGCTGTCACTGCTTCAGCGGCCGCAGCAGTCACAGCGAGCCATCCCGCTGCGGCGTCACCATTCATGTTTGGAGGTGCGAGGTGGGCCAGCCGGCAGCGCTGCCCCAGCCCTGCCCACCTGCTGCTTGGCGATGTCATGGTCGGGGTGGCTGGCCAGTCCGGGATAGTAGACGCGCCGCACCTTGGGGTGCACCTCCAGCCGCTGCGGAGCAGGCAGGAAAGTGGAAGAAAGCAGTGGAATCGGTACGAGCACAGCAAGTGCCATCGGCCTGCATCCATGTTCCCTCGCGCCTCACCTTGCCTCTTTTGCACCGCCAATGACACAGTCAGGCCCCGCCTGGCTGTACAAAGAGTACATCCCACGCACCTGCGCCAGCGTCATGGCCGTCTCGTTCTGCTGCTTCACGCGCAGGCTGAGCGTTTTGATGCCGCGAATGCACAGGTAGGCGGCCTGTTGGGGAGGGGTTGCAATAGAAGAGGAGGGGTGGCTGCCTGAGCAGCAAGATGGATGCTGCATGTCCCAGCAGTCCAGCATCTCCACACCAAGTTTGCCAGCGCTGCTGCCCATGTGCTATACAAGCATATCAACCTTGCCAGCTGACCTGGGGGTCCAGCGTGGCGCCGATGACCTTCTGCAGCTCCCGCACCAGCCAGATCAGGTCCCCCCGGCCTGCAGGTTTGTATAGATGTAGACGGAACTAAATAGCCTGGCTGTTATAATGTCCACAACTGCGGCAGCCTGGCGGCGCGCCATGCGTCCCGACACAGCACGCACGGCAGAGCGCAGCACGGCGGGCATGGCGCACCGCACAGCGCGCCCGCCAGCACGTCGTTGTGCCCGCCCAGGTACTTGGTGGCCGAGTGCACCACCAGGTCGGCACCCAGGGTCTGGGAGGGAGGAGGCATGGGCTTGCACAAAGTTGCAGAGTCGCGTTGACCTGACATCGCCTATAATGCTGGCAAGCACAGTGCGCACTCTGCCCAATCACCTCTCCCTCAGCAGTCGTGCTGAGGCCCTTACCAGTGGCTGCGTGTTCACGGGTGTCGCAAAGGTGGAGTCGATGGCCACGATGGCGCCCTGCACAGGAAGCATGCCCCACCCCGTGCTGACTGAGTCGAGGGCGGCGTGTGTCCGCTTGTGTGCAACAACTGCTGCATTGCTGAGGTGGTCCAGCGGCAAAAAGCGTATGGAAGCAGGACGCAGGAGCACCCTCAAAACTGTGCCGACACAGCAGGTCCCCAGCCCACCTTCTTGTGGCAGAGCTGCGCGATGCGCGGCACGTCCACACACCGCATGTCTGCAGGCGGGCAAGAGGGGCACTATGGGCTGTGATGTTCAGCTGCCGCCAGCTGCGCCACTGGCAACCGGGAAGCGTCAGGAAGCACACCGCACAGCCTACAGCGCAACCCTTCTGTAACAACCTCTGCAGCCGACTCACAAGGGTTGGTGGGGTTCTCGCTAAAGAACAGCGACACCTGCGAGCAGCAAATAAACTTGGGTGCCTCAGTCGCGGCTAGAAAGCCAATTCTGTAGAGCCATAGAGCCATGCACAAACTGCACAGGCAGCAGCAATGGTGACAGGGGATCGCACAGCGTTACACAGCACCGGGGCCAAGCAGTGGCAGCAGCGCAATGCTCAGCAAAACTCAGCGCTCAGCACAGACATAGCGCAGCGCAGCGCTTCTTGCTCACCGGGTGCCGCTCCAGCGCGTCCTCCAGGGCGGCACATAACACAGCGCAACGCATAGCGCAGCACAGCGTAGCAAAGCACAGCATTCAGCGCAGCACGTAATTGCCTACCGGGTATCGCTCCAGGGCGTCCTCCAGCGCTGCCAGGTCTGAGGGGTCGATGACCGTGGCCCCGATGCCCATTTTGGGCAGGAAGGTTTGAATGAACTGCGGCAAAGAAGGGGGATGGCAGGGGGTGGCAGCTAGCGCACCTTGTGTTGTGCAGTGTATCTGGCTTAGTCGCGGTTCCACCCAGCCTGCTCTGTCCCTCACCTGGCGCGTACGACGATAGCAATCTGTAGTGGTCACGATATGCCCGCCCGCAGGCACCAGCGCGAGCAGCATGGTTGTCGCGCTCGCCATGCCGCATGCGCTGACCTGCGCCGGTCGGCAGTTTGCGTTACAGGGGCTCGCAAGGTGCGCCTTGTGCTCGACGGGGCTGCATGCTGCCAAAGCAGAACAGCGGCACAACTGCAGCATGCAACGAAGGCTGCCACTGCAAAAGGCGGCATCGCTCTATCACACATGCAGCCGAGGCATCACAGCAGCAGGCCAGCAGCAGCCCCTGCCCCGCACCACGCAGTCCTCCGCGCCCTCCAGAGCCGCAATCTTCTCCTCCAGCACCCGAGTGGTGGGGTTGCCGTACCTGCACGGTGGGATGAGCGGCAAATGAGGTAGCACCTGGTGCGGCACGAGCAGCAGCTGCTGTTGCTGGTGTGGGATGAGCGGCACGGGCAGCGCCTATGGTTTGCTGCGCCGTGTCAGGCCACGGTCTGCATGATCCCACTGAACTCGGTTGCCCACTGAAACCTCCCTCAACGGCTCCTGCCCCCACCTGCCGTACTCCCAGGAGTGCTGCCGCTTCTCTTGATACTCAACCAGCTCCGCGGTGTCGGCAAAGGTGAAGGTGGATGACGTGACGATCTGTGGGGGCGGCAGAAGACGATCAAAAGTGGGGCAGAAGATAGGCGGCATGGCAGGAAGGGCAGAGGATGCTCAAAAGCCAGTGGATGAAACACGGGTACAGTGAAAGCAAAGTAGCCTGGCGGCGCTCACCGGCGTGGTGCAGGTGTCGTGGATTTTGGGGCGGCCGTGCCGCTCGCCGGCATGCACCGCCTTGGTGGCCAGCCGCCGCACATTGGACATCGCGTTCTGCTGCCTGCAGTGTATTCGTTAAGGAGGCAGGCAAGAGTGGTGTGGTGGGGGAGTAAGCATGACGCACAGCAGGCAGCAGGCAGCAGGCGGGAGCGGCGGGGGTCGACATGGTTGCGTTCAATGCAGGCAGGTGTGCAGTGGTTCAAATGCAGCCTCCCGGATGGAGAGACTTTCGAACCTACCGCTCAGACTCGCTGCTGTGGACTTCGGGGGGCGGGATCCGCCGTTCAGGGGGAGGCACCACCGGCCGCTCTGGCGCCGCGATGGCGGTGACGGCTGACCGGCGGCGGCGGCACGGACCGCGACATGCCGCGCTGCGCGGCTTTGTGGCGACCGCCTGCACTGTCATGCCGTTCGTTAGGAGGCGGAAGCAAGCAAAAGGGAGAGCGAGCAAAGGGGCTCTGCAAGCCGTCTTGCTGTGCAGTGTTTTCGGAGTCCACCGGGCTGCCAGACGCTGCGCAGGTAGTTTGGTTTCGAAACTCGATCGGGTTTGGCCACCAGCCGCCGACCAGGCCACGTTATGGCCTCGCTGGCGGGCGCGGGCGCCACGAGTCTCCCAGGCCAGGCACTGGCCTGGCGATGCTGGTTGAACGGGCTAAGCGCGATGAATGCTCAGCGAGCCAGCGACCCGAAACACCAGCCCTGCGGCGCCGGCGCCGCAAGCACCGCCGCCCGGCCAGGCCTTGCACGAGCGCCTGCATCTGGACTCAGGGCTAACCTACACATCGTCTATAAGACGACCATCCATCATTGTCACACATTGATCTCTCAAACGCTTCACTGCATGCCGGCATTCTCCTTGCCCTCCTCCTCGCTGCCGCCGCCGCCGTCCTCGCCGCCCTGCTGCTGCACGGCCAGCGCGCCGTGGTACTCATACCTGCACGCATTGGATGTGGGATTGCAACAAGTGTTGGCGGCATCACAACAAATATGGAAGTCTCAGTTGGTGCATTCCTCACGGCAGCAGCAGCGGCAGCAGCGGCATCCCATGCGGCATGCACCGCCTGCCGAGGCGCAGCGCTTAACTCAGCGGCGACACACTGAACGGGCATCCCCCCCATCCGACCAAGCACGCCAAGAAGCACACTTACCAAACAGGCACTGCATCCCACCTGAAGATGAACCCCTTGCCCAGCACGGCCAGCAGGTGTCGGCAGTCCTCAGACAGCCCGCACGCCCGCACCGGCGCTGCAACAAGGGGGGCGGGCATGCGGCAGGCGGGCGGTCATCGATTGTGAGCCACGGCAGCCCAAACCCCCAACCACAAAACAGCCTATCACAGCCTCCTGTTCGCGCGCACATGCTCCATACCATTCCACCCACCTGAGATGCGGACCGCCGGCATGTGGCACACACGCTCCCCGCTCTCCGCATCAAACACGTAGCAGTCGCCGCGGCTGTTGCCCTGTTGCAGGGAGATAGCCAAGAGCAACGCAGGGCATGTGGGGCAGGAAGGGCCACAGTTTGTGGCAGGCGCAGCGCTTGCTCGGCACGGCATGCACAGCGGGTGCAGCGCCTGCTGAGCATGACAGCACAGCACATGCAGCAGTACTGATCAGCCTCGCCCTCAGGCCCTGGCTGCCAGCTCACCACAGCGATGTAGCGCCCGTCCCGGGTCGTCCCAAACTGGCAGCGGTTGGCCCAGCCGCCGCCGCCGCTGCAGTGGGGCACCCTCCAGGCTGCCACCGCCTCCAGGGCAGCAGCCGAGCTGCCCTGGCTGCCCTGGCTGCTGCCGCTGCTGAGGTGCCAGATGCACATGCAGCCATCGCTGGACTTGGTGGCCACCCGGCCGCCAGGCAAAAAGCGCTGCAGGCGGGGTAGTAAATGGGATGGGTGATGAAGCAAGAAGGGCCGGCGTGAAACATGCTGCTGAGCAGGATGCTGCCTCCGACGCACAACCCGCCTCCTGCCCAGCTTACCACACAATCGATTGAGTTGCTGAGGCTGGCGCCGCCCTGCAAAGCAAGCTCTCTCCGGCTGCCCTCGTCAATGTGCACTGCCGCCGCTGCTGCTGCCTGCTGCTGCTGCTGCTGAGCAGCAGGCGGCGGCGCAGCTGTCTGTTGATGCCGCTCCGGTGGCTGCTCGGCTGCCGTTGTTTGCTGCCCATCTGCTCCTGCTGCTGCTCCTGCTGCTGCTGCCGCTGCTGGCACAATTTTGTACTTCACCAGCTGCCCCTTGCGTGTGCCCACCAGCAGGCTGCGGCCGTCTGGAGCCATGGCCTGCGGACAAAGCAGGACAGCAGCAGCACGTGCCAGGTGTTGCGGGGTTGTCAAGCAAACTGTAGGTGCGGCGCTTGCAGCACGCCACCAGTCCACAAGTTCCAGAACATCGCTGTCCTGCCGCATTACAGCCCTCACCATGCAGCCCGCGTCTGGCAGCTGCAGGCTGGACAGGCACGCCTCAGCCGGCACGTCCCACAGCCGCAGGTTGCCATCGCGAGACAGCGAGGCCAGCAGGCGAGGCGCGGCAGCCTCCGCCGCCGACAGCTCAACCACCTCGCTGGAGTGGCCGCGCAGCAGCTTGGTCACGCGGGCCTCGGCAACGCTGATGACTGCAGGCAGAGGGTTTGGGGGAGGCGTGGAGCTGAGGCCGGTGGGATGGCACGGCAGGATTGACAAACACTCAGAGTATCATGCAGTCCATATACAATGCAGCTGGAATGTTGAGGAGCATCAGATGCGGCTGGCACAGAGCACGTCCAGCACAAGCCGGAAGGCACTGCACTGTCCAGCGGGCATGCATGCCCTGGTAGCTCTCAGCAGCAGAGCGCAGGCGCGCCTCACTCATGGCACCGCGCAGGCGAAACGCAGGTGCCTCACTGCAGCTGCGCATGCTCGTCACCCAAAGGAACAACCGTTCGCGCCTCACCCGAGATGTTTGGGTCCTCCCCCGCCACCGCCAGGCAGGCGTCGCCATGCGGGTGCTGGCTCCAGCCCTGGGCGCCCAGCCAGGCAGCCGCGCCCAGCTGGCCGCCGGGTGCATGCTCCGAGGGGGCGTTGGTGAAGTGCACCACTAGGGCCACATGATCTCCCATGTGCTCGTCATCGTACACTGGAAACAAGGAGGGCAGGGGTGGCGCTATGGTATGATGCGATGGTCGCAAGGGCACAGAAAGACATCATGCCCAACTGTTGCCAGATCGCACATGCAGAGGCGGTGGCATGCAGGCGGCAGCGATGAGCACGGATGCAGCTCTGCTTGCCAGCCGTTCCGCCAAGCTGTGCTCCTTGGCCCTGCTGCAAAGGGGCCAGCCCCAACATTCAAGTAAGCCAGCGCACCTGTGGCCTGGTCCTTGCCAACTGTGGCAAACAAGTTGCCCATCTGAGGGTCGCAGTGGTTGAAGGCCAGCGCCTGCACCGGCGTGGCATGACTCTCCTGCATTGTGGGAAGACGGCAGGCAAAGGCGGGCTGAGCGGAACAATAAGCCTTCACCCGCCACGACACTTGAACGGCGGCGGCAGGCGGTGGCAGACGGCGGCAGGCGGGCGCGGCGCTGCCACTAGCAGCTACCATCGGACCGATCGCTCAGTGTACAGCATGCTGGAACTTGCCTTCACCACTGTCTTGAGCCGCAGGTTCTGCAGGGCCTGCAGGCGGTAGGCGGCCAGGCCGCCCAGGGCCGCCACCTCCTCCCCGCGCGCCGTAGCTAGCTTGGTGGCCTCGCAGTTCATTTCTGAAGTGTTGGGAGTCCAGCAAGCGAGCCTAGCCCAGCGGGCCGCAAGAGTGGAGTGGAAGAGCGGCGGCAGGGCCTTCAAGTTGCGCCTGTCTGCATCTAAAGTGATCTGGTACTACGGGCATGCGAGCAGGGTCGCCGATCGGCGCAATTGCCCCATGGGGCCGCCAAAAGAACCCTGGTCGTGCGCTCTCACGCTTTGTTTCAGTAGGCAATGGATGCCCTGCGCTCGGTGGCGTTTGCCGTTGCAATCGTCACGGGCCTCCTGGCGGTGGCGTGGCCCTACCTGCCTTTCGCGAGCGTGCAGGACGGAGGCTGCCCCCTGGTGAGCTCCCAGCGCTGTATAAGATGTGCATGCTCTTATACAGCTTACAAAGCTCGCGCCCTGCTGCCTGCAGGGCTATGGCAGCGGCGGTGGCGGCGGCTTGCCGTCGCCCCACGACCTTCGCAGCGCATTGCAGCCCAAAGGCAGCAGCAGCAGCAGCAGCCTTGTGCTGTACACAAACGTCACAGTATGGAGGGGCGATGCAGCCGGCACACACGGCGAGGCGTTCCTAGTGGATGCCGCCACCGGCCGCTTTGCATTTGTCGGCGACCGGCCAGGCGCGGCGGCGGCGGCCGCCGCCCAGACACAACAGCAGCCAGTTGAGGTGGATTTGCAGGGAGCACATGTCATACCTGGTGAGCCCATGCTGCGACCCAATCATTGCAAGTCTGTAGTGCGTTGCGCATGCACCGCCAGCATGAGACGTTGCAGAGTAGTACTCAGCCGCCACTGCTGGACCTCCACCCATGCAATCTGAAAAGCTCTGCTGCATCTGCTGCGCTTTACTGCAGGCCTGATTGATGCCCATCTGCACCTGATATACGGCGGGCTGTCCCTGTCCCGCCTGGACCTCTCCAGCGCAACCAGCAAGGAGCAATTTGTGGCAGCGGTGGCGGCCGCAGTGGCGGGCGTGCAGCCCGGCCAGTGGCTGCTGGGCGGGTCCTGGGACGAGAGCCGCTGGGGTGGGCAGATGCCCAGCGCTGATTGGATTGATGCAGGTGAGGAGTTTACAGCAAAAGTTCATAATGTTCAAGGTGGGAGGCTTGCCGTGCCAGGAGTCTACAGCAGATGGGAGTCACCAGCTGGGATCGATGCATGCACAATGTTGCTTAGCTGCGGCTGCGGATGCCTTTCTTCCCACCCTGTGCCCACTGCCCTGCCCCTGCCGCTGCTGCTGCAGCCACAGGGGACGTGCCCACCTGGCTGCTGCGCCATGACAGCCACATGGCTCTGGCCAACAGCGCCGCCCTGCGCCTGGCTGGCATCACTGCTGCCACTGCCGACCCGGCTGGCGGAGCTATCTTGAGAGGCCCCGATGGGGAGCCCACTGGCCTGCTGACCGATGCAGCCATGCAGCTGGTGGCAGGTGAGCAAGGGGTGGGGTGCAGGCAGGGCGGGGTGTGAAAGTTCGCTTGCGCCTGACCGGGCATGTGAAGTGATGAAAGGCTTTTGCCAAGCGTTCAGTTGACACACGGCCGGACAGTGCCATGCTGGGGCATCAATCTTCGGCGCTTGACCGGACTGGCTGTGTCTCACATTCAGATGGTCTGCACCTCCCGTCCCTGCACGCAGATCACATCCCGCCCCTCAGCGTGGCACAGCGCCGGGCAGCGCTGGAAGCAGCTGCGCAGCATGCGCTGAGCCGCGGCATCACCATGGTGCATGACATGGGCAGGTGAGGGGGCACTTATGTCATGCAGTATGACTTTCAGCTAAGAAACTGCATGGGTAGGGGCGCGCATGACATGGGCAGGTGCAGAGGCAAACATGTTTGCGGTGTGGCAGAGTAGAGGCAGCGCATATATATAAGTGAGGAGGCACACATGTCAGCGGTGTGGCACCGTAGAGGCAGCGCACGTACCGGGACATGCATTGTGGCTCCATGCCTTGGCTTGTGGGCATGCTCAGCTGTGCACCATGACCCAGTGTGCACTGCAGGCAGACTCAGGTGGGGCCTCGCCTGCTTGGCCACACACACACACACAACAGTGTGCTGGTGTTGTCTGACTCGTGTTCCGACACACAACGCACACAAGTGCTGGTGTTCTGTGTTCCGTGTATGCAGGATTGCATTCATGGACGGCGAGGAGGCGGCGTGGGACGACTTGGAGCAGGTGGGCGGTTTCTGCCCAGGCCGACTGCTGCTAGAGATGCGTCGTCATTGCGGTGTGTTGGATGGAACTAAGTCACATCAACAGCAGTACGCTGGCTGCCCGCCCGTGCAAGCAAGCAGTCCGTCTCCCACATGCCTACCACCCCGCCACACAACTGCCACAGGTGCTGGTGCCGGCTGCCAACGAGGGCCGGCTGCCGCTGCGTGTCTACTCGTTTGTGCCGCTGCCCACCTGGTGAGGGAGGCCTTGCTGTGTGGTTGCTGCAGTGTAGTGTGCTTGCAGGCACTTGGTGAAGCAACCTGTGCAAAGGGCTGTGGCAGTTGGCACCTGTGCTTGCAAGCACACTTCGCATCAGTGCTGCTCTGTGCACGACCCAGCAGCTCAAGTGCCGAGCCAGCTGCAGCTGGCATGCTGCCGTCCCTTCCCATTTGCCGCACTGCTGCACCCCTCTGCCCCTGCGCCTGCCCGCAGGCGGCGCATGGCGGAGCGAGTGCGGCACGTGGGGCGGGCGCACCCCGGCGGCATGCTGCTCTGGGGAGGCGTCAAGGAGTTTGCAGGCGAGTGTACCAGCTCCAGACTGACAAATCTGTTCAAGTTGTAAGCAAGCAGGGTTTGCAGCGAGTTGCATGTGTGCGGCATCTGCCTAGCAGTTTTTCTTGGAAAGGTTTTAAACAGATCACAACCGTACTGCGCCTTCCCTAACTACCGCAGATGGCAGCCTGGGCAGCCGCACTGCGCTGTTCCATGAGCCCTATGCCGATGCTCCCAGCACAAGTGGCACTCGCACCATTGACGCAGCGCGATTGCGAGAACTGGTGACGGCGGCGGACGAAGCGGGCTTGCAGGCAAGTAAGGGTGGATGAGCTTCCATGTCCCTCTGGTTGAGGCATGTGCTCCAGTGTTTAGTAGGGGATGCGAGGCGGAAGAAGCAAGCCTCCGATGCCTGACCGTTTTGAGAACCTGCTTGCCTGCAGGTGGCGGTGCACGCCATTGGCGACCGAGCCGTGGACGAAGTGCTGCACCTCTTTGCTGAGCTGGCGGCCAACACCAGCAGCAGCAGCGGCGTCGGCGGCGGCAGCAGTAGCAGCAGCGGGAGAGATGGAGGCAGCAGCAGCGGCGGCAGCAGCGGCAGCAGCAGCGACGAAAGGGGCAGCAGTCAAATCCCTGCCCGCCCAGGGGGCGAGCCGCCGCACCGCATTGAGCATGTGCAGCACATTTCAGGCCCGGGGACCGCCCAGCAGCTAGCGGCAGCGGGGGTGGCGGTCACGCCCAACCCGCTGCACCTGCTGGCTGATGCCGGCATTTTGGAGGCTCGGCTGGGGCGGGAGCGGGCTGGGGCGGGGCGCTCCTATGCGCTGCGAACACTGCTAGATGCAGGCGTGATGGCAGCTCTGGCATCTGACTGGCCGGTGGTCCCGCTGGAGCCACTTTCAGGTGGGGTGCAGCTGGGTGGGTTGGGGTGAGATGATGGCTTGGGGTGGGGTGGGTGGGGTGAGAGACAGCTGGAGACGCAGAAGTGATAATGCTCTGTGGGCCTGCATGCGGGCTCGCCCTGCACAATCGCTGTTCCTAGACCTTTCCGAAGAAAACCCCTTGACACGCATCACACCTGTGTTGTGCTGGTGCAGGCACGCTGCGTGCTGCGGTGCACCGGCGGGCGCCTGGCAGCAGCAGCCCCGCCTGGGTGCCTGAGGAGGCAGTCAGTGTTGCGCAAGCTCTGGCTGCGCACACGGCAGCGGGTGCGGCGGCGGCAGGCCTGGGTGCAGATGTGGGGCGCATAGCGCCTGGCCTGCTGGCCGATTTCGTGGTGCTCAGTGGCCCGCCTGGCGCAGACTGCCGCGTGCTGCAGACCTTTGTGGGCGGTGGCTGCTGCTGGGGGTGCACAGGCTGAGCTTGTTGTAACACCCAACGTACGAGGATCTGCACTGATTCTCAAAAGCTGGTACGGCGCACATCCCGCAGAGCGGGCAGCCAGAATCTGCAGCTGCACGCCGCTAAGCCGCTGAGCAGCGGCGGCAGTGGGCATCAAGGTGCTCCTCAAGCATCAAGGTGCTCCTCACGCAAGACTGCAACATGGCTCATGCGCTGCTCTGCCGCACTGCCTGCCATTGTGTTAAATCAAGTCTGCAAAGGGCGTAACGGCTGGCCACGGCTGGCGGTGCCGCCGGGAGCCGAGATGGCAGCACCCATGTGAACCAGCCAACCCAGCTAGCCAGCCAGCCAGCGCCCGCCTGCCATGCCTCGCGCTCTTTCTCTCAGACACAACTGCTTTCACATGTAAAATGGACCTGCCATAGTTGTTGGTGGAGACTGCGCACTGTGGGGCGCACAATCGCAAACAGGATGAAATATGGCCGGGCCAGAACCCAGCGGCACATGCCCTCAGCTGGGCCTCATGGGTCGAACTCAGCTGCCGTGGTTACGCCGCCCCCTCATCGCGTGCCGGGCCCTCGCCCTGCAGACGCTGCTTCCGCTGCAGCTCTGCAATCTTCGCGTACGCCTGCTCCAGCTCCATCTGCATGGCTGCGTTGCTTTCCTGCAGATCCGCTATCTGAGCGTGCGCCGTTGCCAGCTCGGCCGTCAGGGCTGTGGTCTGCATTGCTGTGTCGTTCGCCGTGTGCTCTAGCTCTTGCTGCCTCGCTGCTCCTGCTGCCCCCGCTGCTGCCGTGGCATGTCCCACCGCGTCTGTGGGCTGCGCCTGCGCCTGCGCCTGCACCCGCGCCTTCGCCTGCGCCTGCGCCCGCGCCCGCAGCTGCTGGCACCACGCCAGTATGCACCGCTGCATTGTCCAGGCTGCAATGATTGCCACGTTGATGGCAGCGGTTGTGAGGATTGCCACTTGCACCGTGAACTGCTGGTTGGGCCCTAGGCTGTCAAAGCTCGGCCAAAGCAGCTGGGCCAGCTCCCTGAGCGGCAGAGCCGGGGAGCGGCTGCTGGGTGGCCGTGGCCACGCGGTGCTGGTGCTGGTGCTGGGTCTTGTTGGTGCGGCGCTCCACCGCAGGTTTACGCTCTGCGGTCCAGTCCACCTGTTCTGCTCTGAGTGGGCCAGAACAGCACCGCGGCAGCAAAGCACCGTCGCTGCTGCCGGCAGGCGTGCAGAGGGCACGGCGGCGTTGCGGAAGGCCAGCGCGCCGTTGGGGGAGGCCAGAGAGGCCTGGCAGGCCGCTAGTCGTCGGGCCGACAACATGCTCTTGCCGCGTCAGGGTGCGTGGGTGCCTGCGCTACAACAAAGAGCGCAAATTCGGGCTTCAAACGTGCTGCGCTGAATTGGAGGGAGCTGCACTCGCCCGCGGGCGCCATGCACTAGCAGCTTGCACGCTGGGCATGCTGCGGGCGCGTTGGCCGGCGGGGGGCAGTGGGACTTTGCAGCACCAGTGGCAGAGTTGCTCCAACTCGGAGTGATCCGGGGGTGAGCCCTGTCATTGAGTTTGCAGAGGTGTAACGACTGGCCACGGCCTTGCGGTGCCGCCGGGAGCCGAGTGGTGCCAGCAGCAGCCATGTGAATCGGCCACGTCCACGCTGCTTGTCGCCACTCCACAGGCACCGCCTGTGTGCCACTGAGAGCATCACGCCACAGCCATACACATGCAGGTCGCTCGTCCTGGACAGCGAGAGTCCAACGGCAGCGCTGCCGCTGCCCCTGCGGCGCCGCCGTGGCGCAACGCCCAGCCATGGCGAATCACTGCCCCGCGCAGCACTTCCCGAGCTCCCGGTGCCTTCACAGTCAACTTCTTGCTCTCTCCAAGCCCGCACGTGCAGCCCTTCGCAAACCCTAAACCCGAACCCGTCGATTGCGATGGCGCAGGCACAGGCAAGTGCAGCCACTAGTAGAAGGTGGGGTTGCGACCTCCCCGAGCCCCCGCGCCGCCACCTGGCCGGTCGGCGGCGCGGCTGCCGCTACCGCCGCTGCCCCGCTCAGCCGCCGCACCGTTCACTTGCAGGACTTTGGCGCCATCGCTGCCGGCTACACTGAGTGGGTGCTTGACCGGCCACTGACCATCGGGCTGTTCCAGGCGTTTGTGGACGAGCTGGCGCCGCAGCTGAGCGGCCGCCCTGGCGCCAAGGTAGCCTCGCAGTGCGCGTGCTGGGCAGTGCAGCAGTGCTGCAGTAGTGCAGCCCGGCCTTGCTTCAACAGCTCAGATACAGTCCTTGGTTGCCCCTGTGCCTGGCAGCGCTGCTGTGCCTACTGCTCCGCTCTCCTGTCACTGACCTTTGTGCTGCCCTTCTGTGGCCGCCCGCAGATACTGGATGTGGCCTCGGCGGCGGGGGAGCCCGCCTTCACGCTGGCACGCGCGCTGCCGCAGGCACGCCGCTGCCTGCTCCGACAGCCCGCCTGCATGCACAGCTGCAGGCTGGACCGCGTGCGCTGTGCCTGATGCACAGTTCCGTGCAGATCCGGGTGCAGCCAATGCTGCTTATGCCTACACCGCCGCTCCCTGTCCAACAACCCCATTGGGCCAAACCCCCCTGCTCCTCATTCCCGTATGGCCACAGGCCACCGTGTATGCCACAGACATTGCAGTGGAGTTTGTTGGCCTGGCGGAGCAGCGCGCAGTGCGGCAGGGGCTGACCAACGTGGTGTGCCAGCAGGCGGATGCGGAGCGGCTGGCACAGTTTGGGGACGGCAGCGTGGATGCCGTCACCTGCTGCATGGGCCTGATGTGAGTTGGGCGAGCATGCTGGCAGGACGGGCCCTCGTTTCTGACAGCTGCCTGCTTGCCCACATCTGGCTTGCTCCCCTGGCCTGTGTGCCCATCCGCACAATTTCCATGCATGCAACCGGCTGCTGGCCGCCCGCCTAAGCCCTGCTGCCGCGCCGCCTCCCTGCCACCGCAGGTTCGTCCCCAACGTTGCATCGGCGTTTGCGGCGTTCCGCCGCGTTCTGCGCCCCGGCGGCGTGCTGGGCTACCGTCTGGCAGCGGGACGGGGCGGTACCTTTCTTCGGTGCCCTTGAAGAGCTGGCGGCCGCCATTGACCCTGGCTGGACGGTAGCAGGGGCGCAGCAGCAGGCGGGGCTGGAGGGGCAGCGGCACAGGCAGCCGGCGGAGGGGCAGCACGCGCCGCCCTCCGTTCCGTGCCGGTTTGGGGACCCCACGCCGCTGCTGCGGGCGGCAGAGGCGGCAGGGTTTGCTGCAGTCGACTGCCGGGAGCTGCGCTTGGCGTTTTCCTTGGCGGCAGAGGAGTGGTGGGAGTGTCTTTGGAGGCTGCCGGACACGCCTGTCAAGGTGCGCCGCGGCTCGCTCCCTTTTGAGTGACAGGTCAAGCCCTGGCACACTGCTCTGTGCTCGAATGCTGGCTGTGCTCTGTGTGCTCCCACTTGCTTTGGCCTCATAGCCCCGCTGGCTGCCGCCCCATGCAGGCAGCACTGGAGCGGGGACAGGCGGCTGGCAGGGACATGGCGGCCTGCAGGCAAGCGGCGGAGCAGCTGCTGCGGCAGCGCGGCTGGGTGCAGCCGGACGGTTCGATTCTGGCGTCGGACCAGATGGCGTGGCTTCTGACGGCACGGGCGCCTGCCTCGCACTAGCACCAGGCTGCCTTGTTTACTTGCAGGCAATTCCGGGCTCGCCGCCGACAGCTGGCGGCAACACCAGCAGCAGCAGCAGCAGCAGCGGGAGAGATGGGGGCAGCAGCAGGCCTGCCCCTAGGGGCAGCAGAGGCAGTGGCACCAGCGCTGGCGGCACACACGGCAGTGGGTGCAGCGGCGGCAGGCCTGGACGCGGATGTGGGGCACATTGCCCCGGCCCGCTGGCTGATTTGGTAGTGCTCAGTGGCCCGCCTGGCGCTGACATCAGAGGTTTGCAGATCTTTGTAGGCGGTGGCCCCTGCTGGGCATGCACGGGATAGGCTGCTTGGCACCAACGCTTTGAAAAGATCATAATTGCATGGACCGTACCGCACGTAACCGGCCGGAAGGGAACAGGACGGCAGCTGCGTCGCAACGCAGCAGGAATCGACTGGCTCAATCAAACTGCACGGTGCGAGATGGTCCACCAAATGCCGTGCCTCTGTTGCATGATTTACAGCTTTGCTCAAGTGGAGTGAGGTGTGTGGCTACTTGTGCAAGGGTGCCAGGCCGCCGCTGCCGCCGCTGCCGCCGCTTAGGTGGCAGCGGCCGAGGCGCTACTGCCTGCAGCCCGTAAAAAGCTTCGTCTCATCTCTTCGGCTTCACGAGCACACTTGCAGCTGGTCTGGACGGGCAGAGCAGCGCGCCAATGGGCGCAAAAAACAGGCGGCACTTGCTGCTCGCAGCGGCTGCTGCGCTGCTGATATGCGCTCCGCGACAGGCAGCCGGCATCACAACGACGGGTCCAAGCTGCAAGGTCGCGCCCCCACCCGGCCTGCTCGCGCTGCCCCGCTGCCCCGCTTCAAACAAGACGCTCGCTGATGCAAAAGCAGGTGGGCTGACTTTGCGTGGGTCTACATGCAGCGCGGCAGCCCTATGGCAGCGGCGGTAGCGGCGGCGGCGGCACTGCCGCCACAGAAGCTGCCACTAGCGGCCCTTTGGGAGGAGGCCGGCCAATAGCCGCGTCCTCGGGGGCGACGGCAGGGCAATTCTCGTGTCTGTTGTTATTTATATTGTCAAGGTGCAGTGCCGCAGGACAGGAGTGGTGAGCCCAGCCCCGTGGTCGGCTGTCCCAAGCATCAGCCATCCCCCTCCCCTTGCCTGCAGTCGCGTGGGAGTTTGCTCCCATCGTGCACATGCACCCATTGGAGGTGGGTTGGCGCTGCCGTGGGGCAGCAGCTGGGCTTTTGCTGAGCCTGGGGGTCCGGTGCCAGCTTGGCAGTGCATGTTGCCCGTAATGCACTATGCCCTTGCCGCCGTGCGCGCCCTAACCCGTGCCCTGTGCATCATGCTACTGCAGGACTACCACCTTCAGTCACCAGATGTGTGGTTCAACAATGCCGAGATTTACTATCAGGCGCGGCGGGGCATGCAAGCTGGAGCTTTCCCGTGCTGGGCCGGCGCTGTGGACAGCCTGCTGCTTGCTGCTGCGGTGCCCTGCGCATCCTGTGCCGGTGGTGTATGGAGGGGCCTGTGGCATGTGGCGCATGCAGCGGCGACTGTCTGCGCGCATGCACTTTGTTGCAAGCCAGCGGGACCATGTGCTGTGCACCTGGTGGCTGCCGCAGGACTTTCGAAACTCCAGCACAACGATTCACCCCTGGATGAGCCAGTCGCCCACAAACGAGCTCATGTTCATGCCCAGGCGAGCCGAGCAGGCAGTGGCACTGGGACGCGTGCGTCGCAGTCTGCCGTGCAGTTTGGTGGCAGAGGGCGGATCCCAATGCAGCGGCATCAATCTAGCGACCGTAGGGGCATGGCAGTGAATTGTCGACCGCCCTTCCCTCCCCCTCGCTGCAGATCCTATGCCACCGTGCTGAATGCCACGGGCCTCACTGATGCGGAGAAGGCCGATCTGATCTGGGGAGCCCCGTTGGATGAACGAAACCGCTCCACAGCAGACGTCTACTGTGCGTCCGCTGGGAGGAGCTAGGTCTCGGGTGTGGGGATGCCGCTTCAGCGGGCCGTCGCCTGCTGGGTTGCAAGCACAGCCACGCAGAGGCCGGCCCATGCAGCCTTGCCGCCCCGTGCACTGCTGCGGCCTGCACGCTCAGCATCCGCGGCTGCCGGCTCAAGGGCCACATCCCGCCGCCGCCGCACCCGCTGCTGCAGATACGGTGGCAGAGGTGCCAGGCTCCCCCGGCACGTGGATGTTTGTGTACCACCTGTTCTACAGGTAGAGCTGCGCTTCAATGCGGCATGGCAGGGCGTGTGTGTGCAGCCAAGAAGCATGCTGGGCAGAGTCCGTCGGCGGGTATGCAAGCGCACGCATGGTGTGGGGTGCATGCTGCCCTGGCAACCGCACCCCCCGCCCCCATCAGCCGGCTCCGCCAACCCTGTGACGTCCATGTCATGTTGTTGTCATACCTGCTGCAGCTGGCAGGGCTGCTCCAACATGGTGATGGCCATGAGCCTGAACCAGCAGCGCGAGGTGCTGGACTTCATTGCATGGTGAGCGCCATGGTAGCATGTTAGCATGTTGAGACCCCGCAGTCCTGGTGGCTTGGTCGCCCGGTGGCCCCAGCCCTCAAGTCAGTCCTCGAGCGAGCGCCGCTTCTATGGCACACTTGCGGCCTGGGTGCTCTCTTCAACAGAACTTCATGTGTCCCTGGCGCTCAGGATGCGACCCCCATCCCTTCGCTCCGCTCCCGCTGTGTGCCCCTGTGCAGCCCGCTGGGTGTGCATGAGGGCGACTGGGAGCGCGTGTCTGTGCTGGTGTGTGCCGAGGATCTGGAGATCCAGCAGGTGCGAACAGGGACCTTGGCTGGCTGCAAACCAGCACCCTGGCTCAGCCTGCCTGTCCGCTGGCCGGGGGTGCCACGGGAGGCGAGGGGCACCTTTGTGCAGCGCTTCAGGCCCATGTGGTGTCGAGGTCCGCGAGGTCCTGTTTGGCCTGTTCCGAGTTGCTTCCCAGCCACCGTTGCTGCCGCCTGCCCGCAGGTATCCTACAGCCAGCACGGCTGGTGGGAGACACGGGACTGCACCCAGGGCAAGTGCACGCTGGCCCCCGACCCAGACGGCACCAACTCCTCAGTGCTGCACCCTGGTGAGCCCCCATGGCCATGGATGGGCAGCGTGCCCTCAGGCACCCCTTGTGCACGCCGCACCTGCACCCATCGGTGCTGCGCTGCCGTGCTCCAACAGCCTGGGGCAAAGGCGCAGCATGCTGCAAGCATGCGTGTTGGGTGCTCGCCGTTCACGCTGCCAGGTGCTGTGCACCCCCATCAGCCCCCACCTGCTGCATGTCTCCTGCCCACCCCTTGCGCTGCAGTTGCATATTCGGGCCTGTCCACCCATGCCAACTACTTTGAGGAGAGCCCGAGCTATGTGTACGCCATGAAGGTGGGCAAGTGGTGTGTTTGCTTCTGTGTGGGCTGGAGACCAGGTGGGAGCAACATGTGCAAGCCAGCTGTGCTGCAACATCCAGCAGTCTGCCCGCCTCCCTCCAACCTGTGCTGTGACACACCACCGTCGCTGGGTGCTGAGTGCTCCCGAAATGCCTTGCCCTTCTGCAGAACATTTCGCTGGGAGGCAAGTTCTGCTGCAGGGAGACGCAGGGTGCTGAGTGACAGCATCAACCACGGCATGCAGAGGGGCCGTGCTGACGCGTGCGGCGCTGGCAAGGCGTGCACGTTACCACGCTCCCGCCCCAGCCTTGCTGATTCCTTCCGCCCTGCTCACCTCAAGCCGCGGCCGCCACAGGCTTTGCTGACTGACTGCCTCCTCTGGCATGTCTCACCGCCCGCCCGCTCTGCAGGCCGCTTCTCGCTGGACAACCTGGGCGGCGTGTGGATCGTGGACCGCACCATTGCAGACCCCGACTGGATTTGGGTGCCCACCCCTGAGAACGTAAAGTACCTGCCCAATATGACCGAGATTCAGGCGCTGCCCGAGGCGGTGGGTGCTGCACTTTTGGGGCAATGTGGGCGCTGCCCGAGGCGGTGGGTGCTGCACCTGCAGGCGGTGGGGGCGGTGATTGCAGCGCATGGGGCGGCAGGAGGCCTCGGCTCCAGTTTGCGCGCAGTGTTCGGCAGGTCTCGCTGCTGCGTGAGGACGTTCAGCAGCCCCTGCCTGGCCTCAACGCTATCGGCCAGGCTCAATATGCCTGCGCCCGTGCGGTTGTGGCAAGGAGATGCCGACGCGGACGAGCTGCAAGCGGCAAACGCGGCGTTTCGGAGTTCGGCCCAACGGGTCCAAACGGCCGCATGCTGCCCCCTCCCGCCTGCTGCAGGAGCGCGCACAGTGGGACTGGGCCACATACCCCGGCAACTGGGCCATCAACCTGAAACCGCAGCAAGTCACCTTCAACTGCTTGATCAACAACCGTGAGTGCTGCGCAAGGGGTGGTAGATGCAGGTTTGGGACGGCAGGGTGCACCAGCTGCGGCCTCTACGTTGCCGCTAATGCAACCTGTGGTGTTGATGTGCAGCAGTCCGCCTTGCTTCCATGCCGCAGAGACGGCTAGGAAGGAGTGTCCCGACACGCCAGCCACTCGCTCGCTGAGGACCGCCTTCAAGCTGCTCGACTTTACCGGGCTGCAAGGCGCCGGCGACGGCCAAGGCGCTGTTGTGTGAGTGCCGGGGCTGCATGCTGTGCTGTGCAGCGCATGCCGCAGGCATGGCTGGCGCGCTGACTGCCTGGCATGGCGTGCAGACAGAGCTGGGCAGGCTGAGGGTGGGGCTGGGCTCAGACAGCGGAGCCTCCAAATGCAACTGGGTCCGTGTGCCGTGTGAGCACCTGCAAAGGTGCGCGCTGATCTGAGCTTCCCTGGCCACACATAGCGCAGCTGGTCTGCGGGCTGACACCTTGCGCTGATCAGCAATGACCCACCTTTCCCAGCAACCTTTCCCTCCCCCCGGCTTTGTTCGCAGTGGCGATGAGGAACGCTTCGACACATTTGTGGGTGTGAGCGGCGGCAGCAACTTCTCTACTGTGGGCACTGCGGGCATCACAGGTGCGTGTGGTTTAGTGGGCCCCAGCGCAGCGCCTCGCGTAGCACGATTGCCATGGCTGATGTGCTGCTCGCCTGCCCTTGTGCTGCACAGGTCCGCTGTTCCGCGCCTTTTCATACCAGGTGGGCAGCGCCTGCGGCAGCTGGGCGGTGTGTTCTGGTTCCATGCGCGTCCCACCAGCGGGGCTGGCAGCTGGGTGCTGTGTTTCCGCTCCATTAGCAGGGCTGGCAGCTGGGTGGTGTGCCTCTGGTTCCACGCGCCTCCCACCAGCAGGGCTCCTGTACATTGCCACCTTGCAATGCAAGGCCCCGCTTCCGGAGGGGTCATCCCTGACTGCTCCCCACCCTGCCGCACCCGCAGTGGCTGCCCGAGCGCCACGCCATGATTTACTCGGACTACGACTGGAATGCCACCATCCTGTGCCCCGAGGACATGGAGGTCACGCTCGACTTTCCAGAGTGAGGCCCTTGGGTGAACTGGGTGAACCTTGAAGGGGAGTTCACCTGCTGTTTTGGGGCCTGCCTGCTGCGCCCCTAGATGTACGTTAGCGTTTGCTGTGGACTTGCCAGAGCCAGCCGCACCGCCCTGCCCCGGGGCATGCCCTCTTGCTGTGTGTACAGCACCCCCAGAAGCACTCCCAGGGCACCCCTAGGTCTGCCTGCTTCTCGACTGGTGCAGCATGCTGCTGTGCATGCAGACGTGCTTTGTGTCTGTGTATGTGTTGCACGCATGTATGTATATTACGCTGCGTGTTTATCCAACCCTCACTGTCCCTGTCCATGCAGCACCGGCCAGTACACCGCTGCCACAACCATCGACACCATCATCAATTGTGAGGCGCTGCAAGCTGCACTTGTTTGGGCCGCCTGCAGCTGCATGGTGATGCCGCCCAGCCAACTGCGCCGATGTGCGTGCACGATGCGCCTCCCCCGCCCCTGCTCCTGCTACGTGCAGACCTGATTGGCATCTGTGTGGGCGCTGTTGGCCTCTGGTGCGCTCACCCTGCTGCCCTGCCTGTGCCAGGTGGCCGAATTGAATGCCTGCCAGCACGCGTACACCTGCCTTGAAGGGCTGCACTGGCGGCAGGAGGGGTATGTGTCACCTCCGCTTTTGGTGGCGTGCCCTCTCCCGCCCCCGCCCCACCCCACTGCTGCACCCCCACGCCCTCTTGCCTCCTCCTTGCCACAGCCTGGTGCTCATCTTGTTTTTGGCGCTTCCGGGAGCAGTGTCCACCACTTTCGGCTCCCCAAAGGTCGTTATGTCGGTTGGGTTGTTCTTCAAGACGGCCCCCGGGGCGGCTTACAGAGGGGCAGGCAAGGTGCCCGCCGCTCTGGCAGCCAAGCGCGCGGCAAACTCAGCCAGCGCTGCCACCGCACCGGCTGTGGCCAGCGCAGGCGCTTCTGTGCCCCCACTGGGCGGCAGCAAGGCAGAGCTGGCTGTGCCTCTGGAGGCAGGTGCCACGGCTGGGGCAGCAGCCGCTGGAGCAGCCGCCGCTGCCGATGGCAAGCAGGCGACTGAGGTTGACCAGCAGCCGGCGATGGCAGCAGGCAGCATGCGTGTGGTGGACCTGTCTGAGGCACCGACCACCTCCCAAGAGACGCCCTACTTCGTCTGTGAGTGCCGGGCAGAAGGGGCAGGCGGTGGGAAAATGCTGTGTGTGGCATGCCGCAGGGCAGTGCGCAGGAATGGAGGCGCTGCTGCTGTCGCTTTAGCCTGCGAGCTGGACAGGCAAAGGCTGCGAGCGGGACGTGTGGATGCCTCGCTGAATCCACCAATTCTGTCTTGCGCAGATGCGGTCATGGCGTTTGGGCTCTACATTGGTGGGATGGTGCTGACGGCGCTTGGCACGGTGAGAATGCAACACCCAAGCGGCGGTTGCTGCTCGTTGAACAGCTGCCGATTGTTTGCCAGCCCAACTGTTGCCTGGCCAGTCCTTGCTGCTGCATCCCACACCGCCCAATAATAGAAACTTCCCCCTGCCCACTTCACGGGCTGCAGCACCAGTTTGTGGCCAACTCGGCCGCGTCGTATGCAGCGGTAGGTTTTGTTTGGGCAGCAGACATGTGGGATGCTGCTGTACCAGAAAGTGCCTTGCCAGCTGGCAAGCCGCACCTGGCAGCTTGCCTTCTCTCTTCTGGCAAACCATCTGTGTCGCCTGTGCTGTGCCGCCCACGTGCCCTCTCTCTATCAATGCAGTGGCTGGCTGGATCCAACGGGGTGATGATTGCGATCAAATGGCTCATCATTGGCGGCCTCATCTTGATTGGTGAGTTACACGCTCAAATTTTGGCCGGGACAGCCAGAATCCCAACCGGATCTTGCTTAGGGCCTGCAAGCTGCTGGCACGCTCACCGGTGCAGAACTGCGCAGCTGCCACCATCGCTTAGGGTCCTGCACAGCCCGCCGCTCATCAACACTGCCCACCTGCGCGCAGGCCTGTGCGACATATTGGCGCTGTTTGTGGTGCTGTGCGTGCACCGCCCTGGCCTCAGGTTGGGCACCCTGCGGTGAGAGAAGGGCGCAGCAAGGTTGGAAAGGTTGCTGACGTATGCACATTTGCACACTGTTGTGGAGGCCGTCCCAGAACGCATGCCGCAGCTGTGCATGTGCCAAAACCTTGGCTTGTTGTTGCTTGGCGTCTTTGTTGTGACTCACCCACTTGCCTCTTGCTTCCTGCCTGCCTGCTGCAGCTTCAAGAACTACCTGTACAGCGAATGGGCGCACCAGCGCGCATACAAGGTTCATGTGAGGAGGCTGCTTGTGTGGGCACAGGCTGCTGTGGCATGAAGGATGCTGCACCCGCCGTTGCCCTCGGGCTGCCCACTTGAATAGTGGCCAAGCATGCACGCGCTGGTGGCTGACTCACGCCCTGCCTGCTGCTCGTGGTATTGGCCCCCACAGATTGTGACCACGGGGCTCATGGTGCTCGTCATCTCTGTGGTGAGCTGGCAGCCTGGCCTTGGGCATGCTGTTGCCGTGCCAATGGGAAGGAGGGAGAGAGTGCAGCCTGCCTGCGGCCAGTGCGCCTGGCCATGCGACTTTTACGTTTCGACTGTTGTAACCAACTACGCTGCTTCACCTTGTGCAGGCTGCCATCCTGTTTGGCCTGGGCCTCATTGTGGTGCGCTCCTGGTGGTGAATGCCTGCCGTCTTGGAATCATGCGCTCACCCTGCTGCTGCAACAAACCCCCACTGGCTGTGCCCCTGTGTGCTGCCTCGTCGCTGCTTCTCCTCAACAGTCCACACCTGCTTGTGCCAAGCACGGCGGCTTGTATTGACTACACACCTCAGCCCAGAGCATCACCCAGGCTGCCCCGCCTCTTCCCCTGGCCTCGCCTTTGCAGGTTGTCATCCAGTTGGCTGTGCGGCTGGCATGCTCCAGCATCGCTGGTGGGCTGGGGGCAAGCTGGGCCTGGGGTGCATGGGTTCAGCGGCAGCCCGGTAGCAAGCGAAATGGTTGGGCACAGAAGGACGCAATGCCCGGGGCAGCCACCTTGGCCAGCTTGACAGGACCGTGCCTGTCTCTGTTGCTGCAGACGTCAACATCAATGGAATCGAGACGTCAAATGTGTGCGTGACCATCCCCAGCGTGTCAGGTGAGCGGAGGTAATGCGCATTCTGCAGCGCGGGAGTGGCTTCTTATGCGTGCTTTCTTCAGCAGGATTCGTGGTACCTTAGGAAGCCCACATCGGCAGGTCGCATCCACCGGGCTCACTCTTGCTGGGCCTGCCATGCTGTGCAGAGGAACCCATTTGCGGCTGGGAGGTGATGGAGGTAAGTGAATGGGCACATGGCGCGCATTCCCTAACCAACCAAGCCAGATTGAGTGGCCAACTGCCTGGGGTTGAGAGAGTAATTGCCTTGCCTTGGCCTCAACTAAGCTCGGTGCAAGTTCCGGCCTGCCCGTGGCCTGCCACTCAATGCGTTGCTTTCCCGGCTCATCTTGCTTGCAGGTTTGCTATGACATCACAAACATGGGAGTCATTCTGCTCGTCCTGGGCGCCATGCTGCTCCTGTGGGCCCACATTGTGTGGTGAGCACCCGCCATCACAGCTTGGTTTCAATGGTGGCGCGCGCCCCTGCTCAGCACTGCTGCAAGCCGCCTCAGGCCGCCTGCGGACACATTTGCAATGACCCGGCCCGTCTCGTCCTCCCAACTGCCGCAGGCTCGTGGTGCTGCTGCTCAGCATGTGGCGCTTCCAGAAGCTGCAGCTGGTGAAGGCGGACTCCCAGGCGCAGCTCAGCGCAGACCCCTCGCCCAGCCCTCCATCTGGCAGCGATGATGTACAGCCGTTCAGCAAGGTTGCGGCGGAAGAGGCGGCAGGGGGCCCCATCGTTGAACAGGTCTAGGTTCAGTCGGAAGATTCCACCAATTCAGCCCTCCTTTTCATGCTATTTTCGTTGCTGCGCTGCCTCGGGTGGCAGCTCTATCAAACTCAACGTTCTTTATGCGCCACATCGGACTTTCCAATGGAGCTTTTCCTGGTTCTGACGCATCACCCCGCTCATCAACGAGCGCCCACTGCGCTCAATCTGTTTCAGCAGCGCCCTCCCACCATCGACCGCCTGACCAGGATAAATATTTCTTTAGACCGTTCTGCTTGCAGCTTCCGAGCCTGCCGATTGACTTTTATGAATGGCATGCTGTCCGCCATTGCATTGCAAACCACCGCATGGCCTGCAAAATGTAATGTGCCTCAAGGTAACTCAGGAGAGCAGGTCCCTCTAAAAGGTCCGCTGCTCAGCCGCCGCGCAGCACAAAGGTCAGAATGTTGGCCGCCTGACTGCGCAGCACCTCGGCTGGAAAGCCGGTGGCGTCCGCCAGCAGCTCGATAGCTGCCGGCTGTGCAGCCACGGCCGCCGCCGGAGCGGCGATGCACAGCGCCGCTGCCTGGATGGCGCCTGCACAGGGCGGTGGATTGGAGCGGATTTGCTGGGCAGCTGGATGGAGCTGAAGAGGCTGCTGCCCAGCTGCCAACCTTGACAGGGCAGTGCCTGCTCAGCTCCCTGCCAGCGGCCCTGCACCAACCCCCAAGCAGCACCGGCGCGCCTGCCATCAGTCGCCCGCCACGCGAGAGCACGGCCCGGTAGGGGCTGCCGGAGCTGTAGAGCAGCTCCAGGATGGCGCAGCAGGTGGGCAGGCCCACCGCTGCAAAGGCGGGCAGCCCGGCCTGCAGCAGAGGGAGGTGGGAGGTGGGTGCTGGCCCAGAGAGGAGCGCGCGATTCGGTTGCTGGCAGCAGCATGGGTCCAGATCTGCCTGTCAAGCACACAGGTAGCGCCACCCCGCCCCATGCGTGCTACAAAGGGCTGCCATGCCTGCAGCCGCGCGTGCAGCGCCACTAGATGGTCCCACACCGAAGGGTCCTGTGCCCGTGCAGCGCTGCCGCCGCTGCCGCCGCCGCCGAACGCCGCATCGGCGAGCGCGTCTCGGCTGTACTGCGCCACCCACTCCTCGCCCAGCACCTTGCGGGCGGCGTGCCAGACGGCCAGGAGAGCCACCTCCCGCGCACGTGCCTCATTTGTGCCGGCGGCAATGTGGGCGGCGGCTGCAGCGGCGGCGAGCGCCGCCACCGCCGACAGCTGCAGCGGCAGCAGCACCGCCTGACTCGTCTCTCCCAGGGAGCTGGGCAGCGCCTGGGCGTCTGCAAATGTACGCAGGGCTGCCAGGCGCACAGACTGGCTCAGGCCAGCAGCAGTGGCCACGCTGAGCAGGCTGGCGACAGCCTGCTCCCTCAGGCCCTGCTGCTGCATGGTGTTGGACAGCAGGGGCAGGGCAGGGGCTGCATGCTGAAAGGTCGAAGACCATGCAGAGATGCAGCCGACAGCTCTTTCATACCGCCAGCTGCCCCTGCTAGCTCTCCTCTGCTTCCTGTGGCCAAGCACGCATTCCACAGCTCCAATGGAGGGATCAGGGGCGCCTGTGACGCCTGAACAGGTGCAGCAGTTCGGGCAGGGCCTGATGCAGCTGCCAATCGACGCCACACTGACCGTGGAGAAGGGCGTGGTGCCTGCAGCAGGTGGGCGGGGGGCCTGCAGGCGCAGGAGCCGCCTGAAGCACTCTGCTCACAGCCCAGAAGCTTGCTGGCTCTGGGACAAGCCCCTGGTTGCCTCATGCAACGTTGCAGCGGGTGCAAATCGAATCTGGCTACCGCCGCCGCCGCCGCCGCGCCATTCAAACGCCGCCGCGCGCTACCCCACCCGCCGCAGACGGCAGCGGCAGCGAGGCGTGGCTGCTGTGCTTCATCAACGCCTCCGCGCACGGCATGGAGAAGGCGGCCACCTTTCTGTTTGGCGACAGCAAGCGTGCTGCGCAAGCCCTGCCCCTGCTGGGCAGCATTGCGCTCTTCCCATACAGCCTGCCCGCCAGCCTGCTAGCCTGCAATGTGCCCATCTCAGTCAGCTGCAACACCACCAGCCGCCGCCTGCTGAGCCAGGCGCGGCACGGCTTGGACGCCGAGTCGGCGCCGCAGTTCTTGCTGGGCATTGGCGGCAGCGAGGCCTGCGCCGCGGCTCTGGACAGCGTGGGCATCAGCCAGCGCTCGTTGTTTGACAGCCCCCGCCTGCTGGTGGAGCTGCACCTGCCAGACCTGGAAAAGGTGGTGGTGATGCTGCTGCCCCACGACCGCTGCGTGCTGATGGGCGGCAGCAGCAGGGGCCCGCCTCCGCCGGGGCCAGCGCTGGTCCACATACCTGCAGACAAGATTGTGCCACCAAAGGGCGCCAGGTAAGCGGATGGGTGGCGAGCACAGCAGCGTAAGGCAGCGCTGCTGAGTGATGCAGCAACATCAAAGTCGGTGGCTGCCCGCTTGCCCTGCCGGCTACCCTAACGCGTGCCCAAAAACGCTGGCAATGCAAGTGCCAATTGGCAGCCTCACACCGCCGGCCTGTGAGCCTGCATCTCTGTGCCCAACTCTAACCTGGTGCGCTGCCTCCCGCCTGCCCCCTCTCGCCACAGCAAGTACCTGCACAGCGAGGGCAACTGCCACTGCTGCCAGGCGGGCGCCGGTGTTAAGCTCAAGAGCTGCGACCGCTGCGGCGCGGCGCGCTACTGCAGGTGCGGGCCGGCGGTTTCACGTCGACCTGGGTTGATGCTCGGATCTGCATGTCACATGTGTGCCAGTGGCGACAGTCTCGCAAGATGCATGCCGTCGGTCGCTGTACCAACCCACGCACCTGCTCCATGCTGCCTAGCCCTGCTGCTTCGAATTCACCTATGCTGCCTGTCCAACAGTTTCCTGTGCAGCAAGGAGTGCCAGGCCGCCGACTGGCCCGAGCACCGCCCCGTGTGCCGCCCGCTGGCGGAGTATCGCAACAAGATGCGAGCGGCAATGGAGGCGGCCAAGCAGGCCCTGCTGCCGGCTGCGAGCAGCTCTGGCACGCGCGGGCACAAGCCCACTGCTGCAAAGCCAGCGCCCCGCAGCTGAGGCGCAATGTGGCGGCGCCCATGGCTTCCTGCACCTGTGCCGCCGGCCGCCCCCGCCTTGCGTGCAGCGGCAGCGCTGTCGGCAGGGCTGCAGCCGCGCAGGCAGGTGTTCGATCATGATGTTTGGCCGGTATGTAACTTTGCTGGCAACTTCTCTAATGCAGCATCGACAGCTCGTCAAAGGTGCACCGCTGCAAGGGTGAGCGGAGGGAAGGAACCCTAATGAGGCCCGACGCCCCTCTAGAGCGCTGCCATGTGCGAGGGCGCTCCTCTGGCCCGCCACAGTCGCGGCAGGCGTCTGGCAGGGCGCACAGCGGCCCGCTAAGTGGGCCCCAGCGGCAGCGCAGCGCGCAGAGCACAGATGCGTATCGGCTCTGTTCGCGGCCTGGGCGCTGTCTTGCTGTCCGCCGTCGCCACCGATCGCCTTGCAGAGCCGTCTCGCGCTGCATAAAGCCGCTGCAAGCCGTTTATCCGCCCCTGTCGCAAACTTTGAACAGGCCCCGGTATGCAGCGCGCTTGCAACCTTCGCACCGCCCCCTCCACGGCTCTGCGCCGTGAGGCACGCGTGTCGGCTCCCCGGCGGGCGACGCTGGCCCCTCGGGCCACGGCGGCGTCCGACGACAGCCGGCCGGACGTATCTGCTTCCGAGTACATCCTGGCCCGCGAGTGGGCCGTGTCCCCCACCTGGTGAGCCACTCGTGCTCGAGCATACACCAAGAGATGCATTCCAGTCTATGCTGCTGCGCAATGCCCCTGGCACTGCTGCGACACCCGCCACCTGCGGCCACCGCCGCCCATGCTGCCTGCCACCCTCCCATCCCCTCTGCTGTGCAGGTCTGTGGGCATCTCTGCCCGCCCCTACGGCCAGCGCGACTCCACTCCCCGCAACACTGTGGCGCGCAGCGCCGCCAGTGAGGAGGGCGTGGATGCGTCCGCCACCCTGCACGGCGAGTGGCCCCTGCTGAGCACGTGAGTGTGACGGGCGGCAGCTGGGGCAGCCAACCCGGCAGGCAGCTGCGCCGGGCTGGGCTGCGAGCAGTATCAGGATTGTGCCCACGCACCATGCGGGAAGCGCGGCAGCCGCCTGGGCTTGCGCTGCTGAGCTGCAGTTGAGCAAGCAGAAGGGCAGGTCTTGCATGTGCACGCCCACCTTGCTCACCCCCTGCCCTCCCTTGCTGCTCACCCCTCCCCTGCAGCTCCCTGGCCTCGTACGACGACGTGCGGGGCTACTACCTGAAGAAGAAGAAGAACAACAGCCACCACTGAGCCGCCAGCCACCGGAAAGTGGCACACGGAATGGGCGGCGCGTGCGAGCACTGAACCCAGGCCACAGTGCTGGTTCATCCTGTGCCAGCTGCGCCATCCCAAGCCCAGCACGCTCCCCAACATTCGACTCCCCAACTTGATGATCCCTTCCATCCTGTCAGCCTTTCAGACGATCTGATCTGGCGCTCATCGCCAGTGCCCGCAAGTTTTGCTGATCTGACTGCGACCGACGCACCCTCCGATTTATTGCGCCGAGCCCTTGCCTGCCGAACCGCCCCGACCCCTCTGCCGATTTTGTGTCCTGCCTGAATGCTGTGAAACCAAATCTGATGTCCGCCCTGCGAGAAGAACATGCTGACCTGCATTCATCCTTGCCAACCAACGACTCTTGATCCAATGTTGCCCCTTGCCTGGCTGTGAAGTTTTTGTAGCACCGCGGCCGGTTTTTTATTGTACCGGCCTGCCACCATTCCGCCCTTCCATGCCCACACATACATTCTTGCGCCTTGCGTACGCGCCCGGGGTTTTGCATTCATCCATTCATCGCTGCCCTCGACTGATGCCGAGCAGCCCATTCATACAAACAGACGTGTGCTGATGTAAGTAGCGACTGCGCAGAAAGTGCTGTGGCAGTGAGGACGCCGGCATTGATGCCATGCGCCTACTGTTTCGGCACGTCTGGCTGTGAGACAGTCTCCGCATGCAAGCCTGCAATTGCTGTGGCTCTACAGTCTTGATCACACTGACGAGTACCAGTGGGGTGCACCGGAGCAACAGCCATGGCAATTTCAGACCCAGATGCACGGCATCGAGAGCTCGACCGACCGGCGGCCACGTGGCAGTGGCGAACACAGCCTCAGCGGCGTCACGCGGCCTGTTCGCTGGTCCTTGCCGCACACCAAGCAGCCCCACGCTTACTGACGGGCCCAAGCCACGCCTTCCGCTTCAGAACCCTTACTCGGCGCGCTTGCAGCCGCGCCGCCATGGAGGCGTATGGCTTTTACCTGGAGGAGTACGAGTCATCGGGTGGCAGCGAGGAGGCGGGCTCCGACTCCCAGCCGCCGTCGCCGCCGGCCGCCGGCGAGCCCTCGCCGCCACCCAGCTCAGCAGAAGACGGCAGCAGCTCCGATGACGAGCTGCCAGAGTACCTCGCCCGGCTGGGAGCCTGGAAGCTTGACGAGGAGGAGGAGGAGGAGGAGGAGGAGGAGGAGGAGGAGGAGGAGGAGCAGCAGCAGCAGCAGCAGCTGGCAGCGCCCCTGCGGCAGCTGTCGCTGGCGGCGCGGCAGCAGCTCACAGCGCGGAAGCGGCTGGCGGCGCCGCCCTCAGAGTCAGACGAGGAGCCGGCTGCAGGGCAGATCCTTGTGTGCTTCAGCGAGGCCAGAGAGCAGACACCGGAGTCGCTGTTCCGGCAGCTGCGCAGGCTTCTCCCGTTGGAAGAGTGCCGGCGCACGCTTGCTGAATGCAACAGCGACTGGCTTGCAGCCCACTGGCGGCTGCGGCAGCACGCAGCGACGCTCTTGGCGATGAGCCCGCCGCCAGAAGAGCGCGAAGGCATTGCAAGCACTTGCTGGCAGGAGGGGCGCAGCATGGAGCAGCAGCAGCGGGCGCAGCTAGAGTGTGAGGAAGAGAGCCTGCTGCGCCGCCGCTTGGAAGCCGCGCAACAGGGCAACGTGCCAGGGGTGCAGCAGGCAGATCAGGAGCTGGATGAGCTGCAGAAGCGACAGCTCAGCATCGCGGTGCGGGTGTCCTACGCCAAGCTGCAGCTCGTCAATCAGTATAGCTTAGGGCTGGAGACGGTGGATTTGCATGCCCAGCGGGCAGACGATGCACGGCGCATTGTGGCGGATGTTGTGCTCCACAACACTGAGCGCTGGCCGCTCTACCGCCACGGCCGGCACATGGTGGTGTTCATCACCGGGCAGGGCAAGCATTCCGGTCCGGCAGGCCCCACAGTGAAGCCGGCAGTCAAGGATGAGCTGGCAAAGCACCGAGTGCCTTACCGCGACGACAAGTCCGGTGTCTGCGCCTTCTTCAGCCCGCCTGGCTGCACCTAGGTAGGCACACCTGCACCTGCGGGCCGCCGCTTGGATGTGCGTGTTGCTGCTGGTGGGGTCAAGGGCGTGAGCGGCTTTAGCGCAGCATGGCAGACAGTGCCCCTGCCCATGCCGTGCACAGCCACTCTGGCTTGCGGCCCCTGCTTGATAGCTGCAGCCAGTTTGCACAGCTCACAACTGCTGCCCCTCACCACTGCCCTGCTGAAGTGGCCTGCGACATCAACGATGCCAAGCAGGTGCCAACCTGGCGCACATGCAACAGCGCACAGCACTGCACAGCAACCACAGCCACCAGACAGCATCTCCATTCAATGGTTCACCCCTCTGTCTCTCCTGTCT
>VFQQ010000681.1_pt1 | contig 60817 bp, 111 predicted proteins | sample 3512341 | NCBI WGS metagenome assembly VFQQ01 (sample SAMN10412373, study PRJNA504923) | tailings metagenome | isolation source: Relicate 2 Philex TSF1 revegetated site | place: Philippines: Tuba, Benguet | collected 2017-08-29 | reverse complement strand
GGAGTGCATGATGGCGCACCTCCCCACTACTTGGCGCCCATCGACGAGCGTCACCCTCATCCTGCAGCAGGGGTGAATGGGTGCGGTGTTTGCAGGGGCGCCTGGGCCGCCAGGCTGCCGATCATCGCCGCTCCGGTCCCCAAAGCCCCCGCCGCGCACCGATAGTTGATGAATTGCAGCAGCTTTCCCGTCTTCGACGCCATGGCTGCTGCTGACCAGGGCGCACGTCCGAAAGGGAGCGGCCTCCGCCGCGGGCTGCTTTGTGTTGCGCCGAGCCGGTCCCTGTTCGCCTGTCTGAGCGCACTGGGTGTTTCCGATGTGTGTGCAGGTACCGACGGGAGCCCCCGTGCTCCCGATGGTCGCCGTCCCGGCCCCTCACAGCAGCTGCATGTGCGGCATGGGGGCTCTGGGCAAGCGGGAAGGCCTGCGAACATTGCTCACAGGCATGGATGTTCACGGTGTTAAGCTAGGAGCGGCTCCCGGCCCGCTGCTGACGGCAAGGGCAATGGGGCGGGAGCGCCGCCGTAGTCGGGCACGTGCCGCCATTTTGCTGGAGGCATATGCGGCCAGGAAGCAGGTCCGACTTTTGCCATGAGCGGATCTCAAAGTCATTCACTTTTCGGACCAAGTGCGCGCTGGTCACAAGCTGTGCTGCAAGCTGATCACGACCGTGCGGCGCCCCTGCGGCATCCCAGCGGTGCCGGCTAGCGGCAGCCGTCTACGGCTCCAGCGCTGATCATGCAGCATCCCAGCTCCTCTGGCCGTCCATGCAAGTCGTTGCGGAGCGCATTGGCAATGCACCTCCCTGGCCGATGCGCTCCAGCACGCGCCGGCACATGCGCTCCGTCACGCCACGCGGGCGCTGGGCGGCGGCGGTTGTCTTGGTGCCCGTGGGCTGTGTCGCAGCTTTCGTCGACACGATCTCATGATGACTCAGTATATCACCGAGCTGCAGCAGCAGCTCCAGGCCTCTTGGGCCACGCTCGAGGCGCGGGGAGGCGGGCTGACTTCTCTCTGTCGCTTCAGCTCTCCGGCGCCCGGGGATGAAAGGGGTGGCAGCAGTTCGGGCCCGGGCAGCGCCGCCGAGGGGCTGCCTGCAGTGCTCGCCGCCGTGACGGCAGCTGCTTCTGGCGCCCTGGGCGCCGCCTGGGCCGCGCTGGCCGCCGGCTGCTGGCGCCTGCTGGAGCTGGGGGGAGCGCTCTACCTGTCCATGCGATACTTCACAGGTGCGGGTGGGTTGGGTGGCAGGCCGTCTCCCTCGTTTCGCCGCTGCTCCGGGCGCCGGCGCACTGTACGGTGTCCGATTGCCGCATATTGCGCTCCGCTCCCCTCCCGCTGCAGGTCCCACATGCTGGCTGCTGTTTGGCTACATCTTTTACAGCGAGCCGGTGCTGCGCCTGCCCCTGCTGCTGTACCATTTGTGGATCATCTCCCCTGCTGGGCGCCGCGCCGTGGCCTACTCACGTGCGTGCGCTGCACAGGGATCGAAAGCTGCATGTGCCAGAGTGCAGCCTTCCATGCACTTGTGGAATGCAGGAAGGGCGTCTCATTATTGCTCTGGAAGGCAGGAGCCTGCCTCTGCATCACACCCAGGAGCTGCCAAAAGCCTGCGTTTTTCCTCGTCACCCACACCGTGTCGGCAGGCGTGCCATGGCTGCTGCGCCGCTGCCCGCTGTACTGGGGCCAGGCCTCCTACTTCAAGGGCTCGGAGCTGGTGAAAACCGCGGACCTGGACCCCTCCAAGCGCTACGTCTTTGCAGGTGAGCAGCACAGCGGGGCTGCCTTCACTTCGCACCTATGTGTCCATTGGGGCACGGCTTGCTGTGGCGGCAGGGAATGCAGGGCAGCGTGCATGACTGGCATTGACCCCGAAGCTGCAGGGATCGCTGGTTTAACCATTGCCGGCGCGCCATCGCCTTTGTGCAGGCCACCCGCACGGCCTCCTTGGCAATGCCTTCTTCCTGGCTTTCTGCACAAACCAGCTGGGATTTGACGAGAAGTTCCCTGGGATTCGTCTCAGCATTGGTGAGGCTGTTGGGCTGTTGCAGCTGCTCCGGAGGGCAATGCTGATGCTGGCGCGTCTGGCACCGTGCTTGGCAAGCTATTTCTGAAGAATGCACCCCCCTGCTGTTGCCGCCACCTGCCTCGCCTGCCCAAGCAACTATCTTTGCACTGTTGTCTGATGGTTGCCGCTGCCACATGCGCCTGAGACGCAGGTGTGCTTGACCTCAACCTGCGCGTGTCCTTCTGCCGCGAAATCTGCCTGCTGCACGGCCTGTGCGACGTGGACAGGTGGGGCCAGCAGGCATTCCGCACCAGCCGGCTGTGTTGAAGCTGAAAGGGTGCATGGCTTAGTGCGCTGGGTTGGTTGGCCCTCCCTGCTCCAAGCAGTCCTCCAGTCCTCTGTTTATTTCCCGGCAGGTCGACCCTGCTGGCGCGCTTGCGGGCGGGCCCCGGATCAGCGGTGTTCCTCGCGGTCGGCGGGGCGGCAGAGTCGCTGTACACTCAGGCACGCCGGGCTTGCCATGTGCCCTTCATATGTGCCCTGCGCCTGCTGCGACAATATTGCTGCTGCTGTAGACAGCTGCCACCAACTGGCCAGCTTTATAATTATCTGCAGCAACTGCTGAGCCCGCCCCTGCTCTTTCTCGCGCCATGCAGCGCGGCTGCCTGGACTTGGTGCTGAAGCGGCGCCGCGGCTTTGTCAAGGTGGCGCTTGAGGCGGGGGCAGAGCTGGTGCCCGTCATTGCCTTTGGTGCGCGGTGGGTGTGTGCTTGGTGTGCAGTGCGCGATTTGGCTGCCATGGTGGTGGCTGTTGCTGGTGCAGGCCTCCAGCCGCTGCAGCTGCCGGGACGTGGGGTGCCGGCGCTGAACAGCAGCCAGGGCCCAACCACTCCCGCGTTTGCATGCCATGCTCACCTCGCCACCTGCCCCTGCCGGCGCATTCCTGCCTGCTCCACCCAAGCAGGCGAGAACGACCAGTTCAACCGCATGGACTTGCGCCCGGGATCGCTGCTGGACCTCGTGCAGAAGACTTTCAAAAAGGTGAAGCGGCCGTGTGCCGCAGACTGGTTTGCATGCCGTGCAAGCAGTGAGTGCCATGGAGACAGGGGCCATTGCTTGAATGGCCTACTGTTTTGAAACCTACGTTCACCCAGCCATCCAACGCGCATTCAATCCCGCTGCCGCACACTCTCCACACCCCCGGCTGCCCCGCCCGCCCCGCAGCTGACCGGCTTTGCGATGCCGCTCCAGGACGCTCTGACGGGCGCAGGCATCATGAACCTGCCCTACGGGCCCTTCCCGCTGCCCGTCCCCCTGATCACTGTGGTGGGCGCGCCGCTGCGCCTGCCGCCCTTTGACGGTGAGGCAGGCAGTTTAGAGCGGGCAGGGCTGGCGCGCATGGTGCATGCGGTACGGTGCAAGTGCATGGCATGCCTGCGATTCAGCGAGAGTGCACAGGCAGGAGTATAAAGCCATGAACTTACCTGCCCTGTCCCTTGGCCCTCTCTCCCCCGCAGGCGACCTGCGCAGCGAGGCGGGGCGCGCCCACGTGGACGCCTGCCACGCGCTCTACTGCGCTGCGCTGCAGCAGCTGTACGACGAGCACAAGGACAAGTACGCACCCAATCGCATCCAGGATATGCGCTTCGTCGAGTGAAAAGTGCCATCCCCTCTTGCTCTGACCCTGCCTGACCACACCCCAGATGCCGATGCGCTTTTGGGCGGCTCTGGCGCATGCCCCTCGGCGGAGCGCAAGCAGAGTCGCTGATGAACACAGAACGAACTTTTTCGTTGCATCCAGCAGCGCCACCTGTGAGCACTGAGTGTGCATTTTGTTGTGTCAAGTGCCCAAGCCGTCCCTATTTGTTCTGTTTGCCAGGCACCGCCCTCGTTGCCCTTTTGAGCGTGCCATTTTGCCCATTCTGCCTGTTTAATCACAATGCACCTTCACAAATCCCTCCTTGAGCCCTCCACGCATCACCCCTGTACTATCTGTAAGATACACGCAGCCGTAGCCGGAGAGTGGCGGGTTGGTGACGGTGCGCTTGGCGGCGGCGCTGGTTCCCTGTCACGATACTTTCGGCGAGCACTTTGTTGTAATTTCAGCGTGCGACCGTGCCTATAAACGCTTAAAAGGAAGCATTTCGGCTGGGTGCGAGACGACGCCAAGGTGCCTTGGCCAGCGCCTGTGCAGTCTCAGAACCCACTTGTGGTGCAGCCGATGTTTCGATGGGCCAGCCAGCGCTGCCTGCTGAAGGACTATTGGCTCCGCCCGTGGCACCGCCGCTCTCCCTGCCGCTGCCGCTTCGGAGCTGGCCTCGCGCCGGAGGTGCCTGCGGATGTAGCTGCATGCAGCGGCCTGACTACATGCCTCACGCCTCCAGATCTGTGCAGGAAACTTTGCCTCAGTAAGAGGGCGCTTGACACAGTGCACCTCACTGCGCTGCCAAGGGACCGCTGTGGGACCAGCGCCCAATGGGGCTGCACTCCTTCCTGGCCCTGCTGGGCGCCCTCTGGCTGCCGGCCCGCTACCTCATGCTCTTTGGTGGCTGGGGCCTGTACTTCTGGCTGCTGTACAGCAAGCCAGTGCTGCGCATCCCCCTGGCGCTCTATCTGGTCTACATCTTCAGCCCGGCTGGCAAGCGTGCGCTGGACAACAACCGCTGGCCGCTGGTCTTGTGAGTGGTTGGGTTGGCCGGGCTGGATGTCACTGTTTTCGGCAGGGTCGGCACCTATGTCGAGGAAGCGTCACCAGCTGGTGTTCCACCTTCATGGCTGCTGACGAGTTGCCGCCCACCTGTGCTGCACTTCCATGTGCATTGCCATCTCCCTTCTCCAGCCGCCGCTGGTACCCGATGTACAAGTGGGCGGCCTGGTGGGCACCCGCCCAGCTGGTCAAAACCGCTGACCTGGACCCAGCTGGACGTTACTTGCTGGCCGTTCATCCGCACGGAGTGCTGGGCAGCTTCCCTCTGATGGCGATTGGCACCGAGGCCCTGGGCTTTGGGCGCCTCTTCCCCGGCATCCGCGTGAGCTTGGGTAAGCAACTAGGAGTTCATGCATGACTGTGCATGTGCTTGTATGGGGATCCGGTTGTGCTAGCATCAAAGCATCACCACGCTCCAGTCTTGGCTTCACATCTCTCACGCCTGCAGGCGTGTTTGATTCTATCATGTATACACCTTTCGTCCGCGAGCTCTGCTTCCTGCACGGCTGGTGCGGCGTTGACCGCCTCACGCTGCTGGCGCGGCTGCGGCAGGGACCTGGCTCAGCTGTAGGCATCTATGTGGGAGGCGCAGCGGAGGCGGTGTATGCAGAGGTGCGATCGGGGTGGCAGGCACAGGCAGATCCACTGGATTGCAACAGGTCTGGCCTGCGAGTGCTCGAGCTCTGACGGTGAGCATTCTACTCCTGGCCAAAACAACTGTCTGCCCTGCCCTTTTCCGCTCTCCCCTGTGCAGCCCGGCACGCTTGACCTTGTGCTGCTGCGGCGCAAGGGGTTTATCAAGGTTGCGATTGAGGGGTGCGCATCCCTGGTGCCTGTGCTGGGCTTTGGAGAGAACGACCAGTACCATCGCATTAAGGTGCTGCGAGGCGGCTTTGTCGACCGCCTGCAGGTGGTGACCAAAAAGGTGAGGGCAGCAGCAGGCTATGGTGCATTGGCAATGCATCCCGGCAGCCTGGCTGTGCAACGTTTTCAACATGCTGCGTGTCCCCTCAGAACACGTGTCCCCTCGTCCACCAAGCAGCACACCTCCCCTCTTCCTGCCTGCAGTATGGCGGCTTCACGCTGCCGCTGGCGTACGGCCGTGGCATCCTCGGGCTTAGTGCTGGGCCGTGGCCCGAAAAGGTGCCGCTGGCGGCTGTGGTTGGGGCACCACTTGAGCTGCCTCCTTTCAAAGGTGACGGGTGCATATTGGCTGCAGTGCAAATGCATCTGATGGCCGTGCATCTCTGCGTTGCATGCACTCATGGGACAGCCAGACGGCATTCGTTTCCTGCTGCTTGCCAGGCCAAATGCTGTTGCCCCACCTGCGCCCCCTCTCCCAGGCGACCTGCGCAGCGAGGCGGGGCGCGCCCACGTGGATGCCTGCCACGCGCTGTACTGCGCTGCGCTGCAGAAGCTGTACGACGAGCACAAGGACAAGTATGCGCCGCACCGCACTCGGGACATGCGCTTTGTGGAGTGAGAGCACTGGGGCAGCGCAGCCGACGGTTGGAGTTACTCAACGAGGCTGGGCTGGCGCTGAAACAAACCTGAGAGCTATTGTACAGAACACAATTCATGCCTTATATTTGCTAAATGTTATAGGCCGTGTTGGCTTTTGGCTTTCAATACGATCACAATAAGCCGTTGCACCCGTTCTGACCCCTGCCGTGTCCGTCCGCCCTCCGGTGTTGCACAGTTTCATGCCGCAACTGTCGCTAGCGCTGCTTTGCTTGTCTTCCTTGAGCTGCAATGAAAAGTGCACCTCAGCCCACAATCATTATGCCAAGCATCTATGCATGCTCAGCTATCTGCAATGCCAGCGATGTGTGGCATGTTACCGCTGCCCCGCCCACCAGCTGCCGCCCAGCGCAAGGCGGCAGGATTGAGTCAAGATCAGACAAACCCTGTTTGTCGCAATTCTCAACAACGCCCCGCCTGTCGCAGCAACGATTATCGCGCGCCATCTCCATCTGCAGCCGAAACGAGCGCAACCAAACGAAGGTGACGGTCGCTGAGCCGTTCGGCCCGTCGGGGGCTGCGAAGCATTGAAAGACGATGTGAATGAGCAGCAGATCACTTCCTAGCCTGCTCAGAAGTTGTGCGCCGCCGCCGCCGCCGCCGCCGCCGCCGCCGCCGCCGCCGCCGCCGCCGCGGACACTGGTCTGCCCGTGGTTCGCACAATTTGACAAAGCTGCTTCTGAACTTCTCTGCACAGGAGCACATTTCTGACGCATAACGCGAAACCATTAGACCTGCTGCTGGGTGCCGTTGCTCAAACCGCACCACCCGACTGCCGCCACCAGCAGCGATGGGCCGGCTCAGCTCGTTCCTGGCCCTGCTGGGCGCTCACTGGCTGCCGGCACGCTACATGCTGCTGGTGTGCAGCTGGGCCCTGTACTTCTGGCTGCTGTACAGCGAGCCAGTGCTGCGCATCCCGCTGGCGCTCTATCTGTTCTATATCTTCAGCCCGGCCGGGCAGCGAGCCGTCGACCGCTACAAGGGCCCCACATTCTTGTGAGCTGGAGGGCTGGGAAAGGGTGGGAATGGTTGACCGGCAAGCTGGACTCACAAGAGGGAGTGGGCGCCGTGCCTGCGAATTGGAGTGTAGAGCACAAGCAGGTCAGCAGCTGTTGCCAGCTGTCGACCGCCTTGCCCCACTGTCCTCATTTCCTATGCCCCTGCTCCTCTTCTTTCCCCTCAGCCGCTGGTACCCGCTGCACAAGTGGGCCGGCTGGTGGTCCCCCGCCCAGCTGGCGAAAACCGCTGAGCTGGACCCTGCTGGCCGCTACCTGCTAGGCATCCACCCACATGGAGTGCTGGGCAACTCCTCCCTGCTGGCTCTGGGAACCGAGGCTCTGGGCTGGAGCAGCCTGTTCCCCGGCATCCGCCTGAGCCAGGGTGAGCAAGAGAGGGGCATGCCAGGCTGGCCAGCTGCATGCACTCTGTGATGGCTGTGGCAGCTGTTCAAGGCTCGGGCTGCCAGGTGGCTGTTGTTTGCCTGCCGCTGGGAGACTCATTTGCTGCCTCATCCAAACTTCCGGCCGGCCCCAATCGTGATAACTGCAGCCATGCTCAACACGATTCTGTGCACACCCTTTGCTCGAGAGTTTTGCCTGCTGCACGGCTGGTGCTTTGTGGACCGCCGCACGCTGCTGGCACGGCTGCGGCAGGGCCCCGGATCGGCAGTAGCCCTTATTGTGGGCGGGGCAGCAGAGGCCGTCTATGCAGAGGTGCAGTGGCGGTGGCTTGCTTGGCAAGCCCCACAAATGCATGGGCTGCAAGCTTACTGGGGCCCAGAGTCTGGATTAAGCTGCCCAGAAGAATAAGACAGGCAGCCAACCAACGTCCAGCCCAACGTGTGAACCTCCATTGTCACTGCCCTCTACAGCCAGGTACCCTTGATCTAGTGCTGCTGAAGCGCAAGGGGTTTGTGCGAGTGGCGCTGGAAGGCGGCGCATCCCTGGTGCCCGTGCTGGCGTTTGGAGAAAACGAGCAGGTGAGCAGCATGGGTGGCGCAATGCCTTGCGTGGCCCCGAGCCCAACTGTCAAGCATGGACCCTAGCGCGTGCACACTCGTCTTATCTGCCTCTAGCTCTTTGTACATTCGGCTCATCAGCGTCTGCCTCTGCCCCCTGCAGTACCACCGCATCTTTGTGCGGCCTGGCAGCCTGGTGGACCGCCTGCAGGCGCTTACCAAGAAGGTGCGGCCAGTCTTGATTGCGAGTGGAGCTGCTTGGCTGGATGGTGGTGGACCGGTGTTGCCTGCATGCCATGCCCTGGCTTTTCAGTCTGCACGCAGAGGAACCTATGCTTTCCTCGCCTTGCAGTATGGCGGCTTCACGTTACCACTGGCATACGGCCGCGGCATTTTGGGGCTGAGAGTGGGGCCTTTGCCTGAGTGGCAGCCGCTTACAACTGTCATTGGCGCACCGATTGCACTGCCTGCCTTCAAAGGTGGGCACCATGGGGCGGGCTGGAGCGGTTTGGGCATGCTTTGGCGTACAAGGACCTCAGGCCAGCCCATGCATTATTGGTTCCCGCTTGAAATGCAGCTTTGACTGTTGCAACCGCCCCTTCCCTGCAGGCGACCTGCGCAGCGAGGCGGGGCGCGCCCACGTGGACGCCTGCCACGTGCTCTACTGCGCTGCGCTGCAGCAGCTGTACGACGAGCACAAGGACAAGTATGCACCCAATCGCAAACAGGACATGCGCTTTGTGGATTGAAGGCGCCAGACCCTTTGACAACAGATCTCTGCTGGCTTGATTTACATTCATTTCCCAACATTGACGTCTGACAATGCGGGTTGTACAGAGCTGTATGTGGCTATACATGTACATGGCCTGGCCTGTCCCACAGATGCTGGGAGGGATAAAAGCAGGGCTTTGCAGCCCGCTTTGCTCGCAAGCAGCTGCCGGCTCCCCGCCCGCCGCATCCAAAGGCCCGCTCACAGCTTGCTCTGGCCCTTGAGCAGCTCGTCCCGCAGCACACGCCGCATCACCTTGTTGCTGGCGGTGCGCGGCAGCGAGGAGCGCAGCAGAACACGCTCCACCTGGTGGGGATGAAAGATGGAAAGGCAGAGTCGGAGACTTTCATGCACGTGTGTGGTCCTAGCAGCAGTGTAGCAGAGGAGCGGTTGGAAGCTGGCAGCCAGGGCTTGCTCAGCAGGACAATGCCGAGTTCAAAACCTTGTCTCACCTTGAACAGCGGGTTGAGCTTGGTGCTGATGGCCGCCTGGCAGCGCGCGCGCAGCTGGGTGGGGGGCAGCCCTGCCGCCGCCCCCGGCCGCAGCACCAGGAACAGGTGCAGCTGGTCGGGGCCGCCGCCGGGCGGGGGGCAGGCCACCGCCGCCGCCTCCAGCACGCCCTCAACCCCCCCCACACACGCGCGCTCCAGCTCAACTGCGGGTGCAGTGGGGTGGGAGGCATGGAGTGCATGACGGCACATCCCAACAGGGCCGATAAAGCCGCCGGCCAAACTCAGCGCATTTGCAGCGGCTTACCTGAGCTGACTTTGATGCCGCCCAGGTTCATTGTGTCATCCACCCGCCCGTGCGCGCGGTAGCTGCCGCCTGGCAGTCGTTCCATCTCGTCGCCGTGCCGCCGCAGGAACCACCTGGGCCGGGAGGGCGGAGGGAGGTGGAGGGAGGTGTTTGTGAGTTGAGCATCTCGGTTGTCGGAGCCACGCCAGCATGCGAAGCCTGAACCGTGCTAAATCTGCCCAATCTTGCTCACCCAAGCTACCGTGTACCAAGTCCCTGCCCCCTGCGCCCACCTGGCTCCCGGGATGGCCGGCATGCCCTCGTAGTACGCCGCCCTGTGGTCCTTGTTCAGCAGGCGCTGGCTGATGCCCAGCGCCGGCGCCGCCAGAGCCAGCTCGCCGGTGACAACTGTGAGCAACGGGTGCAGAGGGGCAGCCAGAAACTTGAGGCCATGAGGGCATGCCAAGCAAGCATGCTGCCTGCTGCACAACAGTTCAGCACAGTTGAGCAGGTGGCTGCTGCCGCCCACTCCCACCAACTGGTAAGCACAGCTGTCGTTGCTCCATACCTGCGGTGTCACCGTGCGGGCTGAGCGTCTGTGTGCCGTCTGGCTGGGTGACCAGCAGCACGGGGCGGTGGCCAATGGTGGGCGTGGAAAAGGTGGAGGGCGCCTGTGGCTGCAGCAGGCTGCCTGAGAAGTAGCCGCCACCCAGCTCCGTGCCTACAGGTGCCAGCGAGGGCGGGGCAGGATGGGTTGGGACTCGCCACTGCGAAACCAGCACAACTCAAGTGTCAAATGCAGCGGCAGGCCGTCGCTTCCCCGCATGCATGCAAGTTCGGCAGCACTGCAGATGGCAACGCGAGTTCAAGAGCAGGGCCGGCATACAGCATCAAGCAGTCGCGCCAGCACCGCCACCCACCTCCGCAGTACTCGATGACTGGCTTGTAGCCTGCGCGCGCCATGAGCCACAAATAGTCATCGGGGGCGGAGGCCTCGCCCGTGGAGCTGCACAGCAGAGGGTAGGAGCAGCGCAGGGCACTGGTGGAGAACGTTGCTCTCGCACAGACAGCTGGAAACCATGCACTTGCAGAGCCCATGTGTTGTTGCCACGGTGGCGGCGACTGCGCAGTATGAGAATGCAAGCAAGAAGTGCAGCTGGGCACCCAGCAGCAGTTAACGTACCTGTAGCAGCGCAGGCAGCTCCAGTCGAGGCCCTTCATGCAGCCCGTGGCGCGCCACCCCTGCACAGGCACGGCGCGGCAGTGATCTGATGGGCGGATATCCCACGCGGCCGAGCCATCTTGCCACCGTTTGTAGTAAGCAGCAGCCGATCTCGAAGTGTAAGGTGGCAGGCGAGCAGACCGAATCTGCAAGGGAAGCGCCCAACACTCCACAGCCAGCCTCGCCCCACCTTGACAATGGATGGCACCAGGCCCAGGGCGGTGACCCGTGCACGCTCGATGAACTGGCCAAAGGGGCGGCCCAGCGGCGAGCCCTGGAAGATGGCGATGGTGGCGCTGTTCAGCAGTGCTGCACGGGAGGGGCAGGGAGGGCGCTTGTGTCAGGGGATTGCTCAGTTCCGGGCAGGCTTCAGGCAGGCTGATAATGCTGGCAAAGCCGAGGCGTCAACGCTATTCTATTCACTCAGGCTGGGCAAATTACCTGCGTAAACCAGCCAAGGCCCCATCATCCAGCCCATGTTGGTGGGCCAGCACAGCACATCCCCCGGCCGCACGTCCTGGTGGAAGAAGGCGTCGGCGCCGCAGCGCAGTGGTGTGGTGTGTGTCCAGGGGATGGCCTTGGGCTCGCCTGTGACAGGCGGCGCGGGGATGTGGCAAAAAGAAGTTGAGCGGCATGCAGCAACCAGGTCATTACAAGCCAGCCAAGCGCGGCCTGCAAGCAGAGCCCAACAGCAATCGCACAACAGCCTGCATGGGTAACATCGGCCGCAGAGCGTGCCTCACCCCTGCTGAAGTGGCAGCAGCAGCAGCATGCTCAGCAGCGCTTGCTGCCGCCCTCCCTCAGCCGACCCCACCTGTTGTGCCTGAAGAGAAGATGACACCTGTCACCTCTTCCCCGCCCGCGACGTGTGCACGCAGCACGGGTGGCTGCGGTACCGCGTCCAGGAAGCACTCCCAGGACTGGTCCTGCGGGCGCAGCTCCACCTGCGGGGGCAGCGGCGCAGTGTGCATCCAAAGATGTAACCAAGCTGAGCTGGTATCAGCTGCAACGAGTGACCAGATTAGCACTAGCTGGCCGCCAAGTGGATTGCCAACAAGAGTAATCTGGTTCAGAAGGAGGCCCCCCCCTCCCGGCTTGACCTTCAGCTGGCCACCCGGCACAGCGGGCAGCACGATGGCGCGTGGCACCCCCGCCTCCACCACACGCGCGTACAGCGGCAGCGCCTTGCCGCCTCGCAGAATCACGTCCTGCAGTGAGGGCAACGACTGGGTCCATGGCTTCAAGCTGGGGGATGTAAATACAGCGCAGGGTGAGAGTGCACAGCTGGAGGGGATACAGGGCAGGTTTAGCACCAAGCCGCCGCATGCATTGGCACTCCTGCTGGCTGCCCTCCCATCAAGTTTTGCTAGCAGCACCTGCGTGAAAATGGCCTTGGTGCGGGCGATGCGCGTGCGAGCGCCAATCTCGCGCGCCGCAAACGAGTCTGCAGGGCCAGGCAAGGTGTCTCAGCACACAGCCCATGCCACCCAAACTGCTAGCTAGGGTCACCCGCTGAGTTGCAAGCCCAACTGTGCTGCGCAGACCCGCATTCCATGCCAAGGCAGGGCTGATGTCAGGGGTACGCAAGGGTACCGCACACCTGCGATGGACACGGCATCGCAGCCAGCCAGCACGATTCCCAGGTAGATGGCCACTGCATCAGCTGTGAGGGGCATGTCGATGGCAACCGCGTCGCCTGCAGGTACAGGGGGCATGAATGTTGAGATTTCGGCTGTTTGGGAGTGGACATTGAGGACTGGTCTCAACACCACTCAACAATGAGCGGGGGCAACTGCTAGGTGGCAGGTTCAGCGGGAGCTAGCTAGCTGGTGAGCTACCAAAGGCTCTCAGCAAGTGGACAGGGCATGTGTGCCGCACCTGGCTGCAAGCCCATGGCGCGCAGGCCCTCTGCGACGTGCGCGCTGCGGTCCGCCAGCTGCGCATACGTCCAGCTGTGCAGCGTGCCAGGGTCGCTCTCATCGGCCCACACCACAGCAGGGCTGTCTGGGTCGCGGCCTGGAGGACGGAGTTGAATAGGGATGGCAGCAGCAAGGTGAGAAGCGACAACTTGCTGCCCAGCGTAAGTGATATGCAGCAGAGAGTAGGGGGTATGCGAGTATTCAATCTGCACCACACCACCACCAGCCTGCCGCTTGCTGCCTCATCCTCAAGAGCCCTGTTGCGTCACATCCAAACCTGCCTGTGAGTGCACACTCGGCGATGTTGAGGCGGGCGCCCGGCAGCCAGACGCACGAGTCGGCGTCAGTCCCCAGCTCCAGCACCCTGCCAGCGGTGCAGAAGATGCAGTCAGCAATGCAGTGCTGCAGCGCGGATGGGTAGACGAGTGGAGCCGCAGGGCTAGCTGGAATCAACAGCTGCACTGTCACTACTTCAGCTGTTGCTGCAAACTGCTCTCGGTGACCGGCCAAGCCGGCCAAGCTGCCTTGTGCGTCCATGCCCCCCACCTGTGCGGCAGCTTGTGGAAGCGTATGCGCAGCAGGCGCAGCACGTGGGGCCAGAACGCCTCGGGATTGGAGAAGGAGATGCGCTGCAGCAGGTCCCAGTCCGCTGCGGGGTCGCCGCTCCTGCGCAAAGTAGTGGAGTGGGCAATGGGGAGGGCAGTCGGGAGCGCCACAGCAGCCTGGCATCTCATTACATAGTGACAACTCAAACGCAGTGCGATGCCAGTAGGTCCTGTCTGGTTGGAGCCTGCAGGCCTACCTCAGCTGCTGCCAGGTGGCGTCCCCCCGCCAGCTCTCCATGAAGCGAGCCGCGTTGGTGGCAGCCATGCCCTCGGCGGTGGGCACCCAAGCTGGCGGCGGGCCCAGCGTGCCTGCTTGGGTGCATGGCATTCAACTGTCCAGTGTCACCCACATGTGCCATGCACAATTTTGACCTGTCATTGAATCAGTGCGAGCAGACGGCCTCAGTCCCCACCTGCATCCCAGCCGTCGTATGCCGCGGCAAACAGCAGCTTGTGCAGCGCGAACGGGTGGTCGGGTCGCAGCACCGCCTTGGACAGCCGGCGCCACACCTGGGACAGAATGTTGCAAACAGTTAGTATTGCTGTGCAGGGAGCGCAGCAGGCCACCAGCAGCATCCCTGAATTTTGTCCCAAGGGCACCCTCACCGCCGTCGCAAAGGCAACTGGCCGCCGCTGCCACGCACCTGCTCGGGCGGCGCACGCTGGCACCCCTTCAGCGCTGCGTCCAGAGCTTGCAGGATAACGAAGGCCTCCTGTGCATTCAGCTGGCAGTCCAGCAGCCGGTCGAGCGTCACGCCGGGGAGCGGCCCGGCCCCTGCCCCGACAGCTGCCGCCTCCATGTCGGCGCAAATCAATGATCCGATTGCCGACAGCGCGCGCCGAGCAGCGCCGACACCAGCAGGTGCGCTGCCGCTGCCGCCGCCGCCAACTCAGCCCAACAGGGCCAGCCTCGAGCCGTGATCATCGTATTTTGTTGACAATTCCAGTTCCAATCAAATGAAGATATCGATAAAGGGTATAATAAATCCACAGTGCAGATCAGTGCGATTTGCGGGGCTCACAGGCGGCTGGCGCCCTCCTTGGCCACCGCCGCCCGCAGCGCCGCTCGGAGCACCTTGTTGCTGGCGTTGCGAGGCAGCTCGGCTACACAGCGCACGCTGTGCACCTGCATCAGGGAAACAAAGGGCGAACAGCAGGAGATGACAGAAACGTGGCGAACGATCTGGATTCCGCCGTGACCATGCGGCCATGCATGGCAACGGTGATCGGCACACGCACTGCATCCACCCTACCAGCCCACCCACCTTGAACAGCGGGTTGAGCTTGGCGCTGATGGCCGCCTGGCAGCGCGCGCGCAGCTGGCCGGGGGGCAGCCCCGCCGCCGCCCCCGGGCGCAGCACCAGGAACAGGTGCAGCTGGTCGGGGCCGCCGCCGGGCGGGGGGCACGCCACCGCCGCCGCTTCCAGCACGCCCTCAACCCCCTCCACACACGCGCGCTCCAGCTCCACTGCAGAATAGAGCATGGTTTGGCGGACAGGGTGACGTGTAGTGGCTAGCCAGGCATGTGCCCTACTCAGTACCAATCAAACTGGGTCCACATGCAACAAATAGGCAACCTGGTCCCGCACACCTGCGCCAACTTTGATGCCGCCCAGGTTCATCGTGTCGTCCAAGCGGCCCAGGGCACGGTAGCTACCGCCCGGTAAGCGCTCAAAAGCGTCGCCGTGCCGCCGCAGGAACCATCTCTGGCTACTGCTCATGCCGTCGCGGCCGCTGCTGGCGCTGCTGCTGCTTGCACCACTGCTGCCGGCCTCGGTGAGCAGGCTGCTCAGGCTGCCCGGCTCCAATGATGGCATGCCATCAAAGTAGACCTGGGCGTGGTCGCCGTTGAGCAGGCGCTGGCTGGTGCCCAGCGCTGGCACCAGGATGGCCAGCTCGCCGCTCACGGCTGCATGCGCGGGTGAAGGCGACATGGTAATGCACTCGTCAACGAGAGGGATGCTGCAGAGCATCTACACCGCGCTGGTGTGTGTACGGCACTGCAACCAGGCATGAAAGCCATTCGAGAGAGACGGTTGTGCCCCACTGTTGCGCATGTTGAAGGCTGCATCCCATCCCAGCACGCTCGATTGACACCACACCTGCATCGTCGCCATGCACACAGAGCGCCTGCCCGCCGCCGGCCCGCTGGGTGATGATCACTGGGCAGTGGCCGATGGCGGGTGTGGAGAAGGTGGAGGGTGCCTGTGGCTGCAGCGGGCTGCCTGTGAGGAACGAGCCAGCAATCTCTGTGCCTGCAGTTGGACACAAGGGAAGGGGAAGGAAAGGTGCATGTGTGTGGTGGCAAAGCTCGTTGAGCGAAAGGCCACATGGCTCCCTTAGCCACATGCAGCCAGTCAAATGATCAAACGCAGCCAGCCAGGCACCTACCTCCACATGAGTCAATAACCGGCTTGTAGCCAGCACGTGCCATCAGCCACAGCACGTCATCCGGCGCCGAAGCCTCCCCAGCAGAGCTGCGGAGCAAAAAGGGAGGCAGCCAGTTTCAGTCATGCTACGCCACCTCTGGCCAGCACAATCTTCCCAAACTGCAACTACTGCTGCTTGCTGCCCCTTTGCAGCAGCAGCAGCAGCAGCAGCAGCAGCAGCAGCGCACCTGAAGCAGCGGATGCGGCTCCAGTCCAAGCCCCGCATGCAGTCGGAGGCTCGCCACGCCTGCGCGCCAACAGCGGCACCCATGACTGGTGTTGGGAGTGGATCATTCACAGCTGCATGCTGAAGGTCATTGTCACTCCAATCAGAAGCAGGCTGCGGCCCCCCATGCCCAAGAATCGTGCACAGACCCACCTTGACAATGGAGGGCACCACACCCAGCATGGTGATGTGGGCAGCCTGCACAAACTCGCCAAACGGCCGGCCCTGCGGGCTGCCGTTTAGCAGCGCTATTGATGCGCCGTTCAGCAGTGCTGCGAGGCGCCCGAGTGGCAAGAAAGAAGAGCGTCAATTGTCTAGCAGTGCTACTAAGGCCTCCTGGCCTTCCCTGCACACTCCCTGCCCGTGGGTGCGCCCGCTCACCTCCAAACACCAGCCAAGGCCCAAGCATCCAGCCCATGTTGGTGGGCCAGCACACAACGTCCCCTCGCCGGACGTCCTGGTGGAAAAACGCATTTGCAGCGCAGCGCAGCGGTGTGGTGTGGGACCAGGGGATGGCCTTGGGCTCGCCTGCGAGAAAGGGCATGGTCCAGTTAGGTTCAGCTGGAGGCCATACATCAGGCCGTGCTTGTCCGCGCCCCTCAGCCCTCAGCGCCGCAACACAACAAGGCCAGAAGAGCCTCAACAGAACCTCAAACGGAAGCAGCCTGCAGCTTGCCTGTGGTTCCAGAAGAGAACAGGACAATGGCGGGGTCGTCAGCTGCTGCCACATGTGCCTTCAACGATTGCGGCGGCGGCACAGCTTCCAGGAAGTCTCGCCAGCTGGTGTCCCCTGGCCGCAGCTGCACTTGCAGCTGGCCGTGCTCTGCTGCCGGCAGCACGAAGGCACGTGGTGCTCCTGCCTCCACCACACGGGCGTACAGCGGCAGCGCCTGGCCGCCCCGCAGAATCACGTCCTGCAGAGGGGGCAGTGAGGGGCGGTTGAGGTAGGCATGTGGGTAATGCACCACTCCATGCGACCACGGCAATACCATGATGCATTGGCAAGCACTCGATCCCCACATGCCTCCACTCTCCCACCTGGGTGATGACAGCCTTTGCGTTTGCAATCCTGAGCCGGCTGGAAACTTCCGCCGCCGCAAAGGAGTCTGCGATGGCCACCACCACACAGCCGGCCAGCAGGATGCCCAGGAGAGCCACCACCGCCTCAGCTGTCATGGGCGTGTTCAGCGCCACGGCATCGCCTGCAGGCAGGGGTTTAGAACAGTGAAGGTTAGCCAACACGGCACGGAGACGGGGTGCTGCACCAGGCGTGTGGTGATGCTGCTGCCCTGCAAGCACGTGCTCAAGTCCAATGGCGGGCTGCAGCGTCAGCCAAGTTGTCACTCCAAGCACAGCTTGCCTGGCTGCAAGCCGGCCGCCCGCAGCGCGTCAGCGACATGTGCGCTGCGCTGCGCCAGCTGGCCCAGGCTCATGCTGCGCAACTCCGTGGGTGCGGCCTCGTCCGCCCACACAATCGCTGGGCGATCCGGGTCGGGACCTGTGAGGCACAGCAGAGGGGCAAGCAGTAATAAGATTATGCTTGATTAGTAGACTGCATGAAAGCAGGCGAGGCACATCCCGCACAGCAGCAGCTCTTCCTCCAGCTCACCAGACAGCGCACACTCAGCGATGTTGAAGCGTGCTCCCGGCAGCCAGCGGCAGGCGTCCGGCTCTGACCGCAGCTCCAGAATCCTGCACCCAGGACATGCGGCAAGTCCAGGTACAGTGGCATACAACTGCAGGCGTGCAGGCACGGCAAGCAGATTACACACATTCACACCGTTGCATGCAAGGCAGCACCCAGCTGCTGACCTGTCTGGCTGGCGGTGGAAGCGCATGCTCAGCTGCGCCAGCAGGTGCGGCCAGAAGGCCTCTGGTTGAACAAAGCTCAGGCGTTGCAGCAGCGGCCAATCAGCTGCTGGGCCGCCAGTGCGCTGCTGCTGCCAGGTGGCGTCCCCCCGCCAGCTCTCCATGAAGCGAGCCGCGTTGGTGGCAGCCATGCCCTCGGCGGTGGGCACCCAAGCCGGCGGCGGGCCCAGCGTGCCTGCTTGGGGTGGGTGGCATCAATCCCAACATTCAAACATGCATCGCTCCCATTTGTGTATGAGCAGCTCAATATCTGTCACTGATGCTGCATGACCGAAAGCCCTTGATCCCCACCTGCGTCCCAGCCGTCATACGCCGCGGTAAACAGCAGCTTGTGCAGCGCAAGCGGGTGGTCGGGTCGCAGCACCGCCTGGGACAGCCGGCGCCACACCTGGCATGAAAAATTGGGTTCACAACCATTGGTGTGAATGACGAACCTGTCTGGATGATACAAACAAGGATGCACCTCCCTCGCACCTCGCGTGTCTCGTCCGCCCCGCTGCCGCCGCTGCTGGTGACCTGCGCGAGCGACTGGCCGATCAGGGCGGCCACCGCTGCCGCCTCAGCGGCATCGAAACCGCTCTGCACCAATTGCTCCAGCTGCAAGCGCCTCAGCGCTGCCATCGCGGAGCGCCGAAGCGGGGGTTCGCTTGGGGACAAGCTAGCTAGCTGATGGGGCAGTCATCGAGCGTCGGAGATGCCACTGTGCTGGTAGGACAGGCGAAACGCCCATGCATGCAGCTGTGATGCCGGCCAGAGCCGCGCCGCCGGGGCGGCATGCAGAGCGTGAGGGCATGCGCTGCGCAGGCGGCCCTCTGGCCCAACGACTTCAGGCCCTGTTCTTGCTGCACCTCTCACCTCGCTATTACCTATGATGTGGCCAAGATTATCAGCTAGAGCGGACGGGACAAAGAGCAAGTATTGGGGTGCAGCCAACAATAAAACCAGGGGGACAGGGCTCTGGGGGTGCGGTTTGGGGCATGCATCGTAAGCAGAAGCGTCATCTTGGTGGCTGCCCAGAGGGCGCCGCAGCATATACACAAGAAGGTCACAGGGCGTCAAAGTGCGCCAGGCAAAGCGGTCGTCAGCAGTACAAACGTGAGTCAGGGGTTAACACGCGCCGGGGTGGCAGGAAGGCCAGCGTTGCCGGCTCAGGGCTGGGCGGACACCAAATGGGTGCCAGCGCCAGCTTGAAGCAGCAGGGCTACTTGGCCTGGGCTGGCCCAGCCGTTCAGTAGCGGCCAGAGCGGCGGTAGCCGCCAAACACGTCATCTCCCAGCTGCTCGCGATCCGTGGAGGCGTGGTAGGGCTCCGCCTCAACCGCCTCGGGCGGCAGCGGCTCCTCCGCTCCAAACTGCTCAAAGCCGTATGTCTTGGGCAGCAGGTGGGCGGGCTTCACCAGCTGCAGGCAAGGCAGCGGGGGGAGGTGGGGAGGCGGAGCGCTGGATATGTGGAGCGGGCCGCACGAGCGGACAACTGGAAGCTAGGAAGGCAGCATTTCTCGCAAAGCGCATGGCGGTTGACTTCTGGGGCCTACCACTCCAGGCTGCCCAGCTGCACCACGATTGCCGACCAAGGCTTCTCACCTTGATGGGCTTGGCTGCCAGCACCACGCTGCCATCCTGGTTGTACTGCACAGGCACCACCGCCCCGCTGGCAGGGTCGGCAGACTGCCCCGCCGCTGCCGCCGCCGCCTCCGCCGCACGGCTGCCCGTCTGCACAGGGTACGCGCCGGCGGGTGCGGGGGCGGGGAAGGACGCGGGCTGCTGCTGCGCGGGGGCGGGCCGGCTGGGCACTGCCGCATAGCCTCCGCCATTGTAAGGCGGCTCATACGCGCCACTGCTGGCGCTGCCGCCCTCCCGAGATGCACGCAGCATGTCCCCAATGGTGGCCCGCTTCTGCGGCTTGACCACCGCCACGGGGCGGGGCGCCGACTGCGGCGCCGCCACCACCGCGCCAGCTGACGCCTGCACCGGGGCAGGCGCCGCCATGCCTGCCTTGATGACAGGCACGGGGCGGCCGCGCCGCTCGGGCGCCGCCTCCAGCTCCGTGCCCGCCAGCAGCTGCTGCGGAGACACCGGCTCAATCACCGCTGACGCCTCCACCACGTCCTTGAAGGACTCCGGCTCGGCAGCCGAGGCGGGCGCAGGCTCAGGGGCAGCCCTGGGTGCAGAGGGCTTGGCGGCGGGCCTGGAGGGGCGCGGCCGCATCTGGTAGCCCACGTTCTGAGGCAGGGGCAGGTGTGCAGGTGTGTACAGGTAGGGTCAAGCATGCAACCATGGCGCTCTCTCGCCGCTGATGGTCACTGGATGGCGCGCCCCAGCTGCATCACATCGCTCTGCATCTGTATTCAGCCAGCCCCAGTGCCCAGCCAGCGCTCAGCGCACCTCCATGCGGCGCGCGGCGGGGGTGCCCAGGCGCGCCGAGATCCCCGTGTCCTGCTCCAGGTACTGCTTCACCTGGTCCCGCACCTGCCGACCACCATAGTAGGTGCCTGCTGGCAGGCGCGGGAGTGGCGAGAGGCGGGGCGGCAGCAACGTGAGCACAGCGCTACCTTGCGGCGCCACCTTGTCAGGGCACAGCCTGGATTTCGATCAGCTGTGCAGCTTAGCTTTCTCTTGCTCATGCCGCAGGTACCATCACTGCCTGGCCTGGCAGTCTGAGCACAGCGGGGTGCCTCACCATACTTGCTGGCGCGGATGGGATCGTCCACCGGGCGCACTGGGTTGGCAGGGCGCGGCAGCGGCCGAGGCGCGGGGCGCTGCGGGCAGGCAGCAGGGAGCAGCGGAAGTGAGAGAGACGCGCACACCCTCACAGCAGTGCCAGCTTGTTGCTGTGGCGCAACCGCCCTTTCATGTTCAAAGCAGCTGGCCCGCGTCACCGCAACAGCCGTGGTTGCCCCATGCCTTGCCCATGCCTTCTTGCCCATGCCTTGCCCAGCCTCGCCCCACCTGCGGCGTAGGTGCACGCGGCGACACCTCTCCCTTCATCACCGCGATGCGCTGCTGCACCTCATCCTCAGACAGGCGCCGCGGCTGGCCGGGGGCAGGCTTGCCGGCGGCAGCGGCAGCCACGGCGGGGGATGGCGGGGTGCCAGCAGCGGCCGCCAGGTAAGCCACCTCCTCGGCCACAGCCTTGCGAGCAGCGGCTGCCGCAGCAGCAGCCGCAGCCGCTGCCGCCACCTGCAGCTCGCGCTCGCGGTTGGGCAGCAGGCGGCCGGGCAGCTGGCGAGCCATGCGCCATGCCTTGACCGCCAGGCCAGACACCACGCCGAAGCACCAGGCCAGCGTGCGCCCAAAGTTGGCGCGGCCGGTGGGGGAGGCCAGCAGCATGCCAGCCAGCACCGCCGCCAGGCCCAGCGCACCAGTGGTGCTGGCGGGGGCGCCGTCGGTGCCAGGCAGGGACGGCAGCTGCACCGCGCCGGGCGCAGCGCTGGCGTGCGCCTGCACTTGGGCCGCCTTGAGCGCCTCCTCCTGTAAGGCAGGTAAGGCAGAAGCCACGGGAGCGTGGGTGGTGATCCTGCGGCTGGCAGCCTTGGAACTGCGCTGACAGCGCTGCTGGCAATGCTGCGCAACGCGATAGTTGGGCCACCGTGCCCCTGTATCCGGCACCAGGGGCGCACCTGCTGGCGCAGCACCGCCCACTTGCACTCGTCGTTGAACACGCCGGTCTCACGCAGGCCCTGGGGAGAATAGATGTGGGGAGGTGCATGGGGGCAATGCAGGCCGTCAGCCAGGATGCTCCTGTACCCCAGCGCGCTTGTTGTAGCTTGCTCAGTGTCTGGTCGCTCTCACTGAGGCAAGCTGTCCTGCCAGTCAAGCCTCTTAGCCACCATCCCTAGCTGCACAGCGAGCGGCCTTACCTGGTCGCGCTGCCAGGCCTGCAGCGCCTCGCCCGTCACAGCGCCAAAGTAGCCGGACAGGCCTTCGCCGCTGTCAAAGTAGCCCTGCTCTGCCAGGTAGGCCTGCCAGGGGGAGGAAGGAGTTGGAACACGTCGGACTTTTGTTTGTGTTGGCTCTCCGCAAGCTGCGGTTGTGAGGAACAAGTGCACGGCGCTCCCGTGGCACTCAGCACTCCACACAGCCCAACCGCCACGCCTCACAAGCGCGGTCACCTCCTGATACAGTTGCACCCCTCTTGGCAGCGCAGCGCACCTGCAGCTGCATCACGTCGTCGCCGTAGGCGCCCTGCTGCAGCGCCCGCTCCCCAAAATCACGCACGTCGCCGCCCTTGAGGCGCAGGCGCGCCACCCGCGCCTTGAACTGGTAGGGGCCCATCTGCAGGGTGGCCAGGTGCTCAGGCAGTTAGGAAAAGGCAGCTGCAGGAGTGGGGCCAAGAAAATTTGGGTGCCCGGCTGTCTGCACCTGGCCGCGAGAGCTGTCGCCTGCTGCCGGCGCCCGTCGCCTCCCGGCTGCGGCGGTGAGCCCCCTGCTTACCACGGCCCGCACGACAACCGCTTTCCTGCCATGGCTTGGGGCGGTGCGCGTGGCTGCAGCGGGGGTGGATGCAGGGTGTGAGAGGGGGCAGAGGCGCGGAGGCGCGGTTTGAAGCTGCGGCGGCTCGTGTGCTCACCTCGGCGCACGGACACCGGCCTCGAGGCCGTCGCCAGCTTCATCCTGGTGATCGGTGCAGCCCGCGGGGTGCGAGGGAAGGGCTCCGAGCAACCCGGCTCAAACCCGCAGGGCCTGGCGCCGCTCCACGGTGCTGTGATGAGTGATCAAGCGGCGCGGGCGGCGGATCACATCACTGCCTGCGCTTGCAAGCCCTCGTTTTGGCCTGCATGAGACGCCAGTTGCAAATGCGGCGGGCGTGGGCAACTGCAGGGCCCCACTTCGCATCAGACAGGCGCGTATTAGCATCGTCAAGCATCCGAAATTGCCCGGGCGGCGCTGCAAGCGACGAGCGTGCAGCCCGAGCAGCCCTAGCCCATTTTCTGCGTTCTCAGAGCGCTGGGGCAATTAGGACTCGCAGCCACGATTGATAGTAGCCTGGTGGGCGCCCTCCTCCTTGCCGACTGAGCCAGATGGCGAAGGGCCACTGCCGCCGCCCACTGCCGCCGCCCCGACCTTCGCCCCCAACATCGCTCCCTCTTTTGCCCGGCCTGCAGGTCTGAAACCAGCATGCCACCCAAGGCAGCAGATGATGCTGCACCTGCAGCGCAGGCTGCGGAGGAGCGCACGCAGCAGCCCCAGCCCACCAAAGATGCAGCAGGCAGCGACGCCGGCAGCACGGCGGCAGCCGCACCCGTGCAGCGGCCGAGGGCTGTGCGGCCGGCGGCTCCAGAGCCCATGCTGGGCATCCAGCGCTCCCGCATCCTGCTCTCCTGCGCCATGTACATCATTGCCCTGGCGGTGCTGTACCAGAAGGTGCGCTTGGATGGGATGGAAACAGATGCCGCTTGTTGTGGTGCGCCAGGCTGTGGGCTGGCCTGGTGTGCAGTCAGTCAGTTTGCCTGTCTGCATCCTAACAACAAGCCACCGTCCGCCACCGCGTGCAGTTCCGGGACAACGGCATGCTGTCCCTGATTGGCTCGCACGCGCGCGTCAAGGCGCCCTGGGTGCAGCCCTGCGGCCTGCTGGATGCCAAGGAGTTTGTGCTGGCGGCAGACCGCCTGGTCCTGCCTCGCGGCCAGGTGGTGCCAGGCGCAGGTGCGGCCGTGGGTGCTGGGAGCCGTGGAATGCAGGCAGCTGCACACCGTGCACTGGCTTACAGGCTGCGATGCCTGGGCAGAGAGTGCTGGGCACAGACGATGCACATTGGCTGACGCAAGCCTCACCAGCTTCCCTTGCTTCTCTCTGTCCCGCCACGCAGTGCACGTGCGTGGTGGCCTGATTGCCAGCGTGGCAGCTGGCCTCCAGGGGGCCGACCGCCACGTGCTGGCCAAGCGCCTGCTGGCTGGCCGGCCGCTGCCACTGCTGGACTTTGGAGACGCGGTGCTTGCGCCAGGGCTGGTGGATGTGCATGTTCACATGAACGAGCCGGGGCGGGAGGAGTGGGAAGGTGCGCTGGCAGGGCAGAAGACTCTTTGGATGGCCAGCTGAAAGTGGGGTGGAATGCCAGCTGGGGCGCATGGCGCCAGTGGCAGTAATGTAGGTAGTTGGCCGGTGTCCAGCACAATATCCAGTCCTCACGTGCTGCCACCGCGCTGCCCTGCAGGCATGGCCACAGCGACGCGGGCCGCGGCAGCCGGCGGCGTCACCACAGTGATCGACATGCCCCTCAACAGCGCGCCCTGCACCACCACAACCTATGAGCTGCGGCGCAAGGCCGCAGCCGCGGCGGCGGCCAACAAGACTTTTGTGGACGTGGCCTTCTGGGCAGGGCTGGTGCCTGCCAATGCCCACAGCCCCTCCCAGCTCAAGGCACTGGTGAAAGGCGGGGCGCTGGGCTTCAAGGCATTCATGAGCCCCAGCGGCATTGACGACTTCCCAAATGTCAGCGCCGCTGACGTGGCGGCGGCGCTGCCCACCATCCGCGCCCTGGGAGTGCCGCTGCTGGTGCACGCCGAGCTCGTGGATGCGCACGTGCCTGCTGGGGTGAGGTTGGGATGAGGTGGGGTGGTGGTGAGGCTGGGGTGGGTTGAAGAGCTCTTGTGCAAGTCGGCTGCTGTGAGCATAATACGTGACGCAAAGCTGGGGCACAATGCAACGCACTCCGGCTCAGCGGCCCTCCCATCCTCTGCTCCCATCGCAGGGCGACCCGCGCCAGCACGCCACCTGGCTGGCATCACGCCCCCGCCGCTTCGAGCAGAACGCTGTGCGCGCCCTGCTGAGTGCGCTGCGGTCCACGGCCGGCAGCCCCACCAAGCCGGGCTTCCGCCTGCACATTGTGCACCTGTCTGGTGAGGCGCGGGCTGGCTGGCATACGGTGGATCGCATGCATGCTGTTTGGCCGTTGGACAGGGCTGTGTCCCTGCAACGTAGTCGCACGGCTTTGTACTTCCATAGGATGCTGCGGGCTCTATGTAGAGCAAGTGTCCAACCTCCGCGCTCACCTGCAACCGCCCCACCTCATTACTTGCAGATGCCGACCTGCTGCCCGAGCTGGCGGCCGCTAAGGCGGAGGGGCTGCCATTATCAATCGAGACCTGCCCACACTACCTGAACTTTGCGGCTGAGGCGGTGCCTGCCGGAGACACCAGGTGGGGTGGTGGGCGCCATGGCTGAGGCAGCTGAGGGGTGCTGGTGGTGGTGGTGGGGAGGGGCTCAGCGCTGGTTGCTCAGGTTGTCGACAGCAGCCTGTCCCTTCTTGTGTTCACAACACGAGCAGTCACGCTCCCTCCTTCCCCATGTTGCTGCCCGCAGGTTCAAGTGCGCGCCGCCGCTGCGGGAGGGCGAGAACCGGCGGCGCCTGCTGCAAGGGCTGGCGGACGGCGTCATCGACAGCGTGGGCACCGACCACTCCCCATCAGGTGTGGGCAGGGTGTGATTAATGCACATTGCCGCCATTGTTCGCTGGCTTCGGTTGTGGCTACCAGCCCGCAAGACCTCTGTCCATGCGCCCATGCTCCCTCCCTGCCCCAGCTTTTGGGCCCAACCTCCCGTCCGTCTACCTTCCCTGCAGAGCCCTCGCTGAAGCTGCTGGAGGAAGGCGACTTCATCCGGGCCTGGGGCGGCATTGCAGGCCTGCAGTATGCACTGCCCGCCACCTGGCAGCCCTGGCAGGCGGCGGGCCTCAACCTCACACGCTTTGTGCAGGCAAGCTGCAGGCCGGGAGGGCGTGCTGCTGCTGGGTTGCGCGCAAGGGCGGCTCGTCAGTTGAGAGCAAGGATGGGCGGCTCTGGTACGCCGCTGGGAAGCTGGCGATATGCCCTGCTCGCAGTCCCAGCCTTCCGCCCTCCAACCCAGCCCGCTCCACGCCCGCCCTCGCATGCAGGCCTGGTCCGCCGCACCGGCGCAGCTTGCGGGGCTGGGCGGGCGCAAGGGGCGGCTGGCGGCGGGCTGGGATGCAGACCTGGTGGTGTGGCGGCCAGAGGACAGAGCCGACACATCCACTGAAGCGCTGCACCACCGGCACAAGGTGTCCCCCTATGCCGGCATGCAGCTGCGCGGGTGGGTGCTGGCCACCTTTGTGCGCGGCAGCCAGGTGTTTGCAGAAGCGGCGGGCGTGGCAGCGCGGGCCTGCGGCCGCACCATCCTCGCCCCCGCGCGCTGAGCGCTGTTGTTGGTCGCAATGATTGTCATCGTCAGCTAATGTGTTCATTCACTATTGCTTAAAATGCTGTAAAGCTTTCGTGATGCCAGGGCTGCAGAGGACAAGACCGCGTTGCTCTGCCATGTGCAAGCTGCAGGATCGGCGCTGGCACATCACCTTCCGCACGTGTGTGTTGGTTATTCTGCTTCTAACGCGCGTTGCCAGGTGTTTTACAGGAGCATTGGTTGGGCTTAGGCAGTTGAAGATATTGGCCGGCAGGAGGCAGTGCGGTTCAGAAAGCAGAGAGTCTGAAGTCAGAGTGGCTGTACAGAAAAGTCAAATGTACATGCGCCATAGAAAGCGAGTCGGTGTTGCTAGTCAGTACAGTTTGCCTGCCTAGCACGCTAGCGTTGTGAAACAAAAGAAATCCAGACGGGAGAACGGGAACGGAACTGTGCTGCCTACTGTTCCCTGGAATCTGCTACAGGCTAAAGGCGCTCGCAGCCCGCTTGCGTTGGGTTGTTGTGGTGCATGCCACGGAGCTGCTGCTTGCACACACCCGTCGGCTCACAGCAGGCGGCCCTTGCAGTTGCGGGCGCCGCAGTGGCAGGGGATCTGCAGACCCGGCACAGTGCCGATCTCATAAGAGTAGTCGTACACAAGCTCTGTGCCCTTCTTGATGTCACTGCGGTTCAGAGGAGGGCAGGGGAGCACGGGGAAAGTCAACTACAGGGCAGGGTACCCATGGAAATCCCCAGGTTTGGGATCCGCAGCCTCCACATGCCGAGTGCAGCATCCCGACCACTGTTCAGCATGGGCGCAGCACCCCGCTCACCCGTAGGCAAAGAAGCACATGCGGTAGCGCAGGCCGCTGTCTCCGGGGATCAGCACCGGCTGCTTCATCAGGTTGGGGCTGCAGCTGTGGTTGAGGAAGCGCGCCAGGTTGCCTGTGCGGGGGGATCAGGGGCGGGGGGGGAAGGGGGCAAGCCTTTGTTGTGAGGCTGCAGCTCGGGCGGGCATCTGCCAGCTGGCTCCCGGGTCATCACAGGAACTTGTGTAGAGCTGAGCAAAACCGTGCCCGTCACCCACCAATTTTGTGTGCATCGATGACCAGGTGATCGCTGTCCTCCCGGGCCTCAAAGGGCAGCCGAGGCAGTGCCTGCCGCACTCTCTCCTTGACTGAGCAGTCGGCGTGCTGCGAGGCAGGCGGAGCGGGGTGGCAGCAGGTTTGTCTGGTGGGGTCTTGTGAGGTCGGCAGTACACCAAGCAAGCGTGGAAGATGGGCCTTAGTGTATAGTGTGAGTGTTAGCCCAACATGCCGAGCTCTCACCATGATCACAAAGTGGTCCAGGTCAAAAAGGTAGAAATCGGCGCCGCGCCGCTCCTCCTGCACAGGTGCCGAAAGAGAAGCGAGAGGATGCTGTGCACACTCTCGCCGCCAAACGAAGCCCAGCCATCCCGCGCTTGCTACACATTCGACTAGTACTCCTCACACGACACATAGCATAGCAGAGCATGTGCATGCGCCTCACCGCCTCGCGGCTGGACAGCAGCTCGCCCTCGTAGCTGCACACAAAGGCGCCCGAAGGGATGTCCTCCGCGCAGCGCAGGCCCCACCCCTTGCCGCGTGTGCGGAACACCTCAAGTGGCAGGCGCAGGCCCAGGGTGCTGCAGGGTGGGCGGGTGGAGGAGCAAGAGAGGACTGCAGGTCAGCAGAGGGTAGCGTGGATCTTGCGCAGGCATCAACAACAGGTGTTCCTTTTGAGCAGAGGGAGAGCAGGCTAGCCGCTCAAAATAACTCCCAGCGCAACAAAGCGGCTGTCCGCAAGCTGCCACATGGCAAAGCACGCCGATTTCAGCAGGCGCACCTGACAGCGCGATTGTGGTTGCAGGCGGTGCTGTTGCAGGCAGAGCCGCACTCCCATGCACCCTGGCCCCGCGTCTGCAAACAAGGTGGTCAAACGGGGGTCAAGAGCCAGTTTGCTTGGTCAGCAGGGCCGCCTGCCATGGCAAGCTATGCCTGCAGCGGCTTGCCTGTCACTTGATCCACACCACCAGGCCCACACAGCCCTCGCAACTCCCAGCAGCATCAGCAGCAGCAGGGGCAGGCCCAGCGCCCGTCTCACGTAGAGCAGCAGGCCGTGCTCGTTGTAGTGCCCCTTCTTGCGGCCCAGCTCGCGGCCACACCAGGTGCTTGGCATCACAGACCTGCAGCAGCAAGGGGGAAGCAGGCAGGGAGGCAGCGGAAGTGTAAGGCATGTGCACACGGCATGTTGCTGCTCAGCATGGGCAGGCAGGCTCTTGATGAATCCCAGCAAACAATGCTCAGCATCGCACCCTGACCCTGCCACTCACCGGCCCTCGTCCAGCAGGCTCTGCGCCGCGTCAGTCCCCACGATGCTCGTCCTGCGAGCGGGGCAGGTGGGAGGAAAATGGTGTGTTGCTCGATACACCATCAATGTCAGCCTGCACGGCATGTGCCAAAATGGAGCACGCACCGCCGGCCTTGCCTCAACTGGGCCACAGGCAGCCTAACCTGAAGAGGTCCACTCACCGAACATACTGCAGCTCCGGCAGCGGCTCATCGTCCACGTCGTTGAACGCAGGAATCTTGCGCACCTCTGCACCCTCGCTGATATCAGCACACAGGAAGCCCGGCCGCGCCTGCTGCGCACGCAGCCAGGCGCCATCCTGCACCACGGGGCGCAGGCCGCGCGGCAGCGGTGACGCTGCAGCCTTGGGCTTTTTGTGCCGCCTGGGCGCACCTGCCGCTGCTGCTGCAGCGGCTGACGATGGCGCCGCCGCCTTCTGGGTGCGAGCTCCTGCAGGGCACCAAGGAAGGCATGGCACAGGTGGGATGGACACTTGCCAGCTGTGTACACTACATGTGTGCCATGCCCATCGTACCCACTGCCCTTGTAGGGGCCCAGCCGCACTTGCGCTGCCCCAAGCACCCCACTACCGTCCCCACCCAGCCTCCACCCAACGCACGCTTGGTTCGGCGGGCAGGCGCCTCCACCTCCTCGCCCTCCTCTTCCTCCTCGTCGCCTTCTGACGATGCCTGGGCGGCCAGGCGCAGGTTGTTGCGGAAGCCGCGCAGCTCCACCTGCAGGTTGTTGCAGGGACAGGAATGGCGCCTCAAGCACATGTGGTTGGCAGCTTGGTACAGCATTGCATCAGCTGCGGCTGCTCGCATATGCGATCGACAAGCCATGACTAAGTTGGCAGACCGGAGGTGACCAGCAGCAAGCAGCCCCGGCTAGACCCTCATCTTGACGCTTCCTGGCAGCAGCACAATGGGGGCTCACCCAGCTGACGCTCTTGTTGGCCTTGTAGTGGCCGGGCAGGCCCACCAGCAGGAACCTGCGGGAAGCAGGTCGACGCAAAAGCAGTGTGAGGCAGGAGTGAAAGGGTGGCGATTGTCAGCTCGAGTAGTCAAGCATAAGTGGGAGCAGGGCAACCTGCCAGCTGGGCAGGACGCACCACCAACCACCCGGCATGACAACTTGAAACAGCTGGCCCGCTTGCTGCCCCCCACCTGCAGACCAGGGGCCCCGACTGGCTGGGCTCCATGCCTGCGCGGATGATGACGTACAGGCCGTCGTACCTGCGGGGTTTGAGAGAGGTTGTGGTGGATTTGCAGTTGGCACACATCCAAGACACCTGAGCAGCACAGGTGCCCCATCTCCTCCACTCCCGCCCCACCCACAAACAATCTGTTCTACCTCAAGCCTGCCCCAGCAGCAACACCTACACCAGCACCCAAGCACATGCCCCACGTGCCACGGTGCCATCATCCTGCCACTTCACCACCACTCACGTGTAGTCAAAACCCTGCTTGGGGTCGCCGTTGCGGGCGGCTGCCCGCACCACGCGCACAGGCGTGCCGTTCAGCTGCGCGTTGCGCAGGGCTGCGTTGCCGCGCACCCACGCCTGGTCCTTGACCTGCCCAAAAAGCGACGTGAGCAGCGCACAGCAAGGGTAAGGGCGGGCAAATCACAGCGCATGGGCAGGAAACAGGCAGAAATGCACAGCAAGGGAAAGCAGAATGGATAACTCCGTCTGGCACAAGCAAGTCAGCCTGCTTGTGCACCTGCGTGTTGGTCTTGTCGTTGCGCCCGCCCTCGCCTGTGTACCAGAACCTGTGTTGGGGCGGAGGGATGGAGGCTGTGAGCCCCAGGCTGTATTTGCTGCCTGGCCAGCAGTGCAGGGCCAGGCAGCGCAAAGCCAGATGCAAGCAACTGACAAGCATCCCAGCTGCAGCCGAGGAAACCAGGCATCAGTCCAACTACTGTGGCAGCGCACCAGTCGCCGTGGTCATCATCATCCTCGTAGCCGCCGCTCAGGCAGATGGCCAGCGCCACACCGTTGGGGCTGCAGGGCCGGTGGTGCAGGGGGCAGCGGCATGCTGAACATGGGGGAAGCTAAGGCTGGCCAGCAGTATGTGGCATCCGCACCTTCAGTGCGCTTGGCAGAGTGCTGGCACAGGTGCAGCGGCAAACCGGCAATGCACGGAAGTGCTGCTCACCCGCCCGTCTGGATGCCCGTGAAGTAGGTGGTGTGGATGCCCAGCGCCTTGAGCGGCCCCCGCCCGCTGAACCGCTGGCCCACCGCAATGCCCGCCTTGTGGCCCGGGTCGGTGCCCCACAGACCCCAGCGAGGGTAAGCCTCCTCCACCTTCTTAGCTGCCACTAGGTCGTGCTTGCGCTGCAAAGCAAGGGGCGGCAGGAGAAATACGTGGCTGTTAGAGCCGTGCCTGCCAGGACCGCTGGTGTGTGTGGGCGCAAGTTGCCCTAGAGCTGCAACAGCGGCGGCACGGCAGCCCCGCTGCAAAGTACCGGTCTCTCTCACTGTACAGTGCAAGGTGCAGCGCTCACCTGTGCCGGGTTGTTTTCTCGGATGCGCTTCATCTTCTCCTCGTACAGCTGCAGCCGCTCCGCCGTCTTCTCTGCCTCGGCCACGCTGACCTGGCGCATGGCAAGGTGGAGGGGCGCATGGCCAGGCAGGAAGGGAGCTGGTCAGTGTGGGGGGACAGCATGCAGCGGTTGTTGGCCAATGAATGGTAAAATGCAGCACAGTGGCACAGCAGTGGGTCAACAGTCGGTTGGGAGGCGCTCGGTTAAGGAGGCTGCATCAGCACCAGCATATGCAGCAGCGCACCGAGTGCGGCTCGCGGTACGTCTCCAGCAGCTGCGCCGGGATGCGGGCACGTAGCCAGCGCAGCATGGCCCCCGCATCGCTGGGGTCGGGCATGGGCTCCTCCTCGCCCCCGCCTGCTGCTGCCACAGCTGCTGCTGCCGCTGCCGGCGAGCCCGCCGCTGCCGCCGCTGCCGCCGCTGCCACCTGCTGCTCGCAGGCAGTCAGCAGCGCGGCAGCCGTGGCTTGAACAGCTGCAGCAGCCTCCGCATCTGCCTCTGCTTCTGCAGCCACATCTGCTGCCGGCTGCCACTGCGATTGCTGCTGCTCTTGCTGCGCATTGTCATCGGCTGCTGGCTTGCCGCTGGCAGGCGGGCTGCCAGCAGCTGGCCTGCTGGTGCCTAGGTCACTGATGTGGCTGTCAGCATGGCTGCGTTCAGCAGCAGATGCCTCACCGTACCCTGCCGTTGCTGGCATGCCTGCACTGTCTGCTGCCTGCTTCTGCTGCTGCTGCAGCCTCTCCTCTGCCGCCTGCTCCACCGCCTCCTGCACCCGCCAGACCTTGGTGGGTGGCTGCGCCTCGGGCTCCGCCCCAGCCCGCTTGCTGGGCGTGCCATGGCTCCGCTGGCTGCTGCCCACAGGTCCAGGCACGCCAGCGCTGCTGCCAGGCTGGCTGCCAGAAGCATCTGCAGGCTGGGTGCTGCCGCTGCCCTGCGGCTCCTCGGCTGCTGCTGCAGCTGCTGCTATTGGCGGCACAGGGTGGGGCTGATCAGCTGGTGCAGCCTGCTGCTGCTGCTGCTGTGTCAGCCCCTGCTGCTCCAGCTTGATTGAGACAGCTGCTGCTGCCACCACTGGCAGCTGCACCTGTGCTGCAGCCGCTGCTGCCACCACTGGCGGCTGCACCTGTGCTGCAGCCGCTGCTGCTGGCTTGGCTGGTGCTGCAGCCGCCGCCGGTTCGCTCACTCCCGGCTCGCTCTTGACAGCAGGCTGCTGCATGGACAGCTGGCGGTGCGTTGACCCTCGCATCTCCTGGCGCTCCTCCAATGGCTGCTGCTGCTGCTGCTGCTGCGATGGCTGCTGCTGCCGAGCCCCCTCGTCCTCAAGCTTGCTGAGCGGCTCTGACCGCTGCACCTGCTGCTGTGGCTGGCTGGCCCGCTCATCCCCCTCCTCATCGCTGAGCAGATCGATCACGCTGCTGCTGCTGCTGCTGGCTCTGAGAGCGGCGGCAGGAGGGGAGGTAGCTGAGCAGGCTTCTTTCAGCGGCTGCATGGCCGCCTGCCGTCCAGGACCCTCGCTGTCGCTGTCGCTGAGCAGGTCGATGACTTCACCAGGCTGCACCTGGGCTGGCGCCAGCGCCGAGGCAAGAGCGTTGGCCGCCCTTGCCGCTGCTGGCTGGCGAGCGGTGGGCGGGCCCACCAGATCGATCACCGACTGCTCCCTGGGTGCCGCCGGCGCTGCGCCTGCTACCCCACCATCTGCCTGTGCATTCCTGCCAGGCGCAGATGGAGCGGAGATGCCGTTGGCAGGCTGCTGCAGCTCGGAGCAGTCGGCCGCCGCCGCCGCCGCTGCCATCGGCGTTGCTTGTGCTGTTGCAGCCAGCTGGCCGGGCTTGGCTGGCTGCATCTCGAGCAGCTGCCCCTCATTCTCGTTGTGCTGCTCATTCTCCTTGTGCTGCTGCTCGGCTCCCGCACTCCCGGCGGGGCTGTCCATTCTGGGGCTCTCGAGCCCGTGCCGCACGCAGTGGCAAGTCTGCCGGCTCTGCTACAGCAGGCCGGGGTGCGCCCAGGCCGCTGGGAGCACGCCTGGCTTTCAAGGGTCGAGGCTTGGAGGCATCTGCGGGGTAGCTCCGCCCTCGGCTGCTTGGAAATGATGTGCTGAAGAGATCCCAGGCCGCAGAACGCAAACAACTGCCCAAACGGGGACCGCCACGTCACTCTTGCATGGGAAGCGACGCAGGAATCGCTGCAGCCCTCTTTGCGAGTCGTCTAAAGACCCACAATATCAAAGTATCGTTGCAAGCGGCCACACCGCCCATCAAGGCGACTTTCAGACCCACCCTGCCGAAAGCGCTATAAGGCGCCACCAGGGCTTGCCGCACGCCACAGGAAGCCGCTGCATTGACCACAGAGGCCGCCATGGCGCCGCTGGTCGCTCTGCCTGGGCGATCAGTGGTCCAGCCGACAGCGGCGGCAGCGGCACGCAAGGTGGTAGGCTGCCGGCTTGCACAGCACCGCCTCGCATGCGGCTTTCCAAGCAGCAGCCAGCAGATCACAAAAGAATGTGGACGCCAGCCTGCGTTCCTGCAGCAGCGGCAGCAGCGTCCAGGCTTGCAATGGCCCACGGCAGCAGCGGCGGCGGCAGCAGCGGCGCCACAGCCGGCGTCAGATGCTGCACCGCCAGCGCAGCAAGAGCAGCAGCCTCCGCAGCAGCAGCAGCAGCAGCAGCAGCCCAGCCTCAGCCTCACAGACCTGTGGCTGCTGCTCCGCCATGAACGGGTCCGCCTGGCGACCTGCGTTGCCTTCACCGCGCTCAGCGTGAGTGGAGGAGGGCTGCCCAGCAGCAGCAGCAGCAGCAGTGCACCGTGCAGCTTGTTCCTGTGCAGCATGATGCCGATTGCGTGGTGCCTTTGCATTGCCTGGCAGCAAACCCGCTCACCGTGCTTTCACAGTGCCCTCCATGCGCTGCAGGTGGCCTGCGCAGTGATGGTGGCCCCCGTACTGGGAGTGGTGGTGGACACCATCAGTCGTGGCACAGCCGCCACGCCGCACGAGCTGGCGACGGCGGTGGGCCGCCTGGGCGCCGTCTACATCATCAGCAACTGCAGCCTGGCGGTGCAGGCGCGCGCAGGGTGTGGGGCTGTGCTGTGTGTTACGGTCCAAGCAGGCAGCCGCACAAACCTCATAGCACACTGCTGCACACGCGTGCCTCATATGCGCATGCACTCACCACCCACCCCACGTGCCCATGCCCCATGACAAGCAGGTGGCGCTGTCGCTGGCGCTGGGCGAGTCGCTGGCGCACCGCCTGCGCTGCCGCCTGTTTGACGCGCTGCTGCACCGCGACCCCCTCTTCTTCGACTCGGTCAAGACGGGGCAGATGGTGGCCTGGCTGGGGCAGGACATCGAGGTGCTGCAGGTGCGCTGTTGCATGTGTAGAGCGCTTCTGGAAAGTGTGCTGAGGGAGCAGATGAAAGCCATGGTCCTGAGCCAGCTTGCCGCTCAAGGCTGCAGTGTGCATGAGCCTGCAGCCTGCTGCACACTCGCTTTGCAGCGGGCTGCCAGCCCTCATGCTGCTCCTCTCCTGCACACCCCGCCCTCCCCACAGAGCACGGTCGCCAAGCTCCTCGGGGCGCGGGGAATCCGCTCGGCCTTCGAGACGACCGGCATCATCATCGTGCTGTTTACGCTCTCCTGGCCGCTGGCGGTGGCGCTGCTGGTGTCGGCGCCGCTGCTCACGCCGCTCATTGCGCAGCTGGGCCGCCGCATCGGGCTCGCCTCCAAGGCCTCGCAGGTGGGTGGTGGCGGTGGAGTGGCTGCTTGGAGATGCAGGGTGGTGGTGGAGAGGCTGCCTGGGGATGCGGGTGGTGGCAGATCCCGATGTGGCGGTGATGGAAGGGACCGCTTCATCGGCCAGACCAATGCATGTCTGCTTGCGCTGCTTTCTGCCTGGTCGCACACTCCAGTTGGCACAGCACTGCTGCTGCTGGCTTACACGGCAACTGCCGGGATGATTCAGTTGGTAGAATGCCTCCTGATCCAGCGCACAACCCATGCCACAACTTGCCATCCACCCATGCCACCCTTGCCGCCCACCCACCCTGCAGGCTGCCGCCAACGATGTGTCCTCGGCTGCCAACGAGATTGTGGAGAACATGCGGGTGGTGAAGCTGTTTGCGCAGCAGCAGCGCGAGCTCACGCGCTTCCATGGGCTGCTGGAGGCAGCGCACCATCTGTCGCTCAAGGTGGGCGGCAGCCTGGCGGCTGGGGCACAGTGCAGCTTGTTGTTGGGACCCATCGACTCTGCCCCTTGTAGCTCTGTGCTGCCAGTAATGTCCAAGAACCGCTGCGCCGTCCACCCGTGCAGGTGCTGCGCCTGCAGGCGCTGCTGGATGCGAGCAGCCGCGTGCGCAACACGCTATGCGTGCTGTGCACGCTGGGTCTGGGCGCCTGGATGGCGCTGAACAACTCCGTCTCCCTGGGCACGTGCTACTCGTTCTTCGTGTTCAGCTTCAGGCAAGGGAGCAGGAGTGTTTGTTGTGGGGCTGAGTTTGGGTCGCTCATGCTGCAGGCTGCACTGTGCACAGCCAGCTTTCGAGGCCAGATGGCTGCTGACTGAGACCCTCTCAAGCTCTGGATCCCACTTTGTTCCCTCACTCCTTGCTCCTCTCCTGCAGCTTTGCGTTTGCGCTGGGCAACCTGACCAACACCGTGGGCGATGTGGCCAAGGCGGCAGGCGCCGTCAGCCGGGCGATGCGCACCATGCAGACTGCCATGAATGCTGATAGTGTGGCCGAGGTGGTGGCAACAGATGCTGATGCCCAATCAGCATCTACCAGCAGCAGCAGCCCCAGCAGCAGCAGCCTGAACGGCAGCAGCCCCGAGGCTGGCGGCGAGGCGAGCACAAGCGGGCGGCAGCTGGACGGCGGGCAGCCGGCGGCGCACGTCTACCACCGCCAGCTGCCGATTGAGACGTTCCGGGGGCAGATTGAGTTCCGCAACGTGTCGTTCAGCCACCCGGGCTGGTCTGGCTGGACGCTGGACGATATCTCCTTCACCATCCCAGCTGGAAAGAAGGTGGCCCTGGTGGGGCCCTCGGGTGGGTGAGTCGCTTGACGGAGGGGCAGTGGTTGATTGGGCAGGGTGTGGGCTGCAACGTGTGCATCGCTCATGGCACAGCCCCGCTCGCTGCCATGCAAGTGTGCTGCACGGTCGAGACTTGGCTGCACTTGCTGGTCCTCATGGTCATATCCCGCTTGGCTGCCCGCCTGGCAAAGGTAATCCTTTGCCCACCTCACCGCCCCCACCCACACTCCCCTGCCGCAGCGGCAAGAGCACGGTGGCATCCATGCTGATGGGGCTGTACCCTCCGGCACGGGGCGAGATCCTGGTGGACGGTGTGCCGCTGGCGGAGCTGGACATGCAGGTGAGGCTGGGGTGCGGGCGGCTGCTGCAATGCAAGCCAATGGCGCAAAGGTGTGCTGCTGGCACTGGCCATCAAGCAAGGGCTATCGTAATGAAAGGACGCTCGGCCTCATGCTTGCAGCCTCACTCTCGGTAGCTCTGGCCCTGATCTGCCTCCTGCCCCATCTGTCACCGATGCGCAGTGGTGGCGCCGCCAGCTGGGCGTGGTGAGCCAGGAGCCGGGCCTGCTGACGGGCAGTGTGGCTGACATCATCCGCTACGGCCAGCCCGGCGCCTCAGACTCTGAGGTGGAGTGGGCAGCGCGCGCAGCGCAGGCACACGATTTCATCTGCGACCTGCCGCAAGGCTACCAGGTGCGCATTGGCGTTGTGGGTTGGCTAGGTGCAGGTGTGGGGTGGGTATGCCCCTTGCCCAGCTGCCAGGTGCTGCGGCGCTGTAGGTGTCAGCAGCTCGGATGCCATTAGTGGTTGTGCTTTGATATGCCTGCCCGCTGGTGCAGCTGAACGCCCATGCCTGCAGCTGAACGCCCATGCCTGCACGCCGCTGCTCCCTGCTGCAGACCGTGATTGGCGCGGGCACCGGAGTGGAGCTCAGCGGCGGGCAGCGGCAGCGGCTGGCCATCGCACGTGCACTGCTGCCGCGCCCGCGGGTGCTGATCTTTGACGAGGCCACCTCTGCGCTGGTGAGCTGTCGGCAAGGGCAGGCAGCGCCTGGCGTGCGCCGCTGCACACGGCATGGGCCGGTACCGCAGTGGCGCCTGCTGATCTCCCGCACGGCCTAAGGTGCAGAAATGCTGACGAGGGGCCCCTTCACTGCCAGGCCCCCCTGCATTCCATGACATTGGGCCTTGTCGGATCATTTATCCGGATTGTGCTGCCCAACCTCGCAGGATGTGGCAACGGAGCAAGATGTTACTCAGGCGCTGGAGACGGCTGGGCAGGGCACGACGTCGCTGATCATTGCCCACCGCCTGTCCACTGTGCGGCGCGCGGACGCCATTGTGGTGGTGGCCGCTGGCCGGGTGGTGGAGGTGGGCACCCACGAGCAGCTGATGGCGCAGCGCGGCGGCGTGTACTACAGCCTTGTCAGCAGTGCGGAGAGCAAGGGGCAGGACGAGTGGGATGTGCCGCCCGCGGACGGTGCGGCGGTCGGCAGCACAGCCGAGCAGCAGGAGGAGCTGGCAGCTGCAGCGTAATGGTGCTGGGTCCAGTGGTGGTGGTGTGTGGGTGAGCACCTGCTTGCCTTGTCAAATGTCGTTGCAACAACCTTCTGATTCTGATTTTTTCCTCGGCTCCCGTCCTTCGAACTCAACTCTGCCTGACAACCCTCTGAGCGCCTTCATACCTTCTCAACACACGAACCGAATGTAACAGCCTGTTTGGTATCGAGAAGGAGTGGTGGGCAGAGGGGCATTGTGTGCACACGTGTACGGCGCCAACCAGCAGCAGTGGGTGGTGCGGGTGGTGCGTGACGGCCAGGGGTGGCTCGCTGTCGGCGGCGCCTCTGGCAGCTTGAAATGGTTATGGTGTCGTTTGTGGTGCTGCAGGCGACATGGGAGACGCACAGCGCCTTCCGTAGCCAAAATGCGCGCGTGCCCATGTGGCCGCAAGCCTTTGGGGTGGCTTTCGCGGCTGATCACGAGCGCCCGATTACCTCCTCGTCATCCCATTTCTGTCTGACGCCAAGCCCCGCCCGCAGGCAGCGGCGGCGCTTGAGCGGGCCTTTGAGTGGCAGCAGGGCGAAGGTTCTGACGCGAGCGCCGGACTTTCACGGCCCCCAGAAGCTTCCTGGGGTGTGAGGACACCGGCTGCAGCCGGTAGCAGCCGCTATGGAGGCCGCCGCGAGCCCCGCTTCCAGCGAGGGCACGCCGCAGGCCGCCTCGGTGCACGCCGAGGATGTGCAGGTCGCGCCGGCGCCCAAGGTGCGGCGGCTCGTCCAAAGCCCGCTGATTGCGCCTGAGCAGACGCCACCGGCCTTGCCTGCCTGCAACGGCGCGCCTCCCCTGCCCTCCAGACATGATCCCGGCGGGTGCTATGGCTGGCAGCCTCCTGACGAACCGCCCCTTGAAGCCACCGCTGCCGCGCTTCCGCCGCCGCCGCCGCCTGCGTGCCCCTGTTTCGCTGACCACTGATCCCGCCCAGCTCCTTGCCCCGTGTGTGTGCAGGTGCGCGCATTCCCGATTGTAGGAGCCAACCCTGGGCCGAGGTGGGCAGGGGGCTGCAGCCGGGCCACGCACAGTCGGCGGCCATGGCCCGATGCTAGGCTCTGCTTGCAGCAGTCAAACCTGCCGTTGTGCATGGCTTGGGCCGCGCCGGCAGAGGTGCAGGCACTGATCAGCCAGCCATTCCTGCTGCTACAGGTGCGGCCACACGCTGACCACGATTGCGGGGCCTGATGGCGACCTGAGCTCGGCGAAGCTGGTGCTGTTTGGTGGGTGCTGCTGCGGCGTCGGTTGGACCGGCATGTGTGCGGCAGCCGAGTCGGTTGGCCGCAAATGAGTGGTCCGGCATTTCGCTAGTGCACAACAGCAGTGTGCCATGCCTTCCGCGATGCTCATGCTGATGCCGGTGTGTACTGCAGGCGGTGCCACGGCGCTGGAGGGGCAGGCAAAGGGGGATGCGCCGCCATCGCCGGGACCATCCAGCGCAGGCAAGCACCCGAGTCGCCACAGCTGCTGCCTGCAACGATCGGCAGTGGAGATATTGTCTGCCACTGTGCTGCCAGTCACTGTGGGGCCGATGCGCGAGTTTTTCAGGAACTACCGCTGCTGCGCACACTGCCTTGTAACATTGGTTTGCGTTCCTGCCCCAACCTCACACATTCCGCTGCCCAGTCACCCTGCCTGACTTCTTCATGCACCGCAGGCATCCGGCTGGCGGGCGCCACCAACGATGTGCACATCATGGATGTGCGCAGCGGGCGGTGGGAGAAGGTGACGCCGCTCGGCGAGCCGCCCAGCCCTCGTGCGGCGCATGCGGCGGCGGCAGTGGGCAACATGGTTGTGGTGCAGGTGAGAACCTGTGTTGGGCACTTGATGCATCGGCTTCGCTGTTGGTAGCGTGTCTGGCCGCTTAGACTGTCACCACATGGCATGGCCAGAGGGTCTAAGCTGGGCATCTCGTCTTGATCGCAGGGCGGCATTGGCCCTGCCGGCCTGGCCTCCGAGGACCTGCATGTGCTGGACTTCACTGACCTGGACAAGCCGCGCTGGCACAGGTGCGGGTGGTGCCAGAACATCGCCTGTGGGAACGGGTCAAACCTGGACGCTGTGCACCGGAACATGCGACATGCAGTCAGCACTGCCTTGCCGATGCTACGCCCTGCCGGCTGTGCTGCTGCCCCACTGTCAACCATGTGTGCCACACGCTGCAGGGTGATGGTGGCGGGGGCTGGCCCCTCGGCACGGTATGCGCACACGCTGGCGCTGGTGGCCAACCGCTTCCTGGTGGCGGTGGGCGGCAACGACGGCAAGCAGACGCTGGCAGACAGCTGGGCGCTGGACACCAGCGAAAAGCCATACCAGGTGGGTTGGGCAGCAGCTGCAGCTTGTAGCAGGGCAGGCCGCAAGGCATAGCAAGCAATGCCAACGGCTTCAGGCAGTGGGCTGACAAGCTCTTTGATGCTGTTGCGCACCCCCGCAGTGGCGCAAAATACCGGAGAGCGGTGACGACCCACCGCCACGGTGAGTGGTGGCTGTTGCTGCTGCATCTTGACTGCTGTATGCTGCAAGCCATTCTACTGCTGGACACATATGCTAGACAGTCCGCCCTTGTTTTGGGTTTGCTGCCAGCTGGCCTCACTCCATGCTGCCCTCGCGCCTGCCTGCAGGATGTACGCCACCGCCGCGGCACGCTCCGATGGCCTGCTGCTGCTGACGGGCGGGCGCGACGTCAGCGGCACGCCGCTGGCAGACGCGTATGGCCTGGCGCGCCACCGCGACGGGCGGTGGGAGTGGGCCTCTGCCCCTGGCACCATGCCCTCGCCACGCTACCAGCACGGCGCGGTGTTTGTGGGCGCGCGGCTGCACATCTTTGGCGGCGCAGTTGGCGGCGGCAAAATGGTGCGCGGGGTTAGAAATGCCTTGGCTGCTGGTTGAGAGTGCGCTCTTGGGCTGCCTGTCGCTGCTTGCGGAGGGCCTGCTGCTGCGTTGTGCTAACAGCCTGCCTGTGCCATTCTTCCTGGCGTTGCAGGTGGATGAGGCCAGCAGCGTGGTGGTGCTGGACACGGCGGCGGGGCAGTGGCTGACGCAGGGGCAGGCGGGGCACGGCGACGACATCATGCGGCGGTGCCGGCACGCCATGGCCAGCGTGGGCCCCTACATCTTTGTGCACGGCGGCCTGAAGGGCAGCACGCTGCTTGAAGATGTGCTGCTGGCAGACGACAGCAGCGGCGCGGAGCTGTCCATCTGCGATCCGCGGTCGTCCGCCTGGCAGCAGTGGATCAACAGCATGCACGGCAGCGAGGCGGCAGCGGCGGCCCTGGCCAACGCAGCAGCAGAGGAGGCAGCAGCAGCGGCGGCACTGTCCATGCGGCGTGTGGGCAACACAGAGGATCTGCGCTGCCTGGACGAGGACCTGGATGAAAACATGCGACTGAACAAGGTGAGCTGGCAGCTGTGCCGATCCACCTGGGTCTTTATTGGGAGCGGTTTGCAGCGCAGGACATCTGCTGTGCATTGCCCGACGCGGGAAGCAGCAATGAATAGGTCCTCAAAGCATACCTCTGATGTCTGCAAACGTGAAAGTGCAGGCAGCCGGTGCATCTTGCTGTGTCGTCTGACCGTGGCTCCCCTCCTTCCATTGACGCAGCTGCGTGCCGATGGGGCGGGGCCGGGCAGCCCCAAGTCGGTGACGCTGGCGCAGCGGCGGCGCGGCGAATTCCCGCCTGCCCGCGACATCCCCACGCCCGATGTCCGCCTGTACCACCGCGCTGTGGTGGTGGCGCAGGACCTGCAGGTGTGGCGGGCGGCTGCTTATGGGGTTGGTGCCACTCCTGGTGTAGATGTGGGTTACAGCAGCTGTTCAGCACTGGACAGCTGGCATTAGGCACGCAGAGATGCGCGCCAAGTTGTTGCAGGCGTTTTACATAGCCGCCTGCAATTTGTGTTTGCAGGGCCAGCTGCGTGGCCTGGTGCGCCAGCTGTCCATCGACCAGTTTGAGAATGAGAGCCGGCGTGTGTCCATGGGCGCAGGCAAGGCTGCTGGCTGTGCATGCATGAGCTGCGCTGCAGCAGCCCAGGGTTCTGATCGAGTGCCATGGCAGATCCTGCATATTCAAGTCGTAAAGATTTGCTCAACGTGTGCCGCTCAACTGCCTCTGCTATACAGGAGCCACATCCGAGGCCACATCTGGCCGCAACAAGACGCCGCTGTTCGAGCGCCAGCTATCGGAGCCGGTGCGTGGCGACGGGGCCTGCTTGCGGGCCTGCTTGTGGCTGGAAGGTTGCACAGCAGTGGCAGTGCGGCCGCAATAGTTGGACCATTGGACCTCGTTTTAAAGCGCTGCGCACTGGCATTTGGATATGCGCTAAGTACAACTGGCTGCCTGTGCCACTTTGAATTCTCTGCAGGGCATCCACAAGGCGGTGCTGCGCGAGTTCCTCAACCCCCGCCACTGGGCGCCCTCCGCGAACCGCGAGTTCGCCTTCAACTACGACCAGGTGGGTGGCAGGGGACTTGGGAGGCGCAGTGTGCCCTGGGTTTTTGCCGCCGCGCTTAGCATGCACGGTTGCACGGTTCTTGACCTTGCTTGCTGGCTGCCCCACACTCTGCTCTAACTGCTGGCTCTGCCTGCAGATCTGCCAGCTGTGCGACCAGGCGGAGCGCATCTTCCAGTCAGAGCCGTCAGTGCTGAAGCTCAGAGGTGCGGCCGTGGCACGAAAGCTGCTTCCTCCCTGCTGGCAGCGGGAGCCTGGCATCAATGCCTGCATTGTTGCCGCCTTGGCTGGGCGCTTCCCTATCCGTGCCTCCTTGCGCTCAGCACCGCTGTCTTCTCCCACGCTCTCCCCTTGGCGAAGCGCCTATCAAGATCTTTGGCGACCTGCACGGCCAGTTTGGCGACCTGATGCGGCTGTTTGAGGAGTACGGCACGCCCTCCACTGCCGGCGACATCACATACATCGACTACCTGGTCAGTGGGCGGATGTTGTGCTAGGAACTTGACACGCACTGGACAGGCTTGATTGGTCTGTGGGTTGGGGCTGACGTCCCATGAGGCAGAGCTGTGGAGCAGGGCGCCTCCCGCATCGTCCTGCAGCAGCAGACAACCCACCATGGGCTGCTCTTGCCCTCCCTCACTTGTTCGGCAGTTCCTGGGCGACTTTGTGGACCGCGGCGCGCACTCGCTGGAGACCATCTGCCTGCTGCTGGCGCTCAAGATTGAGCACCCGCGCAGCGTGCACCTCATCCGCGGCAACCACGAGGTGCGGGCGGGGCAGCAGTGGGCCGAGCAGGACAGAGAAACCGGCTTGGTTTGGCAGAGGCAGGCAGGGCGGGCCGGGATGCTGCACCATGCAGCCAACACTGCGCCTACGCAGGGCTGTACACTGACCGTTGCGCTCCACACCGCCGCCTCCTCGCAGGCGGCCGACATCAACGCGCTGTTTGGCTTCCGCCTCGAGTGCCTGGAGCGTCTGGGCGACCAGCAGGGGCTCAAGGCCTGGCAGCGTCTCAATACGCTGTTCAACTGGCTGCCGCTGGCTGCGCTCATAGAGGACAAGGTGCGAGGCAACCCAGGATGGTATGCAGATCGCTGCTGCAGCACATGTTCCTGGCATACAGCCATCTCATGTTTGTGCGCGCGGAATCCCGCCTCACCACGCTCGGTCCCTCCTTGTGGTGCAGGTGCTGTGCATGCACGGCGGCATTGGGCGCAGCATCAACAGCATCGAGCAGATTGAGGAGCTGCAGCGGCCGCTGACCATGGAGGACGGCGGCATCGTGCTCATGGACCTGCTGTGGAGGTGGGCGCAGTGGCAGGGGGTGGCGCGATTTTGCGCAGCTGCTTTGCAGACCAGGATGCTTGCGGATTGGCTGTGCAAACACTCAGGCCGGTGTGCACAACGCTGAAAGTCACTGCTGCCCTCCCCGCCCTTTGCAGCGATCCCACCACCAACGATGCGGTGGAAGGCGTGCAGCCCTCGCCACGCGGCCCCGGCCTGGTGACCTTTGGCCCTGATCGCGTCATGGAGTTCTGCAGGGTGAGGCATCAATGGGCGGAGCAGGCGGGCAGAACTGGCCGCTGTGCAAACCAGCCATGTTTGTACTGTGTGGTGCAATTGAGGCATGGCTGTTTTCAATGCCTTGCACCCGCATCATTGTAGCAGCTGCGCAATGCCTCCATCGGTCACTGACGCCCTCTTGCCCCACACCCCCGCCGCCCCGCTCACCGCAGAACAACGACCTGCAGATGATTGTGCGGGCGCACGAGTGCGTGATGGACGGCGTTGAGCGCTTTGCGCAGTGCCACCTCATCACGCTCTTCAGGTGAGCAGGCACTTGTGTGTGGGCTTTGGCTGTGCCTGCTCGGCTTGGGCTCCTGAGCTAGAGATTTACGGCCTGTTGCCTCGCCAGCTGCTTGTTAAATTGCCGGGCACTCTTGCCCGTCTGCCACAGGCAACACTGCAACCACCCCCTCGCTCCTCTTTATGCAGCGCCACCAACTACTGCGGCACCGCCAACAACGCGGGCGCCATCCTGGTGCTGGGCCGCGACCTGGTCATGGTGCGCCTGCTGAGGGTGCAGCGAGGCTTGGCTGCCGCTGCTGCCGCTGCATGCGCATGATGTCGTCTGTCCCTGCACTCCAGCACCACCCACCCGAGCACCACCAGCCCACCCAGCCACACGTGTTCCACGCCCCCTCCTCCCTCGCCGCAGGTGCCCAAGCTGATCCACCCGCTGCCGCCCTCCACGCCGCGCACGCCGGGCTCGCTGGGCGGCGGCGACGAGATTGAGGAGGACCCGCCCACGCCCCACCCCGGCATCGCAGACACCTGGTCAGTTGGCTGCGGGGAAAGGGGGGGGCCACTCGCTTCCAGTCAGCCTGCGTCAGCCAGCTGTGCCCGTGGCTGTGCGCTTGCTCCCTGGCTCACTGCAAAGCCCACGCATCTGATGCACCACTGTCTGCTGCTCCCCCACCCCTGCAGGATGGCGGCGCTCAACGAGGAGCGGCCGCCCACGCCGCCGCGCGGCCGCCCCCAGACGCACTCCCTGGCCGAGTTCTGAGGCGGCCCAGCCAGCGACTGTGCGGTGCACACGCTTTGTGCTGTGCGCACGCTCCAGGGCTATGCAGCACGTTAGAGATCACCACCACAGAGAGCCGCACACGCTCTCCTTGGCCAAGCAGCAGCCAGTAGCCAGCCGCGCCGCCAGCTGCAGCGTGCACACCACCAGCGGCAGCGGCGCGCAAGTAGCAACAGCAGCAGCAGCAGCAGCAGCAGCAGCATCTCACAGTACCCCCTTCCGATTCAAATTAAGTGTTCAGCGCTCCTCTCCAGTTATCCAGTCCCACTCGCTACAGCCCCAGGGGCTTGCTTTGCCGCCCCCTCTGCGTGCTCCACTTTCTACCGTGCTTTCGCCGTCCTGCTCTCTCGGCAGCCTGTCCGCTCGCCCTTGACAGTCTACCTCTCTTTGCCTGCCTTCCCAATCCGTCCTGACAAACAGAGCATTCGATGCTGCCGTTTCAGAGCAGCTGTAACATCTGGTGACCTGCTTGGAAAGGAGGCCGCTGGGGTCAGGGGGCATGTCCTTGCCCTGGCTGCTGGAGGGCGCTTGTCACGCTGCCAGGGCCTGCAGTGCAAAAGCAGCTGCTGGGGCTGCCATTCCTCCTTCTGATGCACTGCCTTACAGTTGATGAGATGAAATAGAATAATATCAGCACACGAGACCACCAAATGGCATAGGTTCAGGCCTGCAGCAGGTCGGCGCGCAGGTTGGCCCGCCGGGGCAGCCCCGGCCGCGCGCCCAGCGCCGTGCACTTGCAGGCCGCCACCACGGCCGCCAGCTGGATGGCGAGCCGCACAGGCATGCCTGTGGCCAGACCGTACAGGATGGAACCAATGAAGGCATCTCCTGCTCCGGTGGTATCCACTACTGCCCCTGCCGGCAGCCGAGCCGCCTGTGCCACCGTGACGCTGGCCACCACTTCTAACGAAGGAGCACTGCCGCTGCTGCCTGCCTCTGCCTGCATGGCGTACCCCGCCGCATTGCCGGCGTCGGCGTTGGCTGCAGCTGCTGCTGCCGCGGCCACCTGGGCCGCCTGCAGCACGCGCTGAGTCTCCGCCTCGCCCCGCCGCAAGCGCAGGCTGCAGGCGCCGCTGGACGACGCCTGGCCGCCCGCCCCAATGGTCACACCACTGGCGCTCACACAGGCCGCATCAGCTGCCTGCTGGCTGCCGCTGCTGCTGCGGCGGCTAGCTGCCTCCTTGAACAGCTGCTCCACCAGCTCATCAAGTACTGCCGGCTCTGCTGGTGCCGCTGCTGCTGCTGTGCCATTGCTGCTGCTAGTGGGCCGCTCCAGCAGCACGCTGCCGCGGCTGCCCAGAGTGGTGATCAGCCAGCGGGCGCGCGGCAGGCGGCTGCAGGAGGGGGGGGGCAGGGGGCGGGAAGGCAGGAGCTTATGCCGGTTGACCAAGCGTTCAAGCCAGCAAGGTGCACCTGTGTGTAGTGCACACTCTTCCATGCAGTGCATGTGAACAGTGTGCAGAGCCACGAAGCCCCGCATGGCATGCTCCCCATGCCATTACCCAGTTGTACCATGCCGGGCCTCACCTCAGCGTGGCCAGCAGGGCATCGCCCAGGCACTGCTCCCCCGTCCAGCTCTCCGGGAAGTGCGCGGAGCTGACCACGTAGTCCGCCATGGCCAGCAGCTGCTCCAGCCCTGCAGAAGAGAGCCGGAGAGGGATGTTAAGGGTTGTGTTGGGGCTGTTCATGATGACAATGTGCTGAGGACTCGGGGCAGCAGTGTGCACCTGCGCACTGCCATCCCAACATCTCTGCTGCCCTCCTTCAGTATCTAGCCCTCTTGCCAACACACAGCCCTGGCACCACACCCACCCGGCCGCAGGCGCTCGGCCTCCACTAGCACGGGCACGCCCCGCTGCCGCGCCGCCGCCGCCAGCACCACTGCCGCCTCGGTGAGCCGGCCATCAAAGTAGACAAGTGCAGCACCATCCAGCACAGCGGCCGCCAGCTCAGGGGTCAGCTCCTCGGGCTGCATTGGCTCGCCGGGGGTGTGGATGCAGGTGCGTGTGCCGCCTGCAGGAGAGATTGAGAAAGGCAGTGGTCGGAGGTTGGGAAGCTGGCTTCCAGCTGCGCTCTCCGTCCGAGCTTGCAATCCCGCTCTGTGGTACAAGCACCATTTCAAAGCTGCTGCTGGATGCGCAGGCAAGCATACCCTGGCGGTCGACGATAATGTAGGTGAAAGGGGAGGGTGCGCCCGCTGCCCGCAGCACAAACTGAGTGTCCACCCCGTCTGCCTGCGCACGACAGCGAAGCAAGGTGTGAATGCCTCTGTCCAGCTGTGTTGCAGCTTGGCTGCCACAGCCAGCTGCCAGGAACAATGCGTGCATGCCCAATATGCCTTTGCCTGCAACTTTTCAGCTCAGAAGGCAGCTTGCCTTGAACTCGGCTAGGATGCCGTCCCCAACGCCATCCCCGCCAATCTTGGTCACGATGGCCGGCGCAAGGCCCAGCCGCGCGGCAGCCGTGAGAGCATTGCCGCAGTTCCCGCCGCCCTGTTTTGAGTGGGTTTACAGGGTACTGGTCGCTCATGCCATCTGCTCACGCCATCTAAATCACAATACACGAAGTCTGTTCTTGCAGGCAGCCCCGGATGCCCTGTTCTGCACCTTACATGCCCAAGCGCTCAAGCCCCCTCGCAGGTCACTCGCCTGCGCCTCAAACTGCTCCGTCCGCAGCTTATCATCTGGCTTAGGAAACGCAGCCACCTGTGGCAGTGCGCGGTGGTGCAAAGCTGATCAAGACTGGGGAAGAGCTGTGGAGAGCTGAACATCACGTTGGGTCACCCAGCTCAGCTGCACAGGCGGCAGCAGGATGTGACCCGCAATACTGCGCTCCCCAGCAGCACACCTGGGCCAGCAGGTCCTGCCCACTGCTGCCCATGCCCACAATCTTGATGGGCGAGGGCAGCGCCTCTGTGCAGCCCTGCAGCAGCACAGGGAAGGAGGGCAGGTGTGTGGAGTGGTGGCCGCGGCAGCGGCGGTGGCTGGCGTCAGGGTCCCTGTTGCAGCGGCGCACCTGAAAGTCGGCTGATGCGGCAGCCACTGGTCCGCTGCTCATCTTGAACAGCCGCCTTGCGCCGCTGGGCACGCGCAGCGCAGGCGGGCGAGGCGCCAAGCCACAGCAAGCCGGCTGCAGCATGATCTGCGATTCCACAAAGCTGACAGCGCTCCCAAAACTGCGATGAGCGCCAATGTGCCTTCGATGGGGACCTGTCGAGGCTGGAAAGACGCAGCATGTTCAGCAGGACAATGCGGCAAGCCTGCGAGACATTTCGCGCATTTGCAATCTTCGTTATGTCTAACGCCGCTTCTTGCAGCTGTGCCCTGCATGGCAGGGCCGCTCCCGTCGCGAGCAGGAAAACACGGAGGCGCCTGCACGCCCTCGTGACTCTGAGCAGCTCTGTGCCCTTTCATCCACCCCAAGCAATCGTGTTTGACCTGGGCAAGGTGCGTTGCGAACCATGCAGACGCCGCAGCACACCTCCCGCCATGTCGCTGGGCGGTGCCGTGGTGCCATCCATCTTGCCCGTTTGCCGCCGTTCGTGCCACCTTACAAAGGCTGCCCCTGGTTTGTATTTGCTGTGTGGCTCAGGTATTGTTGGACTTTGACTTCCACAAGTCCTCCCGGCGGCTGGCGGAAGCATGCCAGGCACCTACGCCCACACGGCAGGCACGCACGACCGCTGCCTCGCATCATGTCGTGCACGCATTGCCACTCAGCTGAGCTCAGCTCGAGTGCCCTTGCTGCGTCTCAAATCAGCGTTACATGCATATCACTAGCGACCTCCATCCCCCTTACTCTCCACACAGGCGGCGCTTCTGGAGCTGTTTGGGCACTCGCCGCAGCCCACGGGCCTGCTGGATCGGTGGGGCGGTCGCTCGCTGGTGGAGCAAATGGAGCGCGGCCAGCTCAGCAGCCACGAGTTTTATGAGCTGGTCCGCGATAAATCAGGTGGGTAAGCCAGGCTGGCACATCAGCGGTGCATGCATGTGCCAGAGGTGCGCGCTGCACGTGATCCCGCATGGCTGCCTCCATCTGCTGCCCGCTTTCAGCACCCCGGCCTCCTCCTTTGCCTCACCTGCCCTGCAGGCCTGCAGGTCGACTACCAAACCTTCTCAGAGCTGTATGCAGACATTTTCACGCCCATAGAGCCGCTGATCGCACAACAGCAGCTGCTGGCGGCCGCTGGCTGGCCCACCTACTTGCTCAGCAACTGCAGGTGAGGGCTGCTTGTTGCTCTCTCAAGTCGTGCAACAGCGCTCGGCGGGTGGAGTGCGATGTGGCTGGCTCATGCACTATACTGCGACCGTGCTCTGCTGAGCCACCCAACAATACGTCCACACTTCTGTTCTTTCCCATGCCCCCCCACCGCCACCAGCGCACTGCACATAGACGACTGTCGGCGGCGGCACGCGTTCATGGGCGGCTTCACGGGGCTCTGCCTCAGCTACGAGGTGTGCTGCCGCATGCCGGATGCATGGGCAGCTAGGCTGCTGACAAGGCTGGTGTGCACTGCAGCAGGGAGGAGGTTGGTGCTCTGTGCATCCAGTCCCTGCCCCTCACAATGCACCTGCTGATGCCGCTACCCGGCCCTGCTCCCCTGCTGCCCTTGCATACTGCGCAGGTGCGCAGCTTCAAGCCCGATCCCGAGATTTACGCAGCAGCGGAGCAGCTGGCAGGCTGCAGCGGCCCTGACCTTGTGTTCATTGATGACAAGGAGGAGAACGCAGCAGCGGCAGCGGCACGTGGTTGGCGCGCCATACACCACACCAGCGTGCCTGACACACTGCGGCAGCTGCAAGAGCTGGGGCTGCCGGTCGTTGATGGGCGGTGACTCATGCTTAGAGGGTTAGCCCCTGCGACTGCAAGGTACCTTGTGTGCATTGAGGCATCGACGGCAGTTTGCACAAGCACGCTCACCTACCGGGCAAGGCTGGCTGCTAGGCAGGGAGCTGGGAAGCTCAAGAGGCAGCTTCTTAACGTTTGTGGACTGGCTGCAGCATTCCGGTTGGTTTGGTAGTGACGCGCCACTCGCAGGGAGGGAGGCAGGGTATTACATTCGGCATTCATCGCAGCATCATGCATTTAATATCGCAGCTCGCAAGGGTTGGTACTCCGATTGGAACGAAATGGAACAAAACGGCAATGGATCATCCTGTCAAATACCATACAATCAATCTGCTGCGCTAGGCCGCCAGAGTGGTCAAGGCCTGCATCGTCTACAGTGGCCGGCGAGCAGCCAGAGCTGGCCCAGCCCAGAGGCTTACGAGTGGTCCAGAGGGCCGGCCTGGCGCGGCCCCGCCATCGCCCCGTCGGGCCGCTGCAGCCCCGAGGCACCCGCCGCCTGGATGCGAGCGTAGGGCAGCGGATCGCCAGAGGCCAGAGCCCGCACGTTGCCCACCAGCACCTCCTTAGGCAGCTTGCCCACCGCTGCAGCCACCGGCTTGCCGCTGGCATCCAGGAACACAAACTGAGGGGGCAGGTGGGGGCGGGGCGGCAAAGGGAAGCGTGTGGGTGGACGGGACGGCATCCTCTTGGTATGCTGGTGCAGCGGAGCCGTTCGATCAGCTGCCGCTGCCAGCACTTTCCCTGCTCAAGTTCAACCCGCAGTCAGATAGTTTAGATAGTTTCTGCAAGCATGCTTCCATGCACCAACATGCAAGCCGCACTGCTGTGCTGCGCTGCAGCGCCTCACCTCTGGAATGCCCTTCACGCCATACTCGAGCACCTCGGGCGCCCACTTTGTGTTCTCAACATTCAGCGCCTGGCCGGGTTGGGGAGAGGGTGGGAGGGGAGCGGGGTCAGGTCGTGCCGACAGCAGGATGCGGCCAGTGTGGGCAGCGGCACGGTTTTGCAGTGCTGGCAGGTTTCCAGGCAGCACGCCCAGCAGCAGTAAGTGCAGCTTTGCTAGCCCTGCAGTTGCGCCATGCTGGCGGCCAGCGGGCAGCAGGCACAGCTGCAGGACCCTCCTGGCCCCGAGCAGCGGCACGCACCACAAAGTTGATCTGGTCCTTGTACGCCTGCTGCTGCTCGTAGGTCACGGGCAGCAGCTCGCGGCACACCTCGCACCAGTCTGCAAGAGGGAGGGCGCGCAAGGGGGTCGGTGCCAGGAGGGGAGCAGCCTGTTGGCCGGGCATGAGTGGGTGCAAAGTGTACAAGCCTCCACTCGAGTGCCAAGCTGCGTATGCGGCATGCCTCTTTAAACAACATGTATGCTTCATAGCACCCCCATTGCATCCTCACCTGCGTAGAACTCCACAATGCTGGGCTTGCCGTTTTGCAGCGCCAGGTCGAGCGGCACCGCGTCCGCCTCCAGCGCCGCAAAGCTGGGCCCGCCCAGCGTGAGCCGCCCTGCCAGGAACAGCGCGACGCCCAGGCCCACAGCGCCGCCTGCCAGCACGCCCTTGCCGCCACTGGGCTCCGGCGCGGCCGGGCTGCTGCTGCTGGCGGGAGAAGGTGCGGGCGCTGCCGCCGCCGTCGTCGGAGGCTCCACTGCGCTGCTTGCTCCGGTCTGCGTGGCCTGCGCCGCCTCGCCCTGCTCAGACTGAGCATGCAGCCGCATCTGACGGGGTGCGGGGCCCCGGCTGCTGGCGGTCCTCCGCTGCTGCCAGCGGAGTGCGGCGGGCAGCAGCACTGGGGCGCTTGCGACGGCTGCCATAGTGACTGGCGGGGATCTGGAGGTTGCTGGGCTGGAAATGGGGGACGTTTGGGCCCTCTGGTGCACTTCTTGCTGCCGCCGAGCTGGAACTCCATGCAAGGCTGCTGAGCAGCGCGTTGCTTTGCGTCCAAGGCATGTTCCGAATCAAGCAGTATGAAGCAGCCCCGACGCAGCTAGAGGAGCACACGGTGCACTTGTCCTTGCGGCCCTTCAAACCTGGCAGCCCACCGCGGCTGCCGCCGTGCTCATGGCCATGTTGCGCTCCAAGACATCCCTGGTCACGCTGCTGTCCGTCCTGCTGCTTGCTGCGCGCTGCGCCGCGGCGGAACAGGCCGTGCAGGCAAGCTGCGGGGCTACCCACGCGTCTGAGGCTTGTCAGGGGATTGTCGGGCATAATTGTGCGTGCGGTACACCCCTGGAGCTGCCACAATCCCCAAGCACAGGCGCCGCCCGCTGCCGCGTACGGAAACCCTCCTGCTACTGGCGATCGACATTTTGACAAACCATCTGCCATCTGCCAACCCGACCTTTGCTGCAGGATGGCTCCAGCAGGCACGCAAACCAGACTGCGGCGGCACGGGAGCAGGCCGCTCCCACGCAGCATGAACAGCCGGCCCAGCACCACCCTCACCTGCACCACCAGCACTTGAAGGCCACGTTGCAGCAGGCAGACGGCCAGGGGGATGCAGCCGAGCAGCAGCTAGAGCAGTCACAGCAGCAGCCACACGAGACGCCTACGCAAGATCCCGCTGAAGCAGCACAGCAGGACGAGCAGGCGGCGGTGGCACTTGCCGCGGCCGAGGAGGCGGCAGCCGAGGCACGGCGGCAGCTCAGGCTTGAAGTGGAGCGGCAACTAGAGCTGGCTGAGGACTTGGTGGGGTTTGCGGTCGACGAGCGGCGGGTGGATGTGGCACGTGGCGTGGCGCTGCTGCAGGTTATGGTCGCCAGGTGGGTTCACTTGGAGGGGAGAGATGCATTCGCTGTGTGCTATCACAAGGTGCCGCAGACTGCGCCTGTGCACTCTGGATCTGCAACCAACCAGCCGGATGTTGCCATTCGTGTGACTTGACAGGCTGGATGCTTTGATCGAGGACGTTCGCATCAGAAGCGCCCAGCGCCAGCAGCAGTCAGGGCTGCCTGCCCCGAGCGTCACGCCCCCGGCTGCGGCAGCAGCAGAGAATGTAGCTGCTACTTCAGAGGAGGTTGCTGCACAGCTGGCTGCGTACGAAAGCACTGCAGCAGCCAGTCAGGTGGATCAGCAGGCGCACGCTGCTGCGAGAACACAAGCCGAGCAGCCGCCGGTAGAGCAGCAGCCTGCACAGGATGCAGCAGTGGAGGCCGAGGAGCAGCAGGAGGGCGAGCAGCCGCAGCAGGCCGAGGAGCAGCAACAAGGGGAGCAGCAGCCGCACGAGCCGCTTGATCTGCAGCTGGACCTGAAGGCGCACCCCGAGCTGGCGCCGCTGGCCGATGCCGCCTTCACGCTGGCGGCTCTCGCCTCCAGCGGCCTGGCCGCGCCCCTTGGCCTGCCCCGCAACGACACGCTGGCGGTGCACTGCCTGCACAGCGCTGCGCTGGCGGGGGGCGTGGATGCGCAGCTGGCTCTGGCTGACAGGTGGTTTTTTGTTGAAAGGAGTGCAGGGAGGAGGGAGGGGCGGGCTTGCTAGCAGCATGTGGTGGAAGGCGAGCGCGAGGGGCACTTCATGCATCCCACTCCCTAGATTTGGTGGAGCTTGGCCCCCTGCAACTGTGGCAGCCCTCCCGTGCCATGCCTCACGCTGCCGTTCCCAACCCGTGCAGGTACCTGACGGGGCGCGGCGTGCCGCTGCTGCCGGACGAGGGCTTGCGCCACGCCAAGGCCGCTGCCCCCGCCCTCATGCCCGAGCTGGAGGAGAGCGGGGCGGCGCAGGGGTGAGCGGGCGCGTGAATCGCGTACACCAGTGTGACACAGCTGCCCTGCTTTGCATGCCGGCGCAACCAGGATGATATTTTAGGGCAAGACGCAGCTTTAGCGGTGCCCACCCCCTCCAATGCCGGCTCTTATGGAACCGAAACCGGCTGCCCCAGCGCTTAGCATGCAGCTCAAATACGCACATGCGCTGCCTCCTGGCTTACCTTGAGGTACCACTCGCTCTTCTCTCCTGGCCATCAACTGATTCCCGTCTCACTTCTCCGCTCCCCACTATTGCAGCGAGGCGGGCGGCCAGCTGCGGCGCAAGTGGATGGACGGCGGGTACGCGCCAGCGGGCGGCGAGTGGGAGGACGCCGACACCCTGCACTTTGAGCAGGACCTGGCGGCGCGGTGAGCAGAGCAGCACGGGGAGGCATGTGGGGTGGGCTGTGGTGGTTGATGAGAGAGGGGCGAGGAGGGTGGGGTTGGATAGGATGGTTACTCTGAAAGCCAGTGAGCAAGGGGCTGGCTGGCTGCGGTGGTATGCATGGCCGCCCGACAGTCGCCCGGACCAGCCGTGTGTTCCAAGACAACAGGGCTTGCACCCTCCCTCTAGTGCAGCGGCGACCCCGAGGCGCACCGCCAGCTGGGCTACCGCATGCTGACGGGCAATGGGCTGCCGCGGGACTTGGCGGGCGCGCACCGGGAGTTCAACATCGCAGCGCGCGGCGGCGACCCCTACGCAATGTTCAACCTGGGGTGCGTGGCAGCGTGTGGTGGGTGCGCACAAGGCAGAGCCAGCACAGAGGTTTTGTGCACCTCCAGTGTCATCTCAGGGTTTGGAAGGGCCTGCCGCATGGTCACATGTGCCTTTCGCACAATCTCACCGCCCCCTGCTCCTGGCCCGCAGGTACATGGCCATCAAGGGGCTGCACACGCCCCAGAACTTCACACGGGCGCGGGAGCACTTTGAGGACGCAGCCGCCCGCGACCTGCCCTCCGCCCTCAACGGCCTGGGTGCGCATCCAGCTGCTGCCTGCTCTGCTGCATTTTGCGCCGCTGCTGCGCATGTTGAGTGGCTCGTGAGTTTGGTTTGGATCGCCAATGGTGCACGAAGGTCTCCTTGGTACTTCTGTTTAATTCAATCGCTCCCCCTGCTGCACCCCATCCTGCCCGCAGGCGTGCTGCACTTCCACGGCCAGGGCACGGCCGTCAACTACACGGCAGCGCGGCTGTACTTTGAGCAGGCGGCGGATCGCGACCATGATGCCGCCTACAACTTGGCCACTGTGTACCAGGTGGGGGCTCACTGCCCTGGGCCAGCCTGGTGCGAAGCATCTCGGCCCAAGCATGCACTGCTGCTGCTGGTGCTGCTGCCGCTGCTGCTGCTGTACGTGACCGACCACTTCTTCCTCTCGCACCAACCAACCTGCAGGGGGGTTACGGCGTGGAGCCCAACATCACCCATGCCATCCAGCTGTTCCACAATGCAACCGACCTGGGCTCGTGGCGGGCGCCGCACCAGCTGATGCTGGTGAGGAGCAGCAGTGGTGCTCGAGGCCGGCAGCCAGGGGCGAGCATGCTCCGCGGCTGCACATGAAGTGCCGCAGTGCAATACCCTGCTTCACTGAATGCTTGGACACATTCTGGTTCCCCTCCCCTCCCCTGCAGCTCCTGGCCGATGGGCTGTACGGTGCGCCAAAGGACGCGCGGGGCGCGATGCACGCCTTTTGGCGCTTCATGGCGCTGACGGGCGGGTGGAAGCGCAACGGGCAGGATGCGGCGGAGCGTGCCGCAGGTGCGTGTGCGTGTGGTTGCCACCTCCAGCCATGGACGCTCAATGTCATGCACTTTGGATGGACAAACAGAAGACAGCAGTGGAACGTGGACTGCTTACTTGCCAACCAGTTCCGCAATGTTCTGCTCATCAGTTCCCTCTTCTGTTTGCATGTACCACGCAGAGGGCGACTCGTTTGGGGCCGCGGTGCGCTACGCGCTGCTGGCGGAGCAGGGCTGCGCCTCTGCTGAGCTCAACCTGGCGTGGCTGATGCACCGGGGGCTAGCGTACCGCGGCGCCGACCGCCACCGACTGGCCCTGAGGCTGTGGGAGCGGGCCTCGTTCAGGGGGCAGACGGAGGGAAGGCTCATGGCGGCGCACGTGCTGCTGGATGGGCACAAGTACGGGCTGGAAGGAGGTGAGCCGGCGGTCCTTTCAAGCTTGGCAGGCTGTGGAGGCGGCGGCCGTCTGCATGATGGCTGGCTGGCGGTTTGTGCCTGCCGTCCACCACTTTCAGTCTCGCACCCTAGGCTGCGTACCTTGTTCCTTTCGGAACCTGCGAAATGACTGTGCACACACTGCCGACTGCCCCAACGCCCCCTCCCCACGGCTGACCTGCCCCTGCAGGCGCCAATGCCAGCCGTGCTGCCGAGCTGTTTGGCCAGGCGGCCGCCGCCGGCAGCACCGAGGGCTTGTTCATGCTGGGCCGCCTTCGGGAGCTTGGCCTGGGGCTGCCGCAAGACATACCCACAGCCCTGCGGCTGTACCGATCCGCCATCGCCCGGGCGCCCCAAGAAGCCGATGCCATGGCACCATTCCTGGCGCTGCACTGGCTGCGCCTGCGCCTGCTGCTGCGCCCGCTGCTGCGCCCGCTGCTGCGCCTGCTGGGCCCCGCTGGGCGCGTCCTGGCGGCGGGCATCAAGCTGTCGCTTGCGGAGCAGCCGGCAGCGGCTGCGGCGGCTGCGGCAGTGGCGGCAGGCGGCGCGGCGCAGCAGCCGGGCCACCGCTCCCCGGCGCTGCCGGCTCAGTGGGACACCCTGCTGATCCTAGCACTTGTGGGCGTGCTCACCTGGGTGTTGTGGCGCAAGCGCCAGCTGGGCCAGCAGCCAGCAGCTGATGGTGCTGTGCTGGTACCACCCCCAGCAGCAGCAGGCGCACAGTTGTCAGCTGATGCCAGCCCTGCAGCAACTACGCCTGGGCTGCCTGCGGCTCGGCATGCCGCGGAAACGCCGGCTACACCGCCGCAGGAGATGCCAGAGCGGCCAACGCGCTCGGCAGCAGCAGCGGCGGCAGCGGCAGCTGAGCAACGGTATGCCAGCGCGACATGCAGTGATGCAGTGGTGACGGCAGGGCTGCGGCTGCGGGCAGCGGCAGCAGCCAAGGCAGCGCAACAGGGCGAGGAGCCAGGGAATGAGGACCAGCCAGGCGGCTCCCGGTTCTGACGGAGGTTTTTGAGCCACTGGCCTTGTGAAATGAGATGTCGTAACATGTCAAAATTACACTGAGATGGAGCAGGGATGTTCAGGAAACAGATGTAATTGAGGCAGAGAGATCAGATCAAATGCTTTGTTCAAGTCGGCGGAATGGATTGCTTTGGTTGGCGCGCTACCTGTCCTCGCTGGGAGCATCGCGGTCATGACCCTTGTCTGACCACCTCACGTCCCCCTGCTGCGCGCCGTACAGCACGGGCAAATCCTCCACTGCATCGGTGATGGTCCAGCCCGCCACCTCAGACAGCACCACGCCGCTGATCTTGACTTTGTGCTCGCCGTCGGGCGAGGTGCTGGTGGGCAGGACCGTCACCCGCAGCCGGCACACCTCTGCAGGGCACTGGACAGCACCAAGGTCAGCACAGGCCCACTCAGGTGCCAACAGCTTACTAACACACCAGCCTAGGCAGGCTTGCTAACTCTCCCCTCCCTGCCCCCACCATATGCCGACGAATGTGCAAGCGTTGGACAGCGGGCGCCCGCCTGCAATACAATGGCCACGCACCCGCAGTCGAGACCTCCACGTTGGTAAGCACTGTCTGGGAGTGGTGCTCGGGCAGGTGGCCCTCAATGGTGACGCCCTCGCATGTGCAGCCTCCCACGCACGACACGTTGGCCTGCCCCATGTGGGCGTACCTGCAGGCCCAGGTTTGGAGGTGCCAGCAGCAGCATAGAGTGATTGGGTGCGCCTGTCTGACAAGGCAGCACAGCAGCACAGCGCAACAGCTCGGGCAGATACTGCAGCATCCATCCGCAAACAAGTGGATCAATCAGCAGCATGCCTGCCAGCCCTCTTACGATGTGAGGTGAGCAATGGCGACCGCAATGGTTGGCTGCCCGTCCTCTGCTGCCACCTGCACGTGGACATCAGCAGCGACAGTGCTCAACTCAGCTGGTTGTGCAACTTGCACGTATCTCACATGGCCCATGCCCCTGATCCAGCCCAGCCTGTGCCTGCAGCCCACAGCTGCCCCACCTGCTTTGTATTGACCTCAAATTCCAGCCAGCTGCCCGGCTGTGTGGCCACCCATCCAGTCTTGGGCTTGCCGGGCTTGCCTTCGTCCACAAAGGCAAAGCCCTCGTGGCCTTTCACAGCCGCGCTGAACTGCTCCCCCATCAGGCAGGTGTTGGTCCTTGCTGCAAAGTTGCCCTGCAGGCCCGGCCAAGGGAGCAGCAAGCACAGTTGGATCCCCTTTGATTGCCCAGCTTCTGTACTGCTGTGCAACCATTGAAGCTCGCAAGCCAGCAGCTGGGCATAGCACAAGTCTTATGCTCGGGCTTGCCTTGTACAGCGGTGGCAGCAGCGCCTCCGCTGCCTCCTCCTCATCCGCCGAATCCAACGGGTGCAGCGTCAAATGTTCCAGAGTCTGTTGCAGCCATTCAATCACCATGTCCGCATACAGTCTGCAGTGGGGGTGAGCAGAGAGGTGCAAGGCCGCTGTGCACCAGCAGGAGCACTTGAATGGCGAATGCAGGTGTCTCACGGTGCACTGCACAATGCAAACTGGAATGCAGCCTGCCCGGAACTTCACCATCGTCCCGACTTACGCTTGCCCGCGTGCGTTGGGGTGGTCCAAATTTTCCTGATATGGCTGCCAATTCCACCCTTGGGTGCTGAGGTTCTTCTCGTTCAGAGCTGCAGCAGCAGGGCACGCGAAACGGCAGGCACAGCGTGCGCGTGCAGATGAGGCTGTACGTCGGGCCGCTCACACCCCAGCCCAACCCTCCACTCACTCATAAGCGGCCACAACAGCGACCGGCCAGTCAGGAGCGGCAGTGCGTAGTAATTGGCCAGCACGGTGTTCTCGTCATCGCCACCATAGTATCGGTAAGGGGACTCCAGGTCTCTGGAGCATTTAGGATGGATCAGGGTGTGCTCAGAAGGCTCCCATGGAAGCTTGAATGGCCAACTGGCGCAGGAACGGTTGCCTCAGCATCTGTTGAGGACAAAGCAGCTTGCATACGGACGACTGATAATTTAGCTTCAAGACGAAGTGCACGCCACCAAACTTACTCCCAACCTTCATCATAACCCTCCACACGCATGCCCGGCCATCGGTAAACGAGCAGCTCCACCACCGCGGGCCGCTTGGGCAGCGCCAGCAGCTTGCGCAGCAGGCGCTCGTGCGCCTTGCGGAGTGGCAGCTGGATCCCTTGCATATCGTTCACGTTGTACTGCCCAAGCAGTGAGTGGATGGGGGAAGTGGATGGGGCCAGTTGAAAGCGGCCACCAGAAAGCGCATGGGTGTGGGCTGCTGTCGTCAACGCTGCTCACAAGGCCGGGGGCTAGCAGAGAGCGCGCATGGCAGCCTGGCAGGCACTGTGTGCAGCGGGCATGCAGTCAAGCGTCGGCTTCACGCACGAGACCATCATAAATGATATGTGCATCCACCCACCTCCACAAATATTAGGTCCACGTCATCGGGCACGTGCCAGGCACTGCATAGCGACATATAGCTGCGAGCGGAAAGGGCAGGGAGCCCCTCAGCAATGAACAACAAACAATTGCAGCAGGGCAGCTGCCAAGGGCGGAGAAATGCATGTCGGCAGCCTGCTGGCATGGCCAACAACCACAACGGTGCATGCCGGCTGCCCCGGCATACAGTCAAGAGCTGCACAGGCTGCCACGTGCTCAAGGGCCCCAAGCGCTGCCACACCCTGCCCCACCTGCTTTGGGTGGCGGGGATGGCGCTGTTCTTCAAGCGGTGCTGCGCGCCTGGGAACGTGTCTCTGATCCACTTGAATGTGAGTGTTGCCCAGTTCTCAGCCCCGGGCCTGCAAGGTTTCAAGCGCAAGCAGGCGGCAGCCGTGGGGCAGGCACTTTGTTGTTGGGCCAGCACACGCAGGCCTGGTTGGTCGTTCATGCGTCCAGAGCCAACAGTGCTGCCCCTCCACTGTCAAAAGCTGGCGTTGGCTGCTCACAAGCCTCACCACACATAGGAGCAGGAGCCGCCCAGCACTGTGACGGAGAGCGGCTCCCCTCGCAGCAGTTGAGCCAGCGCTCGCCGCGCCCGCCCTTGCGCACCATGCGACACAATGCCGCGGCTCAGCTGCCTGCGATTCAGCGCCGGCTTGTACCAAGCCGCATCTGCTACAGACGGGCTGTCCCTCCAGCTGGGCAGCCGGCACTCTGCCGCCGCAGCGGCGCCAGCCTGTGCACCGCCGCTCTTGCCGCTGCTGCTACTCAACGGGCTGCTGACAGAAGCGTTGCCCTCGGCACTGACGTGTGCCTGCGTGACAATGCAACTGCAAGCTGGTCATCGGAGGGTGCAGACAAATTGAACATTTGGACACGTCCCGCCAGAGGAGCGGCGCCCGAGTGGCGCACCTGGCTGTGCGGCTGCTCCTGACGACCGGGACTCCTCCATTTTGAAATCCTGGATCCGCTCAGCACCAGGAGCGCCAGCGCCAGAAAGGTTACCGTGGCCGCCGCGGCTCTGCTCGCACTGCCACCGCGCTTGCCTCTGACTGATGCCATGAATATGCATGGGTGTGCAGATATCGTAAGCGCGCTTGTTGGCTCACCCTAGTGGTGCATGGGGCCGCCGGGCGCCATGTGTCTGCTGCTTTGAAGCCGGCACGGCCCACATTCTGGCTGCCTTTGGGCCCCATGTTGCCCACCCATAGATAATGAATGTCACAAAATGCAGCAGGGCTGCCTTGCAAGATTGCCGGTGCTGCTCTGTGCGGCAGGCGGCAGACAGGCCGCGATGTTGCCTTGCACGAACCAGGCATGGATGCTGAGCAATAGGGAGCCTGTAGGCGTTCATCCAGCCATCAAGCAGTGCATCTGGGCCACATCACGGGTCTTTGGGGAACTGCAGTCCAGGGCACTCAACACCAGCGGTGCTGTCCAAAATTGACTCGGCTTGCTGCCGGTGCTGCTGCAACGGCGGCGGCAATGCTCCTGTGGCACCGCAAGCTACCTTGCAGGAGCAAGGCTGTCTGCCACAATCCTTTCACTGGTAAGTGTAACGGGGGATGACGAGCATGATGTATGAGGCTGCGCATTCTAATGCCTCTAGCTTGCACTGCACTGCGGGCGGCAGACCGGCGGCGGCGGCGCTGCGCCATGCTCTGGTGGGCAGTGAGCGACTGCATGCATGCTTTGCGCATATATCTCGCGACTTGTGTCGATCTACTGCTTTCCTGAGCACCAAAGAACGCTGCAGCGGCGCGACCAGCGCCAGCACATGGCCAGCCAGCGCTCTGTGAGCTGAGGCGCCGATGGTCAAGGCCTACCTGCGCTATGAGCTGGCGGGCTCCTGGGGCGTCATCGCGAGCCCCGCCAGCAACTGTGTGTTCGACCGCAGCGGGCGGCACCTGCTCACGGGCGCGCTGGAGAATGTGGCGGTCTGGAACCTGAAGCAGGCGGCTCTGGTGAGTCGTAATTA
>VFQQ010000680.1_pt1 | contig 60862 bp, 59 predicted proteins | sample 3512341 | NCBI WGS metagenome assembly VFQQ01 (sample SAMN10412373, study PRJNA504923) | tailings metagenome | isolation source: Relicate 2 Philex TSF1 revegetated site | place: Philippines: Tuba, Benguet | collected 2017-08-29 | reverse complement strand
CGCCAGCGCTGCAGCGTCCACAGCAGCTTCTTCGGGCCCCAGCTCGGGTGCCTCATCCGCTGCTGCACGATCGCCTCCTCCACCTCCTACGCTGTGCGGTGCGCCGAACGGCTGGGCGCGTGGCTGCGATCCCACAGCCCGTCCGGGCCTTCCTCCATGTAGCGGTTGATCCACTTGTACGCGCACTTGCGGCTTACGCCGTACCTCGCGCACAGTTCCGGCACCGGGTGGGTGCTTCTGGCTCTTCCAGTCCAGAAAGAATGCCACCTTCGCATCCATGGTCGTCGTCTCACTCCAAGGCATCGGGCTCCTCCCTCCAGGAGCCCATCGTCCATCGGTGTGTTACCTATCAACCCGGACTATCTGTCACCCATCAACCCGGACCGTACCGTTTCCCGGCTTCAACCCCGTTCGCCAACAGTAGCAGGCCGATGCACTGGGTGCGCCCGCTGTGCAGCTGCGCCCCGCTCTGCGGCGAGGACGGTCTGCGGGCGGCGCGCGGCTTCAGGGTGCCGAGGCCCGCGGCTGCATGGTCGCACTCGTCCAACTGCCCGACCTCGAGAACTGCCAGGATCAGTCGCGCGATGTTCAGTGGGACGACAGGCGCATCGGCAGGCACCACGGCTGGCTGGAGTGGTTGAGGTCGGCGGGTCGCAGCAGTGACGTACACGCTTTTCGGGTCGCATGGCTCGGGCTCGGCGGCGATCGAGATGGGCCTGCGCGCTGCGCAGGCCGCGTACCGGCTGGTGCGGGCCTCCGAGTGGGAGCCCGACTCCGCGCAGGCCGAGTTGCGAAGCATCAACCCGCTGGGACAGATCCCGACCCTGGTGCTGCCCGACGGCACGGTGATGACCGAGAGTGCTGCGATCCTGATCCACCTCGGGCTGCAGTACCCGGGCAGCCAGTTGCTGCCGGAACCAGCAGACCCCAAGGCGCGTGCCCTGCGCGGCCTGGTTTTCATCGCGGCCAACTGCTATGCGGCGGTGTCGGTCGCCGACTACCCGGCTCGGTGGACGACGGCCCGCACGCGGCCGGCGCAGGAGCGGGTTCGCAGCGCGGCCCGGTCGCAGCTGCACCGCAGCTGGGAGGTGTTTGCAGACGGGTTCGCCCAGGACCTGCGTCCGGCGCAGTGCACACCTGGGGCGCTGGCCTTCCTCGCGGTTGTGGTGTCTCGCTGGTCGGGCACGCGCCAGCACCTGCGCACGCGCCGGCCGGGGTTCGCCGCGCTGCTGGAGGAACTCGAGGCGCATCCCCGCATCGCCGTTGTGCTGGCCGAGCACGGTGGTGCCTGAGCCCCGACCGCCGGCACCGAGGCGACGTCAGGACCGCATCCGGGTCTGCCTGAGGCGCCGCATGGCAGCCTGCCCCGCCCCGACGCCCACGCCGCACACCATGTCTGCGCCGTGCCGCCAGGCGAAGGTGCGTGACTTCGCGGCGATCGGCCAGATGCCCGAGCCCCACCAGCACGAGCAGTCGGACAGCCTGGCTGCAGGGTCTCAGCGACGAAGGCCGTTGTGGCGCCGTGCGCGACGCGCATGGCGCCGCGTCCGGCCACTGGGCCCCAGGGCCCGCGGGTCGACCGTCGCGATGCCGGCTCCGCGCGGGCGGCGCCCGGCACGGTCACGCAGCGCCGCAGCAGCAGGAGGGGGCGCTTGTTCGTGCTGAAGCCCGGCGCGGGTGTGGTCACGGCCTGACGCCGGCGCCATGTCTTGCACCTTGACCGGGCGCGCTGGGAGGTGAGGCCTGTGCCCGCCGACGGCGCGGCTCGCGCCCGCTGGCGCAAGGCCGTCGCCGCGCGGCGGGCGGGTACAGCGAGTTCGCGGGCGGCGAAGGCGCGCGGCGCGACGCGGCAAAGCGCTTCGCCACCCCGCCTGTGGCCGCGCAGCGCCCACCGGCCCCAGCGCGAGCCCTGCGCGCCAGCGCCGCGGCGGCGGCCGCTGGCCATCCACCATGCGAGGCCTGTCCCGCGCCGGGCCGACGGGCTATCGTCAGGCCCCCGGCAAGCGTGCCCCTCGGGCCGAGCCAACCGCCTCACCCCGCTTCGAGGCCAAGCCATGGACCCAAGGATCGAAACCCCCACCCGCGGCCCCGTCGTGCTCGCACCGGGCCAGGGCCGCCACTACGCGATGGGGCGTATCGCGGCGGTGTTCAAGGCTGACGGAGCCGAGACCGCGGGCCGTTGCGCGATCTCGGAGTGGTGGCTCGAGCCGAACACGCAGGGCCCGGGCGCACACGCGCATCCCGAGGACGACATCTTCTACGTCCTCGAGGGCACGCTGAGCGTGCGCATCGGCGATCGATGGACGCAGGCCGCGCCCGGGACCTTCGTCCTGGTACCCGGCGGCATCACCCACGACTTCGAGAACCGGGGCGCGCTGCGCGCCGGTGTCCTCAACATCTCCGTCCCGGGCGACTTCGAGGCCCATATGCCGGGCATCGCGGACTGGTTCCGCGCCCATCCTCCGGGCGACGCCCGGCCCTGACGCGCCGCGCGGCCATTGCGTGCTGCGCCACCCACCCGACCCCGCAGCATGTCATCGCCCCAGGACTTCGACTTCATCATCGGCTCGTGGAAGGTGGCGCACCGCCGCCTCGACGAGCGTCTGGTCGGCTGCACCACGTGGACGCAGTTCGAGGGAGCCACCACCACGTTCAAGGTGATGCAGGGCCATGGCAACCTCGAGGACAACCTGTTGCACCTGCCCGGCGGCGACGTTCGCGCCGTCGCGCTGCGCTCCTTCGACCCGATCAGCCGGACCTGGGCCATCTGGTGGCTGGATGGGCGCGCACCGCACAGCCTGGACACGCCGGTCATTGGCGCCTTCGACGGCGGTGTCGGCAGCTTCTACGCCGACGACCAACTGGCCGGCGAACCGGTGCGGGTCCGCTTCACCTGGCGTGCCAACCCCGGAGGCCATCCCACCTGGGAGCAGGCCTTTTCCATCGACCAGGGCGCCAGCTGGGAGACGAACTGGACCATGGAGTTCGTGCGCGTTGCCGCCTGACCGAGCGCCAGCCCACAAGCGCGGCCCGACGGGGCTGCGCTATCGTCGGCACTGAGCTCAGCGGAAGGAGTCCAGTGGCCAAGCCCAACTACCAGTTCGAAAAACGCCAGCGCGAACTCGAGAAGAAGCGGAAAAAGGAGGCCAAGGCCTTGCGCAAGGCCGCCGGCACGGGCGCGCAGGACGCGACGCCAGGGTCGGAAGGCGACGAGGCCGGGCCGGCCGACGGCGCCGACGGGGCGGCACCCGCAGGGCAGGCCGACAAGCCCCAGGCCTGACGCGGCGCGCGCGGCCGGCGCAGGCCCCAGGCGCGATGCCGCCAGCGGCTGCCCGCAGGGTCGCCCTGGGCGGCGGAGGCCGGCTAGGGCCTTGGCGCGCCCGGTGCGGCGCCGCGCACAGCGGCCCGCGGCGTGCGCCGCAGGCGCCAGATCGTCACCGGGTTCACGGCCGCGACCACCAGTTCCAGCGCGGTGCCGCCTATGGAACCGACGGCGGCGTTGTGTACCACCCACAGCGAGGTGCCCAGCAGCATCACCAGCCGCATCGGCACGCCCTGCAGCAGGAACAGCGCCAGCGTGCCCAGGCACGAGGCCGCCAACGGCAGCCAGTCGATGGCGCGTTGCGCGGCCCAGGCGCCGAACGCCAGGCTGGCCGCAACGATGCCGGCGGCCACCCAGGCCGAACGCGTGCGCAGCGCCAGCAGCGAGCGCAGCGTCGACAGCGACGCGCTGGCCACGGCGGTGGGGCTGCCCAGCGATGCGAAGCGCAGCACGTAGGCCACGCACTCGCCGGCCATGTACAGCTTGAAGCGGCGGTCGTCGGTCAGCAGGAACGAACCCACGCCGAACACGAATGCCAGGTAGCCCTCGCCCCGCGCGGGGGTCAGCCAGTCCGATCGGTTCTCCTGGGCCGCCCGCCAGCGGCGGCTGCGCGCGCATTGTCGCGGGACGATCCCGGCTGGCGCAGGGCGGCCCCGGCGCGCTATCGTCGGCGCCTGCAGGAGCGCCGCGCCTCGTGTGCGCCCCTGACACCGCGGGGGACGCGCATGGAACTGGGTGCCTTTTCGATCAGCCTGGCGGTCAAGGACCTGGCCGCCTCGCGGGCCTTCTACGAGAAGCTGGGCTTCATCGCGTTCGCCGGCGACGCCGCGCAGAACTGGCTGATCCTGAAGAACGGCGCCACCGTGATCGGGCTGTTCCAGGGCATGTTCGAACGCAACATGCTCACCTTCAACCCGGGGTGGGACCAGGACTGCCGGACGCTTGCCGGCTTCACCGATGTGCGCGAGATCCAGCGCCGGCTGCGCGAGCAGGGGCTGGAGCCCGAGACCGCCGCCGACGCCGGCAGCCAGGGGCCGGCCTACATCACGCTGACCGATCCGGACGGCAACCCGGTGCTGATCGACCAGCATGTCTGAGCCGCGCACGCGCACGGCCCGCGCGGTGGCCGGCGTCAAGGCCGCGTCACGGCATCACGCCGCAGCGCGGGCCCCGGGCATGCCGGCCCCTTACCGGCCGCGACCCGGCCTGTCGCCGGGCGAGCAGCCGCGCCGCACGCTGGCGCTGGCAGACCTCGCCGCGCTGGCCCTGCTGGCCTGGCTGCTGTGGCAGTGGCTGCTGGACTGAGCGCCGCGGCAGGCCGGCGACGGCGCGGCGAGCTTGGCGCCGGTCGACCCCGTCTCGACGGGCCCCGACCATGCGACACTGGCCGCCGACGCCGCCCGGCAGCGGCCGCTACGCCAGGAGCCTTCGCCAATGCTTCGCCTGCACGGATTCAGCCAGTCCGGCAACACGTACAAGGTGGCGCTGCTGCTGCGCGCGCTGGGGCTGCGCTGGGAGCCGGTGTTCGTCGACTTCTTCAACGGGCAGACCCGCGACCCTGCCTGGCGCGCCGCGGTCAATCCGATGGGCGAGGTGCCGGTGCTGGACGACGGTGCGCGCCGCTTGACCCAGTCGGGCCTGATCCTCACTGAGCTGGCCACACGTCACGGCGTCTTCGCCGGCCGCGACGACGGCGCGCGCGCCGAGGTGCTGCGCTGGCTGCTGTTCGACAACCACAAGTTCACGGCCGCCATGGCCAGCTACCGTTTCCTGAAGTCCTTCGCACCCATCCCGCCCGACCCCGCGGTGATGGCCTGGCTGCGTGCCCGCATTGACGCCGCCTATGCCGTGGTCGACCAGCACCTGGCCGGGCGGGACTGGCTGGTGGGCGACACGCCGACCATCGCCGACCTGTCACTGGCCGGCTACCTGTTCTACCCGGTCGAGGAGAGCAATGTCGACGTCGACGCGCGGTGGCCCGCGCTGGCGGCGTGGCGCGCGCGGCTTCGCGCCCAGCCCTGGTGGGGCGACCCGTACGAGATCCTGCCGGGCGCACGCGTGGCGCCACGCTGGTAGCGGCGCGCGGGCATGGCGCTTGCGCCGGTCCTGGTCAGCGCCTGCCTGCTGGGCGCGCCGGTGCGCCACGACGCGGCCGACAAGCGGGCCCATCACCCCCTGCTGGCGCGCCTGCGCGCCCAGGGGCGCGTGCGTGCGGTCTGCCCCGAGATGGCCGGCGGCCTGCCCGTGCCACGACCGGCGGCCGAGATCCACGGCGCCGGCGGCGGCGGCGCGGTGCTGGCGGGACTCGCCCGGGTGCGGGACCACCAGGGCCGCGACGTCACCGCGGCCTTCGTCACCGGCGCCGGGCGTGTGCTGGCGCTGGCGCAACACCAGGGGGCGCGGCTCGCCATCCTGAAGCAGAACAGCCCGTCCTGCGGCACCCGGCGCATCGCCGACGGCCGCTTCGTCGGGCACAGACTGCCCGGCGAAGGCGTAGCCGCGGCCCTGCTGCGCCGGCACGGGCTGCTGGTCTTCGGCGAGGACGAGCTGGACAGCGCCGCGGCCGCACTGGCGGCGCTGGACGCCGTCCAGGCCGGGCCCACGCGCTGACGGCAGGCGCGCCGGGTTTTGCGAGAATCCCGCGATGGAAACCCCTGGCAACCTGTACTGCGTCGCCGCCCCCAGCGGGGCCGGCAAGTCCAGCCTGGTCAAGGCCCTGCTCGAGCTCGACTCGCGGCTGGCGGTGTCGATCTCGCACACCACGCGCAAGCCGCGCGGGCAGGAGGTCGACGGGCGCGAGTACTGGTTCGTCGCCGAGCCCGAGTTCCGCGCGATGGTCGAGCGTGGCGACTTCTTCGAGTGGGCGGAGGTGCACGGCAACCTGTACGGCACCTCGCGCAAGGCCATCCAGCAGCGGCTGGACGCCGGCGAGGACATGGTGCTTGAGATCGACTGGCAAGGCGCGCTGCAGATCAAGGCGCTGTTCCCGCATGCGGTGCTGATCTTCATCCTGCCGCCCAGCTGGACCGAGCTGGCGCAGCGCCTGACCCGCCGCGGCGAGGACCCCCCCGAGGTGATCGAGCAGCGCCTGGCCAACGCCCGCCACGAGGTGGCCCAGGCCCGCCACTTCGACTTCGTTATAATCAACAGCTTGTTCGAGACGGCCTTGTTCGACCTGAAGACGGTCGTGCATTCGCACCGCCTCCGCTACGCCGCCCAGCTGCGCAACCGCGCCCCGGTGTTTGACGCGCTGGGCCTGGCCTGATCCCCGAACCGCCCGCCTGAAAGGCCCCACCGACATGGCCCGCATCACCGTCGAAGACTGCCTGCAGAAGATCCCCAACCGCTTCCAGCTGGTGCTGGCCGCGACCTACCGGGCGCGCATGCTGAGCCAGGGGCATGCGCCCAAGGTCGACGCACGCAACAAGCCCGGCGTGACCGCGTTGCGCGAGATCGCCGCCGGCGAGGTCGGGCTGGAGATGCTGCGCAAGGTCCCGACCTGAACCTGCGGCGCTGAGCGGCCGCTGCCCCGGCGGCACCGCGTCCGCGCCACGTTCCCACCTGCACAGGGCGCCCGGCCGGCCACGGCCCGGCGCCCTTTGTCCTTGGCAGGCCCGCTCGGCCACCCCCGCGCGGGGCCGCCCGACGGGCGATCAGCTATAACGCGCCCCATGGGACTGCGCTCACTGGCCGCCGAGCTGATACCCGCCGCACTGCAGGGGCTGCAGCGCGCGCCGTCGCCGCGCGCCGGGCGCTCCGAGGTGGCGATGCCGGCCGATGCGACGTCGTTCGCGGTGCTGCTGGAACGGCTGGCCTACCTGTCCAAGGCCGACCTGAAGCTGGTGCGCGAGGCCTACAAGTTCGCCGACGAGGCGCACCTGGGCCAGTTCCGCGCCGACGGCCAGCCCTACATCACGCACCCGGTGGCGGTGGCGGGCATTTGCGCCGAGTGGCGCCTGGACGCGCAGGCCATCATGGCGGCGCTGATGCACGACACCATCGAGGACCAGGGCATCACCAAGGCCGAGCTGATCGAGCGCTTCGGTGCGCCCACCGCCGACCTGGTCGACGGCCTGACCAAGCTCGACAAGCTGCACTTCAGCACCCGCGAGCAGACCCAGGCCGAGAGCTTCCGCAAGATGCTGCTGGCGATGGCGCGCGACGTGCGCGTCATCCTGATCAAGCTCGCCGACCGCCTGCACAACATGCGCACGATGGCGGCGATGCTGCCCGAGAAGCGCCACCGCATCGCCCGCGAGACGCTGGACATCTACGTGCCCATCGCGCACCGGCTGGGCCTGAACCAGCTCTACCGCGAGCTGCAGGAGCTGTGCTTCGCGCTGCTGCACCCCTGGCGCCACGCGGTGCTGGGCAAGGCCGTGGCGCGCGCGCGCGGCAACCGCCGCGACATCGTCGAACGCGTGCGCAGCGAGGTCGAGAAGGCCTTCGCCCGCAACAAGATGAAGGTGCAGGTCTCGGGCCGCGAGAAGACCGTCTACTCGATCTACAACAAGATGCGCGAGAAGCACGCGCCCTTCGCGCAGGTCAACGACATCTTCGGCTTCCGCATCGTCGTGCCCACGCTGCACGACTGCTATGTCGCGCTGGGCGTGCTGCACCAGCTGTACAAGCCGGTGCCGGGGCGCTTCAAGGACTTCATCGCCATCCCCAAGGCCAACGGCTACCAGTCGCTGCACACCACGGTGGTCAGCCCGCTGGGCACGGCGGTGGAGTTCCAGACCCGCACCGAGACCATGCACGCGGTGGCCGAGAAGGGCATCGCCGCGCACTGGCTGTACAAGGGCGGCGGCAAGGCCGACGCCAGCGAGGCCCAGCGCATGGCCTCGATGTGGATGCAGAGCCTGCTCGACATCCAGGACGCCACGCACGACTCGGCCGAGTTCCTCGAGCACGTCAAGATCGACCTCTACCCCGACGCGGTCTACGTGTTCACGCCGCGCAGCAAGATCCTGGCGCTGCCGCGCGGCGCCACGCCGGTGGACTTCGCATACGCCATCCACTCCGACGTGGGCAACCACGCGGTGGCGGCCAAGGTCAACGGCGAGCCGGTGGCGATGCGCACCGAGCTCAAGAGCGGCGACGTGGTCGAGGTCATCACCGCCCCCGGCGCCAAGCCCAACCCCGGCTGGCTGGCCTCGGTGCGCACCGGCCGCGCGCGCAGCAAGATCCGCCACTACCTGAAGAACCTCGAGGCCGAGGAGTCGCGCAGCCTGGGTGAGAAGCTGCTGGCCCAGGCGCTGCGCGCCGAGGGCCTGGCCCTGCCCAGCGCCGACCCCGGCGACGAGACGGCCGCAGCACTGTGGCAGCAGCTGACGCGCTGGAGCGGCAACCGCAACCGCGGCGAGCTGATGGTCGACCTGGGCCTGGGCCGCAAGATCGCCACCATCGTCGCCAAGCGCCTGGCGCAGCTGATGGCCGAGCGCGGCCTGCGGCCCGACGCCGTGACGCTGACCCTGGGCCGCTTCGGGGCCCACGACGATGGCGCGCCCTCGCAAGGGCTGGTCTTCATCGATGGCAGCGAGGGCGCCTCGGTGCAGCTGGCCAGCTGTTGCCGCCCCATCCCCGGCGACGCCATCGTCGGCTACCTCGGCCGCGGCGAGGGCCTGGTGGTCCACACCGCCGAGTGCCAGACCGGCAAGAAGCTGTTCGAGCGCGATCCCGAGCGCTGGATGCCGGTGGATTGGGCCGACGAGCTGACGCGCGCCTTCGAGACCAGCCTGCATGTGCTGGTGCGCAACGGCAAGGGCGTGCTGGCCCAGGTGGCCAGCTCGATCAGCGCCGCCGAGGCCGACATCACGCACATCGACATGGAACCCGAGCAGGCCAGCGAGACCATCGAGCTGCGCCTGATCGTCAGCGTGCGCGACCGCGTGCACCTGGCCGACGTGCTGCGCATGCTGCGCCGCAGCCCGGTGGTGCAGCGCGTGGCGCGTTACCGCTTCGCCTGAGGCCGAGCGGCACCTGGCCGCGGCCCGTCCCGCCGCTCAGCCCGCATCGGGCTTCGGGTACTCGACCTCGACGATCTCCAGCAGCTCGACGCCGCCCGGCGTGGGCACGCGCACCTCGTCGCCCACGCGCGCCTTGAGCAGCGCGCGCGCGATCGGCGCGATCCAGCTCACCTCGCCCTTCAGGCTGTCGGCCTCGTCGATGCCCTTGATGGTGATGCGCCGCTCCTCGCCGTCGCCACCGGCGTAGGTGACGGTGGCGCCGAAGAAGACCTGGTCGCTGCCGTGGTGGGCCGACGGATCGGCCACCTCGGCGATGTCCAGGCGCTTGGTCAGGAAGCGGATGCGGCGGTCGATCTCGCGCAGCCGCTTCTTGCCGTACAGGTAGTCGCCGTTCTCGCTGCGGTCGCCGTTCTTCGCCGCCCAGGACACGGCCTCGACGACCTGCGGCCGCTCGTGGTCCAGCAGCTGCATCAGCTCGGCGCGCAGGCGGCGGTAGCCCTGCGGCGTGATGTAGTTGCGCGTGCCCGGCGGCAAGGGCGGCAGAGCGGGGCCGGCGTCGTCGTCGTCCTCGGGCGCGCTGTCGTTCTCGCGGGTGAAGGCCTTGCTCATCGTGCCGGGATTGTCGCGCCGGTGCCGCCGGCAACGCCAGGCGGCCGGGCTCAGGGCAGGCGCTCGAGGTCGTGCAGCAGGGCCGCGCGCGCCGCCTCGGGCGCCGCATCGGCCAGCAGGGCGAAGAAGGCGCCGCGCTGGCGGGTGCGCTGCAGCGCGCGCTGCACCACGATGCGGGCGATGGGCCCGGCATGCCGTGCCAGCAGCGCCTGCGCCTGCTCGATGGCCGCATCGCTCAGCGGCCTGGCGGCGCCGGTGCTGCCGCCGGTGCGGTGGCCGCCGTGGCTGCGCAGCGCGGCGCCGGCGTCGGCGCTGTGCGCGGCGCGGGCGACGCCCTCTGCGGCGCCATGCGCACCCGGCGCACCCGGCCCACCGTGGCTTCGCGAGCCCGTGCGGCCGTGCGTGCTGTCGTGCAGAAAGGCCTCGCGCACCGAGGCCGTGTCGATCTGCCCGGCCAGCATCGACAGCAGCGCGGGCAGGTCGGCCGCCTGGCGTGCGGCACGCCGCACCATCACCGAGGCCATCGGGCCGACATGTCGCGCCAGCGAGTGCTCCACCTCGCCCAGCGTGCCGGCGTCCCAGTGGACGGGAGGCCGGCTGCCGCCGCCGGTGGCGTGTGGCGGCGGATCCGGGCCTTCGCCGTCGCGCGGCAGGCGCATCGTGGTTGCATAGGCCTCGGCGCCGCCGATGGCGCGCACGGCCTCCAGCGACACGCGCTCGCGCCGTGGCAGCGCGTCGCCCAGCGTGTCCAGCAGCGACTGGCGCAGCACACGCGCGCTGGGCGGGCGCTGCTGCGGGTCCTTGGCCAGTGCGGCGGCGATCAGCTCGTCGAAGGCAGGCCCGTGCACGGCGCCGCCCGACTCGGAGATGCGCGGCGGCGGCTCGTGCATCACGCGGTACATCAGTGTCTCGGCCGGGCCGCTGAACGGCGGCGCACCGGTCAACAGCTGGTGCAGCAGCACGCCACAGGCGTACAGGTCGGCGCGGTGGTCCATGCCGCGGCCGGCGAACTGTTCGGGGGCCATGTACAGCGGCGTGCCCAGCACCGTGTTGGCCTGGGTCAGGCCAGAGCTGTCGGTGCGCGCGATGCCGAAGTCGGCGATCTTCACCTGCCCCTGCGGCGTCAGGATCACGTTCGACGGCTTGATGTCGCGGTGCCACACGCCATGCTCGTGGGCATGCGCCAGCGCGTCCAGCAGCTGCGCGCCCAGGCAGACCACATCGGCGGCGTCGAAGCGCACCTTGGCCGCCAGGTAGCGCGCCAGCGTGTGGCCCTCGACGAACTCCATCGCGATGTAGGCCACCTGGCCGTCGTCGCCGAAGTCGTAGACGCCGACGATGCCCGGATGCAGCAGCCGCCCGGCGGCCTGCGCCTCGTGGCGGAAGCGCGCGCCGGCGCGCTGCATCGCCTCGGCGTCGTCGCTGATCTGGTGGCGGATGGTCTTGATCGCCACGACGCGCCGGATGTCAGGGTCGAAGCCGCGGTAGACCACGCCCATCGCGCCCTGCCCCAGCACGCCGGTGACCTGGAACTTGCCCAGGCGCTGCGGGTGTGCGCCTTGCATGCTGACCTCGTCCGCGGGCCGGCCGTGCTCAGCCTTCCAGCATGCGCATCGCCTGCACCACGCTGGCGCGCATGCGGGCGAAGGAGTCGGCCAGCGTACCGATCTCGTCCCGCGTGCCGGTGTGGAACTCGGGGGCGTCCATCTCGCCCTGGCTGACGCGGTCGGCCAGCGCCGCCAGCCGCGTGACCGGCCGCACCACGAACCACCAGATCATCGCGTTGAGCGCGATGCCGACCACGACGAACACCGCCACCAGCGAGCCGATGAACAGCTGGAACGACTGCTCGGCACGGCGCAGCGGCAGCGCCATGGGCACGGCGACGATCTGCGCACCCACCACCTCGTTCATCTGCCAGCCGAAGCCGTTGGCCGGGCCGTACTTCTCGACCATGGTGCGCGGCGCGGCCTCGACGCTGCTATGGCAGCGCAGGCAGGCGGCGTTGGTGATGCGCAGCGGCCGCGCCACGTACAGCGAAGGCCCGGTGGGCGTGTCGCGCTGGCCCACGAACTCCTTCAGCTCGGCGTCGGCGCGGAAGGCGTTGACGATGTCGACCTCCCAGCCCACCGCGCGGTCACGCGGGTTGGTCGGGTTCAGCGTCGCTTCCTTGTAGTGGTACTCGGGGTACTTCTGGCGCACGGTGTTCAGCACCTCGGTGGCCGAGAAGCTGGGTACCGACTGGGGCAGGAACACGGTCTGCAGCTGGTCCTCGAGCAGCTTCGTGATCTGGTTGCTGGTGTAGGCGCGCACGGCGCTGGCCTGCTCCATCATCAGGCGGCCGCCGTTGAGCACCTCCTGCCGAGCGTGGTCCTGCAGCAGCCCGCGGCTGATGACCCCGCTGGCGGCCACGCCCAGGGCCATGGCCAGCACGTAGATCGCATTGAACTTGACCAGCAGCCTCATCGTTCCCTCCAACGCGGCGCCCGGGCGGCCGTGGGCGGCCGGCCCTGCCCGATCCTACGTCCGCAACGGGCCGCCGTCGCCCCCCTGCGCGCCCGGGGCATCGCGGCAAGCCGGCTTGGGGCCGCCGCGCGGCGGGCAGAATCGCGGCATGACGCCAATGCATGCCGCCGGGCCCGGGGTGACGGTGTTCGAACGCGGATGGCTGTCGTCCAACAACGTGCTGCTGCACGACGCCGAGCGCGGCGCGCTGCTGGTCGACAGCAGCCATGTGCTGCACGGCGCGCAGACCGTGGCGCTGCTGCGGCACGCACTGGCCGGCGCGCCGCTGGCCGGCGTCGTCAACACCCACCTGCACAGCGACCACTGCGGCGGCAACGCCGCCGTGCAGCGTGCCTTCGGCTGCCGCGTCACCGTGCCGCCGGGGCACTTCGGCGCCGTGCAGGCCTGGGACACCGACACCCTGGGCTACGGCCCCACCGGCCAGCTGTGCGAGCGCTTCGCCGCCGACGCGGCGCTGCAGCCCGGCGAGCACCTCGAGGCCGGCGGCCGCCGCTGGCTGGCGCTGGCCGCACCCGGGCACGACCCGCATTCGCTGGTGCTGTTCGACGCGATGCACGGCGTGCTGATCAGTGCCGACGCGCTGTGGGCCAACGGCTTCGGCGTGGTCTTCCCCGAACTGGATGGCGAACAGGCCTTCGACGAGGTGGGCGCGACGCTGGACCTGATCGAGGCGCTGGCGCCGAAGCTGGTGATCCCGGGCCACGGCGCGCCCTTCGACGACCTGGCCGGGGCGCTGGCGCGCGCCCGCTCGCGGCTGGACGCCTTCCGCGCCGACCCGCGCCGCCACGACCGCCATGCGCTCAAGGTGCTGCTCAAGTACCACCTGATGGAGCGCCGCGCCGAGCCCTGGCCGCAGCTGCTGGACTGGTTCGCCGCCACGCCGCTGTGCGCCGGCGCCTGCGCCCGGCTGGGCCATGCCGGCGCCGCGCGGGCGCTGGGCGAGGCGCTGGCCAGGGAGCTGATCGCCGCCGGCGTGCTGGCCGAGCGCGACGGCGTGCTGCACGACGCCTGAGCTGGCCCGCCGTCCGCGTTACGCTCGCGGCCTGCCCAGCCGCGCAAGCCCCTGCCCAGCCAGCCCCAGCCGCCATGTCCCCTGCCAGCGCCCCCCGCTACCCCCGCGACCTGGTCGGCTACGGCAACCGGCCGCCACACCCGCGCTGGCCCGGCAACGCCCGCGTGGCGCTGCAGTTCGTGCTGAACTACGAGGAGGGCGGCGAGAACAGCGTGCTGCACGGCGACGCCGGCAGCGAGCAGTTCCTGTCCGAGCTGTTCAACCCGGCGGCCTACCCGGCGCGGCACCTCAGCATGGAGGGCATCTACGAGTACGGCTCGCGGGTGGGCGTGTGGCGGCTGCTGCGCGAGTTCGAGGCGCGCGGCCTGCCGCTCACCGTGTTCGGCGTCTCGATGGCGCTGGCGCGCCACCCCGAGCTGACTGCGGCCATGGCCGAAGCCGGCCACGAGATCGCCTGCCACGGCTGGCGCTGGATCCACTACCAGAACGTCGACGAGGCCACCGAGCGCGAGCACCTGGCGCGCGGCATCGAGACCATCGAGCGCCTGCTGGGCCCGCGTGGCAGCGCCGCCAACGCCGACCACGGCCTGGGCTGGTACACCGGCCGCGACAGCCCCAACACCCGCCGCCTGGTGGCCGAGCATGGCGGCTTCGCCTACGACAGCGACTACTACGGCGACGACCTGCCCTTGTGGCTGCAGGTGCGCAAGGCCGACGGCACGCTGGTGCCGCAGCTCGTCGTGCCCTACACGCTGGACAACAACGACATGCGCTTCGCGCTGCCGCAGGGCTACAGCCATGGCGACGAGTTCTTCCAGTACCTGCGCGACGCCTTCGATGTGCACTACGCCGAGGGCGGACGCGACCCCGCAGACGGCCGCGGCGGCCCGGCGATGATGAGCATCGGCATGCACTGCCGGCTGCTCGGCCGCCCGGGCCGGATGCGCGCGCTGCAGCGCTTCCTGGACCATGTGCAGGCCCACGACCAGGTCTGGATCGCGCGGCGCATCGACATCGCGCGCCACTGGCAGCGCCTGCACCCCTTCGACCCCGCCACCGCCTTCGTCTGGGAGTGAACGACTCCCGCCGCCCGGACCGACCATGCCGCTGACCCTGCAACAACTCAACGCCGCCAGCCCCGACGAGCTCGTCGCACTGCTGGACGGCACCTACGAGCACTCGCCCTGGATCGCCCGGCGCGCCGCCGCCGCGCGCCCCTTCGCCAGCCTGGCGGCCCTGAAGCACGCGCTGGTGCAGGCGGTGCGCGGCGCCACGCGCGACGAGCAGCTGGCGCTGATCCGCGCCCACCCCGAGCTGGCCGGCAAGGCCATGGTGGCGGGCACGCTCACCGCCGAGTCCACCGGCGAGCAGGGCCGCGCCGGCCTGGCCCACTGCACGCCCGAGGAGTTCGCCCGGCTGCAGCAGCTCAACGCCGACTACAACGCGCGCTTCGGCTTCCCCTTCATCCTGGCCGTGCGCGGCCCGCGCGGGACGGGGCTGACGCGGCAGCAGATCATCGCCACCTTCGCCCGGCGGCTGCCGCGCCACCCCGACGCCGAGTTCGCCGAGGCCCTGCGCCAGATCCACCGCATCGCCGAGATCCGCCTCGACGACAAGTTCGGCCAATCGCCGGCGCTGGGCCAGCAGGTCTGGGACTGGGCCGAGGCACTGGCCGTGCACAGCGACCCGCCCTGGCGCGAGCGTGGCGAGCTCACCGTCACCTACCTCACCGAGGCCCACCGCGCCTGCGCCGCCGACCTGCAGCGCTGGATGCGCGAGGACTGCGGCTTCGACGAGGTGGGCGTCGACGCCGTGGGCAACGTGGTCGCCGTGTACCACGGCATCACCCCCGACGCGCCGCGGCTGATGACCGGCAGCCACTTCGACACCGTGCGCAACGGCGGCAAGTACGACGGCCGGCTGGGCATCCTGGCGCCCATGGCCGCGGTGCGCGAACTGCACCGCGCCGGCCGCCGCCTGCCCTTCGCCATCGAGCTCGTGGCCTTCGGCGAGGAGGAGGGCCAGCGCTACAAGGCCACCTTCCTGGGCAGCGGCGCGCTGACCGGCGACTTCGACCCGGCCTGGCTGGCGCAGACCGACGCCGACGGCGTGGCCATGGCCGATGCGCTGCGCGCCGCCGGCCAGCCCGGCACGATGGCCTCGATCGCCGCGCTGCAACGCGACCCGACACGCTACCTGGGTTTCGTCGAGATGCACATCGAGCAGGGCCCGGTGCTGGCCGCGCTGGACCTGCCGCTGGCCGTCGTCACATCGATCAACGGCGGCCTGCGCCACCTGGGCGAGGTCATCGGCATGGCCAGCCACGCCGGCACCACGCCCATGGGCCAGCGCCGCGACGCCGCCGCCGCCGTGGCCGAGCTCATCCTGTACCTGGAGCGCCGCGCCGCCGCCGTACCCGACTGCGTCGGCACCGTGGGCCTGCTGGAGGTACCCGGCGGGTCGATCAACGTCGTGCCCGGGCGCTGCCGCTTCAGCCTGGACATCCGCGCCACCACCGATGCCGTGCGCGACGCCTGCGCCGCCGACACCCTGGCCGAGCTGCAGGCCCTCTGCGAACGGCGCGGGCTGCAGCACCGCATCGAGCTGGCGATGAAAGCCGCCGCCGCGCCCAGCGACCCCGCCTGGCAGCGCCGCTGGGAGGCCGCCGTCGCCGCCCAGGGCCTGCCCGTTCACCGCATGCCCAGCGGCGCCGGCCACGACGCGATGAAGCTGCACACCGTGATGCCGCAGGCCATGCTGTTCGTGCGCGGCGAGAACGACGGCATCAGCCACAACCCGCTGGAGTCGAGCACGGCGCACGACATCGACCTGGCCGTGCGCGCCTTCCAGCACCTGCTCGAGCAGTTGGCCGTCCAGCCCGCCACCGGCGCTGGCGGCTGAACCCCTCCTCCCTTGCCTGCGCCATGAACGCCGCCACCGCTGACGCCGCCTACGCCGACCTCGACCGCTGGGTCGACACGCACTTCGACGAGCAGGTCGCCTTCCTGCGCGAGCTGGTGCGCGTGCCCACCGACACGCCGCCGGGGGACAACGCGCCGCATGCGGTGCGCAGCGCCGAGCTGCTGGCCGCGATGGGCCTGCCCGCCGAGGCCCACCCGGTGCCGGCCGACCTGGTGCAGGGCCAGGGCATGGCCAGCATCACCAACCTCATCGTGCGCCGCCGTTTCGTGCCCGGGCAGCCCGCCGTGCCGGGCGACCCGCAGACCGCCGGCGGAGGCCCCATCGTGGCCCTCAACGCCCATGGCGACGTGGTGCCGCCGGGCGAGGGCTGGACCCACGACCCCTACGGCGGCGACGTCGTCGACGGCAGGCTCTACGGCCGCGCCGCCGCGGTGAGCAAGAGCGACTTCGCCAGCTACACCTACGCGCTGCGCGCGCTCGAGGCCTTGGCGGCGGCTGGCACGGTGGCGCTGCGCGGCGGCGTCGAGCTGCTGTTCACCTACGACGAGGAGTTCGGCGGCGAGCTGGGCCCGGGCTGGCTGCTGCGCCAGGGCCTGACCCGGCCCGACTACCTGCTGGCCGCCGGCTTCAGCTACCAGGTGGTGACGGCGCACAACGGCTGCCTGCAGCTCGAGGCCACGCTGCATGGCCTGGCCTCGCACGCCGCCTACCCGCACACCGGCGTCGACGCACTGCAGGCGGCCACCCGGCTGCTGGCCGCGCTGTACGCGCACAACGACGCGCTGCGCACGCGGCGCAGCAGCGTGCCGGGCATCACCCACCCCTACCTGAACGTCGGCCGCATCGAGGGCGGCAGCAACACCAACGTGGTGCCGGGCAAGGTGGTGCTGAAGATGGACCGCCGCATGATCCCCGAGGAGGACCCGGCGGCGGTGGAGGCCGAGCTGCGCGCGCTGATCGAGCGCGCGGTGGCGCAATGCCCCGGCGTGCGCCTGGAGCTGCGCCGCCTGCTGCTGGCCGCCGCCTGGAAGCCCGACGCGCGCAGCGCGCCGCTGGTGGCGGCGCTGCAGCGCCACGGCGAGGCGGTGTTCGGCGAACCCATCCCCACCAGCGGCACGCCGCTGTACACCGACGTGCGCCTGTTCGGCGCCGCCGGCATCCCCGCCGCCATCTACGGCGCCGGGCCGCGCACGGTGCTGGAGAGCAACGCCAAGCGCGCCGACGAGCACATCGTGCTGGACGACCTGCGCCGCGCCACGAAGGTGGTGGCGCGCACGCTGCTGGACCTGCTACGGCAGCCCCTCTGAGGGGGCGGCTGGCGGCCTCGGCCGCCGGCCGTGAAACGGGGTCGCGGGCAGCCCAGGGACGCAGGCCGCAACGCGGCCGGGTCGGCGTTGTCCTACGTGGCGGCCGCAGCCTGTCCGACATCGCTGCGCCACGCCGGCCTATGGGCCTGCGAGGCCGCAGGCCCTAGCCTGGAGGCCATGGGTGGTTGTCAGCCCCCACGCACCAGGAGCACCCCATGCTGCACTACGCCGTTGTCTTCTTCATCATCGCCCTCATCGCTGCCGTGCTCGGCTTCGGTGGGCTGGCGGCCGGCGCTGCCGGCATCGCCAAGGCGCTGTTCTTCATCTTCATCATCCTCGCCGCCATCAGCTTCGTCGTGAACCTGCTGCGCGGCCGGAAGGTCTGAACCCGGAGAGTCTCACCATGAACACCACACCAGCCACCAAGAGCAACCACGCCACGCTGAACAAGAGCGGCCCGGTCGCCGTTGCCGACGGCACGCCGTCGCTGGAGCCGATCGGCGACGCGATGGCGCAGGAAGGCGCGAAGGCTGCATCGCTGGCTCGCGACTGGTTCGCCCGCAGCGCCGAGAGCTGCCAACATGCCGTCGAGTCGGCCAGGCGCGAAGCGCAGGCCATGAACCAGCGCACGCAGGCCTATGTGCGCGAGGAGCCGGTCAAGTCGGTGCTGATCGCCGCGGCCGCGGGTGCCGCCATCACCGGCCTGGCCATGCTGATGACGCGCCGGCGCTGAGCCAGCTGCGGGCACGCTGGCGCACGCGCGCCGACGCACCTGGCCCCGCCCTGGCCGGCACGCGGCCAGGACCCAGGTTGGAGCCGAGGCGGCGGCCGCGACAGGGCCGGCCCAGGCCGTCGCCTGGCATGCAAGGGCCGGCGCAGAAACTTCGGTGCCGGATCGCGCTCCTACCCATCCGACAGCGACGCAAGCCAGCATCGTCCAGCAGCGGCGAGCCTGCCCGCGCCACGGGTGACGCAGGCCGCGCACCCCAGCCCAGCCACCATGCCCAAGGCCCCTCGCCCGCCCGCCTTCACGGCCCCCGACTTCGATGCGCGCCGGCGCCGGGCGCTGCATGCCGCAGCGGCCCTCGCGGCCGTGACCAGCGTGGCTGCCGCGTCGCCGGCGGCGATGGGCAATGGCATGCACCACAGGCGGCGCGTGCCAACCAGCGGGCAGACGCTGCCGGTGGTGGGCCTGGGCAGCTGGATCACCTTCAATGTCGGCGATGACCCGGTCGGCCGCGCGCGCTGCACGGCGGTGATGCGCGCCTTCTTCGAAGAAGGTGGTGGCCTGATCGACTCGTCGCCGATGTACGGCTCGTCGCAGGCGGTGATCGGCCATGCCCTGGCCCAGATCAGCCCGCCGCCCGAGCAGCTGTTCGCCGCCGACAAGGTCTGGACCACGTCGCGCGGCGGCGGCGCAGCACAGGCCGAGGCCTCGCGGCGGCTGTGGAACCTGCCGCGTCTGGCGCTGCTGCAGGTCCACAACCTGGTCGCCTGGGAAGCCCATCTGCCATTGCTGCTGCGCATGAAGTCCGAAGGCCGCCTCGGCCATGTCGGTGTGACGACCTCGCATGGTCGCCGCCACAGCGAGCTGGAGAGCCTGATGCGCACCCAGCCGCTGGACTTCGTGCAACTGAGCTATAGCCCCGTCGAGCGCGACGTCGAGCGGCGCCTGCTGCCGCTGGCCGCCGAGCGCGGCATCGCGGTGATCGCCAACCGCCCGTTCGACGGCGGTGCGTTGCCAGCCGCCCTGCAGCGCCACCCGCTGCCGCCCGAGGCCACCGAGCTTGGCTGCAGGCACTGGTCCACGCTGCTGCTGAAGTGGACCGTCTCGCACCCGGCACTGACCTGCGCGATCCCGGCGACGTCGCGGGTGGACCACCTGCGCGAGAACATGGCCGCGGCCCGCGGCCCCTTGCCCGACGCCGGGATGCGTGAACGCATCAGCGGCCGCATCCGCGCCCTGGTGGGCTGAGGCGATGACGAGCGGCTGCGGCGACCGGCGAGGCCAACCGTGACCGAGGGGTGGGCCACCTGGGCCAGCTACCGGCTCGGGGACCTGCTGATGTTCTCGCCGTCCACCTACTACCGGCTGTTCGAGCTGCACAACGCGGCCTGGTGGCCCGCGCAACTGCCAGCCGTGGCGCTGGGCATGGCCGCCGCGTGGCTGGGTGCGTCGCGCGCCGTGCCGGGCAACGCGGGGCCGGGCAGTCGCAGGCGCGGTCAGCGCGCTGTCTGCCTGGTCCTGGCCCTGGCCTGGTCGATGGTGGCCGCGGGCTACCTGCCGCAGCGGCTGGCAACCGTCAACTGGGCGGCGCCAACGGCTGGCCATGCGTTCCTGCTGCAGGCCGTCCTGCTGCTGCTCTGCGCCGCGTCGCCGAGCCGGTCTGCCCGCCAAACCGCAGGCCTGGCACTCATCGGCGGTCTGGCCCTTTGGGCCCTGGCGCTGGCCGGCTGGCCATTGCTGGCGCTCGCGGCGGGACGGCCGCTGGCGCAGACCGAGTGGTTCGGCCTGATGCCGGACCCGACGGTCATCGCCACGCTGGGTGCGCTGCTGCTGATGCCCGGCCGCGGCCCGCTTTGGCTATGGCCACTGCCGATCATCTGGTGCACCGTGTCGTCGGCGACGCTGTGGGCCATGCAGTCTTCTCAGGCCTGGGCCTTGTTGGCCGCCAGCGCAGTGGCGCTCGGCCTGCGGCTCGCGCCGTCGCACGGCCGGCGCGATGGCTAGCACCTGCTGGCAAGCGACCGGGGCTGGACGCCCAGCGGGCGATGCTGTGCAGTCGCCGCGGGCCGCACAGCCCGACGCGGCGGCGACGCACGCATCGCTGCAAGCTGCGGCGCGAGCGCCCAGAGCACAAAGGCCCGGACGCTTTCACGTCCAGGCCCTTGATTTTCTTGGTGTTTTCTTGATGTCTTGGCGCGGCTGGCAGGATTCGAACCCACGACCCCTTGGTTCGTAGCCAAGTACTCTATCCAACTGAGCTACAGCCGCGAAGCCCCGCAGTATAGCACGCCACCCGGCGCTCCCCGCAAGGCGGTGCACCGGCAGCCCCGACGGTGCCCGCGCCCGCGTTCAATCGATGGCCGCGGCGTGCCGTTCGCAGGCGATGGCGCGCGCCTCGTCGGCTTCCTCGCGCGCCAGAGCCGCCAGCTCGCGCCAACAGGCGCGGCGGATACGGGGCGCGAGACCGTTGCTCCCGGCAGCCTGCTCCAGCAACCGCCGGGCCTTGCCCCAAAGGCGTCGCTCGGCGAAGGCCATCCCGACCGCGGCCAGGACGGCGCTGTCATGGGCATACCCCTGCGCCGCCTGCTCCAGGCGCGGCAGCCAGTCCGGGCCAATGCGGCGGCGCGCGTCGACCAGCGCCAGCGCCACCTGCTCGCGGTCGTCGTGCGTCAGCTCGCCCAGTTGCTCCCAGAACGGGCGCAGCCAGGCGCGCGCCTCGTCGTGGGCGTCCAGCCTGGCGGCACGCTGCGCGGCGCGGGCGGCCACGCAAGCGTCACGCCGGTCGGCCACGTCCAGCTGCTGCCACAGGCGGCGCAGCTGGTCGACGTCGTGCGCCGCGTCGATGGCCTCGCCGGCCAGCGACCGCAACAGGCTGCGCGCCACCAGCGGCGAGAAGGCCTGGTGGTTCGCGAGCAGGCGTGCCGTGTGCAGCGCATCCAGCGGCTGGCGCGACAGCCGCGCCGCCTGCAGGCGCAATCGCAGGGCCTGTGTGCGCCGCGCCGCGCCGGGCGACAGCGCATCCAGCATCTCGGTGGCGCGGGCGGCATCGTGGTCGTCCAGCGCCCACTCGGCGCCCAGCAGCCGCGCCGCCTCCTCGGCGGTGCGCGCGGCGGCGCCGCTGGCACGCGTGGCCTGCAGCGCGGCCTTCAGCGTCGCGTCGCGTCGCGGTCGGTCCTGCAACCGATGCAGGCTGGCCGCGGCAGTCAGCTCGCACAGCGCCAGCAAGCCCGCATCGCCGGCCATGTCGGACGAGCCGCGCAGCGCGTCGGCGGCCCGCCTTGCAGCCCCTCGCGCGCGGCCGTAGCGGCCGCTGTGGTACTCGAGCAAGGCGTCACGCAGCGACTGGTGCACCGCCTGTTCACGCCGCCGCGCCCGCCAGGCGGCGGCTTGCCGCGGCAGGCGCGCCAGTGCCACCGCGCCTTGCAGCAGGGCCAGCAGCGCTGCGCAGCCGACCAGCAACAACAGCAGGAACAGGTTGAGTGACAGGTCGGTGCGCCAGCCGCCCCAGAAGAAGCTGACCAGCCCGTCGTTGCTGCCCAGCGTGGTGGCCGCCACCACCGCCACGGTGGCCAGCAGGACCAGCCAGATCACGAAACGCATGACCCGGCCCCGCGCTCAGCGGCCGGCCGACGCCGCGGCGATCGCCGCCAGCGTCGCGTCGGGCCGCGGCACCACCACCAGGCGCGCCTGGGCCATCAGCTGGCGCACCTGCTCCTGTGCCGCCGTGACGCGCCGCTGGCCTCGGTCGAAGTAGCGCTCCAGCGCAGCCTGCGCGTCACGCAGGTCGGCCTGCGCCGTGTCGAACTGGCGCGACAGCAGCGCCAGGCGCGCGTTCAGCAGGCGCAGCTTCAGGTTCTCCCGCAAGAAGAAGGCCTGCTCAGGGGCGACCAGCATGGCCTCGGGATGCTCGATGCGGCTCACGCGGACCAGGCCCTTGATCTCCTGCCAGGCCTGCGCCGAAGCCGACTCCCAGGTGCGCCAGGCGCGGGTCATCCATCCCTGCGGCGCCGACGCCGCGGCTGCCGCCGCTGACGCCGCGGCCGCCGGCCGCGCCACCGCCGGGCTGCCCGGCTTGCCCGACACCGGACGCGCACGCTCCGGCAAGACCGCCAGCGGCAGCTCGTCGATCTGGCGGATCAGTTCGTCAAGGCGAATCGTCAACGCCGAGATGTCGGTGCCACCGGCGGCGCGCGACCGTTCCAGGTCCTGCAGCACCGCGCGGCGCACACGCTCCAGGCGCGGCTGGCTGTAGCGTGCCAGGCGCTCGTCGGCCTGCTGTAGCGCCAGCACCAGCGGCTCGCCACTGCCGGTGATGGCCGACTGCTGCTGCGCGACGCGGATCGCCGCTTCCAGGTCGGCCAGCACGCCTTCGTCGCGGCTGCGGGCCAGCGACTGGATGAGCTCCTCGATCTGGCTGCGCTGCACGGCGTTCTCGGCCACGCGGGCCTCGAGCAGCGCGGTCTTGGCCGCGGCGTCACGTGCCACCTCCTCGGCATTGCGGGCCACGGCGCGGGCCTCCGCGGCCTGCCCGCCGCTGTCCTGCTGGCGCTTGACCAACTCGGCCTCCAGCGCACGCAGGCGCTGCTGGCTGCTGGCGGCCAGCGCCACTGCGCCCAGCGCGGCCACCACCGCCACCGCAGCCAAGGCCAGGGGCCAGTGCGACACAGCACCCGCGGCCGGCCTGTCGAACGAAGGCTGCGCGCTGCCCCCGGCTGCCTCGGCCGACGCCAGCGACGACGCCCCGGCGCCGCCCTCTGGCGGCTGGGGCAGGGGCGCGGCGGGCTCGTTCGGCGGGCGGTTGCGGTCGTCGCTCACAGGGCTGCAGATTGTAGGCGGCGGTGCTGCCACGGCCCCTGCAGGCACCGGTGCGGCGCGGCACCGGCCCAGGGGATGGACGGCTCAACCACGTGCCTGCTCTGCTGCATCAAGGCCGCGGGCCGCCACGGTCAGATCGGGCAGCGTGCCACGCGACAACAGGACGCGGCCAAAGCCCGCCAACTGCAGCGCCCGCGCGATGCGCGGGTGCGTGGCCAGCGCGGTGGCCTCGGCCCAGGTCGCCTGCGGCGCCAGTGCCTGCAACTGCGCCAGGGCCTGGCTGCTGCTGAACAGCCAGCGGTGCGCCCGCGGCTGCTGCAGCGCCCGCTGCAGCCGCTCGCGCAGCACAGCGTCCAGCCGCGGTGCGGCGCGGCGGTAGGCGGCGGCAAAGTGCACCGCCGCGCCGGCGTCGCGCCAGCGCTGCGCCAGCCAGTCGCGGCCGTCCTCGCCGCGGACGACCCACACCGCAGCGTTCCGCCAGTCCTCGGCGGCCAACTGCTGCCACAGCGCCTCCGCGTCGAACTGCCGCGCCTCGGCGGCCGGTGCCACGATGTGCCGCACGCCGGCAGCCAGCAGCGCGGTCGCGGTGCCCGGGCCGGTGGCACCGGCACGCAAGCCTGCCGGCCAACCCGCGCCCGGCGGCCGTGCGGCGAAGAACCCCGCCACGGCATTGGCGCTGACGAACATCACGAAGCGCACGCGCGGCAGCGCCGCCCAGGCCTGCTGCAGCGGCGCCACATCGGCCGGCGCCTCGATGGCGATCAGCGGCAAGGCTTCGGCACGCAGCCCGGCCTGGCGAAATGCCTCGACCCAGGCACCGGCCTGGGCCGCCGGACGTGTGACAAGCCAGATGGGGCGCGGGTCATTGACGCCTTGCATGCAATGACCGCGAGCTGGGCCGCACCCGGGACCGCGCTGCCTCAGGCCGCCGGCAGGTAGGCGTTGGCGCCCGCGGCGCGCAAGGCCGCGGCGGCGCGCGCACCCATGGCCGCGGCGCCGTCTTCGTCGGCCACGGCCTCGGTCAGCTCGCAGCGCAGCAGCGGCCTGGCCGGATCGTCGGCGTGGCCCAGCGCACAGCGCAAGCGCAGCATCCCCGGCCGCGCGCCGGCGGGCCGGTCGGCGAAGGCCGCCAGCGGCACGCTGCAGCTGCCACCCAGCGCCCGCGACACCGCGCGCTCGGCGGCGACGGCCAGGCCCGTGGCCGCATCGTGCGTGGCGGCCAGGCGCTCGCGCAGCGCACCCGCGTCGTCGCGCACCTCCAGTGCCAGCGCGCCCTGCCCGGCCGCCGGCAGCATCTGCTCGGGCTCGAAGCGGTGGCGGATGCGCGCCGCCAGCCCCAGCCGCACCAGGCCGGCGGCGGCCAGCACGATGGCCGCGTAGCCGCCGTCGTCAAGCTTGCGCAGCCGGGTGTCCAGGTTGCCACGCAAGGCTTCGATGCGCAGGTCGGGCCGCAGCGCTAGCAGCTGCGCGGCTCGGCGCAGGCTGCTGGTGCCGACCACCGCGCCTGGCGGCAGGTCGGCGAAGCGCTCGTGCAGGTTGCTGACGAAGGCATCGCGCGGATCCTCGCGCGGCCAAACCGCCGCCAGCACGAAGCCCTCGGGCAGCGCCATCGGCACGTCCTTCAACGAGTGCACCGCCAGGTCGGCGCGGCCCTCGGCCATCGCCGTCTCCAGCTCCTTCACGAACAGGCCCTTGCCGCCCACCTTGGACAGCGTGCGGTCCAGGATCTGGTCGCCGCGCGTGGTCATGCCCAGCAGCTCGGCGCGCAGGCCCAAGCCGGCCAGCCGATCACGCACATGCCCGGCCTGCCACAGCGCCAGGCGCGACTCACGGGTGGCGATGACAAGGGGGCGGTCGGCGTGCATGGGGAGAATGATAGCCAGCGCACCCCCGCAGGCGTCCAGGGTGCGCCACCGCTTGCGCAGCCAGTGGCCGCGCGGCGGCGGCGCTGGCAGAATCGGTAACTCGGTTACATCCGCCAAGGAACAGCCATGCCCAGCGCCCCCCGCGCCGCCAAGCCCCGCGCAGCGGCGAAAGCCCCCCGCAAGACCGCAGCCGCCCAGGCGATGGCCGAGGCGGCCGAGAAGAACCGGCCGCTGGTCGAAGACATCCGGTTACTGGGCCGCATCCTCGGCGACGTGATCCGCGAGCAGGAAGGCGTCGACGCCTTCGAGCTGATCGAACGCATCCGCCAGCTGTCGGTGGCCTACCGGCTGAAGCAGGTGGCCAGCGCCGGCCGCGTGCTGGACCGGCTGCTGAAGAACCTCAGCGCCGACCAGACGGTGACGGTGATCCGCGCCTTCAGCTACTTCTCGCACCTGGCCAACATCGCCGAGGACCGCCACCACCTGCGCCGCCGCGCCGTGCACGAGCGCGCCGGCCACCTGCAGGAGGGCTCGCTGGCGCTGGCGCTGGAGCGGCTGCAGCGCGCCGAGCACCGCGCCGCCGACATCGCCGCCACCCTGCAGCGCGCCACCGTCTGCCCGGTGCTCACCGCCCACCCCACCGAGGTGCAGCGCAAGAGCATCCTCGACGCCGAGCGCAGCATTGCCGCGCTGCTGGGCGAACGCGACGCGCTGGACACCGACGCCGCCCGTGCCGCCAACGAAGCCGGCCTGCGCGCCCGCGTCACCCAGCTGTGGCAGACACGCATGCTGCGCCACGAGAAGCTGACCGTGCCCGACGAGATCGACAACGCACTGTCCTACTACCCCGCCACCTTCCTGCGCGAGATCCCGCGCCTGTACCAGACGCTGGAGCAGGCACTGGCCGGACACGACGTGGCCAGCTTCCTGCGCATGGGCCACTGGATTGGCGGCGACCGCGACGGCAACCCCTTCGTCACCGCCGAGACACTGCGCCTGGCGCTGGCGCGCCAGAGCGAGGTGGCGCTGCGCCACTACCTGGCCGAGGTGCATGCGCTGGGCGCCGAGCTGTCCAACTCGGGCACGCTGATCCGCGTCACACCGGCGATGGCGGCGCTGGCCGAGCGCTCGCCCGACACCCATGTGCACCGCATCGACGAGCCCTACCGGCGCGCGCTGATCGGCATCTACGCACGCCTGGCCGCTACGCTGAAGGCCTTGAGCGGCACCGACGCGCTGCGCCATGCGGTGGCGCCGCAGGATCCCTACGCCGGGCCGGACGAGTTCCTCGCCGACCTGCGCACCATCGAGGCGTCGCTGCGCAGCCACCACGCGGCGGCGCTGGTGGCGCCGCGCCTCTCACCGCTGATGCGCGCCGTGCAGGTGTTCGGCTTCCACCTGGCCACGCTGGACCTGCGCCAGAGCAGCGACAAGCACGAGGCGGTGGTGGCCGAGCTGCTGCGCGTGGCCCGCGTGGTGCCCGACTACGCGGCGCTGGACGAGGCCGCTCGCCGCCGCGTGCTGCTGGCCCAGCTGGACGACGCGCGCCCGCTGCGCGTGCACGGCGCCGCCTACAGCGAGCTGCTGCGCGGCGAGCTGGCGATCTTCGAGACCGCGCGCGACGCGCTGGCGCGCTACGGCCGCGGCGCCATCCGCCACGACATCATCTCGCACACCGAGGAAGCCAGCGACCTGCTGGAGCTGATGCTGCTGCACAAGGAGGCCGGCATCCTCACCGGCACCCTGGGCGGCGACGACGGCGCGCGCGGCGCGGCGGCGCGCGACGCGCTGATCGCCGTGCCGCTGTTCGAGACCATCGCCGACCTGCGCCGCAGCACCGAGATCATGCGCGACCTGTACGCGCAGCCCGGCATCGCCGCGCTGGTGTTACGCAGTGGCGCCGAGCAGGAGGTGATGGTCGGCTACAGCGACAGCAACAAGGATGGCGGCACCTTCACCAGCCACTGGGAGCTGTACCGCGCCGAGCTGGCGCTGGTCGAGCTGTTCCGCGGCATCGAGGGCGGGCGCATCGCGCTGCGCCTGTTCCACGGCCGCGGCGGCACCGTGGGCCGCGGCGGCGGCCCCAGCTACCAGGCCATCCTGGCCCAGCCGCCGGGCACGGTGAACGGCCAGATCCGCCTCACCGAGCAGGGCGAGGTGATCGCCAGCAAGTACGCCCACCCCGAGATCGGCCGGCGAAACCTCGAGACCCTGGTCGCGGCCACGCTGGAGGCCACGCTGCTGCACCCCACGCGCGGCGCGCCCAAGGCCTTCCACGAGGCCGCGGCCGCGCTGTCCGACGCCGCCTTCGCCGCCTACCGCAAGCTGGTCTACGAGACCCCGGGCTTCGCCGACTACTTCTTCTCGACCACCCCGATCCGCGAGATCACCCAGCTCAACATCGGCTCGCGCCCGGCCAGCCGCAAGGCCACGCGCGCCATCGAGGACCTGCGCGCCATCCCCTGGACCTTCTCCTGGGGCCAGTGCCGGCTGGCGCTGCCGGGCTGGTGCGGCTTCGGCAGCGCCGTGCAGGCCTACCTGGCCGGGCCCGAGCGCGAAGCCCGCACCGAGCTGCTGCGCCGCATGCACAAGCAATGGCCCTTCTTCCGCACGCTGCTGTCCAACCTGGACATGGTGCTGGCCAAGAGCGACCTGCGCATCGCCGCGCGCTACGTGGATCTGGCCGAGGACCGCGCCGGCGCGCGCCGCATCTTCACGGCGTTGAAGACCGAGTGGCAGCGGGTGGACGAGGCCCTGACCCTGATCACCGGCCAGGCCACGCGGCTGCAGGCCAACCCGGCACTGGCGCGCAGCATCGAGCACCGCTTCCCCTACCTGGACCCGCTGAACCACCTGCAGGTGGAGTTGCTGCGCCGCTACCGCGCCCGCCGCGGCGAGTCCGACCCCGCCGTGGCACGCCTGCAGCGGGGCATCCACCTGTCGATCAACGGCATAGCGGCCGGCCTGCGCAACACCGGGTGATCGCTGCCACGGCCAGGCGCGGCCGAGTGCAGAGGCCGGGCGCGGTCAGCCGCCGCGCCGCCGCCGGGCCAGGCCCATGCCCAGCAGGCCCAGGCCCACGATGGCCAACGTGGCTGGCTCGGGCACGCGGGCGGCCACTTCGGTGGCGGCAAAGCGCAGGCTGGCCACGTCCAGCACCATCGCGTGGCCCAGGCCGTTGGCCTGGAAGCGCGCGCTGCTGAAGGTGCCCGGGGCCACCTGAACGCCGATGTCGATGCCGAAGTCGGGGTCGCCCGCGACCGAGGGTGCGAAGCTGGCGAGGAAGCCGGTGAGGCCGAAGTCCACCAGGCCGGCGCAGGAAATCGACGCCGGTCCGACGCAGTCCTGCAGGTACAGGTCGGCGCCGAAGTCGGTGGCGAAGGCGCCGAACGCGCCGAAGTCGTAGACGGTGGTCGAGGCAAACCAGCCGACACCGTCGCCCACGGCGGTCAGGTCGACATCGGCGACGAAGCTGCCGTAGGCCGTGAACTCCAGGCCCGACAGGTCGATCAGGCCGGCACCCAGGTCCATCGCGCTGCCTGCGGCGGCCGAACCGACGAAGGCGTAGTTCAGCGCCGCCGACTGCGCGGCAGGTGCAAGGGCCAACGCGGCCGCCGCGGCCAGGCTGGCGACCAGATGGCGCGGGCTAAGGAACTTGGGCATGGCGTCCTCCTGGGATCTGCTCCCGGCAGCGGGAGTCATCAATCGGTATACCTTTGTCCAAATGCATGCAAGATCTGCACCGACGCAGGAAAGATGGGCGCTGGCAACCGGTTACGCCATCCCGACATCAAGGTCTTCGACGGAGAGCCCGATTCGACGCCACAGGTGTCAAGCAGACCGACAGGCCCTGATCGAACGCCCAGACCTCCCCGGCGGTGGCCGATCGATGGCGTCACCGCGCGCTTGCGTGACAACGCTTGGGGGCCGCATCGCGGCGGGCGGCCGCGGAGCGCTCAGCGCTTCGGCAGCCGGGCCTCCAGCGCGGCGACGGTCCCCAAACGGGCCCGTTCGCGCAGCAGGGCCCGTTGGGCCTCGACGCTCTTGCAGCTGTGGGGCTGCTCGACCTGGCCCGGCTCAGGCTCGATCATCAAGCGCAGCAGCTCATCGTCGCGCTTGCGCTGCCGGGCCAGCGGCTCGGCGGGCCAGCCCAGGCGGCGGGCACCGACGCTGAGGGCCACGCTGCGCTGGCCGAGTTGGTCCGCGGTGCGCGCCATCAGCTGCAGCAGTTGCCCGCACGCGGCCGCCCGTGGGCTGCCGCGCACCATCGCAGCGCTGCACAACCGCAGGGGCACCTCGGTGGCGCCCGACAGCGCAAAACTCTCGGCCAGCATCACATCCACCAGCAGCTGCTGGCTGACGTAGGGCAGCAGGTCGGCGGGCATCGCCGCGTCGACCACCGCGACCATGGCGCCGTCGCCGCTGCGGTAGCGGTGGGCGGCGGCCAGCCCGGCGGCCAGTTCCGCGTCGCTGGGCTGCGTGCGCCCGGACCACCACAGCAGCCAGGCCAAGGCGTTGTCGCCGTCAAGCTGAAGCAGCCTGCCGGCATCCAGCTCAGGACAGGGCTTGCCGGTGTGTTGGCAGGCCAGCAGGGCCCAGCTCAGCACCTGCGGGTCGGCTGTGCGCGCCGCCAGGGCCGCCAGGCGTTCGGCCGCGGGCCCGAACGCATGCCCACCGTGCGCGGCCAGGACCGCCGGCGAGAGGAGGCCGATGGAGTGGCGCGACTCCCAGACGATCGCCGCGGCCCGCTCGCGGTCCGAGCCCTGGGCCAGACGCTGCAGCAGGCGCTGCCGCGCGGCGTCGAAGGCATCGCGGCCCAGGTGCGCCGGCAGTTCCTCGGGCTCGGCCGTGCCCGGCGCCACCGGCAGCACGCCGATGCCGCACAGGTCCCATGCGGTCCGCGGCGCCAACGCAGACCTCGGCGCAGATGCTGCGGGCCCGGCGACCCTGGCGGGCGCAGAGGCCTCAGCGCCCTGGCCCTGCGGCGCCCGTACCGACACGGAGGCGGCCGGCGCCTGCAGCAACGCCGCGGCCGCAGGCGCGGCAGCAAGCCCGCCCGCCGCTGCCGCTTGCGCCGGCGCCGCTCCCCCGCCGCCGGCCGGCCCCTGCCGCCAGGCCAGCAACGCGAGGGCAACGACGACCAGCGCCGCGGCACCCCCCAGCGCACGCCGCACCGCCGCGCTCACCGCCCCGCCTGCGCCAGCGCCTCGCGCACCGCCGCCAGCTGCCGGCGCGACACCGGCACCCAGGCCTGGTCCTCGGGCAGACCGGCCACCTGCACCGCCCAGCCGTCGGCGCCCTCCTCGGCGCCCTCGGGCGCCGCCGCCAGCGCCCGCACCGCGTGCCGCGCCACCAGCACGCTGCGGTGCACGCGCAGCACGCCCTCGCCCAGCCGGGCCTCGATCTCGGCCAGCGGCTCGTCGACCACGTAGCGGTGCGCCACCGTCACCAGGGTCACGTACTTCTGCTCGGCGCGCGCCAGCAGCAGCTCGGCCAGCGGCAGCCGGATCACGCGGCCGCGGTCGCTGACCACCAGCACCGGCGCGCCGGCCGCCATGTCGTCGCCCGCCGCGGTGGCCAGCGCCGGCGCGCGCCGCTGCAGCACCCGTTGCAGCGCCTCGCGCAGGCGCTCGCGGCGCACCGGCTTGGTCAGGTAGTCCACGGCGTCCAGCTCGAAGGCGCGCAGCGCATGCTCGCCATGCGCGGTGACGAACACCACCGCCGGCGGCCGCGGCAGCGCGCGCAGCGCGGCGGCCAGGCGCAGACCATCCCGGCCTGGCAGACCGATGTCCAGCAGCAGCGCGTCCACGGGCCCGGTCTGCAGGCGCTGCAGGGCCTCGCCGGCGTCGCTGGCGTCGTCGGCCAGCTGGATGCCGCCGGCCAGCGCCGACGCCAGCTCGTCGACCAGCGATCGCAGGCGCAGCCGCGCCAGCGGCTCGTCGTCGACGATCAGCAGGCGCAGCGGCTCAGCCACCTTGCCGGCCGGCCGGCCCGGCCGCCTCGACGCCTTCGACCAGGATCATCCGGCTGCGTGTCGCGCTGCCGCGCAGCCGGCGCAGCACCTGCACCGGGGCCGAGTCCCACCAGGCGTCGAAGCGCGCGCGGTCCGGGAACTCGACCACCACGCACAGCGCCGGCTGCCAGCCGCCCTCCAGCGGCCGGGGCGCGCCGCCTCGCACGCGGTACACGCCGCCATGCGCCGCGATCGTGGCCGGCACCTCGCGCTGGTAGCGGGCAAAGGCCTCGGCGTCGGTGACCTCGATGTCGGCGATCAGGTAGACGGGCACGGGCGGCTCCGGTACTCGTGGCGGCGCGCAGTGTCGGCGATGCCTGGACGCTCGGCAAGCCACACCGCGCGCACGGCCGGCGGCCCTTGGCCGGCATGCGCCGGCGCGTCGAACGGGGTGGCGTCAAGGCGCCGGCAGCACGATGCGCGCATGGTGCACCGTGCCCTCGCGCCAGGTGTCGCACTGCGCCCCCAGGTCGTGCAGCAGGCGCAGCCGCTCGCGCACGTTGTGCAGCGCCATGCCATGGCCCGGCTCGCCGGCCTCGTCGCCCAGCGTGTTGCTGACCACCACCACCACCTGGCCGCGGCGCAGCGAGGCGCGCACCGTGATGCGCCCGCCCTGCGGGCTGGGCTCGATGCCGTGGCGCACCGCGTTCTCCACCAGCGGCTGCAGCACCAGCGGCGGCACGCGCGCCGCGTCCACGCGCGGGTCCACGTCCCAGCTCACCTGCAGCCGGCGGCCGAAGCGCACCTGCTCGATGGCCAGGTAGCGCTGCGCCAGCTCGATCTCCTCGCCCAGCGAGACGGACGCGCCGACATCGGCCAGCGCCACGCGGAACAGCTGCGCCAGGTCCTCCAGCACGCCCTCGGCCTTGGCCGGGTCCACGCGCACCAGCGCCAGCGCCGTGTTCAGCGCGTTGAACAGGAAGTGCGGGCGGATGCGCGACTGCAGCTCGGCCAGCCGCGCGCTGGCATGCGCCGGGTGCCAGATGCGCGAGCGCAGCTCCAGCCAGGTCCACAGCAGCGCGGCGAAGCCCATGCCGCCGGCCACCGCCGCGCCCAGGCGCAGCGCCATCGCCGCGCCGGCCTGCGGCGCCAGCCCGGCCCACCACAGCGGCGCCCAGGCCAGCGCGGCGGCGGCGGCCCCCAGCGCCAGCACCGACAGCGCGCGCGCCGGCGCGTCCAGCCGGCGCAGCGGCCGCTGCAGCGCACACACGGTGACCAGCCACAGCAGCGTGCCGGCCACGCCGCCGAAGGCCAGCGCCGCCTGCACCGCCAGCCAGTCGCCCAGGCCGTCGGCCAGGGCCGGGGCCACGCCGGCCAGCACCAGCTGCACCAGCAGCACGGCGCGCAGCGCCAGCGCCGGGTGGCAGACGTCGAAGGCCGCCGCCGCCTGCTGCGCCAGGCGCTGGCGCTCGTCGGCCAGCGGGTCGAAGCGCGACGCGGCGAAGCCCGACTGCTGGGAGTCGAGGTTGTCGCGCGCCGTCTCCGGCCACAGGCTGGCCGGGCGGCTGTTGCTCGTGGCCTCGAAGCCGGTGTCGTCGCGGCGCTCGGCGTCGGGTTTGGCGTGGTGGGCCATCGCACGGGTCGGGAAGGGGCGCACCGATAATACGGACAAGCCACCCGCGCCCCGCGTCACCCGCGGCTGCCGGCCTGCCGGACTGGCCCATCGTGCTCCCTCAGCCCTGCCCTGCGTCGCCCGCGAGCGACTCCCCTGCCATGTCCCACGATCCTCTTGCCAACAAGCACCAGGCCTGGTCGGCCCTGTTCAGCGAGCCGATGAGCGAGCTGGTGCAGCGCTACACGGCCAGCGTCGGCTTCGACCAGCGCCTTTGGCGCGCCGACATCGCCGGCAGCCTGGCGCATGCCGAGATGCTGGCGGCGCAGGGGGTGATCGGCGCGCAGGACCTGGCCGACATCCAGCGCGGCATGGCCCAGATCACCGAGGAGATTCAGCAGGGCCGCTTCCAGTGGCAGCTGGCCCTGGAAGACGTGCACCTGAACATCGAGGCGCGCCTGACGCAGCTGGTGGGCGACGCCGGCAAGCGCCTGCACACCGGGCGCAGCCGCAACGACCAGGTGGCCACCGACGTGCGCCTGTGGCTGCGCGACGAGATCGACCGCCTGTCACCGCTGCTGGCGCAGATGCAGGCCGCGCTGCTGGCGCTGGCCGAGGGCCACACCGACACCGTGATGCCCGGCTTCACCCACCTGCAGGTGGCCCAGCCGGTGTCCTTCGCCCACCACCTGCTGGCCTACGTCGAGATGTTCGCCCGCGACGCCGAGCGCCTGGCCGACGTGAGGAAGCGCGTCAACCAGCTGCCGCTGGGCGCCGCCGCGCTGGCCGGCACCAGCTACCCGCTGGACCGCGAGCGTGTGGCCCGCACGCTGGGCTTCGACGGCGTCTGCCAGAACAGCCTGGACGCCGTGAGCGACCGCGACTTCGCGCTCGAGTTCAGCGCCTTCGCCAGCATCTGCATGGTGCATGTCTCCCGGCTGGCCGAGGAGATCGTGCTGTGGAAGAGCCAGAACTTCGACTTCATCGACCTGGCCGACCGCTACTGCACCGGCAGTTCCATCATGCCGCAGAAGCGCAACCCCGACGTGGCCGAGCTGGCGCGCGGCAAGAGCGGCCGCGTGGTCGGCCACCTGATGGCGCTGATCACGCTGATGAAGGGCCAGCCGCTGACCTACAACAAGGACAACCAGGAAGACAAGGAGCCGCTGTTCGACACCGTCGACACGCTGGCCGACACGCTGCGCATCATGGCCGAGATGGTGGGCGGCATCGTGGTCAAGGCCGAGGCCATGGAGCGCGCCGCGCTGAAGGGCTACGCCACCGCCACCGACCTGGCCGACTACCTGGTGAAAAAGGGCCTGCCCTTCCGTGACGCCCACGAGACCGTGGCCCATGCGGTGAAGGTGGCCATCGCCGAAGGCAAGGACCTGGCCGAGCTGCCGCTGGCCACGCTGCGGGGCTTCCACGCGACGATCGGCGAGGACGTGTTCGAGGTGCTGACGCTGCGCGGCTCGATGGCGGCGCGCAACATCACCGGCGGCACGGCGCCGGCGCAGGTGCGCGCGCAGATCGCCCGCCACCGCGCGCGCCTGGCGGCGGCCTGAGGCGCGGGCTTCACGAAGCGCATGGCCGGCGGCGCCCCGCAGGGCCCTGAGGACAAGGCCGCCACCGGCAATGGCGCCGGCGGCGGCAACGGCAACGGCACGCGCCCTTCGCTGCGCCAGCTGGCCGGCCGGCTGCAGGGCTTTGTGCGCGCGCGGCTGTGGGCGCAGGTGCTGCTGGCCATGGCCGCCGGCGTCGCCACCGGCGTCGCCATCGGCCCCACCGGCGGCTGGCTGGCGCCGGCCACCGCCCAGGCGGTGGCCGCCTGGCTGGCGCTGCCCGGCAGCCTGTTCCTGGCGCTGGTGCAGATGATCGTGATCCCGCTGGTGATGGCGTCCATCGTGCTGGGCATCGCCGGCGCGCCCGACGCCGCCGGGCTGCGCCGCACCGGGCTGCGCACCGCGGGCTTCTTCCTGGCCACCACCGTGGCGGCGGCGCTGATCGGGCTGGCCGCCGCGCTGTGGGTGCAACCGGGCAGCCAGCTGTCGGCACCGGCCATCGCCGCCGACGCCGCCGCCGCGGCCGGCCAGGCGCCCCAGACGCCCGCTCCGCCCACGCTGGCCACGCTGCCGGCGCAGATCGCGCGCATCGTGCCGGTGAACCCGCTGCGCGCCGGCGTCGAGCAGAACATGCTGCAGATCGTTGTGGTGGCGCTGCTGCTGGGGGTGGCGCTGGCCAGCCTGCAGCGGCGCGTGGCGCAGCCGCTGCTGGACCTGCTCGCGGCCGTGCAGGAGCTGAGCATGGTCGTCGTGCGCTGGGCCATGTGGCTGGTGCCGGCGGCGGTGTTCGGGCTGCTGGCGCAGCTGGCGGCGCGCACCGGGCCCCAGGCGCTGCTGGGCCTGGGCGTGTACGTGCTGACGGTGATTGCGGCGCTGGCGGTGGCGCTGGCCGGCCTGCTGGCGGTGCAGTCCCTGGCCACCGGCCGCGGGCCGCTGGCCTTCCTGCGCGCCAGCCGCGACGCGCTGCTGCTGGCCTTCTCCACCAGCAGCTCGGCGGCGGTGATGCCGCTGACGCTGCGCACCGCCGAGACGGCGCTGGGCGTCTCGCCAGCCACCGCGCGCTTCGTGATCCCGCTGGGCACCACCATCAACATGGCCGGCACCGCGCTGTACCAGGTGGTGGCCACGCTGTTCCTGGCCCAGGTCTACCAGGTGGACGTGGCGCTGCCTGCGCTGCTGCTGGTGGTGGTGCTGGCGGTGGGGGCGTCGATCGGCTCGCCGGGCACGCCCGGCGTGGGCATCGTGATCCTGGCCATGCTGCTGGGCACGCTGGGCATCCCGGCCGACGGGCTGGCGCTGCTGATCGGCGTGGACCGGCTGCTGGACATGTGCCGCACCACGGTCAACGTGGCCGGCGACCTGGTGGCGGCCAGCGTGGTCGACCGCTGGGCGGCCTCCGACGCGGCGCCCGCCGGACCGTCGGCGCCCGGCCAGGACCGCCCCGGGTCAAGCTGAAGGCGGCGTGGCCGCGCCGCGCGCCCGCTCGGCCTCCAGGTCCTTGGGCGTCGGCGCCTGGCCCTTGTCGAAGACCACCCGCCACACCCCCGGCGCCTCCTGGCGCCACACCGAGTTGAAGCGGGCGATCAGCCGGCCCTGCGCGTCGCGTACCGGGCCGCTGCTGTGCGCCAGGCTGCCGTCGGCCAGCACCAGCACCTCGTCGGGCTCCCACGAGAATGGCGCGTCGGCGCCGGCGAAGCAGGGCTTCCAGCCCGCGGCCACCGCCGCGCGGCCACGCAGGGGTTCGCCCGACCCGCTGAAGAACACCGCCTGTTCGGACAGCAGCGCGACGAAGGCCGCATGGTCGCGCCGCGCCATGCTGGCGGCGAAGGCTTGTTCGGCTTCGGTCACCTGGCGCTGCAGCGCGGCCAGTTCGGGTTGGGTCAGCACGGCCGTCGGGCTCCAGGCAGGGGGGCTGGCCAGCGGCCCGGCGGCGTGGGCCGCCCGGGCACGGGGCCGCCGCCGCAGCGCCGGCCGCCGGGGCGCGGCCGGGCCCGCGGGCCCGGCCGCGCCGCCCAGTCTAGGCCCGCCGCGGCCCACCCTCAGCGTGGCGCGCGGGTGATGCGCAGGTAGGGCTTGGGCGCCGTCCAGCCCGCAGGGAACAGCAGCTTGGCGTCGGCGTCGGACACCGAGCCGGCGATGATCACGTCGTCGCCGGGCTGCCAGTTGGCCGGCGTGGCCACCTTGTGCTGCGCGGTCAGCTGCAGCGAGTCGATGACGCGCAGGATCTCGTCGAAGTTGCGTCCGGTGGTCATCGGGTAGGTCAGCATCAGCTTGATGCGCTTGTCGGGCCCGATCACGAACACCGAGCGCACCGTGGCATTCGTTGCCGCGGTGCGGCCTTCGGCGCGGCCCGCCTCGTCGGCCGGCAGCATGCCGTAGAGCTTGGCCACGGCCAGGTCGGGGTCGCCGATCAGCGGGTAGCGCGGCAGCGCGCCCTGGGTCTCCTCGATGTCGGCCAGCCAGCGCTGGTGGTCGGCCACCGCGTCGACGCTCAGCCCGATCAGCTTGGTGTTGCGGCGGGCGAAATCGGGCGCCATGCGCGCCAGCAGCCCCAGCTCGGTGGTGCACACCGGCGTGAAGTCCTTGGGGTGCGAGAACAGCAGCGCCCACTGGTCGCCGATCCACTCGTGGAAGTGGATGCTGCCTTGGGTGCTCTCGGCGCTGAAGTCGGGGGCGATGTCGTTGATGCGCAGGTTCATGGTGCTCTCCTCATGGGATGTGGCGGCGCGGTCGAACAGGGCTGAGGCCGGCGGCCCGCCCGCGCTGCTGCTGCGGGCCGCCGGCGCAGGACAACGTGCTCAAGCGGCGACCGCCTGCTCCAGGCTGGGCACCTCGGTCACCACGCTGGCCCAGAGGGCAGGGCCGGCGGCCTCGCGCGCCAGCGGCCGCAGGTGTGCCCACTGAGCCGGCGTGCAGATGGTCTTCAGCGCATGCACGAAGACCCGCGTCGCGCCGGCCGGGGTGTTCTTCGCGCTGCCGTAGCGGGCCAGCGAGCCCACCCCATGCACCACGAAGTGCTCGAAGTCGCCATGCGCCAGCCCGGCGGCCAGGCACCAGCGCGCGAACAGCGGCGCCTTGGGCTGCGGCAGCCGCGCCACCAGCGGCATCATCACGTCCTCCTCGTGGCGCAGGTGGGCCTCGGCGAAGCCGCGGTAGGCGAAGAAGGCCGCGGCCAGTGCATCGGCGCCGCGCGGCAGCGCGTCCAGCACGGCCTGCTGCAACGCGTGTTCCTGCGCGTGCTCGGCGCGGAAGGCGGCGGCGCCGGCGGCACCGTCGAAGAAGTGGTCCAGCATCGCCGCGCTGCCACCGCCGGCGCCATCCGCCAGGCCGGGCACCCCGTCCTCCATCGCCGCATGCACCGCGATCGCCGACTGGTAGCCGCGCCAGGCGGCGGCAAAGCCGGCCGCGTCGCCGGCCTCGGCCAGCGGCGTCAGCACATGGGCCAGGTCGTTGCGCAGCACCTCGTGGTAGTTGCGCATCACGGCGGGTACGGAGACTTCGGGTTCGGTCATGGCGGGCTCCTGTCTGGGGTTTCGGCGGCGGCCAGCCGCGCGATGGAGGCCAGTCTGCGCAGCCGGGCCGGGAAAGTCGTTCAGCCGCCGTTCAATCTTGTTAAACCGGGGCCTGCCGCGCCGCCCGCCATCGCCTAAGCTCGCAACGCCGCGGCCCAGCCCCTGGGCCGGCCGATGCACCGCCCCGCCTTGGCCCCTGCCCCGCCACCCCCGCCGTCTGCCCGACCCGGCGCCGCGCTGCGCCTGGGGCCCGCGGGCCGCTTCGAGTTGCGCCCGGCCGAGTACCGCCTGCTGGTCGACGGCCAGCCCGCCGCGCTGGGCGGCCGCGCGCTGGACCTGCTGATCGCGCTGGCCGCCCGGCCGCAGCAGCTTCTGACCAAGGGCGAGCTGCTGGACCAGGTCTGGCCAGGCCTGGTGGTCGAGGAGGGCAACCTGCGCGTGCAGATCAATGCCCTGCGCAAGCTGCTGGGCGAGGACGCCATCGTCACCGTCCCCGGGCGCGGTTACCGGCTGGCCCTGCAGCCGGCGGACGCGGCCGCGCCGGCCCTGGCACCCGCGCCGTCGGCGCCGCCGGCGCACCTGCTGGGGCGCGACGCCGAGCTGGCCGAACTGGCCGCGCTGCTGGCGGAGCCCTCGGCCTGCGTCACGCTCACCGGCGCGGCCGGCGTGGGCAAGAGCAGCGTCGCGCGCACGCTCCTGCAACGCTGGCCCGGCCGCAGCGCCTGGGTGGACCTGGCGGCGATCATGCCGGGTACGCCGGTGTTCGGCGCCATCGCGCGCGCCCTGGGCGGCGCCGTGGACGACGCGCCGGACGGCAGCGCGCCTGCGCCGGCCGGGCTGCAGGCGCTGCTGCACGGGCTGCCGCTGCAGCCCCCGCTGCTGCTGGTGCTGGACAACGCCGAGCACCTGGTGGCCGAGTGCGCCGCCTGCGTGGCCGCGCTGGCCGCGGCGCCGGCCCTGCGCGTGCTCGTCACCAGCCAGGTGGCGCTGGGGCTGGCCGGCGAGGGTCAGCTGCGTGTCCAGCCGCTGCGCCTGCCCGCCGACCCCGACGCCGACCAGGCCCGTGCAGCGCCCCATGCGGACGAGACGGCGCTGGCGCTGCTGCTGCGGCGCATGGCCGAGGCCGATGCACGCTGCCGGCCCACGCCGGCCACGCTGCCGCTGCTGCGCGCCTTGTGCCGCCAGCTGGACGGCCTGCCGCTGGCGCTGGAGATGGCGGCGGCGCGCGTGCCGCTGATGGGCGCCCAGGCGGTGCTCGACGCGCTCGGCGAACGCTTTGCGCTGCTGTCACGTGGCCGCCGCGACGCGCCGGCCCGGCACCGCAGCCTGCACGCCGCGCTGGACTGGAGCCATGGCCTGCTGAGCGCGGCCGAGCAGCGCCTGTTCCGCGCCTTGGGCGTGTTCGCCGGCGGCTTCACGCTGGACCTGGCGGTGACGCTGACCGCCGACGAGCATGTCGGGCGCTGGGAGGTGGTCGACGGGCTGGCGGCACTGGCCGAGCGATCGCTGCTGAGCACCGATGGCGCCGACCCGCCGCGTTACCGGCTGCTCGAGACGCTGCGCGCCTTCGCGCTGCAGCGGCTGGCCGAGGCCCCCGATGAAGCGGCGTCGCTGCGCCGCCGCCACGCGGCGGCGGTGCTGGCGCTGTTCCAGGACGACGGCCGGCCCGAGGCCTGCCTCGCCGAGATGGACAACGCCCGCGAGGCCTTCGCCTGGTGCCGCGTGCACGACCTGGCGCTGGCGGCGCAGCTCAGCGCCCGGGTCTGCCACCAGGTCGGCTTCACCGTCTGGCGGCAGGAGGTCACCGAGTGGATGCTGTCGCTGCAGCCGGCGATGCAAGACCCGGCCCGCGGCGGCGGCCTGCCGCCACGCACCCAGGCCTTCTGGTGGTCGCGGCTGGCCTACGCCCTCAACGTGCGCCGCGACCCGCACGCCGCGGACGCCGCACGGCGCGCCGTTGCGCTGTGGCGCAGCCTGGGCCAGGCCGGCGAACTGCAGGCGGCGCTGGCGCACTGGGTGCGCGCGCTGGCGCAACCCGGTGCCGACGCACCCCAGGAGCTGGAGGCGGCCAGCCGCGCGCTGCGCGACTCGCTGCAGGCGCAGCCATCGCCCACCGACCGCCTGCGCGTGTATGGCGCGCTGGCGGAGGCCGCCCGCGTGCACGACGACGCCGCCGCGCTGCTGGCCTGCCGCGAACAGGAGCTGGCCGCGGCGCGCGAGCTCGGCTGGGCCGACATGGCGCAGGCGGCCGAGACCAACGTCTGCGCCGCGCTGCTGGCCCTGGGCCGCCACGCCGAGGCGGCAGCGCGCGCAAGCGACCTGCTGCGGGCGATCGACGCCGATGGCGGCGATGCCAACGGCAACCTGCCCTGGGCGCTCAACGTCGGGGTCGAGTCGCTGGTCTTGCTGGGCCGAACCGACGCGGCCCGGGCACTGCTGCCGCGCGCCCTGGCCGCTGGCCAGCGTTTCGGCACCGGCGTGGCCTGGCAGGGCCTGTTGCTGCTGCTGCTGCACGAGCAGCGCCATGCCCAGGCGGTGCAAGTGGCAGGCCACCTGTGCGCACCGGACGCACCGCTGCGCAACCGGCCCGACCGCGACGAGCTCGCGCGGCTCGCCGCGGTCGAAGCCGCGGCCAGGGCGCACCTGGGCGAAGCCACCACGCTGGCCCTGCTGGCGCGCGGCCGGGCGCTGACGCCGCAGGACGCTGCCGCGCTGGCCCTGGGGCCCTGAGCGGCGGCCCTGCCGCTGGAACGCCCGCGCTGCCGCGCCGTCGGGGCGCCGGGGCGCCGGCGCACGCCGGCCGGACACCTGATAATCCATACAGCTGTCGAAGGAACCTGAGCGCTCACCGCATGGCCGCCGTCCGCCGCTGGATCGCCCACCTGGACATGGACGCCTTCTACGCGTCGGTGGAGCTGCTGCGTTACCCCGAGCTGACCGGCCGCGCCGTGGTGGTGGGCGGCGGCCGCCGCCACCAGCCGCAGCAGCTGCCCGACGGCACGCGGCGCTACGCGCAGCTGCGCGGCTACGCCGGCCGCGGCGTGGTCACCACCGCCACCTACGCCGCACGCGACCTGGGCGTGCATTCGGGCATGGGGCTGATGAAGGCCGCGGCGCGCGCCCCCGACGCCGTGCTCCTGCCCACCGACTTCGAGCAGTACCGGCTGTACTCGCGGCGCTTCAAGGCCGCCGTGGCCGAGATCGCGCCGCGCATCGAGGACCGCGGCATCGACGAGATCTACATCGACCTCAGCGACGTGCCCGGCGCGCAGGACGCCGTCGGCCACGACGCCTGTGGCGGCGTGCGCGCCGTGGCCCAGGAGATCCGCAACAACGTGCGCCGCGCCACCGGCCTGAGCTGCAGCATCGGCGTCACGCCGAACAAGCTGCTGTCCAAGATCGCCAGCGAGCTCGACAAGCCCGACGGCCTGACGGTGCTGACGCTGGACGAGCTGCCGCGCCGCATCTGGCCGCTGCCGGTGCGGCGCATCAACGGCATCGGCCCCAAGGCCGGCGACAGGCTGGCGGCGATGGGCATCCGCACCATCGGCGAGCTCGCCGCACGCCCGCGCGACGAGCTGCTCGCCGCCTTCGGCCGCAGCTACGGCGCCTGGCTGCACGAAGCGGCGCATGGCCGCGACGAACGCGAGCTGCAGCTGCATGGCGAGCCGGTGTCTATGAGCCGCGAGACCACCTTCGAGCGCGACCTGCACGCGGTGCGCGACCGCGCCGAGCTCACGGCGCTGCTCGACGAGCTGGTGGCGCAGCTGGCGGTGGACCTGCAGCGCAAGGGCTACCAGTCGCGCACCATCGGCATCAAGCTGCGCTTCGACGACTTCCGCACCGTCACCCGCGACCTCACCCTGCCCGGCCCGGTGGCCGACTCCGCCGCCATCCGCCAGGCCGCCGGCCAGTGCCTCAAGCGCGTCGACCTGACGCGGCGGCTGCGCCTGCTGGGCGTGCGTGCGGCGAAGCTGGAGCGGTTGGGCGCGGGCTGAGCCGCCGCCCTCAGGCCGAGGGCAGGCGCGCCATCCAGACCGCCACGGCGGCGCACACCATGGCCGGCACATAGGCCCAGGGCGCCGGCAGCGTCCAGGCGGCGAAGCCGCTGCCCGCGGCCATCATCACCCAGGCCAGGCGCTTGACGCGTTGCGGGATGGCGCGGCGCAGCCGCCAGCCCTGCACCATCGGCCCGAAGCGCGGATGCTGGAGCAGCCAGGCCTCGGCGCGCGCGCTGCCACGCGCGAAGCACAGCGCCGCCAGCAGCACGAAGGGCGTGGTCGGCAGCAGCGGCAGGAAGATGCCGACCACGCCGGTGGCCAGCGCCAGCGCGCCGGCGGCCACCCACAGCACGCGCTGCCAGCGCGGGCGCCGCGCCAGCTGTTCGGCCAAGGCCGGGGCCGCTCGCCCGGCAAGGGCTTGCGCGGAACCGGCAGGCGGGGTCGGGTCGGGCGGGGTCACGGCAAGGCCATGCTAAGCGGCGCCGCTATGCTCGCGCCCACCATGCCCACCCGCGACGCGCTGCGCCTGCCCAGCATCGAGGGCCTGCGCGCCATCGACGCCGCGGCCCGCCACGGCAGCTTCGAACGCGCCGCCGACGAGCTGGCGCTGAGCGCCAGCGCCGTGGCCAAGCGCGTGGCCGCCGTCGAGTCGCTGCTGGCCACGCCGCTGTTCCAGCGCGGCGCCAAGGCGCTGGCGCTGACCGCCGCCGGGCGCGAGTACCTGCCGCAGGTGCGCGCCGCGCTGGCGCTGCTGGCCGCCGTGCCGCTGCACCGCCGCGCGCTGCAGCGCCGCCAGCGCCTGCGCGTGGTGCTGCCGCCCACCTTCGCGCGGCAGATCGTGGCGCCGCGGCTGGCCGCCTTCAGCGCGGCGATGCCCGAGGTCGAACTGGAGCTGCTGCTGTCCATCCCCTTCCTGGCCAGCGGCACGCCCGACGCCGACCTGGAGGTGCGCCTGGGCGACGCCGCCGAGCTGGGCGGCGACGAGTTGATGCGCGACCGCGTGCTGCCGCTGGCCGCGCCGGCCCTGCTGGCCGCCCACGGGCCGCTGCGGGCGCCGCAGGACCTGGCCGGCCTGCCGCTGCTGCGCACGCCGCTGGAACCCTGGGCGCCTTGGTTCCGCGCCGCGGCGCTGGACTGGCCCGAACCCGACACGGGCCCCAAGCTGGTCGACCTGGGCCTGGTGCTGGAAGCGGCGGCCGCCGGCGCCGGCGTGGCGCTGGCGCGGCCCTCGCTGGCGCGGCGCTGGCTGGCGCGCGGCGAGCTGGTGGCGCCGCTGGCGCTGAGCTCGCTGCCGCGCTGGCAGTACCGGCTGCTGCGGCCTGCCGGCCAGTCCGGCGCGTCGGCCGACGCCGCGGCCGCCTTCGCCGACTGGCTGCGCGCCGCCTGCGCCGACGAGCAGGCCGCTGCGGCGGCGCTGCTGCCTGGCGGCTGAGCAGCGGCCTGAGCCGCGGCCTGAGCCGGCGTCGGCTTCCGCCAGCGCCGGAAACTTCTTCCGCGCGCCGCCGCCGCGCGCTGGCTAGCATGCTCGCCACAGAACAAGCCCGACCGAGGAGACCCCGCATGCCCGTGATCACCTGCATCGAAGACCTGCGCCAGCTGGCCCAGCGCCGCGTGCCGCGCATGTTCTACGACTACGCCGACAGCGGCAGCTGGACCGAGAGCACCTACCGCGCCAACGAGGCCGACTTCCAGACCATCAAGCTGCGCCAGCGCGTGGCGGTGAACATGGAGGACCGCAGCACCGCGGTGAAGATGGTCGGCCAGGACGTGGCCATGCCGGTGGCGCTGGCCCCCGTGGGCTCGCTCGGGATGCAGCATGCCGACGGCGAGATCCTGGCCGCGCGCGCGGCCAAGGCCTTCGGCGTGCCCTTCACGCTGTCGACGATGAGCGTGTGCTCCATCGAGGACATCGCCCAGCATGTGGGCGGGCCCTTCTGGTTCCAGCTCTACGTGATGCGCGACCGCGAGTTCGCCGGCCGGCTGATCGACCGCGCCAAGGCCGCCGGCTGCGGCGCGCTGGTGCTCACGCTCGATCTGCAGATCCTGGGCCAGCGCCACAAGGACCTCAAGAACGGCCTCTCGGTGCCCCCGAAGCCCACGCTGGCCAACTGGATCAACCTGGCGACCAAGCCGCGCTGGTGCCTGGGCATGCTGGGCACGCCGCGGCGCAAGTTCGGCAACATCCACGGCCATGTGCAGGGCGTGGACGACATGGCCGACCTGGGCGCCTGGACGGCGCAGCAGTTCGACCCGCGGCTGAGCTGGGCCGACGTCGAGTGGGTCAAGCAGCGCTGGGGCGGCAAGCTCATCCTGAAGGGCATCCAGGACGTCGAGGACGCGAGAATCGCCGCCGGCAGCGGCGCCGACGCGCTGATCGTCAGCAACCACGGCGGCCGCCAGCTCGACGGCGCGCTGTCCAGCATCCGCGCGCTGCCGGCCATCGTCGATGCCGTGGGCTCGCGCATCGAGGTCTGGATGGACGGCGGCATCCGCAGCGGCCAGGACGTGCTCAAGGCCTGGGCGCTGGGCGCACGCGGCACGATGATCGGCCGCGCCATGGCCTACGGCGTCGGCGCGATGGGCGAGGAAGGCGTGGCCAAGGCGCTGCAGATCATCCACAAGGAGCTCGACCTGACCATGGCCTTCTGCGGCCACACCCGGCTGGCCGACGTGGGGCCGCACGTGATCGTGCCGGGCACGGCGCCGGGCTGACCGGCGCGCGGACAGCGGGGGATGGTCGCGGCCATGCCGCGCGTATACGCTGCGGCACCTCGCCACGACGCTGCCCGCCCATGAAGCCCATGCGCCTGAACGCCCTGTCCTTCGCCATCGGCCTGGCCGCGCTGCAGGCCGCGGCGCCGGTGGCCGCCGTCGACTCGCCCGAGCCGCCGCCGCCGCCCGCCGCCGCCCGCACCGCGCCCAGCCCGCTGGCGGCGGCGCGCGCCCTGATCGCCGATCGCAAGTACGACGAGGCCGCTGCCGCGCTGCGCCGCGCCGCCGACGCGCGCAGCGCCGACTGGAACAACCTGATGGGCCTGTCTCTGCGCCGTTCGCGCGCGCCCGACCTGGCCGGCGCGCAACGCCACTACGACGCGGCGCTGCAGATCGACCCGCAGCACCGCGGCGCGCTGGAGTACGCCGGCGAGCTGGCGCTGATGCGCGGCGACCTGCCACGCGCCGAGGCCCGCCTGGCCGAGCTGCAGCGGGCCTGCGGCAACGCGGACTGCGACGAACTGCGCCTGCTGCGCGGCGCCATCGAGCGCTACAAGGCCGCCGGCAACCGCTACCTGCCCACGTATTGAAGGGGCCACCAGGGCCCGGGCTGCGCCCGGACCGCCCCCCCGAGAGGCGCTCAAACCGGCCGGTTCGAGGTCTCGCCTTCAGCCGCTGAGCCCGTCGCGCCCCTGCGCCGGTTGCGATGCCGCCGCGCGCAGCGGCCTGCCGTCGGCCGCCTGCTCGACGGCACGCGCGATGCCGCGCAGGATGTGGGCTTCCTCCACCGTGGGCTCGGCGCGCTGCAGCAGCCGGCGCAGCCGCGGCAGCAGCTTCTTGGGTGCGGCCGGGTTGAGGTAGCCGATGCGCTGAAGGACCGCCTGCCAGTGCGCGAGCACGCCGTCCACTGCCGCCGCGTCGGCGCGCTGCGCCGCGGGCGTGCGCCGCATCACGCCGAAGCCGCCCAGCGCCTGGCGCCAGTCGTAGGCCAGCAGCTGCACGGCCTGCGCCAGGTTCAGGCTGCCGAAGTCGGGGTGGGTGGGGATCGAAAGGCAGGCCTGGCAACGGTAGACGTCGTCGTTGGCCAGCCCGGTGCGTTCGGGCCCGAAGACGAAGGCGACGCGGTGGCCGCTGGCGGCCAGCGGCGCGAGGTGCTCGCGCGGCGCGTACACCGGCGGGCCGAAGTCGCGCGGCGTCATCGCCGTGGCGCAGGCATGGGTGATGCCGGCGAGCGCCTCGGCCAGCGTGGGCACCACGCGCGCCGCGGCCAGCACGTCGGTGGCGCCGCTGGCCATGGCCAGCGCCTCGTCGCGCTGCAGCACATCGGGCCAGCGCGGGGCCACCAGCACCAGGTCGTGGAAGCCCATCACCTTGATCGCCCGCGCCACGGCGCCCACGTTGCCGGCATGGCTGGGCTGGACGAGGACGAAGCGGGTGGGGTCGGCGGGCGGCGGCATGGCGCCATTGTCGGCCGCATCGGTTGTGCAGGCGTGTACCGCGTGGGCGACCGGGTTGGCAGTCTTCGGTGGTGCACGCGCAGCGAAGAGCCGGGCGAAGGCCTGGTTGCGGCGCTCGCGCGTCGGAGGGCCGGGCGGGCAGCCGGCTGCGCTTAGCTGCTTGCCCTCGCTGCGCGAGGGTGCCCTGCGCTTCTCGGTCGAACGGGCCCGTCGGGTAACTCGTCCTGCTCGCTGCGCTCGCCGGACTCAGACACCCCCGACGAGTCAGAAAGGTGGCGCGCCTTCGGCGCGCGGCCCGCTCGCCCTGCGATGCTCGGCTGCGCAGATGCGCGCCGCCGGCCACCCGCCCGGCCCTGCGCCGCGAGCGGTGGCGTGCGGCGAGTGGCATGCACCCGACGCGGCGTGGCAGGGGGCGCCCGCTGGGGGCGCCTATGGAGCGGCGAGCAGCGCAGGCGCGGGGGCGGCGCGCGCAGCGCGCATCGTGAACTGACTCGCCGCGGCTGTTCGAGCGCAGCGAACGCAGTGAGCGAAGCGAGTTCTGCGGCGCGCCCCCGGGCCGAGCAGCGCAGCGGAGTGCGGGCCACAGGCCCGCACCGCTCCATCGAAGCCCCCGGCGGGTGCCCCCTGACGCGCCGCAGCGCGCGCCTCGGTCAAGCGTCGGCGAGTGCAAGAGGCAGGCGGGAGCACCTCCGGCCTCAGCTGCCAAGCCCCGATCGCTGCCCCTTGCCGGCCTGCCACTTGTCCAGCAGCGCCCGCGCGTCGTTCTTGCGCGGGTCCAGGGCCTGGTCGTGGCCTTCGCGCTTGCAGGTCAGCTCGATCACGTAGCCGTTCGGGTCGCGGAAGTAGATCGAATCGATGAAGCCGTGGTCGGAGACGCCGCGCGTCTCGATGTCGCTGGCCTGGCCCTTGGCGAACATCGCCGCCAAGGTGGCGCTGTCGACCTCCAGCGCGATGTGCAGGTCGAAGTCGTGCTGGGCCTTGAACTCGAAGGGCATGTCGGGCGCCTCGAAGAAGGCCAGGTGCGAGCCGTCGTCCATGCGGTAGAAGGTGTGCAGCACGTGGGTCTTGCGGCCGGTCTGGGTCTCGCTGATCTCCAGCGTCTTGACCAGCGGCAGGCCGAGAAACTCCTCGTAGAAGCGCCGCGTCTGCTCGGAGTCGCGGCAGCGGTAGGCGTTGTGGTGCAGGCCCTTGATGAGCATGGCCACCTCCTCTCAGACCGTCGCCAGCTGCCCCTTGGGCAGCTGGCTGGCGAAGCCGTTGATCGCGTCGTAGACCTTGTCCCAGGTCGAGCGCTGCTTCATGCGGCCCAGCCAGGCGTGGATGTTCGGGTACTGCGACAGGTCGGAGCCCACCACCTCGGCCAGGTGCACGAAGGCCGCGCCCTGGTAGTCGGCGATGGTCAGCTGCTGGCCGCACAGGAAGGGCTTGTCGGGGCCCAGCAGCTTCTCGTCGAGCACCTTCAGCCAGGCGCGGGCGCGCTCGCGGCCCCACTCGACGGTGACGCGCTGGCCCTCGTCGCTGGGCCGCTTGTGATGCGGGAACACCTGGGCGTAGACGGTGCCGTAGGCCAGGTCGCGGCTGAGCTGGGTGTTGATCCAGTCCATCATCTCGTTGACCCGGGCGCGCTGGCGCAGGTCCTTGGGGTAGCTGGGCGAATCAAACTTGTCGGCCAGGTACTTGAGGATGGCCGAACTCTCGGTGAGACGGAAGTCGCCATCCTCCAGCACCGGCACCAGCCGGTTCGGGTTGACGGCCACGAAGGCCTCGCCATGGTGCTCGCCGCTGAACAGGTCGACGACCTGCATCTGCACGTCGAGGCCATGGTCGGCGATGAACATCATCAGCGGGCGGCTGGTGGTGGACGCGGGGTGGTAGTAGAGCTTCATGCGGGGCTCCTGCAGGCGGGTTGTGCGGGTGTCGGTACAGCATGCACCAGCGGCTGGCTCGGTTCAAGGTTGCGGAGCCGTTCCTGGCCCAAGAAAGGAGCTGCCTGGCCCGTTCGGGCCAGGCGGGATGGGTGATCCGCGCGACTTGCTTCCATGGCCACGCCGGTGGTCGCGTGATCCAGGGCGCGGGCGGTGTTCGGGGCCGGTAGGCAGCGGGCGTGCAGCGGGTATGCAGCAGACATGCGGCGTGCGTGCGACGAAGGGCCGGGCGGGTGACCGGCAGCGCTTAGCTGCTTGCCCTCGCTGCGCGAGGGTGCCCTGCGCTTCTCGGTCGAACGGGCCCGTCGGGTAACTCGTCCTGCTCGCTGCGCTCGCCGGACTCAGACACCCCCGACGAGTCAGAAAGGTGGCGCGCCTTCGGCGCGCGGCCCGCTCGCCCTGCGATGCTCGGCTGCGCAGATGCGCGCCGCCGGCCACCCGCCCGGCCCTGCGCCGCGAGCGGTGGCGTGCGGCGAGTGGCATGCACCCGACGCGGCGCGGCAGGGGGTGCCCGCTGGGGGCGCCTATGGAGCGGCGAGCAGCGCAGGCCCGGGGGCGGCGCGCGTCAGCGCGCATCGTGAACTGACTCGCCGCAGCTGTCCGAGCGCAGCGAACGCAGTGAGCGAAGCGAGTTCTGCGGCGCGACCCCGGGCCGAGCAGCGCAGCGGAGTGGGTGCCGCAGGCACCCACCGCTCCATCGAAGCCCCCGGCGGGTGCCCCTGCCGCGCCGCAGCGCACGCCACCGATGGGCCACCTGCCAGAGGTCAGCGACCTAGGAGATCAACAAGCTCTCCAGCAACCTCGCCGCATGCAGCGCCTCGCGCTGCGCGCCGTCAGCGATCTGGTGGCGGCAGCTGGTGCCGTCGGCCACCACCACCGCGTCGGGCGCGGCGCGCAGCGCCGGCAGCAACGCCTGCTCGGCCATCTGCAGCGACACCGCCTCGTGCTCGGCCTCCAGGCCGAAGCTGCCGGCCATGCCGCAGCAGCTGGTCTCGATCAACCTCGGCTGCGCACCCGGGATCAGCTTCAGCACGTCCAGCACCGGCTGGACCGCGCCGAAGGCCTTCTGATGACAGTGGCCGTGCACCAGCAGCGGCTTGTCCAGTGCGCGCAGCTTCGGCGCGAAACGGCCGGCCACCGCCTCGCGCGCGGCGAACTCCTCGAACAGCAGGGCCTGGCGCGCCACCACCGCCGCGTCGTCGCCAAGACCCAGCGCCAGCCACTCGTCACGCAGCGTCAGCAGGCAGCTGGGCTCCAGGCCGACGATGGCCACGCCCGCGCGCGCCAGCGGCGCCAGCTGGGCCAGCGCCGCGCGGGCCGTGGCGCGCGCCGCGTCCACTCGGCCGGCGGCCAGCTCGGTGCGGCCGCAGCACAGCGGCGCGCCACTGTCGCGCACGGCCACGTGCAGCGTGTAGCCGGCGGCGTGCAGCACGCGCGCCGCGGCGCGTGGATTCTCGCTGTCGAAGTAGCCGTTGAAGCTGTCGACGAAGAGCACGGCGGCGCGGCCGTCGCGGGCGTGGGCGGCGCGCAGCGCGGCGGCATCGGCCAGCGGCACGCCGCCGCCGTCGCGCCAGAAGGTGTCGGCGCGGAAGCGCGGCAGCGCGCGGCGCGTCGACAGGCCCAGGGCCCGGCGCAGCGGCGCCAGGCCGGCCACGGCATTGGCCAACCCCGGCACGCGTGACGCCAGGCCGGCCAGCCGCGGCAGCGCGGCGATGGCGCTGTCGCGCAGCGGCTCGCCATGGCGGGTGCGGCGCTGCGCCTTCACCTCCAGCTTCATGCGCGCCATGTCCACGCCGGTGGGGCAGTCGCGCTTGCAGCCCTTGCAGCCCACGCACAGGTCCAGCGCGGCGGCCACCGCGTCGCCGGTGATCGCGTCGGGCCCGAGCTGGCCCGACAACGCCAGCCGCAGCGTGTTGGCGCGGCCGCGCGTCAGGTGCTGCTCGTCGCGCGTGACGCGGTAGCTGGGGCACATGGTGCCGGCGTCGAACTTGCGGCAGTGGCCGTTGTTGTTGCACATCTCCACGGCCATCGCGAAGCCGCCGGTGGCGTCGCCCCCCGTGCCGGGCGCAGACACCTGCTCGGTCACCGGGTCGGCCTGCACGTTCCACGCCGACCAGTCCAGCGCGGGCGTCAGCGGGATGCGCCGGTACGGCCGCGGCGCCTCGGGCGGCGGGAAACGGAACAGCGCGCCGTCGTCCATCCTCGGCGGCGCGACGATCTTGCCGGGGTTGAACAGCCCGGCCGGGTCCAGCTCGCGCTTGATCGCCGCGAAGGCCTCGGTCAGCCTGGGCCCGAACTGCCACGCGATCCACTCGCCGCGGCACAGCCCGTCGCCATGCTCGCCGCTGAAGGCCCCGCGGTAGCGGCGCACCAGCGCGGCAGCTTCCTCGGCGATGGCGCGCATCTTCGCCGCACCGCCCGCGCGCATGTCCAGGATGGGCCGCACATGCAGCGTGCCCACGCTGGCATGCGCGTACCAGGTGCCACGCGTGCCGTGGCGGGCGAAGACCTCGGTCAGCGCGTCGGTGTAGTCGGCGAGATGTTCCAGAGGCACGGCGCAGTCCTCGATGAAGCTCACCGGCTTGCCGTCGCCCTTCAGGCTCATCATGATGTTGAGCCCGGCCTTGCGAACCTCCCACAGCGCCTTCTGCGCGCCCTCCTCGGGCATGGCCACCACGCTGCCGGGCTGGCCCAGGTCGGCCATCAGTTCGTGCAGCTGCTGCAGCTGCGCCAGCAGCGGCGCGCGCTCGTCGCCGCTGAACTCGACCAGAAGAATGGCCTCCGGACAGCTGGCCGGCTTGCCATCCTGCCTGCCGATCAGCGCCGCGGCCATGGTCGGCGCGAAGGCCGGGTTGGCCAGCGCCAGCTCGATCATCGTGCGGTCCACCAGCTCCACCGCGCTGGGCTGCAGCCGCACGATGTGCTGCGCGCTGGCCATCGCGGCGCGGAAGGCTTGGTAGTTCACCACCCCCAGCACCTTGTGCCGCGGCAGCGGCGCCAGCTGCAGCGTCAGGCTGCGGGTGAAGCCCAGCGTGCCCTCGCTGCCCACCAGCAGGTGGGCCAGGTTGACATGGCCGTCGGCGGTGTAGGGCCGCTCGCTGCGCGGGCGGAAGATGTCGAGGTTGTAGCCGGCCACGCGGCGCATCACGGTGGGCCAGTGGGCGTCGATCTCGGCGGCATGCTGCTCGGCCAGGCCGCGCACCAGAGCGGCGATGCGGGCGGCGCGGCTGCCCGGCGCGGCGGCGTCGACGCGGCCGAAGTCCACCAGCTCCCCGTCGGCCAGCCAGGCCCGCATGCCGGCCACGTTGTGCACCATGTTGCCGTAGGCGATGGAGCGGCTGCCGCAGCTGTTGTTGCCGGCCATGCCGCCCAGCGTGGCCTGGGCCGCGGTGGACACGTCCACCGGGTACCACAGCCCCAGGGGCTTGAGCTGTGCATTCAGGTGGTCCAGCACCAGCCCAGGCTCGACGGTGGCGGTACGCGCCTCGGCGTCCACCGCCAGCACGCGGCGCAGGTGCTTGCTGCAGTCGACCACCAGCGCCGCGCCCACGGTCTGCCCGCATTGGCTGGTGCCACCGCCACGCGGCAGCACCGGCACGCCCAGCTCGCGCGCGATCTGCAACGCCGTGGCCACGTCGTCGGCGGTCTTCGGCACCAGCACGCCGGCGGGGTCGATCTGGTAGATCGAGGCGTCGGTGGCGTAGCGGCCGCGGTCGGCGGCGCTGAACAGCACCTCGCCCTGGGTGTGGGCGCGCAGCTCGCGCGCCAGCCGTTCGCACAAATCGTTGGGCGGGCGCTGGGCGCCGGCGGGGCGCGCGGCGGGCTGCAGGTGGTCGGGGGTGTCGGCGTGCATGGGGGGCCTTCGGTCAGCCGGGCTCAGGCGGCGGGCTTGCGCGCAGCGCGGCGGCGCGGTGGGGCCGCGGACTCGGCAGACCCGGCCAGCGCGCCGCTGCGCATCAGCGCCAGCACGGTGTCGCGCTTGTGCGCCAGGTGCTGCTGCAGCACGGCGCGCAGCGCGGCGCCGTCGCGCGCGGCCAGCGCCGACACCATCTGCTCGTGCTCGGTCACGGCGCGCTGCCACTTGGCGGCGTCCTGGTTGGTGCGGAAGCGCAGCGCCTGCACCCGCGCATTCAGCGTGGCGTAGGTGCGCGCCAGCACCGGGTTGGCGGCGGCCGCATTGATGGCGGCGTGGATGCGCGCGTTGAGCCGGTAGTAGCCCGACAGGTCGCCGCGCAGGTGGCAGGCACGCATCTCGTGGTGCAGCGCGCCGATCTCGGCGATCTCGGCGTCGCTGGCACGCGCGCAGGCCAGCTCGCCCGACAGGCCTTCCAGCGCCGCCAGCACCTCGAAGGCATGGACCACGTCGTGCTCGTCGAGCTGCACCGCCACCGCGCCGCGGTTGGGCAGCAGGTCGACCAGGCCCTCGGCGGCCAGCTGCTTGATGGCCTCGCGCAGCGGCGTGCGCGACGACACCTGCAGCCGCTCGCACAGCTCGCGCTCGTTGAGCTTGGCGCCGGGCGCGATATGCCCTTCGACCAGCAGCGTGCGCAGGCGCTGCAGCACCGCGTCGTGGCGCGCGCCGCGCCCCAGTTCCAGCACTTCGGCTTTCATCGTGCGCTTGATTTTGCATGCAAAACTGAAACACCCGCAGCGCACTGCTCTCTCGTATACCCTGATGGCCGCCTGCATCTTGCATGCAAAACTTCGTCCGCCACGAAAGGACCGCGCCATGCTGCGCCTGAACGCCCACCCCACCGGCCGCCACTTCCTGCAGATCCCCGGGCCCAGCCCGGTGCCCGACCGCATCCTGCGGGCGATGAGCCTGCCCACCATCGACCACCGCGGCCCCGAGTTCGGCGGCCTGGGGCGCCAGGTGCTGGCCGGCATGCAGCAGATCTTCCAGACCCGCCACCCGGTGGTGATCTACCCGGCCTCGGGCACCGGTGCCTGGGAGGCGGCGCTGGCCAACACCATGAGCCCGGGCGACCGGCTGCTGATGGTCGAGACCGGCCACTTCGCCGCGCTGTGGGCCAAGATGGCCGGCAAGCTGGGGCTGCAGGTGCAGCGCCTGGCCTGGGCCGGCGACGACGCCGAGCTGCCGAATGCGCCCAACTGGCGCCGCGGCGTGCCGGCCGACCTCGTCGAGGCCGCGCTGCGCGCCGACGGCGAGCGCGCCATCAAGGCCGTGTGCGTGGTGCACAACGAGACCAGCACCGGCGTCACCAGCGACATCGCCGCGGTGCGCCGGGCGATCGACGCCGCCGGCCACCCGGCGCTGCTGATGGTCGACACCATCAGCGGCCTGGCCAGCGCCGACTACCGCCACGACGAATGGGGCGTGGACGTCGCCGTCTCGGGCTCGCAGAAGGGCCTGATGCTGCCGCCGGGCATCAGCTTCAACGCGCTGTCGCCGCGTGCGCTGGAGGCGGCCAAGACCGCCAAGCTGCCGCGCTCGTTCTGGGACTGGGACGAGATGGTGGCCATGGGCCGCGACGGCTACTTCCCCTACACGCCCAGCACCAACCTGCTGTACGGCCTGGCCGAGGCGCAGGCCATGCTGCTGGCCGAGGGCCTGCCGCAGGTCTTCGCCCGCCACCAGCGCTGGGCCGCCGGCGTGCGTGCCGCGGTGCTGGCCTGGGGCCTGCCCATCCAGTGCGTCGACCCGGCCGTGTACTCGCCGGTGCTCACTGGCGTGATCACGCCGCCCGGGGTGGACGCCGACGCCGTGCGCAGGCTGATCCACGAGCGCTTCGACCTCAGCCTGGGCACCGGCCTGGGCGCCGTCAAGGGGCGCATGTTCCGCATTGGCCACCTGGGCGACAGCAACGACCTGACGCTGCTGGCCACGCTGGCCGGCTGCGAGATGGGCCTGCAGCTGGCCGGCGTGCGGCTTGCCGCCAGCGGCGTGACGGCGGCCATGCAGCACTTCGCCCAGAACCCCGGGCCCAAGCCGGCCCTGTAGCCCCACACCCACGCCCGAGCAAGGCCGGCGCAGACCGGCCCGCATCCATCCACCGCAAGGAGATCCCCGCATGCGCAGACGCTCAATCCTCCAGGCCGCCGCCGGCGGCGCCGCCGCGCTGGCCCTGCCCTCGCTCAAGGCCCAGGGCTGGCCCAGCGGGCCGGTGCGCATCGTCGTCGGCTTCCCGCCGGGCGGCGGCACCGACGCGCTGGCCCGCGTGGTCGGCGTCAAGCTGTCCGAGATGTGGAAGCAGCAGGTGCTGGTGGAGAACAAGGCCGGCGCCGCCGGCGTGCTGGCCGCCGAGCATGTGGCGCAGCAGGCGCCCGACGGCCAGGTGCTGCTGATGGCGCACATCAACAGCCATGCGCTGGCGCCCGCGCTGCAGGCCAAGCTGCGCTACCAGGTGGAGCGCGACTTCAGCCCCATCGGCCTGGTCGGCGTGACGCCCAACCTGCTGATCTGCAACACCCAGCAGAAGGCCAGGACCGTGCCCGACATCGTCGCCGCCTGCAAGGCCGCACCCGGGCATGTGAGCTTCGGCTCGGCCGGCGCCGGCAGCGCGCAGCACCTGGCGCTGGAGCTGTTCAAGCAGAAGGCCGGCATCTTCGCGCTGCACATCCCCTACCGCGGCAGCGGCCCGCTGCTGATCGACCTGATCGGCGGCCAGATCCAGTACTGCTTCGAGACCATGACCGCGGCCACGCCGCACGTGAAGAGCGGCAAGGTGCTGGCCATCGCGCAGACGCGCGGCAAGCGCTCGGGCGCCTACCCCGAGGTGCCGACGATGCAGGAGCTGGGTTTCGCCGGCTTCGAGGCCACCACCTGGTACGGCCTGGCCGGCCCGGGCAAGATGGCGCCGGCGCTGGTGCAGAAGATCAATGCCGACCTGAACACCGTGCTGGCCATGCCCGACGTGAAGGAGCGCATGGCCACCTTCGGCGCCGAGGACGGCGGCGGCAGCGCCGAGCGCTTCGCCGCGTTCATCCGCAGCGAAACGGCGCAGTGGAGCCAGGTGGTCAAGCAGGGGAACATCAAGATCGACAGCTGAAGGCTGTTGGCCCCCTGGCTCGCTGCGCTCGCGTCCCCCCAGGGGCCTGAATGGCCCTTTCCGGGCCTTGGGGAGCGCCCCGGGCCGGGAGACCCGGACCCGGGGCTGGCCCCCTGGCTCGCTGCGCTCGCGTCCCCCTTATGAGCTCGGCGCGGCGGGCACCACGGCGCTGCCAAGACCGCGCCGCTACAATCCAGCCCACCACGCGGGGCGCGTTGTGTCACACAGCGCGCCCCGCTGCTCTTTCTCCCCGCCAGCCCTTCACCACCCCCGCCGCGCGCGCCAGCAGCGCCGCGGCCGCCTGCCATGACCCAGTCCCTGCACCCGATGCTCAACATCGCCGTCAAGGCGGCGCGCGCCGCCGGCGCGATCATCAACCGCGCGGCGCTGGACCTGGACGTGCTCAAGGTCGGCCAGAAGGGCCCCAACGACTTCGTCAGCGAGGTCGACCGCGCCGCCGAGCAGGTCATCATCGAGACCCTGCTCGAGGCCTACCCCGGCCACGGCATCCTGGCCGAGGAATCGGGGCGCGAGCACGGGGCGCGCGACAGCGAGTACCTGTGGATCATCGACCCGCTCGACGGCACCACCAACTTCCTGCACGGCTTCCCGGTCTACGCGGTGAGCATCGCGCTGGCCCACCGCGGCGTGGTGCAGCAGGCCGTGGTCTACGACCCCTCGCGCAACGACCTGTTCATCGCCAGCAAGGGCCGCGGCGCCTTCCTGAATGACCGCCGCCTGCGCGTGAGCAAGCGCACCCGCCTGTCCGACTCGCTGATCGGCACCGGCTTCCCCTTCCGCAAGGGCGACAACTTCAAGCGCTACGTGAAGATGTTCGAGGAGGTGATGAGCGCCTGCGCCGGCCTGCGCCGCCCCGGCGCCGCGGCGCTGGACCTGTGCTACGTGGCCGCCGGCTGGTACGACGGCTTCTTCGAGACCGGGCTCAACCCCTGGGACGTGGCCGCGGGCAGCCTGATGATCACCGAGGCCGGTGGCCTGATCGGCAACTTCACCGGCGAGGCCGACTACCTGCACCAGCGCGAGGTGGTGGCCGGCAACCCGCGCGTCTACGGTGCGCTGGTGCAGATCCTGGCGCCCTACAGCCGCGTCATCAAGGCGGGCGAAGCCACGGCGCCGGGCAGCGCAGCGGCGCACGCCGACACGGCCGGCAGCGACATGGCGGCGGCGGCCGACCCGACCGCGGCCTTCCTCGCGGCCACGGCGGCACCGCCCGGCGAGAACGCGGTCGATTCAGCCGACGCCGCCGCAGCCGCGCCCGTGTCCAAGCCGCCGCGCCCGCCGGTGCGGATCAAGCGCGCCGACGCACCGCCGGCCGACGCGGCCGCCGCGGCGCAGCGCCCGCCCACACGCGACGCTCGCGGGCCGGGCCCGCGGGCCGGCGGCCCGGCTGGCGGCGATCGTCGCCGCAGCGGGCCGCGCAAGCCCGGCGGCGGCGACGCACCCTTCTGACGGAGCGGGCCGGGACGCCCGCGCCGACGCCTCAGCGCCGCGCCACGTCGTGGGGCTGGGTCGGGATGTTCTCGGCGGCGCGGCGGTCGGAATCGGCGCGCGCCTCGACCTCGCTGCGGTCGCGGCAGGTGGTCGACACGATGCGGTTGCCCGTGGGCGCATCGCGCGTGCAGACCATGTTCCCGCTGACGAAGGTCGAACCGCTGTTCTTCGACGGCTCGGGCACGGCACAGGCCGCGGCCAGCAGAGGCAGGGCCAGGGCGGCGATCAGGCGCCCGGCGGCAGCAGGTTGGCGATGTGTCAAGTGCTCTCCCTTGGGTGGACTGGGTGTGGGTCAGGCAGGGCCACGCGGCGGCGGCCCCGGCATGCAGGCCTGGTGCGCCCCAGGCTCGGGCGCGCAGCGGCGGGCAGGGTCGCCATCACTCGACGCGCCGCACGCGCGGCGAGCGGTTGCTGTTCTCGAACTCCATGAAGTAGGCACCCAGCGCCCCCCGGCGCACGCGCACCTTGGGGCTTTGCAGGTACAGCCCGGCACTGCTGCCGTCGACCACCTGCCAGACCTGCCCGTTGGCCAGCCGGATGCGCTCGTTCGGGGACCAGCCCTGGAACAGGCCGTTGAACTGGGTGTCGATGGCCTGCAGCTCGGACGGGCTGCGGCGGTCGTCCAGCCCGAAGCCGCCCTGCGGCGACGGCGTGGGCGCTGCGGCGGCGGGTGCGGCACGGACCCCGGCGGCGGGCGCCACGCCGGCCGCGCCCGGCAGCGGCAGCGCGTCATAGCAGGCCAGCCGCCCTGCCGGGTCAGCCAGGGCACGGCAGCGCCGCAGGCCGTCGCCATCAACCGGCTGCGCCAGCGCGGCCAGGGGATGCAGTGCGGCAGCCAGCGCCGCGGCGGCGGCGGCCTGGGCCCACCGCGGCCGAGCCGAGACCGGTGGCAGGGCACTCATCGACAGCTGGGGCAAGGGCACGGTTCGGGGTCCAGGTGGGGCGATGCGCAAGGGTCGGAGTGTGCCAAAGCGACCGGCCATGTCCAATGGCCCGCAGGGGCCATGTACCGGGGGGCTGCCGCAGGGGCCGCGCGTTGGCGGGCCGCAGGGCCGATCAGGGCGACACCGAGGGCGGCAGGGTCGACAGCCACCAGCCTGGCCCGCGCAGCCAGGCGCCGGCCTCGGGTGTGCCGCCCCAGCGCAGCGCGCACAAGGCCGGCTGCGGATCGGCCCGCAAGGCCTGGGCAAGCGCCGTTTCGGCAGCCAGGTCCGGCGGCCCGGTGGCGCCGACGAAGGCCACGCGCGCCAGCACCCGCAGCGGCCACACCGGGCCCTGGGCGCGCTGCAGCCACAGCATCAGACCCCAGCCCCGCGGCGGCGCCAGCGGCAACACGGCGCGCCCGCCGGGGCGCAGTGCTGCCAGCCACTCGGCGGGCAGCGTCGTCACGCTGGCGCTGGCGTAGAGCAGGTCGACCTGGGGCAAGCCGCGGCCCAGGGCCGACTCGGCGATCACCCGCGCCTGCGGCCATGGACGCAGGGCCTGGCGCGCGCAGGCCGCCAGCGCCGGATCGATCTCGTAGGCCAGCACCTCGCCGCCGGCACCGACCAGCTCGGCCAGGATCGCGCTGTAGTAGCCGCAACCGGCCCCCATGTGCAGCACGGTGTCGCCGGCGCCGGGGCGGGCGGCGCCCAGACAGCGCGCATGCAGCGAGGGCTGGCCGTTGTTGATGCCCTGCGCCGCGTCCAGCACCACCAGCAGGTCGTCGTACAGGTCCAGCGGGTCCCGTGTGGCGCGCGGCGTGCCGGCACCCACCAGGCGCCAGGGCGGTGGCCCGGCCATGAAGGCCTCGCGCGGCACCGTGGCGAAGGCCTGCTCCAGCCCGGCCTGCAGCGCGGCATCGCCGGCGCCACCACCGGCACACACCGCCGCCGCGTAGCGCCGGCGGGCGGCGGCCAGGGCGTCGGGGCCCGCCGGGGCTGGCATCGCGCCGGCGTCGCTGGCTCAGGGCGCCGACGCCGCCGCCGCAGGCGGCGCCACGGCGGGCGCGCCGCACAGCGAGGCACCGCCCTCCCCGCCCCAGCTGCGGTGGCGCAGCGTGTCCACATGCAGCCGGCCCGTCGGGTAGCGGCCCAGCCCCATCTGCCAGGCCGGTCCCTGTTCACGCCAGAAGCGGCACAGGCGCTCGCCGGCGGCAGCGCCGTCGTGCGGCACCAGGTCGACGGCGAAGTGCACCAGGTGTGCGCTGCGCGCGGCGCCGCCGGCGCAGCGGTTGAGTGCCTCGGCACGGTGGGCCGAGACGACCTCGAAGCCGCGCAGTGCGCCCTGCTGCTGCAGCGCGCGCAGCAGCCGCAGCGTGTCCCAGACCGCCGGCCATTGCGCCGGCGGTGGCAGCGCATAGGGCTCGGCGGCACAACGCTGCCAGTCGCTGGCACTGCGCAGCAGCTCGTGCAGCGGCACCACGCCGCGCAGGCCCTGCGCCGCCATCTCGGACTCGAAGGCGGCCACCGGCGTGGCATGCCGCTGCCGCCAGACGGCGAAGTCGGCCTCGGCGCGCAGCTCGCCCGGGGCGCGGAACCCAGCCGGCGCCGTGGCACAGGCCAACAGCAGCAGGGCCGAAGCCAGGGCCGCCGCCAGCGCCGCGCGGTCAGCCCAGCGCACGCAGTGCATGGCCGGCCGGCGCATGGTGCGCCACCAGACGCTGGAACTCGGCCCCGTCGGCGATGGCCGCGGGAACGAACACGCCGTGGATGGCGGCGAAGGGCCCGCCGGCGCGGGCCACCGGCGTCAGCATCCAGCCACGCTGGCCGCCGCGCCGCGCGCGCCGCAGCTGCGCGGGCTCGTGCCAGCCCACCTCGACGCGCCGGCCCGTGTAGCCCACGGTCGACAGGCCGCCGGGCGTGACGCTCAGCCACACCCGCCGCGCGCTGAAGCCGTAGCCCACGGCCAGGGTGGCCAGGGCCACCGCCACCGCACCCAGCGCCGCCGCCCAGCTGCCGCGCTCCGCCAGCAGCACCAGCAGACCCAGTGCCAGCGCCACCACCGCCGCGTGGCGCACGAACTGCCGGCGCAGCGCAGGCGCCGGCAGGCGCAGCGCGACGGGCTCGGCGGACTGCGCCGGCGCCTCGTCGCGCCGTCTGGCAGCGCCCGCGTCCGGCCCGGTGGTGCGGTCGTCTGGGTTCATGGCCGGGCGGTTATAGCGCAGCCGCAGCCACGCCCGCGGCGGCTTCGTGCTCCCAGCACGGGCGCCGCCGCCGCGCCCTCAGCTTGCACGACAGCCACGGCGGCCGCGCTGCCACAAGCAACGGAGGACGCGCCACGCGGTCCACGCTTCCCGAACTGCTGCTGGTCCGCGGCTCCTGGCACGGCCTGTTCGCCGTCGCCGCCGGCCTGGCACGGCCGCACTTCTACGAGGACTGCACACCGCAGGCCGCGGCCTGGGCCCAGGCCCGGCTGCGCCCGCAGTCGCAGGCCGTGCTGCAGGCGACGGACACCCGCGCCGCCTGGCGCGAGGTGCCAAGCACCTACATCGTCGCCAGTGAAGACCGCGTGCTGCCCGAGCCGATGCAGCGCGCCTTCGCCGCGTTGGCCGGCACGGTGCTGGACAGGCCCGGCGGCCACTCGCCCATGCTCGCGCGGCCGGCGCGGCTGGCCGCGGCGCTGGCCGGCATCGCCGCGCGCGCCGACTTGGGCTGAACGGCTAGGCCGCGGCGACGAACCACACGCGGCTGATGCCCAGCGGCGTGACTTCGTAGACGGCGGCCACCTCGCGCGGCGGGCCGTCGTCGAGGCCGCTCACGCGTTCGTGGTCGATGACCTTGTTGCCGAACACCATGCGCTGCACCAGCTCGGCGTGCAGCCGGGGCAGGTTGAAGCGCCGGTCGCGGTAGTGCGCCGCCAGCGCATCGCGGCCCACCAGCAGCGGCTCTGGGGCGGGCAGGCGCCAGACCTGCACATCGGCCGTGTACTCGCGCACGAAGGCCGCCAGGTCGCGCCGGTTGTAGGCCTCGAGCTGGCGCTGCGCGAAGGCGGCGGGGTCGAAGGGCGCGGGGTCGGCATCGCTCATGCGCCGATGTTAGGCGCCGCGGCGTCAGGCGGCGCCCCGCCGCGCCGGCTCAGCGCGCCGCGGCGGCGTCGGCCTCGAGCTTGAACACCGCGACGGCGTCGATCAGCTTGCCCGACTGCTGGCGCAGGCTCTCGGCGGCGGCGGCGCTCTCCTCGACCAGGGCCGCGTTCTGCTGCGTCACCTGGTCCAACTGCATCACCGCCTGGCCCACCTGGGCGATGCCGCGGCCCTGCTCGTCGCTGGCGCCGGTGATCTCGGCGATCAGGGTGCTGACGCGCTGCACCTGCTCGACGATCGCGCTCATCGTCTGCCCGGCCTGCGTCACCAGGGCCGAACCGGCCTCGACGTTGTCGACGCTCTCGCCGATCAGCGCCTTGATCTCGCGCGCCGCCTGCGCGCTGCGCTGGGCCAGCTGGCGCACCTCGCCGGCGACGACGGCGAAGCCGCGCCCCTGCTCGCCGGCGCGCGCCGCCTCCACCGCCGCGTTCAGCGCCAGGATGTTGGTCTGGAAGGCGATGCCGTCGAT
>VFQQ010000679.1_pt1 | contig 61084 bp, 58 predicted proteins | sample 3512341 | NCBI WGS metagenome assembly VFQQ01 (sample SAMN10412373, study PRJNA504923) | tailings metagenome | isolation source: Relicate 2 Philex TSF1 revegetated site | place: Philippines: Tuba, Benguet | collected 2017-08-29 | reverse complement strand
ATACTGGGCCAACACCTTTCAACATTAAGTCTGGCTGCAAGAGATCAATTCCGGGCCGACCATATCGGCTTTATTTTTCAGCAATTCAATCTGATTCCCTATCTATCCGTGATGGATAATGTCCTGTTGCCATGTCGATTCTCGGATCGACGATTGAAACAGACACTTAACAATGGAAATACACTGCAAGCGCAGGCGATGCGGCTCATGACACACTTGGAGATCGATCAGCTCAAACACCATTCAGTCGTGGAGTTGAGTGTTGGTCAGCAACAGCGTGTTGCTGCAGCAAGGGCCCTGATAGGAAATCCTCAAATTGTGATAGCTGATGAACCTACTTCATCACTTGACGCCAATAGACAGTCAGCATTTCTTGAATTACTGGCTCATGAATGTGCTGCTACAGGGGCTACTCTTGTCTTTGTGAGTCATGACCGTCGTCTTGTTCAATATTTTGACCGCGAAATTTCTTTGCCTTCAATCAATCAAGCTGCTTTCGCTGAGGCAATGCTTTGAGCCATCTGATCACACTTGCTTGGCGAAGTGCACTCAACAGACGCTCGACTCTGGTCTTGGTTTTGGTGGCCGTTGCCTTAAGCGTTGCCATGCTGCTTGGTGTTGAAAGGTTACGGCACGAAGCCCATCGTAGCTTTAATTTGTCAGTATCCGGCACAGATTTGGTGGTGGGTGCAAAATCCAGTCCTGCTCAGCTAGTGCTGTATTCAGTGCTCAGAATAGGTGAATCAACCAGCAATATCGGCTGGGAAAGTTTTAAAGCCATCAACGACAACCCACTGATAGCCTGGTCTGTCCCAATTTCATTAGGGGATTCTCACCGTGGTTATCCGGTCATGGGCACCACATCTTCATATTTTGAGCATTATCGATACGGAGATGGATTGCCCTTGCAGATACCTACAGGTATGGCGTTCAAAAATACTTTTGATGTGGTGTTGGGCGCAGAAGTTGCCAAGAAGCTGGCTTATAAAGTAGGGGATTCAATAACGCTTAGTCATGGTCATGGACACTCTCAGCAAGACTTACCCGAGCACGACGACAAGCCATTTATTGTGACAGGGATTCTGGCGCCTACAGGAACGCCAGTGGATCGTACACTCCATATACCCCTTGAAGGCATGACAGCAATCCATCTTGATTGGGTTGCCGGAGTGCCAATGCCTGGTTACCAGATTCCGCAAGAGCACGTAAAAAAATTTGATCTGACGCCAAAAGAAATTACAGCAGTGTTGATCGGCTTGAAAAGTCGTGCAGCAGTGTTCAAAGTACAGCGCCAGATCAATAAGATGACAATAGAGCCTTTAATGGCGGTTATGCCGGGCGTTGCGCTCGATCAGTTATGGCAGATGGTGGGAATGGCGGAGAATGCACTTTTAGCTGTATCGATTATGGTCGTGATCGTCGGTTTATCTGGGTTGGCCGCCGTTATTTTGGCAAGCCTCGATCAACGCAGGCGGGAAATGGCCATATTGCGAGCTGTTGGCGCGCGTCCTCGTGACATCATGATGCTGATGATCATCGAAAGTATGTTAATCACAGCAGGAGGCATCATACTAGGGATCGTTTTACTATATGGTATTACCTTGACGCTGGCCCCTTATGTGCAGACATGGCTCGGTATTACATTACAAGGCACCGTGCTATTGGCACCTGAGTTGAAATGGATCGTGGCGGTGATGGCAACAGGCCTGATCGCTGGGATGATTCCAGGTTACAGAGCTTATCAATTTTCACTGCAGGATGGCTTAATGCCAAGAATCTGATGCGATTACATCGTGATAGAAAAAAATGGGTTGGTCTGTTTTGCGTCGCGATGCTTCTGATGCCATTCATGACCTTGCAGGAGAGTCGGGCAGTGGATCAGTCCATTAAGCACAACAAATCTGATCAACAGCCCTCAAAAAAGCCCTCAGCAGCAAATGAAAGTGCGCTCAAATATCGCGCTTTGAATTGGGATGAGTTGATTCCGGCAGATTGGGACCCGATGGCGGCCATCAAAGGGATAGACTTTGCAAAGCTTGATGATGCTGACCCGCGGGCGACCGAAGCGCTGGAGAAGCTTCGAATGGCCTGGGATGTCGCGCCGGTTGTGGAATCACTCAATAATAGTCGTATTGAGATTCCCGGGTTTGTGGTGCCCTTGGATACCAACTCACAGAACGTCAGAGAGTTTTTGCTTGTTCCGTACCACGGTGCGTGTATTCATGTGCCGCCGCCGCCAAGCAATCAAGTGATTCACGTCGTCGTACCTGCAAAACTGGACGCGAATGAGAGAAAGACCCTGCAGACGGCAGCCTATACCTACGGCAGCATTTCTGTCAGTGGGGTATTGAAAGCCGTATCGACGAATACAGATATGGCGGCATCAGGCTACCAGCTGAGTGCTGAAAAGATTGCTGCTTACAAATCGCCAACGCGCTAGTGCTTAACAAATTTGTTTTATTTGATTTGATAAAAACGATTTGCCAGGGTTTTCCCATCTGAAACGGAATCCAGTCGACTACCAATCGCATCGCCCAGTTTTGCCAGTCGTTCATCTGGGTGTGGGTGCGTCTTGTAGAGCAAGGCGAGTCCTCCTTGATCTGTCGTCGCTGAGAGCGACTGCAACACTTCTGGCAGACCGTATGGATCATAGCCAGCGCGTACGGCAAGCGCTACACCGTCGCGGTCAGCTTCATATTCGGCGTCCTTGTCCAGCCCACGGGCCATGATTTCTGCGCCATTGCCAATGACTTTATCCAGCGTCTGGTTGCCTTTGCTGCTCTTGCTGCTGATTTTATCGCTCAACATACCGGCACCGAGGCCAACAAGCTGTTGTTTCTGGATCACCTTGAGATGATGTTTTTTGACCACATGGCCAATCTCGTGGGCCAATACACCAGCCAGCTGCGCCTCGTTTTCCAGCTTGCGGTAAAGCCCCTTGGTGAGCACGATATAACCGCCAGGAGCGGCAAATGCATTGATAGCCTCAGACTCAATGACGCCGAAACGCCATGGCAGATCGGCGCGTTCACTCTGGCTGGCTATCCATCGGCCCACCTGATTCACATATTGTTGCAATGCGGGATCATTCACCAAAGGCGAGGCGCCTAACAAGTTGCCAGTAATTTCCCGGCCAAGCTGCACTTCTTCTTCCCGAGAGGGGTTTTTCCAGTTGAATGAGGCAGGTGCTTGGGTATCGGCATTTTGCGCGGGCGCTGGTTCAGCTGCATTTTTGCTATTCAGACTTCCAGAATCAATCCCGCTTTTTTCAGCAGCTTCCTTCAAGGTCTTTTTAAGATCAAGTGCATGTGCTGCCAATGGCAAGGTGATCAAAAGACTGAGTATGGTCAGATGGATACGCATTATCTGCCTCCTGTGCTGGTTGCGGGGAGGTAGCCAAACTTAGCAGCTTTCAATCCGCCCTGGTTGGCAAAAGCCTGGCCCTGACTCGGGCTGGTGGTATACGACTCCAGTTTGCTGATTTCTGCTTCATTGAATTTGGCGGCTTTTAGATCCTGTTCGCTCAGGCCCCGTACACCCGTAGTAGCCACTACTTGGCCCGTGCCTGCGCGACCGCTGGCTACACTCAACACGCCAGCTGTCTGGTTGGTGTTGCTGGCAGCACCACGTCTCACGGATAGTAATCGTACCCAGCCAGTACTTTTTGCTGTTTTTACCCTCAGCCATGCACCTTGCTTGGCCAATATATCAACTTTGTCATTCTTAGCGATGGTGCCGACTGTCTTTGCATCGGCAAAGGGCTCGGCGCGAAGACTATCGGCCTTGAGGGCAATGCCTGATTCGTTGGCAATTGCCAGTCCTGGCAGTAATAGCAAGAGCGTGAAAAATTTACGCATCGGGTGTAACTCCTTCGGTCTTAGTGATGCCTGTATTGGCGGCACCAGCTTCAAGTTGAATAATGGCGCGGGCAAACAAGGCCCGCCACTGACTGGCCATCGGGGTGTCAGCAGTGAGCACGCCATCATGCAGGGTATAACGCACGGCAGTTGAAACGGGTAGACCAAGTCCACCCACAATGGCATCTAGCTGTACAGACAATTGCTCGGCATCTTGATGCGCCTGTCTGGCATATTCAGCTTCTTTTTCAGCATAGGTCCAACTGACCACCACCATGTCGCCAAATAGCCCCCATATACCACCCTGTGTGCCTTTGAGAGTTTCAATATTGCTGGGTGTGCGGCTGGTCAGTTCTATTTTGCGCTTCAATTTTTTGAGCAGGGCGTCCCCTAAAGGTTCGGTGCTTTCTATCAGAATCGGCATGATGAGTGCATGTGTGCCAGCAGCATCTGCCTTCACACCAAATGCCAGCCACCGCTGCAAGGCTCGGTCGGTCGCCAGTGCATAAATTTTGGCCACACTGAAATAAAGTACAGCCCAGGTGATGGGGCCGGTAAAGTCAAAATAGAAGTTGGTTGCGTTAATGGTGACGTATGAAATGACCAATAAGCCAATCTGGCTGGAACCAAACACCTTGGTGAGTTTTTCTCTATCCACCCGGAAAAAGAAGGCAGCTGTCGTCAGCCAGATGAGTAGCAGACTCATCAAGACATAGGGCGCAGCCCCTCGCCAGACTTTCATGTAATCTCGATGTTTGACGTTGTCGATTGCGGTCGCCAGGATTTCCACACCGGGGTGGGTCTTGGCCATGGCCGTAGCCTTCAGGTCAAACAGGCTGGGAGCAGTGGAGCCAATAATGACAATCTTGTCGGTAAATTCATCCTGCGGGCGCTGTTTTTCCCTGCTGCTCATGTCCGTCATGACATCGCTGAAGCTGACATACTGATAGGTAAATGGCTTGCCTCGCCAGTTTAAGAGCACGCGCTGTTCCCCAGAGGGTGAAAAATCCAGATATTCGCCAATCGTCAGCGGTAACGATGGGATGCGCCAGCCGCGATCATCGCGGTACATGCGATATTCGCGGACAATGCCATCGGGATCAGGATAGATATTATGAGTGCCTAATCTGCCAGATTCGATGGCGGCAGGAAAGTGGGGCAGTACCACCGCTACAGTGGCGTCAGGGTCAGCCAGTCCTGGCATGGTTTCGTCGATGCCTGGAATCATTGAAGGCTTCACCTCACTCAGGTGGTCATGTTCTTCAGGCAGTCTAAGAAAAGGAAAAAAGGTATTGTCGGTCCCGGCAATTACCTCGTTGAAATAGGCATCACTATCCGGGTTGTAAATATCGGCATCGCTAAACAGAATGTCAAACACCACGGCCTTGGGGTTTTGTGCTTCGATATTCTCCAGAAACTCGCCAAACACCTGGCGCGGCCAGGGCCAGCGGCCGTACTCCGCAGCCATGGCCGACAAGCTGGCCTCATTGATATCAATAATGACAATATCCTTGTCTGGCGCGGGCACTGCAATACGGCTTCGCATCATGAAATCAAATGCACGCTGGCGCATGTTCTCACCAACATGCAGCAGGCTGGCATCGATCAGCACAAACACTGTCAGCAGGGCGGCCAGATAGAGGTAAAAGTTGTTTTGCAGGCGACGCGTGACATTCGCCAGCCATTGACCAATGAGAAATTTGAGTTTGATCACAAGAAGCTCAAAAGTATGGGACAAGTGCGCAGTTTGGCACAGTTTCAATTGAATACGAAACCTGTCTGAGGCGATGGTGCCATCGGGTATAATATTGCGCTATGTTGGAAATTCTCTCACTGATTCTACTTGGCCTGATTCTACTTATTCTGCTCCGGCAAGTCATACGTGCTGCCCGCGCCCGTGATGCAGGCTTGCATTTGATCGCGCAGCTTGAAGAAAAGCATCGTGCAATGCTGTTGGATTTGAATGACGGCTTGAATAAACTGGGAGATCGCTTGAATGCTTCCGGAAATGAGACCAGTGAGCGTTTGCGTGCTGCAGTCGCGCAGGAATTAACGCAAACTCGTGAAGCCATGCAGAAGTTGCAGGTCAGCCAGACCGAGAGCTTGGCAGCAACACGCGAAAACATGCTGGAACGAATGCATGTGACACTGTCAGACCAAGGCAAGGCCGAGCAAATCCTGATACAGAATACAATGGGTAACGCTACCCAGCTCTTGGCGCAGCGTATAGAAACCCTGACCAAGACAGTTGAAGAACGGCTTGATCAAATCAGCGGCAAGGTGTCAGAACGGCTGGATGAAGGCTTCAAGAAAACCAATGAAACCTTTACCAACGTGATGACGCATCTCACCAAAATTGATGAAGCGCAGAAAAAAATAGATGGTCTTGCCACCAATGTGGTGAGCCTGCAGGAATTGCTGGGCGATAAACGTTCACGCGGGGCGTTTGGTGAAGTGCAGCTGGAAGGGCTGGTACGTAATTTGTTGCCAGAGGCAGCCTTTGAGTTTCAATACACCCTTCCTAACAAAACGCGCGCAGATTGTGTGCTCAAACTGCCAGAGCCTACCGGTTTAGTGGCAGTGGATTCCAAGTTTCCATTGGAAAATTACGAAGGCATGTTTGCGGAAGGTGCCGAGCGTATTTCCCAAGCTACCTTCAAGTCCGGGGTGCGCAAGCACATTGATGATATTGCCAGCAAATACATTATTCCTGGCGTGACCAGTGATGGCGCTGTGATGTTTATTCCGGCAGAAGCCGTATTTGCTGAAATTCACGCGCACCATCGTGATCTGGTGGAATATGCGCAGGTCAAACGGGTGTGGATCGTTTCACCCACCACCCTGATGGCAGTATTGAATACCGCACGTGCAGTGCTGAAAGATACCGAGACCCGTAAGCAGGTGCACATTATTCAGGATGAACTGTCCAAACTCAGTAAAGACTTTGCATTATTTGATGGAAGAATGAAAAAGCTGGCAGATCATATCCGGCAGGCACATGAGGACGCCGAAAAAGTCCAGGTTAGCAGCCGCAAGATCACCAGCCATTTTGCCCGAATTGAGCGTGTCGAGCTGGATGGGCCGGCACAAAGCCCATTGCTGGAAGGAGATGAAGGAGAAACAATATGAATGTTGAATTAGAAGATGAAAATGAAGCAGGTTTGCTGATGCTGATTCAGCAATATGCCACTAAATTTGGTATTACATTCAGCTCCCGGTTGATGGATGATCCTGCGCACAAGGCCAAGTTGACCCAGCTCATGGCCGAAGCCATTGCAGGTAAGCGTGGACCGGTGACAGACGAGGATGTGATAGGCGCATGATTCGCGTGCTTTATTTTGCGCGATTGCGCGAATCTTTAGGTCTTGCCGAAGAATCGATGCCCTGGGGACAGTCTGGCACGGTGACAGACCTGATGCAGCAACTGGCTGCCAGAGGCGATGCTTGGCAGCAGGCATTTGATGGCTGCAATCCATTGCGTGCGGCAGTTAACCAGACGTTGGTGCCCAATAGCACGACGATTCAGTCAGGTGACGAAGTGGCCTTTTTCCCGCCGGTAACCGGAGGCTGAGCATCATGACGGTTCGGGTGCAGGCAGAAGATTTTGATGCAGGGGCGGAAATCTCGCGAATGCGTCTGGCGCGTCGTGATATTGGCGCAGTGGCAACATTTGTTGGCCAGGTCAGAGATATCAACGAAGGTGACGAAGTCACTGCGCTTACCCTGGAGCATTATCCGGGTATGACAGAAAAGTCGCTGGAAAATATCATTGCTCAGGCAAAACATCGCTGGGATATTGTGGATGCATTGATCATCCACCGCATTGGCACCTTGCAGCCTACCGACCAGATTGTGCTGGTGGTGGTGACTAGCGGTCATCGTGGCGAAGCTTTTGCTGCGTGTGAGTTCATGATGGATTATCTGAAAACCGAAGCACCATTCTGGAAAAAGGAAAAGTCCAGTCAGGGTGACCGATGGGTCGAAGCCAAATCTTCTGATGATGCTGCGCGCGATCGTTGGGCGCAATAACAAACCAATCAATAAGTGTCACACTACATGCCAGTCACCCTGAAAGCCGAACAGCTCTGCTGTCAAATATCCCCAAGCAGTTTCGATAGCCCGAGCCCAGAACATCTTCAAGCCATTCCCATGCCCAGCTGGATAGGCCAGTCTGAAGCGCAGGCGGCAGCACGTTTTGGTTTGGGTATGAAGCAACCCGGTTTCCACCTCATGGTGATTGGTGAGCCGGGATGTGGTCGATCCAGCCTCATGCTGCAGATGATGCATGAGGTGGCAAAGGACATGCCGACCCCATCTGATCTTTTGTATCTTTATCATTTTGAGCAGCCGGAGCGACCCTTGGCGCTTCGTGTGGATGCAGGTTGTGGCACGCGCATCAAGCAAGGGTTGGATCATCTGGTACGGCTACTGTCACGACAAGGTGCTCGATTACTGGCTGATAAGTCAGCATTTTCGGCCATGCTGGATGAGGAGTTAACGCGCATTAGAGAAACCATGTCGGCTTCTGCCCAGGCCCGCCAGCTTTTCGAAGAGTACCTGGCTGCAATCAAGCTGGATATTCTCGACAATGCCGAATTGTTCCAAAGCCAGCCTGAACACGAAGGATTGTTGGAAGCCTATCTTGCACGTTTCAGGGCCAATTTGCTCGTCGATAACCGGCAGCTAGCTGGTGCGCCTGTAATTTACGATGATGATCCAGACATGCAAAGCCTGTTTGGCCTGGTGGATAACGCTGGGGATCAGAGTGCCGGACTTCCTGAGCAGTTGCGGTTGCGTGCAGGCAATCTGTTAAAAGCTGATGGTGGCATGTTGATGTTGCATCTGCGTGATTTGCATCATGACCAGCATAATGGTTCACAGATTCTGGAAAAATTGCATCGCTTCCTGCGCAATGGCCGGGTACAGATTGAAGAACCCGCAGGTGCGCCTGGTCACAACCCTACGCCGCATTTCACCCCCGACCCATTACCGGTGATGGTCAAGGTGGTGCTGGTTGCGAGCCGAGAAGAATACTATCAGTTGCAGGAAGAGGCGCCTGATTTCGCCCGTTTTTTCTGCGTCAAAGTCGATTTTTCCGATGACATGGAGGCCAGCCCGGCCAATTATCAGACGATTGCCACCTATACTGCGTCCATCTGCAATAAATTTAGCCTGCCACACTTTACGCCAGAAGCCATGAGCAACTTGCTGATAGGCTTGCATCGTCTGGTTGAAGAGCAGGCGCGCATCAGCAGTAACCTCGGTTTGTTGCAATCCCATATTCTTGAAAGCGCACATTACGCGACAGCGCGAGGCGCACAGCTTGTTGAGGCTTCAGACGTCAAGGCAGCGGCATCTGCCCGTTATCTTCGCCATGCTGGGCCAGAGCGGCGCTTAATGCGCATGATCCTCAATGGTGAGGTCATGATTCGGTTGCAAGGCCGCGAGGTAGGGCAGGTCAACGGCTTGACCCATATTGATATGGGGGATGCCGGTTTTGGCTCGCCAGTGAGGATTTCCGCACGTTGCTATGCAGGTGAGGATGGCGTCATCAATATCGACCGTGAAGTTGAAATGACCGGGCCCAACCATGACAAGGGTCTATTTATCCTGCAGCACTGGCTGTCTGCCACATTCTCCCGTTTAACGCCGTTGTCACTCAATGCCTCTTTGGTGTTTGAGCAGGAATACCATGGTGTGGAAGGCGATTCAGCCTCCTGCGCTGAATTGTATGCATTGATCTCGGCCATTGCAGGCTTGCCGCTACCACAAGGCGTGGCAGTGACCGGCGCGATGAATCAGCATGGCGAGGTCATGGCGGTTGGCGGCATTAATGAAAAGATTGAAGGCTTTTTCCGCTTGTGTGAAGCAACGGGCCTAGATGGTTCGCAAGGCGTGATGATCCCCAGGCGTAATGCCTCGCATCTGGTATTGAATGAGGCCGTCATTGAAGCGGTAAGGCAGGAAAAGTTTCATATCTACACCTTTGACCATGTCATGGATGGCATCACCTTGCTGACTGGCATGCAGGGCGGTGAAGCAGATACAGAAGGGAAATATCCGCCCAATACAGTGCTGGGCCGGGTGCAGTCCTCTCTGGAGAATCTGCACCGCATTCATGAATCAAACAAGTCCGAAGATTAATGGTAGGTAAAAAGCAAAAACCAGAGCTCAATGAGCCAGAGACGCAAAAGTGCCGTCTGGACAAGTGGTTATGGGCTGCAAGATTTTTCAAGACCCGCAGCCTTGCTGCAGAAGCGGTTGAAACTGGCAAGGTGCGTGTAGATAGTGATCGTGCCAAACCGGCAAAAGAAGTCAGGGTAGGGGCTTGCATCCATATCAGAACCCGGGACTTTGAAATTGAGGTCGCAGTTAAAGCCCTCTCCATGCAGCGTAGAGGTGCACCTGAAGCTGTCTTGTTGTATGAAGAAACGGCGTCCAGCAAGGCCAGAAGAGAAGAGGCAGCCGTTACCCGTGAAAGTGACCATGCCTTACGCGAGCGCGGCACAGGGCGCCCTACCAAGCGGCAGCGCAGGTTGATTAAGGGATTTACAGAGAATTTCTAGGAGAAACTTGCTCTGAATCTTCAGGTTTTATCGAGCTTATCCGGTCACTAAAATCTGTTCAAAGCTGAATGATCCAAGCACCATATCATCCCTGATTGTCAATAGCCTTTAATGGGTATGTTATACAGGTGGATATGCTGTAATATTGGATTTAACGATAACAACTCATCCTATAGATAAAATGATTTTAGTCACTGGCGGTGCAGGGTTTATTGGTTCAAATTTCGTGATCGACTGGCTTGCAGCGAGCGATGAACCACTGATTAACCTGGATAAATTGACATATGCAGGTAATCTGCAGAATCTGGCGGAGATTGACGGTGATCCCTGCCATATTTTTGTCCAGGGCGATATCGGTGACAAAGCCTTGGTCGCTGAGTTACTGTCCAAGCATCAACCACGTGCTATCGTGAACTTTGCTGCCGAGTCTCACGTGGACAGATCCATCACCGGCCCGGATGATTTTATTCAAACCAATATTGTCGGGACATTCAATATGCTTGAATGTGTCCGCGCCTATTGGAGCGCACTACCAGAGGCAGAAAAAACAGCCTTCCGGTTTTTGCATGTTTCCACCGATGAAGTGTATGGCTCGCTAGCACCAGATGCGCCTGCATTTAGTGAAAATCACCCATACGAGCCCAATAGCCCATATTCTGCTTCCAAGGCTGCGTCCGATCATTTGGTGCGAGCCTACCACCATACCTATGGACTGCCGGTGCTCACCACCAACTGCTCTAATAACTACGGCCCTTATCACTTCCCTGAAAAGCTCATTCCATTGATGATCGTCAACGCTTTGGCAGGGCGTCCGCTACCGGTTTATGGTGACGGCATGCAAATCCGTGATTGGCTGTTTGTAAAAGATCACTGCAGTGCAATCCGGCGCGTGCTGGAAGCCGGCAAGCTGGGTGAAACCTATAACGTGGGCGGCTGGAACGAAAAAGCCAATATCGATATCGTCAAAACGGTGTGCGGCCTGTTGGATAACCTGAAACCACGTGAGGACGGCAAAAGCTATAGCGAACAAATCACATACGTGACAGACCGTCCGGGCCACGACCGTCGTTATGCCATTGATGCCAGTAAGATAGAGCGCGAGTTAGGCTGGAAACCTGCAGAGACCTTTGAAACCGGAATTCGAAAGACTGTGGATTGGTATCTGACACATGGAGACTGGGTGGCCAACGTCCAAAGCGGTAATTACCGCGATTGGGTAGAGAAAAACTACGGTAATCGGAAGTAAGCCCTTGAAAATTCTCTTGCTCGGCATGTATGGCCAGATCGGCTGGGAATTACAGCGCAGCCTCTCACCGCTGGGTAATATGGTGGCCTTGGGCAGAGACAGTCAGGAATACTGTGGTGATTTGGCGAATCTGCATGGCATTCGCGAGACAGTCCGACAAGTGGCGCCGGATATTATCGTCAATGCCGCTGCCTATACTGGCGTAGATCGGGCTGAAAGCGAGACCGATTTGGCGAGACTGGTGAATGCCACAGCACCGGGTGTACTGGCTGAAGAAGCACAAAAGTTGGGTGCCTGGCTGGTGCATTACTCCACAGATTATGTGTTTGATGGTTCCGGCAATGCGCCAAGGCTTGAAACCGACCCCACAGGTCCACTTAACGTATATGGTCAGACTAAGCTGGAAGGTGAACAACTGATACAGCAGACCTGTGAAAAGCACCTGATTTTTAGAACCAGCTGGGTATTCGCTTCGCGTGGAGCCAACTTTGCTCGCAGTATGCTGCATCTGGCCAAGGAAAAAGACCGTCTGCGCGTAGTTGATGACCAAATTGGCGCACCTACAAGCGCAGAATTGCTGGCAGATGTGACCGCGCACGCAGTGCAGGATATCAAAACCCATACTGATCATTCCGGTATCTATCACCTGACTGCCAGCGGAGAAACCAGCTGGTATGGCTACGCCAAGTTTTTGATTGAGACAGCCAAACTTTCCTATCCAAAATTGAAGCTCGATCCTCGTGTGATTGAGGCTATCCCCTCAGAAGGTTTTCCAACACCGGCCAAGCGTCCTCATAATTCGCGCTTGGACACCAGCAAACTGAGATCAACTTTCAACCTCCATCTGCCTGATTGGCATGATGGAGTCACCCGTGTTTTAACTGAACTATTGTGAGCCTGACATCATGACCAAGCGTAAAGGTATTATTCTCGCAGGCGGTTCCGGTACGCGCCTGCATCCAGCAACCCTTGCGATCAGTAAGCAGCTGCTGCCGGTCTACGACAAGCCGATGATCTACTATCCCCTCAGTACGCTGATGCTGGCCGGGATCAAAGATATTCTGGTCATCAGTACCCCGCGCGATGTGCCCAATTTCCAGAATTTGCTGGGTGATGGCTCGCAATGGGGCATCAATCTGGAATACGCTGTTCAACCAAGCCCGGATGGTCTGGCACAAGCGTTTATTATCGGTGACAAGTTTATTGGCAATGATGCCAGTGCCCTAGTGCTGGGGGATAACATCTTTTATGGTCATGATCTTGCCGGCTTGCTGACGGAAGCCGATGCACAAGTCAACGGCGCAACGGTATTTGCCTATCATGTGCAAGATCCAGAGCGCTATGGCGTGGTGGATTTTGATAAAGAGGGCAGAGCGCTCAGCATTGAAGAAAAACCGCCAGTACCGAAGAGCAATTATGCCGTGACTGGTCTTTATTTCTATGACAATCAGGTGGTTGATATCGCCAAGTCCGTCAAGCCTAGCGCACGCGGTGAACTTGAAATCACCACCGTTAACCAAACCTATCTTGATCAAGCGCAGCTCAACGTCAAAATCCTCAAACGTGGCTATGCCTGGCTGGATACCGGTACGCATGAAAGCCTGCTGGATGCGGGCCAGTTTATTGCCACACTGGAAAACCGGCAGGGCCTCAAAATTGCCTGTCCTGAAGAAATTGCCTGGCGTTCTGGCCTGATCAGCGACACCCAGTTTGAAAAATTGGCGCAGCCATTGCTCAAAAATGGTTATGGTCAGTACATGATGCGTTTGCTGAAAGATGATGCCTGACATGAATGTCATTGCAACTAATATCCCTGACGTTCTGATTCTTGAGCCCAAGGTGTTTGGTGATAGCCGTGGATTTTTTCTTGAAAGCTTTAATGCTGAAGTGTTCAAACAAGCCACCGGGCTGAATGTAAATTTTGTGCAGGATAACCATTCCCGCTCATCCAAAGGGGTGTTGCGCGGACTGCATTACCAGATTCAGAACCCGCAGGGCAAGCTGGTAAGGGTTGTGCAAGGACGTGTATTCGACGTGGCTGTAGATTTGCGCAAATCCTCACCCACCTTCGGCCAATGGGCGGGTACTGAGCTATCTGAAGACAACTTTAAACAGCTCTGGATACCTCCCGGCTTTGCCCATGGGTTTGTTGTGCTGAGTGATACCGCAGATTTCCTCTACAAAACCACTGAGTATTACGCCCCGCAATATGACCGCGGAGTACTCTGGAATGATCCTGAGATCGGCATTGACTGGCCTTTTGATTTTGAGCCGCTACTGTCTGAAAAAGACAAAAATGCCAAACATCTAAAAGACGCTGAAGTATTTGCATGAGTCTTTTAGCTGCCAAGTAAGTTAACTGTCAAGTAAGAGGCGTCGCTTATGGGCAGGTGACCAACCCTGCTTGATAACAGTCAATACCACCACACTCGCGCTCTCTAAATGCGATCATTTAGATCAAACTCTCATGTATGTCAGCTTGCCAGAATGGCCATGTTGCATAGCCGCTAGATCGTCTAATGATGAAGTTCAATCTAAAATGATGAAACCTGTTGCATTACGATTGACGTGAGCGATGCGTGGGCATATGATAAGTGTACACTTTTAAGGACACTATTATGAACATAATTAATGCCGAAATTTCTATAGGTGTGACAGAGTTACGTGAGTCACCCACACGAATTCTCAAAATTGCTTCCTCTGAAGATCAGGCTGTTGCGATTCTTAACCACAATAAGCCAGCGGGCTATATTGTTTCACCAAAAATGATGGAGGCCATGCTAGATGCGATTGCAGACCGTGTTGCCGAAAACAGGGCTAAGACCCGTATATCCACACTCGATCTTGCGCGTAAGGTAAAGTTGGATGAATTATGAGTTAGCTATTCATCCTGCAGCTGAAAAAGAATGGCGCAAGTTGGACGGGGCTGTAAAACGTCGTTTTAAAGAGAAGCTTGCTAATGAAAGGCTCATTCAGCCTCGCTCTGAAAAAGACGCTCTGCATGCACTTCCTGACTGTTACAAGATAAAAATCACAACACCTCAGTATCGACTTGTTTATCATGTTGATGACATAAAAAAGATAGTAACAATTCTAGCTGTTGCATCGAGAGCAGATGTATATGATGAGCTGAAAGCCAGAATGTAGTAGTTCTATGCTTAATTTATTCGAAGCCCAAGTTCAGTTTGGACGGTCTCTATGGTTGCTATAAACTTTAGCAATATGGTTATTTTTAACACTAATATACTTAATTTATTGATGACCATCGAGTGTCTCAGTTAAGGCTATACCAATGAACAAACCATTTGCAGGTGATGTTAAAGGTAAAATACTTGAAGCCTTAAAGCCATTTGATGATATTACTTTGCTCATGGTCTTTGGTTCAGTGGCCGCTGGAAAAGCAAAACAGGAAAGTGATATTGATATCGCCGTACTGACAGGCAGCCCACTCACTGTGCAACGTAAAATTGAAATGATTGAGGCACTAGCTATGGCCAGTGGTCGCCCAGTTGATCTTGTGGACTTGCGAACGGCTGGTGAACCCCTGATTGGGCAGATACTGCAGCATGGCCGCATACTGCTTGGTGAGCATGCTGACTTTGCTGCTCTGCTCAGCCGACATTTGCTGGATCAATCCGACTTTGTCCCATATCAGGCCAGAATACTGCGCGAAAGGCGTGAGGCGTGGATAAACAGTTAATTGAACAAAAACTGGAATCACTTCGTCGCTGTGTCGATCGAATTCAAAAGAAATGTCCTGAATCACCTCTTGCATTATCAAATGACCTTGATTTGCAGGACATCATTGCCATTAACCTCAGTCGTGCAGTGCAACTCTCGGTGGACATAGGATCACATCTGATTGCTGTCACTGATCTACCGACACCCACTACCATGGGTCAAACATTTGATCTTTTGAAGCAAGCTGGAATCATTGATGCAGAGCTTTCTGATCACCTTAAAAAAGCAGTAGGGTTCAGAAACATTGCCGTTCATCAGTATGAAGAGATTAACTGGCAGATCGTGCATCGCATCGCAAATAGCCATTTGATCGATTTCAGAAGCTTTGCGGCTTCAATCTCAGCTTATCTTGAACAATAGACTAGGCTTGCATAATCAGCTGCATTGCTGATAAAATGCGTTCACAATATGAACGCATGTTTCACACGCCATCATGTTGACTGATGAGTATCGCTACAAAATACTCAAGCTGGTAGAAAACAACCCCTCCATCAGTCAGCGTAAACTAGCCAAAGCCTTAGGCATCAGTCTGGGCAAAGCCAATTTTTGTCTCAAGGCCTTGATCGACGTCGGCCTCGTCAAAGCCACCAATTTCCGCAACAGCAAAAACAAACTCGCCTACATGTATCTGCTAACGCCTAGTGGTATTGAGGCCAAGGCGGCCATTACCATGCGATTTTTAAAATACAAACTTCAAGAATACGAAGCGCTTGAAAAAGAAATTCATGAACTTCGGCAGGAGGCCAGTAAGTCTGCTGGTCACACTACATACAAGAATCTAGACAAGGTTGAATCATGAGCAAAGTTGCGTTAATAACAGGGGTTACTGGGCAAGATGGGGCATATCTTGCTGAGTTTTTGCTTAATAAGGGCTATATCGTTCACGGAATAAAGCGTCGAGCATCCTCATTTAATACGGCGCGCGTTGATCATCTTTATCGAGATCCACATGAAGATGATGTTCGATTTTTTTTGCATCATGGTGACCTGACGGATTCAAGTAGTCTGATTAGAATCATCCAGCAGGTCCAGCCTGACGAAATCTACAACCTTGCGGCACAAAGTCACGTGGCGGTCTCATTTGAAGAGCCTGAGTACACCGCCAACTCTGATGCGCTTGGGGCATTGCGTGTTCTTGAAGCGATACGCATTCTTGGTCTAGAGAAAAAAACACGCTTTTACCAAGCCTCAACTTCAGAGCTGTATGGTCTGGTCCAGGAGATTCCTCAAAAAGAGTCAACCCCGTTTTACCCACGTAGCCCTTATGCGGTAGCCAAACTCTACGCCTATTGGATCACGGTGAACTACCGCGAGGCCTACGGTATATATGCCTGCAACGGCATACTGTTCAATCACGAATCCCCAGTTCGCGGCGAGAATTTCGTGACGCGCAAGATTACGCGCGCATTGGCGCGAATCAAACTGGGACTGCAGAAGCAGATATATCTTGGCAATTTGGATGCGAAACGAGACTGGGGTCATGCACGTGACTATGTGGAGGTGCAATGGCTGATGCTGCAGCAGGAAAAACCTGAGGACTTTGTCATTGCCACTGGTGTTCAATATAGCGTTCGCGACTTTGTAAATGCTGCTGCAGAAGAACTGGGCATGAAGGTTCTTTGGGAAGGCAGTGGTGTTGACGAGAAAGGATACGATGTAGACGGAAATTGCATTGTTTCAGTCGACCCGCGCTACTTCCGCCCGACGGAAGTTGAGACATTGTTAGGTGATGCTTCCAAAGCCAAAGAGAAGCTGGGCTGGCAGCCCAAGACCACGTTCGAAGAGCTGGTCAAGGAAATGGTGCATGAGGATCTAAAGTCTGCTGAGCGCGATGAACTGGTCAAGCGCCATGGCTATTACGCGAACATCTACCATGAGTGATCGTGCGTGACACTTGGTCGTAACCTGATCGCAGGACTTACCAATTCGATCTGGTCGGTATTGATCGGGTTGGCGGTGGTGCCGTTCTACATCCAATACTTGGGGATAGAGGCTTACGGCCTGATCGGCTTCTTTGTCATGACCCAAGCGCTTCTTCAGTTATTGGATATGGGAATGACTCTGACGGTCAACCGTGAAGTAGCGCTTAGCTCGGCGGCCGGGGATATCAAGGAAGCAGGCAGACTGCTGCATACGCTAGCTGTCGTTTTTTGGAGCATGGCCGTGGCAATCGCGCTGCTGCTTATGGTGCTAGCGCCGTTGATCGCGGAGTATTGGCTGCGTTCCAACCAAATGTCAGTGCAAACCATTATGCACGCCGTGATGCTGATGGGGTTGGTGGTCGCTTGCCGCTGGCCTATTGGCCTATATCAGGGAGCGTTGATCGGTGCGCAGCGGCTAACTGTGTCCAGCGCCATCAATATGATAATGCTGACAATAGGCAGTATTGGGGCGATACTAGTGCTGGCCTACGTATCGCCAACGATAGAAGCCTTCTTCATCTGGCAAGCCTGCGTAGGCATAGTTTATGCATTGATCATGCGGTTCGCCGCATGGCGGATCATAGGCAAGAAAGAGCAGAAGAGATTCGATATTGTGAAACTGAAAAGCGTATGGCGTTTCACGGCAGGGATGAGCGGTATTGGTTTGACTGCATTGATATTCATGCAAATGGACAAAGTAATACTTAGCAAGATGCTGGGACTGGAGCAGTTCGGTCATTACATGCTGGCTTCGGTCGTCGTAAGCAGCCTATATGTATTGATTACCCCGGTTTTTAACGTGATCTACCCGCGCTTCTCGGCACTGGTGGCGACTAGGGATGCCGCAAAACTGACTGAACTCTATCGAATGGGCACGCGCCTTCTGGTCGGCGTGCTCTTTCCGATTGCAATGGTTCTGGCGGTGTTTGGGTATGAACTGGTTTATGTCTGGACTGGAAATCCGACCGTTGCATCTAATGTGGCACCGGTCATCGCTCTGTTGGCTATAGGTTCGGGTTTGCATGGAGCCATGTACTTTCCATATGCTTTGCAACTGGCATATGGGATGACCCGCTTGCCGTTGACCATCAATATCTTATTAATGGTGGCATTCTTGCCGTTGATCATTTATCTCGCGCTTACCCAAGGCGCGTTAGGAGGTGCACTGGCTTGGTTGGTATTACACGTGATGTACATGCTATTAGGTACATGGTTGACCCACCGCCGATTGCTCAAGGAAGTTGGTGTCGGATGGCTGTTGCAGGATATCGGGATTCCGCTGATGCTGACGCTGCTGATAGGTGTGCTGGGGCATTTCTGGGTGCATGGCAATGAGTATCCGGCCCTCGTGAAACTGGTGTGCGGAAGTATACTGGCGCTTGTTCCCATGGTACTTTCTGTAGCAACGTCTAAACGACTGCGTGCAGCGATTCTTGCTAACTTGAAATGGAAAAAGATCGCTGCCGTATGAATAAGCAATTTTTTATAGGCACGTGAAAATATGATTAGAAGACTCATGAATTATCTACTAGATGTGCGTGACCGCCAGCGCATCGCGATTGCCTTGAGCAAAGGAGCAGCGATGATGCACGCCCGCAACATCGACCTGAAATTGCCGGCAAGCTGGGAATTTTCTGGGTTTAGCCAGAACGGCGAAGATGGCATCTTGGACGTGTTGCGCAAAAATCTGAAAAACAGCAATCGTTATTTTATCGAAATAGGCGCAGCGGACGGAATCGAGAATAATTCAGGTTGGTTGCTCGTGGCTGAGAAATATAACGGTATGCTGATCGAAGGTAACGCCCACTTGGTTGAGAGAGCAAGACGCACAGTGGTCGGATACAGTATCGGGGCGGAAATCCATAACATGTTCGTGACGACGGAAAGCGTGCGTGACCTGAAAACGATGGCGATGCATCAAGATCCAGATGTGTTCTCGCTCGATATCGATGGCAACGACTACTACATCGCACAGGCAATTTTAAAAGCCGGCTTCCGTCCGAAGATTTTCGTAGTCGAATATAACTCAGTTTATGGCCCTGAGCGCAGTATTACCATTGAATACCAGACTACTTTCGTGTTCACCCAGGCGCATCCGACGCACTTGTATTACGGCGTTTCAATCGCAGGCTGGCGGAAATTCTTCGAGCGATACGGATATCGGTTTGTAACCGTCGACCGCAACGGCGTGAACGGTTTCTTCGTGGATCCGGAACATTTCGACGCATCATTTCTGGAAGGTATCAAGGGCTTGGAATTTGCAGAGAATCAGTCTCAAAATAAAAAATTCCGCATTCCGAGCGAGCAACAGTTTGATTTGATCGCCGATCAGAAATTCGTGACCATATAGGCGCAATCGGAACCGAGCTAATGACCTAGACTTGAGCCAAGCGATGAACACAATTGCACCAACTAAGCTATCCATATGTATTGCGACCTTCAAAAGAGGGCAATTCATTGGAGAGACGCTGGATTCTATCCTTGGACAGATGGAGCCGGGCGTGGAGATCGTCGTTGTGGATGGCGCGTCGCCGGACGACACGCCTGAGGTGATGGCACGCTATGCAGCGGCACACCCGGAGATTCGCTATTTTCGGGAGTCGATTAACTCCGGTGTGGATGCAGATTTTGACAAGGCTATGGGTTATGCAAAAGGCGAGTTCTGCTGGCTGATGACAGATGATGACCTGCTGTGCCCAAGCGCGCTGTCGACCGTGTTGGCCACACTTGATGGCAAGAATGACCTAGTGATCGTAAATGCCCAAGTGAAGAGTGTCGACCTTTCGGAACTGTTCGAAAAGCAGCGTCTTGCGTTCGATGCAGACAAGGCCTATCGCGCAGTGGACCGTGAAGACTTCTTTACGGAAATCGCTGCATATCTTTCATTCATCGGCTGTGTGGTGATCCGGCGTTCGTGCTGGATGGCTCGCGAGCGAAATGCCTATTACGGTTCCCTGTTCATACATGTCGGGGTGATCTTCCAGAACCCGCCGCTAGAGAATGTAAGAGTGATTGCAAAGCCGCAAATCATTATCCGCTATGGCAATGCAATGTGGACCTCACGTAGTTTCGAGGTCTGGATGTTTAAGTGGCCCGGACTGATCTGGTCGTTCCCAGATTTCTCGGAAGAGGCCAAAAGAAAAGTATGCCGGCGCGAACCATGGCGCAGCGCTAAGGCGCTATTTCATAACCGGGCGTTGGGGGCATATTCCTCTGCAGAATTTAAAAAAATCTGGCAAGCAGATTTGGGTACGTTTGAAAAAATGATCGCTTACCTGTTGAGCATATTTCCGGCGTCGCTAGCGAATATGGTGATGGTGGTGCACTTTGCATTGCTAGCCCAGCCAGCACGGATGGCATTGCACGATCTGCTGTTTAGCCGGAATGCCGGGATATTGAGCCGCTTGATGGCTCGTTTACTGGCACGAGGTGTTTTTTGATACACAAGCCGCTAGCGCTTATCACCGGAATATCTGGTCAGGATGGATCCTACCTTGCGGAATTGTTACTCGCCAAAGGTTACCACGTTGTCGGTGCGGTGCGAAACCGTCAGAAAGCACAGGTAGCGCTTCCGGCAGAAATTGCCGATGCCATCGATTTGGTTACCTGGGACATGCACGATCAGCGCTGCATGACCGAAACGCTGTCCCACTATCGGCCGCAAGAGATATACAATTTTGCCGCGTACTCGTCCGGTGCTGGTATGTATGACGATCCTGTCGGTGTCGGTGAAGTGAACGGCATGGCGGTGGCGCGCATGCTCGAAGCAATACGGACAGTAGATATTGGTATGCGCTTATGCCAAGCCTCAAGCCGCGAGATTTTTGGTGTTGCGGCAGAAAGCCCACAAACGGAATCAACGCCAGTCAACCCTCGCAGTCCTTATGGAGCTGCCAAACTTTACGGGGACTCAATGATCCGGATTTACCGCCAACGCTACGGCATATTTGCGTGTTCGGCGATTCTCTTCAATCACGAGAGCCCACGCCGCGGATTGGGATTCGTCACCAGAAAGATCACGCATGAGGCGGCAAGGATCAAGCTGGGGCTAGCGAAAGAATTGCACTTAGGAAATCTGGATGCACAAAGAGATTGGGGATTCGCCGGGGATTATGTGCGCGCGATGTGGTTAATGCTGCAACAGCAACATGCGGACGATTATGTGCTGGCGACAGGGCAGGTGCATTCGGTGCGCGAGCTGTGCGACCTCGCCTTTAGCCATCTGGGGCTAGATTATCGTGATTATGTGCGTGAGGATGAAGCATCTTATCGGCCGTCAGAAGCGGCATTACTTGTCGGTGATATAGCCAAGGCGCGCACCGAGTTGAAATGGCAACCTGAAGTCACATTCAGGGGGTTGGTGCAGATGATGGTGGACCACGATCTACAAAGGTTAAGTGATGAAAAATGATTTTTATGGAATCAACGATGATGTACAAAAAAATTGAAAAATGCAGGATTTGTGGAAACACGCATTTAGAGCAAGTACTCGATCTTGGCGAACAGATGCTGACAGGAGTTTTTCCAAAAGCAGTGGGCGCAAAGGTAACAACAGGTCCACTAAGATTAGTGAAATGCACCGGTAAAGATGATGCCTGTGGACTTTTGCAGTTGGAGCACTCTTACGATCTAGGTGAGATGTATGGCGAAAACTATGGCTATCGCTCTGGCCTGAACGCAAGCATGGTCAAACACCTGAATAAGAAGGTGCAACGTATTCTCAGTCTGGTTCCCCTAAACAAGGGTGATCTGGTTATCGATATCGGCAGCAATGACAGCACCACGCTGCAGGCTTATCCTGCAGATGGTCTCGTATTGGTGGGCGTCGATCCGACAGGTATCAAATTCCACAGCTATTACCCGCCGCACATTCAGTTGATCTCTGACTTTTTCTCGGCTGAGCTTGTGCAGGAGCGCTTTCCTGATAAGAAGGCGAAGGTGGTCACCTCGTTCTCGATGTTCTACGATCTGGAAGATCCGATGGGCTTCATGCGCCAGGTCTATGAAGTGCTGGCGGACGACGGCATCTGGGTGTTCGAACAGAGTTACATGCCTACTATGCTTGAGACCAACTCGTATGACACGGTGTGCCACGAGCACCTCGAGTTCTACGCTTTGCATCAAATAAAGTGGATGGCTGACCGCGTCGGATTCCGCATCATCGATGTCGAATTCAATGACGTAAACGGAGGCAGCTTTTCTGTTACTGTCAAAAAGTCAATCGGCGATAACACGGTTACCTCTTCCGTTCAGAAGATCTTGGACGATGAGGCTGCAAAGGGCTTGGACACCCTAGCACCATATAATGAGTTTGCTCAACGCATTGAGCAAACTAGAGATGATCTGTTGTTATTCATCAAAAACGCACAGGCCGACGGCAAAAGCGTGTCCGTGCTTGGGGCTTCAACAAAGGGCAACGTGCTGTTGCAATACTGTGGACTTGATGTTGAAAAGGTGAATTTTGTAGGCGAAGTTAATCCGGAAAAGTTTGGTTGCTATACTCCTGGAACTTGGATTCCAATCATTTCTGAACAGGAGTTGTTGTCTAAGAAGCCGGATTATTTGATTGTCTTGCCATGGCATTTTCGGAAATTTTTTACGTCAAGTAAAAATCTTTTTGGTATGACTTTAGTTTTTCCACTACCAAAACTTGAAATATTAAGAATATCTTAAGTTTGAAATTTAAATGGATAATATCACTGCTAAATACAAAGCTCGCGTAATCGCTTTCTATCTCCCACAGTTTCATCCAATACCTGAAAATGATGAGTGGTGGGGTAGGGGATTTACTGAATGGACTAACGTTGTGAGGGCAAAGCCCTTGTTCAAAGGTCACGATCAGCCACATTTTCCTGCTGACCTTGGTTTCTATGATTTAAGATTAGCTGAGTCAAGAATTGCTCAAGCAGAGATGGCTGCCTCATACGGTGTGGAGGGGTTCTGTTATTGGCACTACTGGTTTGCAGGACGCCGCCTGCTGGAAAGGCCTTTTAATGAGGTTCTTAAATCAGGCCAACCTGATTTCCCTTTTTGCCTTGGTTGGGCAAATGAGTCTTGGACAGGCGTATGGAATAACAATCCAAGTCGAATGTTGATGGAGCAGACATATCCTGGCGAAGCAGATGATCGGGCGCATTTTGACTATCTGTTGAAGGCCTTTAGCGATCATCGTTACATTACAGTAGATGGTAAGCCTCTGTTGTATATCTATAAGCCGCTCAAGTTGCCGGACGCAAAGCGACGCTTGGAACGTTGGAGAGACTGGGCGCATTATGCTGGTTTGAAGGGTCTCTATATCTTGGGCAACAATCAACTCGATTTCGATGATGCTGAAGGATTGGGGCTTGATGGTGCGGTGATTTCAACACTTGGGGTAATTACATCAAAAAACCCAATCCTTAATAAGGCAAAATGGTTTTTCTGGGGTGCAAGTAAGAAATTCAATCTTGGTGGGCCACGGACAATCGAATATAAGGAAGCAATAAAACATTTAATTCCGGATCTTGGTTCATTCAATTTCGATGCCTATCCTTGTGCATATCCAAATTGGGATCATACTCCGCGATCAGGGCGTAAGGGCTTGGTTTTAACTGGATCTACTCCTGAATTATTTGAGCAGCATCTACGGGATGCTATAAGCTCGGTTGCGAATCGTGATGATCAGCAGCGAATTGTTTTTTTAAAATCATGGAATGAATGGGCTGAAGGAAACTATATGGAGCCCGACACCCGCTGGGGTTGTTCTTACCTAGAAGCTTTACATCGGGAGCTTACATTTGTGGGTACATCTAGTTAGTTTACTTATCGATAGAAATTGGTAAAACAGGATATACATTGAGATTATCTAATTGTATTGAGTTTTGGGTGAGAATGAATGCGCTTGATAATTCATGCCGTTAATATCCACCAGGGAGGCGGGGGTAGTTTATTACGTTCGTTGATTGATGCAATCGATTGTCCGGCACTGCTAATTTTCGATAGTCGGTTTGAGTTTCTTGTACCTCAAAAAAAAGACATTGATATCGTTCGATTCAAACCTACGATACTCTCTAGATTAAAAGCAGAATTCTATTTAAGAAAAATTGTGAATCCCAATGACATTGTTTTGTGTTTTGGGAATTTACCCCCTCTCTTTAAAATTTCTGGCACTGTATTTGTTTATTTACAGAATAGATATCTTTGTAGCAATTGTCGGCTTGACGGCCTTCCACGCAGAGCGCGGTTAAGAATTATTGTTGAAAGACTATGGCTAAGATTTTTTATGCGCGACGCTAAAATCTTGGTGCAAACAAACACAATGCGAAGGCAACTCAAATCATATTTTGGCCAAGATGCATTAGTAATGCCATTTTTACCTGAGATTGTTCAATCCGAATCAATGAGTTTCTCAAAGAGTAAGTTTGATTATTTGTACGTTGCATCTGGGGAGGCGCACAAAAACCACAAGGCTCTTATAAGGGCCTGGGTCATGCTCTCTGAGCATGGGCTTAGACCGTCTTTGCGCTTAACTTTGGATCGTACGAAAGATGAGTCTTTAGTAAATTTTATTGATGAGCAGTCACGTGCCCACCATTTGAAGATTACAACAGAGTTAGTGACATCTGAGCAAATGAGTCATTTATACCGGGATTCCAGTGCACTCATATATCCATCATTATTTGAATCATTTGGCCTCCCATTGTTAGAGGCTCGGAGTTTTGGTTTGCCAATTATTGCAAGTGAGCGTGACTATGTGCGAGATGTGGTCAATCCTGATGTAACCTTTGATCCAGATTCTGAATTGTCGATAGCAAGAGCTGTAATGAGGCACATGGGCATTGAAAATACAGAAACGTCTCCTGATACCCCTAAGACCTTTTTGAATAAATTCATAGGGTATCTTTGACCATGCTGGGCGTTAGTATGGTTTCAAGTAATTTATTTCCAATAGCTTTTGTAATCAATACCTTTTCCATGACAGGGGTGTTAATTCTGCTTGGATTGTCTGGCAGAAGCGAGATGGCTACCGAAGTAGGTATTGTTCAGGCAGCAACGGTTGCGCTGTTTTATGCCTTCTCTGCGAATGCACGCAGCTTGATACTTAACCAGCATAATCCAGTAGCTGCTGCAGATATTTTACATTTTCGTGTGTTATTGCTTCTGCCATTATCTATTGCGGCATATTTCCTCAGTTCGGTAGCGATGGAAGTAGACTTGACTCTTGTTCTCGCACTAATTTTACGACGTGCAGTTGAATGGCTTCAGGAAGTGACTCTTAGTAAAGAAGAGTTGTTGTCTAATAAGAAGGCTGCATTAAATTATGTGACTTACCAATCGCTGCTGCTTGGAATTCTTACTTTATGGATCATATTCGGGCTCTCTCGGTTGGAAGTTGTTCTTCTAGTATGGGCGATATTTCCATTATTGTTTGATTTTAGATATATCTTTCAATCACTTAATCGAAAAGTGCCAGTATTTAGTGATGTATGTCATAGGTTGATTCCCCACTTGGGTTCAAGTGTGATCGTAGGTATTTCTGTTTATGTGTTCAGACTCATTCTGTTACTTGTCACAGACAAGCATATAGCGGGTGATCTGTTTACGGCATTTGCTATTGGTGGTGTTTTGGGGTCCGTTTTCGCAAATGCCTTGGGTCCGAGTGTTGTGTTTAATAATTTAAAGTCAGGGCAGGATAAGTTGCCAGCCAAAATCAGTTTTTTATTGTATGGATTTGCTTTCTTGGGGGCAGCTATATACTTAGCTACTTTTTTGGGTTCATATCCAGAATTTATAGCATTCAAAGAACCATTTTTTTATCAGTCTGTTGGATTGTCAATGGTCGGTGGGGTGATAATGGTTTACGCACAGAAAATAAAATTTAGATTACTGCAAACTCAATCAGACGCAGGGATCTTTGGCGCTGACGTTTTAATAAACATAGCTATTTTTTCATTAATTCCTGCTATTGCTTTCATATTAGGCAAAGATTACCTAAGTTTCTTATATCTGCTGACTTCGGCAGCAAGTTATCTTATCTATAAAAACACTAAAGTAATCGATAATCGAAATATGTCAAACAAGCAGGTTAATCGAGAAATAAAACTATACTTAATTGCTGCATTATTATTTTTGCCAATATTTTTTCAGTTTAATGGAGGGTTGTTTCATCAACCAGGAGTTATGTATAGTTCGCAAGGACTATTAAACTTACCGATTCCTGTATCGTTATTTACTTGTTTCGTAGGTATATTCATTTTGGGGGCCTACAAACAATCTTACTTGTCTTCAGCTGTAATATTCTTTACTACAATTATCATGGTTTTGTCCTCAATATTTCTCTTTAGTGAGAACGGTGAACTTAATAAGAATAAGCTGATTTTGATGATTCAGTATTTACTTCCAATGTTTGGCTTGGTACTTGGTCAAATGTTTGCCGTTTACAATTCGAAAAATAAGTTGCTTGTCACTAAGGCCTTTCTATGGATTTTGATACTTGTAGTACCAGTACAGATATTTTTTACACTTATTAGTCGATATGTAGTTCTATCTCCACAGGTAGGGCTTTTCAGTATTTACCAGCACCTACAATACGTGCCGGTAATCTTTATTTCCGCATATTTATATGTGATGTTTCACGGATGGTATTCCAGTATTCCTCGTTCTCTTTTGGTTGTTCTTACTATTTTTATGAGTTTCTATGTTGCTGCATCTATATCAATGCTGGCAATGGGATTCTTCTATATTGGACTTTTGTTTTTGGCTCTATATGACATCGTTAAAAATAAATCTTATGTAGCTGTCATTTTGTTAGTTTTTTCAATCCTTTCATCCGTAGGGTTTATCCATGCGAATAAAGAAAAGCTGGCTTTTAAATTTGGGTTTCTGAGTAGCTTTAGCCAGACTCATAACTCAAATGACTTCTCGTATGACTTAGAGAACATGGCACCAAATATTTCTGATCGCATCAGTTATTGGGAGTACTACATCTCAAATATTTCAGCTGATATGACCAGCGCTATGTTAGGGCATTCAGAGCCGCCAGAACGCTCAAAATATCCAAGTGCACACAATTACTATCTGGATTTTGTTTATAACTTTGGATTTCTAAGTCTTGTTCCACTTGTTTTTCTTATAGGTTACACAAGTTACAATGCATTAATTTTACGAAAGCGCATACTCGAACTCCCTGGGCTACTAGGGTTAAGTATGGTTGTTCTATTCCTGATATTTGCAGATAACTCCTTTAAAGTTGGTTTCAGGCAACCTTATCCTGGCATATTTTCTTTTTTCTTGTGGGGAATGCTATTAGTAAGGTTAAATGAACTCAGGCTGAAAAATGCTACGATCAAATAGCATTTGATGAAGTTAAACCTGCTTCAATTGATTATTTTAAATAAGATTGAAAATTTTAGTTATTTCCCAGTACTTCTGGCCTGAGTCATTCATTATTAATGATCTTGTTAAGACTTTGTCTGAGCATGGAAATGAGGTTGTTGTTGCAACAGGTAAGCCGAATTATCCAGATGGTAATATATTTGATGGGTATCATGCCTACAACTGTCAAACTGAAGAATATCACGAGGGTATCAAGGTGTTCAGAGTGCCCGTGTTTCCGCGAGGTAAGGGTGGTGCTCTTAGATTGATGTTGAACTATCTGTCTTTTGTGGCCAGTGGAAGCGTTCTATTTCCTTGGCTTCTAAGAGGAAGGTCATTTGATCACATTCTGGTATTTGCACCTTCACCAATTACGCAGGCAATACCTGCCATCATTTTAAAGATTTTAAAGAGAGTCCCGGTATCAGTTTGGGTGCAAGACTTATGGCCGGAGAGCTTGTCTGCAACTGGTTATGTCCGTAATAAAAGCCTGCTTTTTTTTCTGAGGTGCTTGGTTAAAAGTATTTACTTCTTCATGGATAAAATACTGATTCAGTCACCCGGTTTTTTTAAGCCAATTGCCAGACTGGCTGACACTGAAAAAATAATTTATTACCCAAACTCTGTTTTGTGGGAGCCAGAATCAAAGTTAATGGTTCTGCCAGAGAGTCTTGATCAGGTATTTAATCATCCTTTTTGTGTTGTTTTTGCGGGCAATATTGGCAAAGCACAGTCATTCGAAACAATTGTTGAAGCTGCTAAAATCCTTAAGGGTGAAGCAGGTGTCAGGATTGTGATTGTAGGGAGTGGTAGTATGCTTGATTGGGTAATTAAGCAGAAACAGGAAAACTCTTTGGATAATGTGGTGTTGGCGGGTCGTTATCCAATGCACTTAATGCCTTCGATTTATGCTAAAAGTTCTGCATTGCTTGTTACGTTGCGGAAAGATGAAATTTTAAGCTATACCATTCCAAGCAAAGTGCAAGCATATTTGGCCGCTGGCAAGCCTATTATTGCGGCGCTGGATGGGGAAGGTGGGAAAACAATTCAAGAGGCCAATGCTGGGTTTGCTTGTGCTGCAGAAGATTCTAAGGGACTTGCCCGGCTTATCAAACTGATGTCGCAGATGAAGGCAGAAGATAGAAAAGCGTTGGGAGACAACGGCCATGTCTATTTCAGGACTCATTTTGAAATGAGCGCTCAAGTGGAAAAGTTGGCAAATATAATGAATAATCAAAATGATATGAAAGATTCCCACTGATGCGGGTTATGGTTTTAGGGGCAAGTGGTATGCTTGGAAGTGCCGTATTTCGGTTCTTCAAAGCAAATGATGTCCATGAAACATATGGCGTCATTCGTAACGCTAGCATGCTTCAATATTTGCCTGCATCTACCCATCACAGCATTTACACAGGGGTTGATGTTCTCGACTTTGATGCGCTAGTCAACATAGTTGAAAAGCTTAGACCGAGTGTTGTTATCAATTGTGTCGGGTTAATAAAACAACAAGAAAATGCAGATGATCCATTAAGCGTCTTGCCGATTAATGCTATGTTGCCACATCGATTGGAAAAACTATGTGCCTTATCTGCGGCGCGATTGGTTCATATTAGTACTGACTGTGTGTTTTCAGGTAGAAAAGGCTTATATAAGGAATCAGATCTATCAGATGCTGAAGACTTGTATGGTAAGTCCAAATACATTGGTGAGTTACGTGATTATAAGCATGCCATTACGCTACGAACATCAATAATAGGGCATGAGCTGAACTCGACCTATGCGTTGGTAGACTGGTTTTTGTCCCAATCGCAAGCAGTTAAAGGTTATACCAAAGCGATTTTCTCTGGCTTGCCAACCTTTGAGCTGGCGCGTGTCATTCATGACTATGTGCTCCCTAATCCGGAATTACATGGTCTCTTTCATGTTTCAGCGGCGCCAATTGCCAAATTCGATTTGCTGAAGCTGATTGCTGTTCAGTACCAAAAGAATATTCAGATCAATCCGGATGATCAGGTGGTGATCGACCGATCGCTGGATTCGAGTACCTTTACCAAGGCGACAGGATATATTGCACCAGACTGGCCAAGCTTAATTGCTTACATGCATGAATCAAGATGAGTCTAAAAAATGTTTAAAGACAATGTATTGATGATCACAGGGGGCACTGGCTCCTTTGGCAACACCGTACTTAAACGCTTCCTAGATACGGATGTGCGTGAGATACGTATATTCAGTAGGGATGAGAAGAAGCAGGAAGACATGCGTATCGCACTGGCCAGCGACAAGGTCAAGTTCTATATCGGAGATGTGCGCGATTACGATAGCTTATCGCAGGCCATGCAAGGAGTTGACTATATTTTTCATGCAGCTGCCCTCAAACAGGTACCTTCGTGTGAGTTTTATCCGATGGAAGCTGTGCGAACAAACGTGCTAGGAACTGAGAACGTATTAAATGCCGCAATCGCCCACAAGTTGAAGCGTGTAGTTGTATTGAGTACGGATAAGGCGGTTTATCCAATTAATGCGATGGGTATTTCAAAAGCAATGGCAGAAAAGCTGTTGGTGGCAAAATCCCGACTAGTTAACAACGATGCCACGGTAATATGTGCCACTCGTTACGGCAATGTGATGGCATCCCGCGGTTCAGTGATACCGCTTTTTGTTGAGCAAATTAGATTGGGCCAGCCACTTACAGTGACTGATCCGCATATGACTCGCTTTCTGATGTCACTAGAAGACTCAGTAGATTTAGTTCTGCATGCGTTTGAGCATGGAAAACAAGGTGATATCTTTATCCAGAAAGCGCCTGCATCTACGCTTGCCGATCTAGCTCAGGCATTGAAGGAGTTATTCAATAAGGACTTGCCTGTCAAAGTCATTGGTACCAGGCATGGTGAGAAACTTTATGAGTCTCTGGTATCTCGTGAAGAAATGGCTAAAGCTGAAGATAGGGGCCGCTACTACCGAATTCCTGCTGATAATCGTGATCTGAATTACAACAAGTATTTCGTGGAAGGTGAGCAAAAAATATCCAGCCTGGATGACTACACTTCACACAATACTGAGCGATTGGATGTGGAAGGCGTGAAACATCTTTTGATGAAGCTAGATTTCATTCAGGATGCACTAAATGCTTAAGGTGATGACAATTGTTGGTACCCGCCCTGAACTCATCAAGATGAGCAGGGTGATTGCCGAGTTTGACCGCTATACGAATCATGTATTGGTTCATACTGGACAAAATTACGACTACGAGTTGAATCAAGTGTTTTTTGATGACCTCAAGATCAGAAAGCCAGATTATTTTCTGAATGCAGCAGGGTCCAACGCAGCACAGACGATTGCACAAGTTATCATGAAGGCTGATGATGTTCTTGAGAAGGAGCAGCCTGATGCTGTCTTACTTTATGGCGATACGAATTCTTGTATGGCTGTGATAGCCGCCAAGCGAAGAAAAATCCCGGTATTTCATATGGAGGCTGGAAACCGTTGTTTTGACCAGCGTGTGCCTGAAGAACTGAATCGTAAGGTGCTGGATCATTTAAGCGATATTAATTTGGTTCTGACAGAGCATGCAAGGCGCTACTTGATTTCTGAGGGAATTAGACCAGAGACTATCATCAAAACTGGTTCTCATATGCATGAAGTACTTGAGTATTACATGCCTGGCATTGAGTCCTCCGATGTTCTGACCTCCATGGCACTGAGAACAGGAGAGTATTTTCTGGTAAGTGCACACCGTGAAGAAAATGTTGATACTCCCGAAAACCTTACAGACCTTCTAAATACATTGAATGCACTAGCAGAAGAGTACAGCTATCCTGTAGTGGTATCTACACATCCAAGAACTCAAAAAAGACTGGCAGATTTAGGGAATTATCAAATTCACTCATTAGTCAGCTTTGTAAAGCCTTTTGGGTTCAATGACTATATCAAACTTCAAATGAACGCTACTTGTGTCCTTTCTGATAGCGGGACTATTACTGAGGAGGCATCTTTACTAAATCTGCCAGCGATTACGATTCGTAATGCGCATGAACGGCCTGAAGGAATGGATGTGGGAACTTTGATTATGTCCGGGTTGAAGTCTAAACAAGTGTTGAACTCAGTTAAAGTTGTAATTGGTCAGCATGATCGCTCCAAACCTGTGATGCATCCTGTGGAGGATTATCAGGCTGGCCCTGTGTCCAAACAAGTGCTGAGAATAGTGTTGAGCTATATTGATTATGTTAATCGTACCGTTTGGTCAAAATCATAGTCTTGCAGAATCATCGTGCCGTGTAATGCTGGTTTATAAGTCAATATGGCATCTTATCTGGTGACTGGAGCCAACGGCTTTGTTGGTAGAACACTTTGTAATGCGTTGATTTCAAGAGGTCATCCGGTTATTGCATGTGCGAGAAATCCTGACTCCTCCGTCTGTAACCTGAGCTATTCACCAGTAGCTGTAATTAATGGCACTACCAATTGGCAAAACCTGTTGTCTGGCGTGCAGGTGGTCATACATCTGGCTGCCAGAGTCCATGTTATGCAGGACACTGCTGAAAATCCTTTGGTGGAATTTCAGGATATCAATCTGCATGGCACTACAAATCTGGCTAGGCAAGCGGCAGCGGCAGGTGTGCGTCGCTTCCTCTATGTCAGCTCTATCAAGGTGAATGGAGAGGCAACAAGTAGTCATCCATTCTCAGAATCTGACACTCCAGCTCCGCAAGATCCTTATGCGCTTTCCAAATGGCAGGCTGAAGAGGCATTGCGTGAGATTAGTCGCGAAACGGGCATGGAAATTGTCATTGTCAGGCCCCCTCTGGTCTATGGGCCGGGTGTCAAAGCCAATTTCTTGAGCTTACTCAGGCTTGTCGATAAGGCGCTGCCGTTGCCACTTGGTAAGATTGATAATCGACGCAGCATGATCTATGTCGGCAACCTGGTTGATGCGTTGATGCAATGTGCCATACACCCAGCAGCAGCCGGGCAAACGTATTTGGTCTCTGATGGCGAATCTTTCTCTATCGGAACATTAGTCAGAATGCTTGCCAATAGTCTGAACAGACCCTGTCGCTTGCTGCCGATTCCGCTATCATGGCTAAAGTTAGTGAGTGGGTTGTTAGGGAAAAAGGCGGTCTTGGATCGGCTGGCAGAATCCTTGGTTATTAACGACAGCAAAATTCGTCGAGACTTGAACTGGCAGCCACCATTCACGGTGGAGCAAGGGCTGAAAGCAACTGCTGAGTGGTACCGTGCAACGAGGTAGTGATTTTTTTACTGGACTAATACCGAATACAACAGACATGGTTCAAAATAGCGTTTTGGGTTCTGCTTAATATGCATAAGCATTTACAAAACGGGCATTCATGAAAATTTTTTCTGCGTTGTATGAAAAAGCCATGGCTTGGTCTCGCCATCGTCGGGCCCCATGGTATCTGGGTAGCCTAAGTTTTGCCGAGTCTTCCTTTTTCCCGATCCCTCCTGATGTGATGCTGGCACCCATGTGTCTTGCAAACCCTGCACGTGCCTGGTGGTTTGCATTACTGACAACGCTTACCTCAGTGGCAGGCGGTATGTTCGGTTATCTGATTGGTTGGAGTGCTTTTGACCTGATCCAGCCTTGGATCGCTGACGGTCAATACTGGGTGGCTTATCAACAGGCGGTGACCTGGTTTGGTCAATGGGGGTTTTGGGCAGTGTTGATTGCCGGGTTTTCACCAATTCCCTACAAAGTGTTCACCATTGCAGCAGGCGTATTGGCCATGCCTTTTCTACCTTTTGTGCTGGCTTCTGCAGTTGGTCGTGGCGCACGATTTTTCATGGTAGCGGCCTTGATGTCCTGGGGTGGTGCACGAATGGAGTCTATGCTCAAACAGTATGTGGATCGCATCGGCTGGGCAACAGTAGCGCTTTTATTTTTGGCGTTGATCATTCACTATTTGCCGAGCATGGGCTGATATGGTCTGGTTGCCTTTATTCGCATTTGTAATATCTGCGCTGCTGCTTTGGGTGTTGGTGCGAGAACGATTTGCCAAGTGGGTGCTGGATAAGCCTAACGAGCGCTCTCTGCATACGCGCGTGACGCCAAGAACAGGCGGGCTGGGTTTGATGGTGGGTGTGCTGGTGGCTTGGTGGGGGCTGGGTGCTTCATGGATATGGCTAGTGCTACCAATCATATTGATGCTGATTTCAATGTTGGACGATATTAAAGGCTTGCCAGCGAGGTGGCGTTTTCTGGTGCATTGTCTAGTTTGCGGCGCATTCATTGTGCTGTCGCTCACTGGGCTACACTGGGTTTGGTGGGTCGTTTGTCTGCTTGGTATGGTGTGGATGGTCAACCTTTATAATTTTATGGATGGTTCAGACGGCTTGGCCGGCGGCATGGGTTTGTTTGGGTTCTCAGCTTATGCCATTGTGGCATGGTGGGCACAAGAGCCACTGCTGGCAATCATGAGTGCATGTTTGGCGGCATCCTGCTTGGCATTTCTGCTGTTTAATTTTCATCCTGCACGTATATTTCTGGGTGATGTTGGCTCTGTGCCACTAGGATATCTCGCCGGGGCAACTGGCCTGTATGGCTGGCAGCTTGGTTTGTGGCCAATCTGGTTTCCTATGGTAGTGTTTTCGCCCTTTATCATGGATGCTACGGTCACGCTCTTAAGGCGATTATTGAAGGGTGAGGTGGTTTGGCAAGCACATCGCAGTCATTATTATCAGCGTTTGGTGCAATTAGGCTGGGGGCATCGCAACACGGCACTTGCTGCCTATAGTCTGATGGCCTGTATGATTGCATTAGCGTTTATTGCGTTAATGTTGCCCACCAACCTACAGGTCGTTTTGCTAGTGGCATGCTTGAGTGTGTATTGGGTGTTATTCTTTCTAATAGACAAGTATTGGCAGGCAATAGAAGGCCAATAGTGTTAGTATATTATACGCGCATATAAAAAATTATCATTTAAGGTATCAGGTTTGGCATTATCAATAAAATCAGGGGTTGCTAAATTACTGACGGTCATTAATCTGGGCAATTGGCGGTCAGTAAGTGCACTTTGTCACGATATTGCAGCTGCGGCACTTGCCTGGTGGTGCGCTTACCTGCTGCGGTTTAATTTTGAGATTCCTCAGACTTTCATCAATTCATTTCTTCATAACCTGTATTGGGTTGCACCACTACAGGCACTGATTTTTATCAGTTTTGGCTTGTATCGTGGTGTATGGCGTTTTGCCAGCATGCCAGATTTGCATCGCATTCTCAGAGCGGTATTGTTTGCAGCATTGGCTATTACGGCCGTGCTGGTGATATTCAAGCCCAATGGGGTGGTGCCAAGAACCGTCATTGTGCTCGATCCGATATTGTTAGTCCTGTTAATGGGCGGAAGTCGGCTTATCTATCGAACATGGAAGGAACACCGGCTTTATGGCCTAAGCTTCAAGCTTGGTAAGCCGGTCTTGGTGTTGGGCGGCGGCGATGCTGCCGTGACGCTGGTGAAAGATCTCGCAAGAAGCACAGACTGGCGTGTGGTTGGTATTCTTGATGATGACAGAGCAATTCGCGGGCGTCAGCTACACGGCATTAAAGTACTGGGGCCAATTGCTGATCTTAAAAAATATGCTGATGATCTTGGCGTAGAGCATGTCATTGTGGCGATGCCTTCAGCAGCAAGTTCTGCCAGAAGGTTGTCCATTCAAACCGCTAATGCCTGTGGGCTCAAGGTAATGACAGTGCCTTCATTTGATGATTTGATGAGCGGCAAGGTCAGCGTTTCACAGATTCGGCCAGTCGATGTTGAAGACTTGTTGGGCCGTGATCCTGTTAGCCTAGATGACGAAGGCATGCATGATTGGTTGGAGCACAAAACGGTGATGGTCACTGGTGCTGGAGGGTCAATTGGCTCTGAACTATGCCGACAAATTTTACGATACAACCCATCCAAGTTGATTTGTTATGACCTGTCTGAATATGCCTTGTATCGGTTAGAGCAGGAGTTTTTGCAGGAAGACCTGAGCATACCTGTGGTGTATCTGGTGGGCGATGTACGTAATGAGCGGCGCTTGCAGATGACATTTTCGCGTCATCGGCCTGAGATTGTGTTTCATGCAGCGGCTTACAAGCATGTGCCATTGATGGAAGAAGCGAATGTCTCAGAGGCGCTATCCAATAATGTGGTGGGCACACATACGCTGGCAAAAGTATGTAAGGAATCGGGCGTCGAAAAATTTGTGATGGTTTCCACTGACAAGGCAGTGAACCCTGCCAATGTCATGGGCGCCAGTAAACGGCTTGCGGAAATGGTATGTCAAGGACTGCAAGACGGCTCCACTGCAGCCAAGTCTGGAACGCGCTTTGTGATTGTACGGTTCGGCAATGTGCTGGGCAGTAGTGGTAGCGTGATTCCAAAATTCCGTGAACAGATTGCGCAGGGGGGGCCAGTGACCGTCACGCATGAAGAAATCACCCGCTATTTCATGTCTATTCCTGAAGCTTGCCAATTGGTGATGCAAGCCGGTCTCATGGGCACAGGCGCAGAGATTTTTGTGCTGGACATGGGTGAGCCGGTGAAAATCGCTGATATGGCCCGCGAAATGATCAAGTTATCCGGTTTTCAAGAAGATGACATCAAGATTGAGTACACTGGATTACGCCCGGGCGAGAAATTGTATGAAGAGTTACTGGCAGATGATGAGCACACTTTGCCGACACCCCATCCGAAACTGAGAATTGCGGTCGCCAGAACCGCCAACAAGACTTGGGTTAGAGCCTTGTTAAAATGGATTGATCATGCCAATTCGCTGGACGAAGGGCAGATCAAGCAGGAATTGAAAATGTGGGTAGAAGAGTATCTTGGGGAGTCTAAAGCTGGTGACAATACATCGCATGCCAGAATTTACCCAAGTTCGACCATTCATTAACCTCAGATGTTGAAAGAAGAGCCAATGAATAGAATTACCAAAGCAGTTTTCCCAGTAGCAGGTCTCGGTACGCGTTTTTTGCCGGCAACCAAGGCTAGTCCTAAAGAAATGTTGCCAATTGTTGATAAGCCGTTGATCCAATATGCCGCTGAAGAGGCCATCGCAGCGGGTGCCACTGAGCTGATCTTTATTACTGGACGAAACAAACGCTCAATTCCTGACCATTTTGACAAATCCTATGAGCTGGAAGCGGAGCTGGAAGCCAATGGTAAGCAAATGATGCTGGATACCATCCGGGGCATTTTACCTAGAGGCGTCTCTTGCATTTATATTCGTCAATCCCAGGCTTTGGGCCTTGGACATGCAGTGCTGTGTGCTAAGCCAGTCGTAGGCAACGCACCATTCTCTGTCATTCTGGCCGATGATCTGATTGATGGTAAACCACCAGCAATCAAACAGATGACAGACCTTTATAACAGCAAAGGCTGCTCGATTCTTGGCGTGGAAGATGTTCAGCCTGAAGAGACCAGTAGCTATGGGATTGTTGATGCTACGCCAGTAGAACCTGATGTGCTTGAGCTCAAGGGAATTGTTGAAAAACCCAAACCTAAGGATGCACCATCAACACTGGCTGTTGTCGGGCGCTATATTCTGACCCCCAAAATTTTTGAATGCCTGGAGAAGGTCAAGCCAGGAAAAGGCGGCGAAATTCAGCTTACTGATGGGATTGCTGACTTGATGGCATTTGAAAAAGTCCTGGCCTACCGTTTCAAAGGAAAGCGCTATGATTGTGGTAGTAAACTGGGATACATGAAAGCCAATATTGAATTTGCCATGAAACATCCAGAGATTCGTGATGAATTCATGCAATATCTAAAATCACTCTAATCTGATGTCAGTGCTAGACCCAAAGGTTTTATTGGATCGGTCTGACATGATTTGTAGCGCGGAGGCAGTGCAGTCCGCAATTGCCCAAATGGCGGCTCAGATTAATCAGGCGATGATAGATACCCAGCCACCTCTGGTGTTGTGCGTGATGGGCGGGGCGGTGTTTTTTGCCGGCCAGCTATTGCCCAGACTGAACTTTCCGCTTGAGTTCGATTATGTGCAGGTCAGTCGCTACCATAATCATACTGAAGGCAAGCAACTGATCTGGAAAGTGATGCCAAGCGATAATGTCAAAGGTCGCACAGTTTTGGTGCTGGACGATATTCTTGATCAGGGCCATACTTTGCAAGCCATCAAAGAAAAATGTCTGCAATTGGGCGCTAGCGAAGTGTTGATTGCGGTCATGGTTGAGAAAGCATTGGCTATCAATAAGCCTATTAGCGCAGATTTTACCGGCCTGACAGTGCCTGACCGCTATGTGTTTGGCTGTGGCATGGATGTCTATGGCTGGTGGCGCAATTTACCTGCCATTCACGCGTTGCAGTAGCTTCATCAGACGTCATAATAATAATCACAACCAATATAAATGCGAATCCGCAAAGCTTGCAATCTTTGCGCGATTCTTGCTTGAGATATGTAACCGTTTCTGAATTGACTTAATCAGTTTGACATGTGGCTGATCACATAATGTGACTACGTTCAAATTTGAGACATCCTGAAATAGCGAGATGGAGAGAATACATGACACATCTGTCGAAATTACGACAGTTTTCCTTGGGGAGGGAAAGTCACTTGCGGTGGTTTAAATTTTAACTGATTGATTTTTATTTAAAAATTTTATTAATTTAAGTTGGCATCTGGTTTGCACATAGCAATACAACAAAGTCGTGAGCATTGTGCAGATCGGAGAACGCAAGTGGACACATTAACTCTTACCAAACCTGAATCCTCCTTTAACCAAGGAGACTGGGAATTGCTTGTTGAAACCATACAGCAATCCTATCGTATCAAGCGTCATGTGGATTTCTTCCGCTGGCAGCAGGAGTACGTCACGCGTATTCTTCCTCACGACATTCTGGTGGCTGTCTGGGGGGATTTCAGTAAGAAGCATCTCAGCTATGATGTGTGCTCCAATATTCCTGGGTTCCATACGGGCGCCTTGTTAGAGGCGCCAGGTGAAGTTGGCACGCTTATGGCAGATCTTTATCAACGCTGGCTCAATAACAACGAGCGCTGGTATGTGATCAATAATTTCAATGCCGATGCCAGCGATGAACTGTCACCAAGACTTTTCAGCCAAAAGTTATCTCAGATGCATTCTGTGCTGGTCTATGGCGTGCGTGATATACGAGGTAGCAGTGATTCGCTCTATGTGTTTTTTGATCAGGCACCGGAGTTTCCAAATCGCAGAGCCATGCTGGGTATGTTGATGCCGCATGTAGACAGCGCAATGCGTCGTCTGGAATGCGTAGTGCCCGGTTACGAGCACTCTGAAGAAGAGGATTTCGATTACCCGATTAATGGCCTGACCCAGCGTGAAATCGAAATCATGCATTGGGTGCGCATGGGGAAAACCAACACCGAAATCAGCATGATATTGGGCATCAGCCCAAATACGGTCAAAAACCACCTCAAGCGGATATTCAGCAAGCTGGATGTAACATCGCGGGCGCAGGCAGTCGCTACCTACATGCAACCGCCATTGAATTAAGCGGAATGTTGCAGGCGGACAAAAGTGAGTACTATGGCCAATAGAACCGTTATTTCCAAGCGGTTGCTGCAGCGCAGGGGAGGGCTGAGCAATTCCATCCAGCCAGCGCTGGATGGCGCAGTTGTGATCGGTATCACCTGGATGCTGGTCACCAGAGCCATCGGTGGATTCACTGCGGACTACACCATATTCTTGCTCTTACTGCTAGGCCTGTTGGCCATGGCGTATGACAGTTTTGGTATCTATAGAAGCAATACGAGTTTTACCAATAAGTCATTCAACATTTTCAAGGCTTGGTCGATTACATTCCTGGCGCTCGTGGTGCTGGCATTTCTGACCAAGACCAGTGAGAGCTATTCCAGAATATTGGTTACCCAGCTCTATATCGCAGGCCTGAGTTCACAAATTATCCTGCATTATCTTGCACGTTTGGCCTATCAGAAGTTGGCTGAGCACACCCAGCAGGTAGAAAGAGTGCTGGTAGTTGGCCAAGGTAGTCTATCCAGTTATCTGAAATTCAGAATTTCCAATAATCCCTGGCTTAGGGAGCAGATAGTCGGCACAGTGCTCCTGCCTGGACAAACGCCACCTTTGCTAGCCCCAGAAAATGAGGATAAAGCCAAAAAGGGACAAGAAGAAGCCGACAGGATTTTGGGGGCGATCGACAATCTGCCCGCCCTGATAGAAAAGTATGATGTAGCGAAAATTTACATTGTGACACCGATGGATGCCTCTGATGTGGTTGAAAAGCTCTATGGCTCACTTTTCGATAAACATGTTTCTATCCACTGGATCCCTGATATTTTCTCACTGAGGCTTGTGAACCACAGTGTGAAGGAAATATCCGGTATTCCGGTACTGACATTGTCCGAAACCCCACTGATAGGGACCAAGCTGCTGACCAAGTCAGTGGTCGATATTGCGATGGCAGCCATGATTACGGTCGCAATTTCCCCAATCTTGCTGGCCGTTGCTATTGCAGTGAAGATGGATAGTCCAGGACCGGTATTTTTCCGCCAGAACAGAACGGGTTGGAACGGTAAAACCTTCAGGATTTGGAAATTTCGCAGCATGCATGTGCATCAGCCTGAGGAAGGTAAGCTGAAACAGGCCGAGAAAAATGATAGTCGAGTAACCCGTGTTGGGGCGTTTATACGCAAGACCAGTCTGGATGAGCTACCTCAGCTGTTTAATGTGCTGACAGGGGATATGTCACTTGTGGGGCCAAGGCCCCATGCGGTGCAACATGATCAGGAATACTCGCAGCGGATATTTGATTACTTTGCGCGACACAATATCAAGCCTGGCATTACAGGTTTGGCGCAAGTAAGAGGATTACGTGGCGAAACCAAGGATATTAACCAGATGATTGAGCGTATTGAGGCTGATATTGAATATATTAACAATTGGTCGATCTGGCTCGATATCACGGTTTTGATTCGAACTGTACTGGTGTTCACGGGTAAGAATGCCTACTAGAAAATATTATATAAGTAATTGATTTTAAATAAATAAATGACATGGCCCGAATGGGCCATTGTCAATTTTAAGGGGTCCGATATCATGGCCTCAACGATAAGCAGGGAGGCAATATGAATAAATTTTTTGTTAAAAGTGTAGTCGCGTGTGCGCTGGCTTTGCCCCTGTTTTTTTCGAGTGCACATGCACTGGAAAATAGCAGTACCGTATTCTTGAATGAGCCAGTTAAATTGGTAGCAGCATTGGATGTTCAAAACACCAAAGCAACAAATGCCACTACAGATGCCACTCGTCATGTGTTTACCAGAGAGCAGGCTGACGCAGATGAGGCGATGTCCTTATCAAGTGTGATCTGGATTTTCGGCGTCGCATTATTTGCGTTTGTGAGTTTATCCAATCGCAACAAAGTATAACGAGATAACCTGAAAAGCCGGCTCTCATGAATGTTGAGAGCCGGCTTTTTATTTATATATAATCAATTACAATTGATTTTTAGAGTAATATCCACTAAATTTTGGCATAACCATCAATATCTGATGCTAATTGATGTTCGGGGGGAATTCATGATGCGACTCATATCACTAGTAGTACTCTTTCAAGCACTCTTTCTAATTGCTTCTGTAGCAAATGCAGATGCTGCATATAAATTGCGTCCGGGAGATACGGTTGAGATTTCAGTATGGGGCGAGGAAAAGCTGCCCAAAGAGACCAAGGTGCTTCCAGATGGCAGTATTACCTATCCATTGGCAGGGCGAGTGGAAGTGGCCGGTTTGACAACGCCGGAAGTTGAAAAGCGTGTGGCAGAAAAGCTCAAGACCTATATTCCTGATCCTCAGGTTTCTGTTGTGATCAGTAAAATCGAAGGTAACCGTGCTTACGTACTCGGTAAGGTTGTTAAGCCGGGACCGGTAGAAATGACAGGCCCAATGACGGTGCTAGAGGCCCTGAGTATTTCAGGTGGCTTTGATAAATTTGCTGAGTTGTCAGGCATCAAGGTGTTGAGAAATACACCTCAAGGGCAAAAAGTGATCCAGGTACCTTACGACAAGTTGATTCGTGGGCAAGATCTGGATAAAAACATCCAGCTGATGGCTGGTGATACGATATTGGTGCCTTAACGCTTAGATATGATATAAACTTGCAGTGGATGTATGTATAAATATGCATCATACAAGAATAATTAAGCTAAATCAGGGGCTTCGACATTGTATAAATCACATCAATTGCTAAAGTCAGGCAAATTTGGGGCAGCGTTAAAGATTGCTGCAGCGATAGGTGTTTTATTTCCGTCCATGCATGCAAATGCAGTGGTAGAACAAGCGTTCAGTTTGCCGATGACGGTTGAATACGATACCAATCCGGTATTTCTCTCGAACGATAAAGAAAGTGCATGGCGATACCTGATTGTTCCGACCTATGGGATCAAGCTTGATGATGGCCTCAACACTTGGTTTGCTGATGGTTCTCTGGCAGTCGAACGTTCATCCAATACTGATTTGATTGTTAAGCGTGAAGACCCCACCGTGAATTTCGGTTGGATACGTCAGATTGCTGGTGGCAAAGTACGCGTTCGAGGTGGATATGAAGAAAACAGTGCGCGTATTGTTGAACTGCAGCGTGCTGGTTTGATTCTGGGTACGGATCAAAAACGTCGCACCAGAATGTTTGAAGTGAATTTTGAAAAATTACTCACCGAGAAACTCACGGCTTTTTCTGACTTTACCTACGAAAAAACTACATTCTCTGGCGGTGATATCGGCGTTGTTGGCTATTATATTCCGACCTTGCGAGTTGCGGCCGAGTATCAACTTACTGAGCGTACTATTCCCCTTGTGGAATTTCAGGTATCTGAACTTAATCCTGAAAGCAGTCCAGAAAGTCGTTTTACCGGCGCAATGGCAGGTTCCAAGTTCTTGATCAGCCCGGCATTTGAATGGAATTTCAGGGCTGGTTGGTACGATGTGAACGGCAGTGGAAACGCTGAAAGCTTTAATGACTGGCAAGGGGTCGTAGCAGCCATTTATCGCACAAACAAGACAAGCACCAAGCTGGAAGCCTCAAGGCTGGTAGAACCCAGTGGTATTGGTGAGTACTACAAAGTTGATCGTTTTCAGGGACAGCTGAATTATGAGTTGACTTCATTATCAGATGTTGGAGCAAACGTCGATATTACTAAAAATGAATTCAGGGATTTTGATTTCAAATTCCGTCAGGCCAGTGTCTTTTACCGCCGGACAGTCGCCCAAAACTGGGATGCCTTGTTTAATGTGGCACACAGGCAGTTACTGATAGAAGGTGATCGCATTTACTCTAATACAGTAGGTTTTACAGTAACCTACAAAATTCCCACTTTCTAATTACGGATTCGGGCAATACCAATGAGCTTACAGCAGGATATGTCACTGCGAGACTACGTTGCGATTATTCGCAGGAGATTTCTCCTCGTGTTCATCGTCGCTATTTTGATTTTTGTCGGGGCAGTCGTTTTTGCCTTTACTCAAAAACACGTGTACGAGGCTGCAGGTACAGTGCTTTTAGAGTCGCCTCAGGTCAAGGCAGATCTTCTGGGTTCGGCTGACCAGATGCTGGCTAATGAGCGTATTGAAATCCTCAAGCAATTGGTGATGACGCGAGATAACTTGCTGGAGATCATCAGAAAATATCACCTATACGCCATTGATGAACCCGGTATCAAGGAGAGCGATGCGCTGCTGAAGTTCAGAAAAAGTATCGACATCGACTTGGTAGAAGCTAAGGCGGGCCAATGGGATCCCAAGACTGCAATTGCTTTCAATGTCATGTTTTCCTATGGCGATGCTGAGACTACACGTGATGTGACTCAGGAAATTATTAATCTGTTTCTGGTGACCAACGAAAAAAGCCAGAAAGAGCGAGCATCTACGACTGCTGAATTCTTCACGGCAGAAGCAGAGAAGCAACGCGTTGAGTTGGAAAGAATTGAGAAAGAGATCACAGCTTACAAACAGAGAAACGCTGGATCTCTCCCACAAGATACGCAGATCCAGTCTGCCAATATACTAAGAATCGAAGCGGATATCCGTGATAATCGTAGAGATTACATCGCAACACAATCTGAAGTCAGAAATTTGACGTCCGAACTTGAAGCTGCAAAAGCTGGCTTTGGTGCTGGTGGTGTTCAGGTAGTGGATAACACGGCAATATCTGAACTTGATAAACTCAAACAGGATCAAGCTAGGCTCAAGACCATATATAGTGATAACCATCCAGAACTTCGCAATATTCAGAGAAGAATCGAAACCCTGGAGAAGAGTGCTGAAGCAAATGCAGTTAAACAGAAACAGGAAACGGCTCGCTCAGTCTTGGTTGCCAATGTTCAGTCCCGTCTGCATGCGGCTGAGGCTAGATTGGATGCCCTAAATAGAGACGAGGTCTCCTTGCGCAATAAATTAGCGCAGCTTGAGGGCATGATGTACCGTACGTCTCAGACAGAAGGCGCTTTGAACGCTATGATGCGTGACTACGATAACGCCAAGAAACGCTATGAGGAGTTGTCAGCCAAGAGTGTTGAGGCCAGAATGTCAGACAGCCTTGAAAAAGAAAACAAGGGGGATCGGTTTGTCCTACTGGAAAAACCAGTACTACCAGATTATCCGACCAAACCCAATCGCTTATTGATTGTGCTTGCTGGCTTCTTAATGTCGATTGGTGGTGGTATTGGTTCAGCTATCTTCATGGAAACAATTGATAAGCGCCTGAGAGGTACAGAGAATCTGGCTGCTGCACTGCAGATGCGGCCGCTTGCTGTGATTCCTTACATCCAGACCCAGAGTGAGATTAAAAAGCAGAAGATGATGATGACCTTATTCTTGTTAGCTGGGCTGGTTGTTTTGATTGGTGGGCTGATTGCAATTCATACATGGGTGATGCCCTTGAATGATGCAGTTTCAAAAATTGCTGACAGGATTTTGTAAGAGGGCATCATGGAGAGAATCAAGGAAGCGCTGGAAAAAGCCAAGCTGCAGCAATCAGGCGACACAGCTCGCCCTAAAGCCTTCGCTCAGCCATCTACCACAGCTAATAAACCAGCTGAAGAAGATGACGATATTGGTGAAATCCAATATCAAAAGACATCGGTTGTAGAACTGGATCAGTCTTATCTGGAAAACAAGCGTATTGTTGCCTTAAACAAGCATGACCCTAACAGCTGGATTTTTGATTCCTTGCGCACTCAAGTACTGCAAAGAATGGAAGAAAATAATTGGCGCTCAATAGCTATTGTCTCGCCAACACCAGAATCAGGTAAAACCTTTGTCTCGATTAATCTGGCAATCAGTATTGCGCAACAACCAACGAAAACCGCTTTGTTAGTGGATTTTGATCTACGCCGGCCACGTGTGGCAAATTACCTGGGTCTTAAAGTGGGTAAGTCGATCAATGATCTTCTGGAAGGGAACGCAAGCTTAGAAGATATTATGGTGAATCCTGGGATTCCAAGGTTAACCATCATGCCCACAAAAAACCCAACTAGCAAAGCTTCTGAAACGTTATCTTCAAACCAAGTGCAGCGTATGGTGAGCGAATTGCGCGAGCGTTATGATTCACGAATCGTGATGTATGATTTGCCACCTGTATTGACGGCAGATGATGCCATGGTGATGTTACCTCAAGTGGATTGTGTGCTATTGGTGGTTGCCAACGGCATGAATACCAAGGCAGAGCTTGATGAGACAATGCGTTTACTGTCCAAGAGCAATATTGTAGGTGTCGTTGCCAATAAGGCCGATATTGAACCAAGGGCTTACTATTATTAGTTGATTTTCAACTTTTGAGCATGAGTCAGTGCGTTTGAAGTGCAGGGCTTAGATCAATTTGATAAATCCCGTTGTCATAAGTCATGGCAACGGGTTTTTTTATGTTGTTCGCGTATAAGGCATACGCTTTGAGGCCTTTAGGCGCTTTAATTCTGATATTTCCCTCCATGGGTTCAACTTTGAAATCGGCGGATGCCTGATCAAGCGGAATGGCCTGCGCCACGAATGACACTAAAATTGAGTGGCTAAGCTCAATAGGTTGTGAATCCAGGCTTTGGATCGCAACAGAGGCATGTGGGGTTGTAATTGCAGTATCCAATGCGCCGATCTGCAGGTGATGCCCTCCAATCCAACCCGATGCAATTATGGATTGTGGCGTGTTGATAATCAGCGTGCCATTTTTCCAGTTTCGGAAGATTTCCCGGGTATCAGAGATACTTTCTTCAGAATTAGAAGCAAGTAATGAATCGGAAGTTGATGCGATGCGTTTAGCATCATCTGGAAACGCATTACTTTTCAGCCAAGGCAATCTATTGGATTTCGGTAGATGTATGCTGAGCCTGCCAGTTTCGGCTGCAGTCCTTATTGTGCTCGAATTCTCAGGGTTGATATGCCTCTCGTAATAGTCTTTTGTGGCTAAATCCAACACGTAATGCTTCCCAGCTTGTTGCACGTCACCACGCCGATAGAGCAAGGCTGCAGCGGGCATGGTAGCCATCATTGCTGGATCATTATGGCTATTCCAGTTGTAGGCTGAGCTGGAGCTTGAGAGTGATTCCTGTGCATAGGCATACTGCAGGAGGGCATCCCAACCTTGGTAGGCACCTTGGCTGGCAAGATACAGCGGGTAGACATGACGCTCGGGATTGGGGAAAGCTTCTGCATTCCACTCTGAGACCGTGATCGGAGTATTAACAATTTGCGCTGCTGCTATCCAATGGATGAAGTGATTTGTATGTAATGGATTACTGGATAGTAGCTCGCCAGATTGGTAGGCATGCACATCAATCATATCTCCAGCGGTGAGCGCAGGTAAGGCATTGATGCTGTTCCCACCCCAAGTGCTGGTTGTCACAATAGGCACTTTCAAGCCTATCGTACGCAGATGGCTGATCATTTTTTGGTTAAAGCGATATTCGAGATCATTCAGAAAGTAGTTTGCAAGGCTGGGCTTCCAGACTTGCATGAGTTTTTTTTGGGGGATGTGATGTTTTTTGGAATATATCCTGGCCTCTTCAGTAAACCAATGATGGTGTATCGGCACGTTTTTATCTTTTAACAGACTGTTGCCGTAGTGGTGTGTGATGTCATTTTCATTGGTGATCATGACAGCAGCAATGGAAGCATCGTCCACGTAGCGTTTGCCAGTAAATTGATTTTCGTGTGTTAATAAGAGTGTATTGAATGCCATCATGGCTTGTTGGATAGCCGGGTTCACATAGTTATACCCCCTCAAGTCGGCTTTACCAGCATCATTGGCGATTTCGTCAAAGCCAGTGATTTGATCGGCGCGCCTGAATTGACGACCTATGTGCAAGTCCAACCAGATATAAATGCCTTCATCCTGCAGGCACTTAATCCACCAATCGAGCTTAGCCATGGCCTTCTGGTCCAGAGATTGTGTGTCGGCAGCAGTATGCTGAGTGTTACCAAAAATGTTGTGCTGTATCCAATCAGCATCGTGATGATGAATTCTGATTAAATTAAATCCTAATCTGGACAAGCGATTAGCTTGCAACTTGATGTCTTCATCAGTGGTATCAAATAAAGCGTAGGCAGCCAGATTGGTTCCCCAGAATTTTGCTTCGGACCCATCTTCAAATTGCAGTTTATCTTGTATAGATTGCACAAAGCCGCGCTTACCAGCAGGCTTTTCAGCATGATTCAAGAATGAGAGATCAACAGCATAAACAGACTCGTCCAGGTACGGATACCAATGCTCTGAAACTGGGGGAAGGGTGTTTAAACGTGAGGTTGACTGGCGCGCTGATGAGGATGAATCGAGTAGCTTACCGTTGCCGACGATGAGGTACAGACTAGCGAGCGAGAAAAAGCTAAGCAGTAATAGGATCATCCATCGCTTGCAGCGGATCATCAAAGCTAACTCACCAACAGCTTGATTGATATGCAGCCATTTACAAGTGCCAGAGGTCTACTGAGGGGAATCACATTAATTCAAGCTCATACGGCTTTGCCAAGCCTGAACGATGGGTAATCGACAGCAGCTACCTTGCGCATTGCACCCTGCTCATCAATCTCCGGAAGCAGTGCGACTCTAGCAAAGCTGAATATCAAGCCGATCACTGTCCAATAAAGGGTTGCAATGATACCTATACTGCTTGTGGCAAAAATAGTGACCAGAATCGCGATATAGACGCCATGCAAACTTCTGCCGCAAGTCATGGCTGAGCTTGAGCTATCCCTGATACGGGTGAGGGTAAGCAGAAGCGTAAACAAGGCAAAAACCAGTGGCCCCAGAAACAGGAATAAGCCAACCAGGCCTGTCGCGAGTACCACACCAAGATAGGTATTGACGATATCGACAATCCCCTCACCTTGGACCATTTCTTCCATATCCGGATCTTTGGTGACGTCGTATGCTCCGAAAACAGGGTTTTTCTTGATCAGCAGTATGGATTTATCGATCAACACTTCACGGTATTCAATATTGTAAGTATCAGTTTTTCCTACAAACGGCAGCATATTCATGACTTTTTGGCCAAACGGCAAAGCAGGCAGGATCGGAATGGCAACAATGGCAACAATGGCCAGAATGGCAATGTTTTTTGGTGCCTTAGGGCTGATAACAAGAAATATCACCAAAGCAATTGCTGCGCCCATCCATGGACTACGTGATAGCGTGGCATATAGGCCGCCAATCAGGATCATGAAGCCGATAATCTTCGTAAAGCGGTTTGGGAAGCTTTTACTGAGATAAGCAAATAAGCCGACGGCGACCATCAGGACAAAGCCAAGAATCAACGAATGGTCAAGTGACCCTAGCGCGCGAAGATCATCTCCGCGCCCGAGATACTTGCCAAACCCGGACTCTGTATTTAGTGCACTTTGTAGGGAGTTGTAGAGTAGCCAGCCAGTCACATGCTCAAACATGCCAATGACAGCGACCACCATGGCCGACATCAGAAAACCATTCAGAACATTGGTCAGGTGCTTCATGTTCAATATGGCACGACTGGCAACAAAATAGGGGACAAAAATATCAAGTGTGGCCACTAAGCCATAACGAATGGCATCCGTGGGTGTGGTGCCTCGCATCATGAGGATGGTGTTGAGAATTAGAAATGCAATCAGAAATTTATCAGCCCAGGTGCGCCCCAATCCCGGGACATCAGGGTTTTTCATCAGTTTTAATACCATTGGGACCAGTAGAATAATGGTCATAAGCCTGATGTAGCTGATATCGATCAGCATGGGGATCCGATTGTTCAGGGTAGGTAGTATGATCATTAGCGCAAGATAGAGCCCGAGAACGTCCGTCTCCTTGCCTTTGACATAAACGAGGTAGGCGGCTGCGAGCAACATGAACAGCCAGAAGTTATGAGCGGCAAACGCGATGATGGTGATGGCAAACCATGCATTGCGCCATCGAGTGAAGGTTTCCATGCCCAGCGTGTTGCCTAGTGATTTTTTCAGGTAGGCAAATACAACTATTGCAATTGCCAGAATAACCACCAGTGCTCTTATATGTTCTGCCATGCGTGTATGCTCAGTTTCATTCAGAAGGTTGTGCACCATTTCGGCAGGTATCGAAGAAATGTACGCATAACCAGTAGATAAAAAGTGGGTGACCCTGACTTATAGTAAATTCCAAAGAAAGTTTATCCCTGTGCCTATCAGATAGCCAGCAGGAAGCAGGGGTAAAACCAGTAATTCATGTCGCCAATCCAGAAATTGCAATGATCTCATGTGGTATAGAATCATGGGAATACCACCGAGATAAGAGCAGACGACAGCCCAGACAGCGCCATCAATGCCGAACTGTTGGTGGGCTAGCGGTGTTGCAATGAAAAGAATCAAAATGGACAGTATATTGATGGGCGTTAGCAACCTAGGCTTGCCCACCGCCATAAATGTCTGGATGCTGAGATCATAGCGGACAGCAACCAAACCGATACTCAGGATTTGCAGCATCATGCCCGCATCTGCATAGCGGTCATCATAAAGGATATCGGTAATCAGGTGGCCAGCTGCAAACATGCCACCTGCACCAAGCAAAGTGGCAATATCCAATGGTAACCGGAATTTGTAATAAGTTTTACTCAAATCCCAGGGGCGATCGCGGGACACTTCACTTAATGCGGGATAGGCAATGCTGTCCATGAGTTTGCCAAAACCATCCCGCATTGCGGACCAGATTAGCACGGCAATACTATAAATCCCTAGGGTGGCAGTATCGGTCAGCCCACCAAGAATAATTCGGTCTCCATTCATGGTAAGAAACCCAAGCATGGATGCCACAAAAATCCATTTGCCAAAATGGAAGATTTCAAGGAAATGTGTTTTGTCCCAATGCAGGCGGTTATTAGGGCCAGGAAGCATTAAGTGACTTAAAATACTGTATGCAGTACTACCAGCGATTCCCCCCGCAACCAGTGCCCACACGGAACGATCAAACATTGCCCAGCCCACCATCACCAGAATGCCAAATAGCTGGGTGCTGATGTCCATTAGTGTAATACGCTTAAGCTGTAGGTTTCGGCTGGCAGTTGCAGACTTGGTGGACTGCAGAGAGTCAATGACGACCGTGAGCGAGAGCACAATAATTACCCAAGGGAGCAAAGGATCTGCGTAAACAGTATCGGACTGCCAGAAGCCTAATCCGCTGGTAAAGTAGAGGCCAACTGCAATTAAGACCGTGATGAGCCATATAAATAGCCCCCTGACAATATTGATGGTCCAAACAGTATTCAGAAAAGCGGGCTTGTTGCCGTTTTTACTTTGGATGATATTTTGACCCAGCCCAAGGTCGGAAATCATGCCGATGCCGAACAAAATTATGTAAGCCACGGCCACAAGGCCAAACATCTCTGGCACCAACAACCGAGTCATGATAAGACTGCTAGCAAGTCTTATCAGATAGTTACAGCCAATGCCGAGGGCTGTCCAGAAGCCGGAACGGATTATTCTTTGCTTGAGTGTGAGTGAGTGAGATATGATGAAGTCCTGTATCTTAATATTCAGGCAATACCTGCTCTTGCAGTTGGCCTGCATTATAGCGTGCTAATGCGCTTCTAGACATTTGCAGCTCGCTGCATGTCTTCAATGAATCATCTGTGTTCGGTTTTTAGGCCGGTGCAATAAGTAAAATAATTGTTAAAGCAAGAAGGATGATAGGGACAATACTAGGATATTTACCGGCATCGTCACGATTTATTTTCGGTGAACGACTTAAAAGCTTCCGTGCATGGGTTGGCAGGTGTTGTCTTTGGCGGCATGTCATTCGAAAAACAACCTGGCAACGCAACAGTTCAAGCGGACTTCTGTATGTTGGCCGCGAAAAGCACCACGCGTTGGCTGAGGTGCTGTTCAAACATACCTGCCCTGAAATCTATCGCATCGGTTCTAATGTCAGTGCTCGTCGAGCCGTTATCAGTGAGCTGCCATTTCCGGGGTCACTCTGTGTTCCGCACTATCTCAATACAATTCTTGAATTGAGCGATTCAATCGAAAATCAAATTCGAGCAGTAGATAAAAATAAGCTCAGGCTTTACAGAAAGGAGCGCCCCCATTTTCATTCGAGGATAGTGACCGATATTGAGGAAATTAAACGGCTACAGAAAGTCATGCTGGAACCATATGCGCGAAAAAGATATGGCAACAATGTCGCGCAGTTGACTGATGATGAAGTGATTGAAATGGCGACAAAAACCGGTGGTATGCATCTGGTGCTGTTGGGGGATCAGGAAGTAGCATGTCATATCGGAAATCGTTACGAGTTGGCGGGCAAGACCTATTGGGCCAGTGTGCGTGCCGGATATCCTGCACATGTCTATACGGACAGCAAGACCTATGCAAGAATTAACAGCATGGACATGTTTATGGAGATGGAATGGGCCATAGCGCAGGGGTTTGATTATCTTGATCTTGGCGTTTCCTTATCCAACCCGGATAACGGGGTGATTCAGTGGAAGCGGAAGTTACGTGGAAAGCTGTCCTTGCTTGATAATCATGAGTATTTTTATTTCAAACCTCCCAAAAAATCGGAACCGGACTTTTTCTGGGAATCGCCCATTATTTCAGTAAAAAACGGAAAGTTTCTGCTGCATCTTGGATGGCCTGCTACTGTAAACGAGGGGGATGTCCTTCATCGTTACCAGCAGATGGGATTCAATGGATTGAGCCAAGTAGTATTCTATTGCCACGCTCAGCCTTCAGAAGCATTGCTTGCGCAACTGAATGCATTTTATCGACGCGTAGGTGGCCAGCCTGTTGTTAAGGTGCAATTGACATAACCCAAGCATGATAAAAAAAATCTTAGGGCATTTGCCTGCCTCAACGCGTTTCGCCATGTCAGAGCGACAGAAGCGCTTAAAAGCGCTGCTAGGTACCTGTGCACTGTGGAATTACATTGCCTGCAAAGTGGATTGGTCCAGAATAAGTTCTGCCGGGTTTTGGTTTATTGGGCGCAAAGCGCATCTGGATTTAGCCGGTGTTATTTTTAGTCAGTCGCAATCAGATTCTAATGAGCCAATCCCGCATTCAGGCTCAGGTCGCGTTATCATTAGTGAATTACCCTTTCCTGGTAGTTATTGCATTCCACACTACTTGAGTACAATCCTGAAGCTATCCAACTCAATAGAATCCCAAATTAAAGCCGTAGACAAAAACAAGTATCGTATTTATAAAAATGAACGGGCTACATTTTCCACAAGGCTAGTAACCGACATTGATGAAATCAAAAGGCTTCAAAAAACGATGTTGGAGCCATATGCCCTAGAACGCTACGGGTCTGCAGTTGCTCAACTGACAGACGAAGAGGTCATTAAAATGGCAACGCAGACAGGTGCCTTTCATTTGGTTTGCGAGGGTGATGCGGAAGTGGCGTGCCACATCGGAAGCCGCTATGAATGTGATGGGAAGCTTCACTGGCTGAGCGTGCGTGCTGGGTATCCCAAACATGTTTACTCTGATAGCAAAGCTTATGGGAGAGTCAATGCGATAGATGTTTTTCTGGAAATCGAATGGGCAATATCACAAGGATACGATTATTTTGATCTTAGTATCTCATTAGCCAATCCGGAGAATGGTGTGCTTCAGTGGAAACGGAAGCTTCGAGGACGATTATCTCTTAAAGAAAATTACGAATATTTTTACATCAAGCCGCCGAGCGGCTCAGAACCTGAATTTTTTTGGGAAACGCCGTTAATTTCGGTGAAGCGGGGGCAGTTGATATTGCATTTAGGATGGCCAGCTTCCCAAGATGAAGATGCTGTGCTCAGTCGTTATAAGCAAATGGGGTTTGATGGCTTGGCAAAAGTTAACCTTTACACCCAAATGCAACCATCCGATGTTATGCTCGAAAAATTATTGCATCTATATCGATACGCAAACACCAAGCCGACTATCAATATTTGCCATTGATTTAGGCTTCCATTCATAACGATACATGAATATAAATTTCGATGGTCAGGTATAAAATGTAGCCATCTTTGATCATAAAATTGCTGTGACCCGGAGCAAGCGGCTAACTGGCACATCACTTGCAAAAAAATAATCATCACAGAACAAAAAATCTGGAACTAGCCAAGCCATGAACTTAAAAAGCCTGAGAATAAAAGGGTTTGAGCGATTTTTTTCAAGCTGGTCAAACAATCTGTCATATTCGGGGAACATGGGGAATTTATCTAAAAATTGTCACAAGTGGCTAAATCTCGTCATTACCAGAGCCAAATTTCTTGGATTGATATTTAGCGCTTCAAAACATATATACGGCGCGAAGCCATCCAAAGACATACTTTACCGACTTCTTTTTTTGATCAAAGCCGTATCTATGCGCGAAGCTTTGCGTCCATTTTTGCGCACAAATGCCAACAGCTTGCTAGGCAAGCTTATGCAGCAGCGGCCGGAGGTGATAGGTGCGGTGGTGTGGCCTTATCAAACCAACTTTTGGGATGCCAAGACGCGACTTAATCGCATTGAAGAGCATTATCGCGTACTAGCGCGCCGAGGTTACCCATTTGATATTCCACTCAGCAGTGCCATCAAACTTTTTCCCTTGCATGAAATTGATCCCAATTTGCATGTGGTCATTGATCAGGCCAAGTGGTTCATGCGTGAAGGGCAGCTGGTGATCAACCTTTTCTATGCGGAACGACGGATATTTTCGCTGGCGTTTTCATTTGCCTTTGAAGATCAGGATGTTGTGGCCTATGTGGGGGCTATTCAGGGCCGTAACATTGAGGGCTTGCTGGATTTGTATCGCGACATTACCAAGAATAGCCACGGTATGCGTCCGCGAGATCTGATGTTTGAGATTTTTAGAATGTTTGTTCGCAATCTCGGGGTTAAAAAAATCTACGCAGTGGCGGATACATATCGCCATCATCGCAGTGACTATTTTGGGAAGAATGCAAAAAATATTGATTATTCAATGAAATACGATGAGGTCTGGGAGGAGCGCGGTGGCATGCTGCAAGCAGACAAGACATGTTATGCCTTTGACATTATGGATGGAAAAAAGAATCTGGAAGATATTCCATCCAAAAAAAGGGCTGCTTACCGTCGTCGCTACGAGCTACTGGATCAGATTGAGCAAAAGATTCTCATGTGCTCGCGTGACCTGTACGCACACAAGCTGGTCGTTGATCCTTATCACAGTAGCTGATATCTCCTGAAATTTCAAAAATGACTAGCACGGTAGCAGCGCAAACTCTGAAACAGCGCGTCATGTACTCCAGCATGTGGGTGTTTGCCGGTCAGTTTGGCGGCCAGTTTTTGCGCTTGCTGAGCAATCTGGTGATGACCAGATTGCTGGTACCAGACATGTTTGGGGTAATGGCGGTTGCCAATACGCTGATTGTCGGGCTGCAGCTCTGCTCATATCTGGGCGTACAGCACAATATCATCCAAAGTCCCCGTGGCGATGAGCGTGTTTTTCTAAACACGGCGTGGTCAATTCAGATTATCCGTGGTGCGCTTCTGTGGTTGATTGCGCTGTTAATTGCTGGTGGCTTTTATATTTTCGGTGTGATGCAGTGGATTCCGACAGGCAGTGTATACGCTGATCCTATACTGCCAGCTGTCATTGCCGTGCTCTCTTTTACAGCGTTAATTTCCGGTTTTGAATCTACCAAGCTAGCTACTGCCAGCCGACATATGGTGCTAAATCGTCTCACCATGTTGGAGCTGGGTTCACAGGTTTTGGGACTGGTCATCATGGTCTCATTTGCAATGCTATATCCCTCCATCTGGGCGTTGGTCGTCGGAACGGTGATTTCAGCTACCATCAAAATGTCACTCAGTCATGTACTGATGCCGGGTGAGCGAAACCAGTTGTTCTGGGAGTGGCGTGCCTTTCATGAGTTGTTTGGCTTTGGAAAATGGATTCTGTTAACCACGATCCTGGGTTTCTTTGTCAGGAATTCCGATAAGTTGATACTTGCTGGTCTGGTGACGCCACAGGTCATGGGTGTTTACAGTATTGCCATCTTCATGATCAATGCATTGCAGGATGTCATGACACGATGGGCCTCGGCAGTGGTATTGCCGGTGTTGAGTCAGGTACAACGAGATAACGCAGCTGACTTGGCTCGGACCCACTATCGATTCAGGCGATTGTTTGATCTCTCGGTGCTTTTCTGTGCGGGCTTTCTGTTTCATGCAGGCTATGCAGTGATTGAAATTCTCTACGATGCACGTTATGCGAGCGCCGGACCGATGATTCAGATTCTTGCGCTTTGGTTTCTTGGGGCAAGAACCATTCTGGCAGAACAGTGTTATCTCGCACTCGGTAAGCCACGCATGGCTGTACCAATGAATATCCTGCAACTGATATTTCAATGGGCACTTTTAATTCCGGCTTATCACTACTTTGGCATGAATGGTGCATTGGTGGTGATTGTGATGAGTATTTTGATCACGTTGCCATTGACTTGGTACTTCCTGCATAAATTTCAATTGCTTAGTTGGAAGCATGAGGTGCTGACATTACCTGCTGTTATTGTTGGTTGGGGGGCAGGGGCGATCTTTGTCGCGATTTATCAGTGGTTGCTGGCTTTAGAAATATACGGAAATATAATTTAATCTGCTCCGGCAAACATGAATAAGGGTAAAACTATGCATCAATCTGTGGCAGCAATTGTATTGGCGTTTTCCAGAATGGATGAGGTGAAAATGGTCATTGATCACCTCAAGAATCAGACACGCCCTGTGGATGAAATTATTGTGATTTTTCAGGGTAGCAACCCGGATATTCTGGCCTGGCTACAGGCGCAATCAGGGATTACCTTGAGAGTGCAGGGAAATGTCGGGACTGCGGGGGGCTTCACCTCTGGCATGCGTTATGCGCGTGATCAAGGTCACCATTGGTGCTGGTTATTTGATGATGATGCAGTCCCAGAATTGAATGCATTGGAAGAAATGGCTAAAACGCCATACTTTGACTATACCCGAACGGGCTATCTGGCCGCAGTTGTCATGAACCCGCAACGTGAGGTATACATGTCTCCAATCGCCGCAGATGAAGATGAGTGGTATGACAAGGTGATGGATGATGGTTGTGTGCCCACGACTGGGGCGACATGGATTGGATGTATGGTTTCCGTTCAGTCGCTGGCAGAGTGCGGGATGCCAATGGAAGCGTATTTCATGTATGACGAAGATTTTGAATATACCTCACGGGTATCTTTGGTCAGAAAAAGTTATTGCGTACTGAAAAGCATCACAATTCATTATCAGAAGGGCTACTTTGATCCTTTCAAATCCAAGGTAGACATGCTGAAACATGGGTATTACGTGAGAAACCACTTTGCCACCATCCGGCTTTCGAATAGAACGCTGCCGAAAAAAATATTCCGGATATGGTTATGGTTTTTCAAAAACCTTTGGGAGATTGTGACCAGAAAAGTACCACTAAAAACGCTGGGGCCATTGTTTTCGGGTTTGCTTTTCTTCAGGCCCAAGGTCAAGTTTGATTGAGCCTGCATGATCAGCCATATATTGATGAGCATACTGATATGACAGATAACACAGGCATAAACGAGTTAGATACATAATGGATAACCGCATGGATATCTCGGTGGTATTGGTAAGTTACAACACCTCGGCGCTCACTATACGCTCCTTGCAGCATCTCTTTGCCTCGCAACATCCATGGCAGATGGAAGTCATCGTGGTTGACAATGCATCGCGTGATGACTCGGTGAAAGCGGTACACGAAGCATACCCAGAGATTCCAGTGATTGAAAATGCGCAGAACGTCGGGTTTGGACGTGCAAACAATCAGGCTTTGAGCATGGCAAAAGGTCGATACATTCTACTGTTGAATACGGATGCCTTTATTGAAGCTGATACGCTGGCGCAAACCGTGGGTTATATGGAAAGCCACCCTGAATGCGGTATTTTGGGGGCCAAGTTGCTGGGAGAAGATGATTTATTGCAGGCCTCATGCCGCTATTTCCCTACACCGCTTAATATCTTTTTACACACTACCGGATTGCATCGGCGTTTCCCCTCGGTAAGAATGGTGGACGATCTCTCATGGCCGCATGATACGGTGCGTTCATGTGATTGGGTGCCTGGTTGTTATTATCTGGTTCGGCGCGAAGTGATAGATCAGGTTGGTTTGTTTGATCCACGCTATTTCATGTACTGCGAGGAAGTAGACCATTGCTTCGCAACCAAGCAGGCGGGGTGGGAAGTGGTCTATTACCCTGCCCCGGTGATGCATATTGGTGGGCAAAGCGCTAAAACTGACAGTGAGATCTCGACGCATGGCAGACAGATCAAATCACTGCAGATCGAGAGTGAGTTGCTGTATTTTAGAAAAAACCACGGCCTATTCGGTTTGATTCAGCATTTACTGCTCACGACCTTGGTGGATGTTCTGTTGATGTTAAGAAGTCTGATCAGACTGGAATCTGCCAGTAAGTTGAAGAGCTATATCAAGAATACCTGTCAGGTTTGGAAATCACTGTTTCAAACCGGGTTCGCGGTAAAGTCTACCCGGTGACGCTCCATGTTTGAAAATATCAGGGAAGATTTGCGCGCATATCAGGGTAACTGGGGAGCACAAGGCTTCTGGGTGATGCTCGTTTATCGATTTGGACGCTGGCGCTACACAGTGAAACCAGCACTTTTGAGAAAAGTGTGTTCTTTTATATACAAGGCCTTATACAAGTTTATCCAGATCATTACTGGCATCGAGTTGCCTTGCGAGGCCGAAGTTGGCAAATGCTTTATCATTGATCATTTTGGCGGCATTGTGATCAGTGGGTACGCCAAATTTGGCGATCATTGCAGAATCAGGAATGGCGTGGTTGTCGGTCTCAAGAATGTTGAAGAGATTGCGGCTCCAGTGATCGGCAATCATGTGGATATTGGCGCAGGTGCCAAAGTGCTGGGCAACATCCGGATTGGTGATCATGTCACTATCGGGGCTAATGCGGTTGTGATTACCGATGTGCCGGATTACGCGATCGCTGTGGGTGTGCCGGCAAAAATCAAGCTCAGGCAGGTGTCGGCATGATTGAGGAAGTCTATATGGATCCTCGAGTTGGAGCCGTGGTGATTGGACGCAATGAAGGCGACCGATTGATATGCTGTCTGCTGTCGATGATTGAGCATGTGGCGCAAATTGTGTATGTAGATTCTGGTTCTACCGACGGTTCTCCTGCTAGAGCGGCTGGTATGGGGGTGGAAATCGTCCATCTGGACATGAGTATTCCATTCACGGCCGCACGTGCAAGAAATGAAGGGGTTTATCACCTGCTGAATAAACACCCTGATATTGAGTACATACAGTTTATTGATGGAGATTGCGAAGTCAGCCCTGGCTGGATCTCAAAGGCGCTTAATTTTCTTGACCATAATCCTCAGTATGCAGTGGTGTGTGGGCGTCGTCGGGAACGATACCCCAACCATTCTGTGTACAACTTGATGTGTGACTTGGAGTGGAATACACCAGTGGGGGAGGCCAAAGCTTGTGGTGGCGATGCCATGATGCGGGTTAAGGCTTTCAGTCAAATGGGTGGCTATCGCGCAAATCTAATCGCTGGTGAGGAGCCAGAGTTATGTGTACGGCTACGAAAGCACCACTGGAAAATCTGGCGTCTGGATGCTGAGATGACCATGCATGATGCAGCGATTTCCAAATTCAGTCAGTGGTGGAAAAGAACCATGCGCGCAGGACATGCGTTTGCCGAGGGCGCTTACCTTCATGGGGCTACTGATGAACGACATTGGGTCAAGGAGGCCAGGCGGCCATGGATTTGGGCCTTTCTGATCCCTCTGATGGCTTTGGTCAGTATTGCCTTGTTTGAATACTGGGGCCTGATGTTGCTGCTGATCTACCCCTTGCGCATTTTGCATTTGGCGCTGAAATACAAGCTCGCTCATCAACCATATCCATTGACGCAAGCCGTGTTTTCTCTGGCCGGGAAGTTTGCTGAATTTTATGGACAACTAAGATTTCATTTTAATCGATGGCTCGGAAGAGCTATTAGGTTAATTGAATACAAATGAGATACTTATTAAATCAGACATGATTAGCCTTGCATCCTTTTATCCAAATTTCTTTCATGTTGCAGGGATTGCCTATGCGGCGCTGAGTATTCATGAAGCGATGCATATGAAACAGTTGGATGTTTTGTTGATGGGTATTGCTTCAGGCAGGGATCTGAACAAGCCGTTTTATCGCAATGCCATACCGCATTGGGCAAAACCGCTGGCCTATAAGTGCCTGAAAGAGGCCACCATCAAGCGGATTGCTGAGCGGCGCTTTATTCAGGCTGTTAAAAACAATGCAGTGGTATATCTGTGGCCAGGTACCTCGCTTGAGACGTTTAAAACACTCAAGTCGCGTGGCCATCTGATTGTGGTGGAAACCGTGAACACCTTGCTGGCTACCAGCAAGCAGATTCTGGATCGCGAATGCCGCAGATTGAATGTGCGGAGTACGCATGGAATTACTAATGCAGATGTTGAGGAAGAGCTCATTAAGCTACAGCTAGCGGATTACATTTTTTCATGCAGCCCGGAAGTCAGAAAGTCGTTGATCAATGCAGGGATTGCTGAAGAAAAGATTTTGGATACCAGTTATGGATTAAGGGATAGCGAGCTTGCTGAGACCGTTAAGCCTCGTAGAAGCGACCCTGAAAAACCCTTGACTGCGATTTTTGTCGGGTCCATTGGGGTAAGAAAAGGGCCGCATCTATTGCTGGACTACTGGTGCAGGTCTGGGGTCAAGGGATGCTTAAGACTGATCGGAGATATTGATGAGGAAGTCCGACATTTGATAGCACCTTATCTTGAGCGTGAAGATATTGAGCATATCGAATATGTGGATGATTTGAAGCCGATCTATGCGAATGCTGATGTTTTTATCTTGCCGAGTCTGGAAGAGGGCAGCCCGCTCGTAACATATCTGGCACTGGGCGCAGGACTGCCTTGTCTGGTTAGCCCTATGGGCGCTGGAGGTGTTGTTTCACATGGTGAAACCGGTTTGATCATGGATCCATTTGATGCTGAGCAGTGGCAACAGGGGTTACATCAGTTATTTAATGACGATGCGCTTCGTGAACGTATGGGAAGGCAGGCGCATGCTGCAGCTTCGCACTATTTATGGTCCAAAGTGGGGGCTCTTCGTGCGCAACAATTGCTTGAAAAACTAAAATAGACTGGATTTCGATGCGTATACTCGTGTTAGGCGGTAATGGCTTCATCGGTTCTCATCTGGTAGATGAGTTGCTAGAGGCTGGTCATGCCGTCAACATATTTGATCGTTATCCAGATGCCTGGCAACGCGCAGACGCCAGAGTGAAATACTTTATTGGTGATTTCTCCGATAGTATTTTGCTGTCAGAAGCCATGCAGGGTGTGGATATGGTGGCGCATCTGATCAGTACCACCGTACCAGGCACGTCCAACCTGGATCCAATCGCTGATATTCAGGACAATCTGGTGAGAACCGTCAGGATGCTTCAGCTGATGGAAACCATTGGTATCAAACGCATTCTCTATTTGTCTTCTGGTGGCACTGTGTATGGTATTCCTCAGTACACCCCAATTGCAGAAGATCACCCACTGAACCCCATTTGCTCGTATGGTGTGGTGAAAGTTGCGGTAGAAAATTATTTAAGAATGTATGCCAACTTGCACCATATTGAGCCTGTGATCATTCGACCTTCTAACCCTTATGGTCCCCGCCAACGGTTTCAGAAGGGCCAGGGTGCAGTAGCTACCTTCATGAATCGCATCATGACGGGTGAAAAGATCGCCATCTGGGGAGATGGCAATATCAAGCGTGATTACATTTATATTCAGGACTTGACCAGACTCTGCAGGATGGCAATAGAGCAGCCCCATACGGGTACATTCAACGCAGGAAGCGGGGTTTCAATGACCTTGAATCACTTATTGCGGAGCATTGAGCAGCAACTGGGTAGCAAGGCC
>VFQQ010000678.1_pt1 | contig 61185 bp, 46 predicted proteins | sample 3512341 | NCBI WGS metagenome assembly VFQQ01 (sample SAMN10412373, study PRJNA504923) | tailings metagenome | isolation source: Relicate 2 Philex TSF1 revegetated site | place: Philippines: Tuba, Benguet | collected 2017-08-29 | reverse complement strand
ATCACCGCTCTGCTCGCCGCCGCCCACGCAAACACCGAACAGCTCGCGAAACTCGCCGCCTAAAAATGCACGCAGGAAAACAACATTTTTAGGGATAGTGTCACAAGAGATCCGGGGAGATCCCGACCGCTTCTTTTGCGCCTCTTTGTGCCTCTTTGTGGCCAGAATTCATTCCTTCCGGCGTAGCTCGACTCGCAAAGCAGGGAGACCTGCGTTTACCGGGTCTGCCGGGCGGCTCGGAGTGCTTGCGAGACCCGAGAAGAACGTTGTCGATGAGGCGAACGAGGCGCGTCAGACTGGCCGCCATGACGATCGACTTCAGCGAACTCGCTCCGCGCGAGGCCTATGCGTGGATGACCGGCACCATCCTGCCCCGACCCATCGCCTGGGTCTCCACCGTCTCCGCCGACGGCCGCACCAACCTGGCGCCCTTCAGCTTCTTTCAGGGCGTGACCTCCAACCCGCCCACCTTGATGTTCTCCCCGGTCAACACGCGCGACGGCTCGAAGAAGGACACTGTGCGCAACCTCGAGGCCGTGCCGGAGTTCGTCGTCAACCTCGTCTCCTATGCCCTGGCGGAGCCGATGAACGCCACCGCCGCCACGCTCCCCTACGGCGAAAGCGAGAGCGAGCGTTTCGGCATCGCCATGACGCCCGCCGACCGCGTCCGCCCGCCGCGCGTCGCCGCCGCCCCGGCCGCCTTCGAATGCGTCGTCAGCCGGATCGTCGACATCGGCGAGGGCCCCTTCGCCGCCCACGTCGTCTTCGGCCGCATTCTGCTCGCCCATGTGCGGGACGACGCGCTCGACGCCGACGGCCGCCCCGACCCCGGCAAGCTCGACCTCATCGCCCGCCTCGGCGGCTCCGGCTACGCCCGCACCACCGACCGCTTCGACCTTAAACGCCCCGGCTGACCCCTGGGAGGGACACCCCCGGCCCCGCCTCTTTCCCATCATCGGCAGCAATCTTTCTTGGGTCACAGAGATCACAGCGCTCCGACACGGAGTCCACAGAGGAACAATCCTCCGATCCGAACTCTATGCTAATGTAGCCGCCCATGTCCCCATGGGCGTGGTTTGAGTGGGGCCGGCATACATCCGCCGTGAGTTTCCCGCTCACCGTGTGGCCTCCCGCAGCCTCTGTGTCGGAGCTCGGTGTCCTTTGTGGCCATTCCTGAATCCCTCGCCGCTTCACTTCGGCGGCCAGACTGCATCGCCCAGCTCCTTCGGCAGGGCCGTGGGGTCCGTCGGATAAAACGGCGTGAGATCGATCTTCGCCTTCGAGCCCTGGACCGGGTTCATGGCGAATCAGCCTCCCTGCCGCAGGAGCCAGACGGTGTAGGCGGCGTACACGACGAAGAGCGCGGCGCCCTCCCAGCGGTTGATCCGTCCGCCGGAGCGCACCACCGGCAGCAGCGCGAGCGAGACGAACAGCATCGCCCCGAGGTCGAGCCAGGCGAGCTCCGGCGCGTGGATCGGCTGTACGAGTGCGGCGACGCCGAGGATGCCGAGCACGTTGAAGATGTTCGAGCCGACGACATTGCCGATGGCGACGTCGCCCTGCTTCTTGATCGCGGCGAGCAGGGAGGTGGCTAGTTCCGGCAGGCTGGTGCCGACGGCGACGATGGTCAGGCCGATGGCCAGCTGGCTCATGCCCCAGCGCTCGGCCAGGGTCACGGCCCCGGTGACAAAGAGGTTGGACCCCACCACGAGGATGGCGAGGCCGCCGATCACGGCGACGATGCTGAGGGATAGGCGCGATGGCTTGCGTTGCCCGAGTTCCTCCGAGAACTCCGACTCCGCCGCCCTGGACGTTTCTGCCCGCGCCTGTTTCACCGTCAGCCACGTGTAGGCGATGAGGCTGGCGAGCAGCAGGCCGCCCTCCCAGCGGGCGACCCGGCCGTCGATCAGCACGAGCAACGCGAGCACCGCGGCGCCGATCATGATCGGCACCTCGCGCCGGATCACCTGAAGGTCGGCCCGCAGCGGGGAGATCATGGCACAGAGGCCGAGGATGAGCGCGATGTTGCAGATGTTGGAGCCGACCACGTTGCCCACCGCGATGGCGCCGTTGCCGGATACCGCCGCCTGCGTGCTCACGACCATCTCGGGGCTGCTCGTGCCGAAGGCGATGACGGTGAGGCCGACCACCAGCGGCGTGATGCCGAGGCGCAGGGCGAGGCCGGCGCCTCCCTTGACGAGGGCCTCGGCACCGAAGTAAAGCGCGACCAGGCCGAGAGCGAGCGAGAGCCATTCGTTGAGGACGGGAAGATTCATGACGGCGGGATGAAGCAGGGAAAGTGGCGAGCGTCGTGCCTAGGCGTTCCCTTTGAAGAGCGCGAGCCGCTTTCGGCGCTCGGTTGCCTTCCGTTCAAGTCCGGACGCACAGGCTGGGCGCATGCAAACGGTTTCACAGGAGGCCGCAGAGAGCGCAGAGCCGACCGTGGCTACCAAGGAGCGGCGACACTCTTGTCGCCGGGTTTGGTGCCGGACGGCTCTTCGCGTGCCGATCTCCCTGCGATCCGGCGACAGGAGTGTCGCCGCTCCGTTCTCAGCGTCCTCTGCGCGCTCCTGTGAAGACTCTTTTTCCGTGTGGTCCTGCCTGCGAAGCGGTCCGGCAAGCCTTCTATCGCACCCACCTTGGCCGCCACTCGAAATGCATCCGGGAGAAGTGAGCCACCGGGAGGACGGACACTCCTGTCCGTCCATGGAAGCTTTGCACGACCAAGCAATGCCCCACCCATCACGATAAACGATCGTATCTCGCAACAGTTTCCGGCCGCCTCCTTTGCTGCCTACCCCCTGAACGGGCGGGCCTCATATCACTTCGAAGGAGCGTAAGCCTGGAGCCCGAACCAAGCTGGGGTCACGCGCGCCTTCCGAAAAGACGTGGGCGTGCCTGTCGAACTTCTTGGGTCGACTTCAGGCTGGTTCCAGAATCTCCCGACTCAGACGCTGGCCGAAGGAATCTGCTTCGGTCTCGCGAACGAGTTCGTAAGGCACGTCCAAGCGTGCGTGCAGCAGGTTCAGCGTGCGTCCAGCGGCGTTTCGCGCCGGCCCGGCCTCACGGGGCTCACCGACCAAAAGGAAAAGCCGCTCGTCTCTCAGCGCCTCGCGAACGCCTGCGACTTCCCCCAACAGGCGGTGGCCCTTGTGGCGAATGCTTTCCGGCTCGAGTAAATCGAGCGAGAAGGGATGCAGGAAGTGCCAGCGCCCGTTCTTCCATGCATGCTCGAAGACCATCTCCTCCAAGGAAGTTTTTACGGAATGGCGGGTGAGTTTTTCGAGCGCGCCCGTGCAGACAAGTGGCGCACGATAGAGTTTCCAAATGTCGGCGTCTTCGCGTCCGTGTCTGTGAACGCGGCCCTGATGGCGAAGTACGAGGCGCTCGTAAAGCTCGTGCAACTCCCGTTCGGGATTGGTTGTGACTCCGCCACCTTCCACGCCCCATTGGAGCGAGCTGTCATCGTCTCGAAGCACAGACTGAATCCATCCGTCAAGTTGGGTGGGGCGTTCGGGGAACGGTAGCTCCTGAGTGCACGTTTCCGAAGCCGCTTCGAAGCGGGTCTTGAGGCGGCGCATCAAGGCTCGGTGAATATCGGTGTCGAGTTCCGGGAACGCCCGCTTGAGGCGTCCGGCATTTACGTTGAAGCGTGCCTCCAGCCAGCGCACACCGGGCGCGTACAGCACCACGCCCACGTTCAGCCCTTCGCCCGTGGCCGGGTCGTGCAGGTAGCGCAGTACACGGTATGAGTAGGGCGTTTTCATCGAAGCATCTCCGTCAGCAGGGCAGAAACCTTATTCGCTTCCTTCGCCATTTCGACCACAAAACGGACCGCCTGTGCCTTCTCCGCCTCGTCAAGCCACGTGGCAGGCACTGTCGCGATCAATTCGGCGGCAATCGCGGGTGTCACTGCATGCCACGCCTCCGCAGCAGTGGAAAAATCGGGCAATTGCCCCCGCAATCCGCTGAAGAACGAATGGTTGGGCACGAACTCCAAGCCGCCCGGTTCCCATGCAGGCGGGCGAATCTCTCGACGCAAGGCCGGGAAGGCGCGCTCGTGGTCGATAAGGACAATTTCGTCGCCTCGAACCAAGCAGTTCGGCTTCTCGCGGTGGCGGTCGTCGTTCCCGATCAAGGCATCAAAAAGCAGGACCGCAGCCGCTTTCTCGAACAGGGCGCTTCCCACGGCATCGTCAGCAAGTGGCAAATGAAACTGGCCGGTGTAATAGGTGCTTCCGAATTGCGTGCCCGTTGCCTGACCAAGCCGACGCCGGGCGTCAGAATCGGGGACGCTCCCTGCAAAATCGGCACCGACCTCGACACACCAGCCGCGGGCCGCGAGGAGCCCAATCCGTGCCGCCAGCTCCGCGCAGATCATCTCAACGGCCAGTCCTATATGGCCGCTTTGCATGTCGGGCGCGAGTTTGAGGACGATCTCGTGGCGACGGTCCGTCAACGGATCCTCTGCGGCGATCAACAGAGGCCGGGAGTGCCCGTGGGTGAAAGTCTGCTGATAGCGAACGGCAACGAGGCTCATTGGGGGTCGGTTGGTCAGTCTTGGGGCGTTCCTGCCGGCATGCTGATCTAGTTGATCCTCAAACCACGTACGTCCCCTTTTCATCCCCGGGCCGTGCGCGGCCGAGGGCGGCGAGGGTTTCGAGGATCTCGGCGACTTCGGCGGGTTTGGCGCGGAGGAAACCTTTCGCCAGCCCCTCGGCCGTCACGGGTTGGGCGGAGGCGGCGAGGGCCGCCTCGACCGCCTTGGCGCGCTCGGCAAGGGTCTTGGGCCACGGGAGCTTTGCGTCTCGCTTCTTCGCTTTCGGACGCTTCGCGCCCGCGGACTTCGTCGGTTTGGCGGGACCTCTTTCGTCAAGAGGCAGGGCGGATTGAACTGTCCTCTGTCCTCTGTCCTCTGGCTTCTGGTTCTGGTACTCGGGCCGCAGCCAGCGGACGAGCCCCTGCGCCTCTTCGGCCGCGCGCGCGGCATTGAGCGCGACCACGCGTTCGAGGATCTCCGCCTCCGCGAGCGGCCAGGGCCAGCCGTAGGCGTCGGCCACCGCCGCATCGAGGTCGTCGTGAAGCTGCTTGAGCGTGGAGACGAGCGCGGCGTCGTGGATGGCGCGCTCCTTGGGGGTGAGGGCGATGGGTGGCACGGGCGTCTCGCCCCTGTCTGGCGAACCCACGGGCGGGACGCCCGTGCCACGGCCGGAGGCGGCGCGGAGCTTTTCGAGGACGTTGTAGATGTCCGTCAGGCCGAGCTTGTGCGCGACCTGCGCCCGCTTGCGGTGGGCGTCGAGCTCCTCGGCCAGGACGCGGATACGGTTCTTCTGGGTCTCGGTGCAGTCGGGGAAGGGGAAGGGGTCGAAGCAGCGGGTTTTGTTGTAGCGGGGGTCGTTACCGACGCCGAGACGACCGCCGGCGGCGAGCGAGTAAACGACGTGTATCCGGCTGCTCAGGACGCCGAGGTGGAAGGCGTCGTCAGAGGCGACGATAATCACCATGTGGTCGGGCAGAATTGAGGCATCCAGAAACTGAAAGACGCGGTGCTTGGAGGTCTCCGTAGTGGCGATGAAGCGAGCCAATCCGTGCATCGCTCTCCGGATTTCGGGGCGTTCCCAACCGAACCGCCACCATAGCCGCTTGATCGCGTCGCGCCTGTTCACGATGCGTTCAGGCCGAACGTGCGTGACGACACGCTCAAATGCTACCGGGTTGGCTTTCCGCGCCTGCTCTTCGGTGAGGAACGAGAAGTCGATGATGTAGCGTTCGCGTTTTGGACGCAGAAGGTCGCCGCCGCCCAAGTAAGCCTTGATGACGTTTGCACCGTGCTTCCGCATGGCCGAGGCTTCGTCGGGCTCGAGAAGGAATCCTGAACCGTGCAAGGCTACACCCAGTCCGCAGATCCCTTCCGCCGCCTCGAGGGCATTCATCCCTTCGAGCTCCGCACCGATAGATAGAGTCGACCCAATACGGCCGCGAAGTTTCGTCAGCACAATGGCCGCCGAGCCGTCTTCGAGAGGTTCTTCGCTTTGAACGAGATAGAGGTCGCCAGCAAGTGCGGATGGATCGGGCGGTAGCGGTTCGGCCAGGACGTCCTTGTCAGGAAGGGCGTAGCTTAGGGCGCCGACCGTCATCGCAATGCGAACAGCGGCTCCATCGGCGGTATCGACCCAAGGATGGTCAGGAATCGCGAAGCGGAGCGAGATGCCCTTTTCCAGAGCGTCGTGGACAACGCGTCGGTTGAACGCCTGACGGATGCTATTGGTGGTAATGAAACCGAAGCGGCGCGTGCGGCCGGCGAGTGTCTCAAGTGCGGCCTTGTGCCACCAAAACATCACGAAATCGGCGTTGTCCTCCATGTGTTGTGCATAGGTGGTGCGCAGGGTTTCGACATAACCGTCGCCGAGATCGTCGCGCATACGTTTGGTCCCCAGAAACGGCGGGTTGCCCACGATGAAATCCGCCTGCGGCCACTCGGCGGGGCGCGGGTTGACGTAGACGTCGAGCGGGCGGACGCGGGTCTCGTCGGGGACTTCGCGGCCGGTGACGGGGTCGGTTTTGGTGCTCTTGCGGTCCCACACGAAGCGCGTTTTCCCGGTGGCCGGGTCCTTGGCGTAGTCGTGTCGGTCATACGCCAGCACGGCGTCGCGGCACTCGATGTTGTTGAACTTCTTGAGCACCGGCTCGGCGGGCATGGCATCGCCGTGGACGCGGAAGTGCCACTGCAGGTAGCCGATCCAGAGGACGAGTTCGGCGATGGCGGCGGCGCGCGGGTTGATCTCGATGCCGAGGAACTGGTGGGGATCGACGGTGGCGCCCTGGAGGTTGAGCGTGCCGGTGTCGCCGAGGTCGTGGAGCAGGGCGATGACCTCGCCTTCGAGGCGCTTCATCTGCTCGAGGGCGACGTAGAGGAAGTTGCCGGACCCGCAGGCGGGATCGAGCACGCGGATGGCGCAGAGGCGTTCGTGGAACTGGCGGACGGTGGCGCGGGCGCGCTTGAGGTCGGCGTCGGTGTCGCGCTGGGCGAGGGTGACGGCGGCGACGCGGACGGACGCCCACTCCTCGCGGAGCGGCTCGATCACGGTGGGCAGCACGAGGCGCTCGACGTAGGCGCGGGGTGTGTAGTGGGCGCCGAGTTTGTGACGCTCCTCGGGGTGGAGCGCGCGTTCGAGCAGGGTGCCGAAGATGGCGGGCTCGACGTGGCGCCACTCGAGGGCGGCGGCGCGGCGGAGGAGGCCGAGCTGCGCAAGGTTGACGGGCAGGGCGCGGGCGGAGGCGAAGAGGCCGCCGTTGAAGTAGGGGAGCTTTTTCTTGAGCAGGCCGGAGAAGCGGCCGTGGTTCATGTCCTCGAAGAGCAGTTCGAGCATCGGCACGAAGGCGCCGGGGTCGGCCTTCACGGAGTCGAGCAACTCGTGGAAGCTCTCCTTGGGCAGCAGGCCGACGTCCTCGGCGAACATGCAGAAGAGGCAGCGGGAGAGGAATTCGGCGACGAGCTTCGGGTCGTGATGTTTCTCGAAGGACTTGGCGAGTTCGGCGAGGTAGCCGGCGACCTCGCGGGTGACGGCGGCGGCCTTCTTGGACGGATCGAGCGAGTGCGGGTCGGTCCAGACGGCGCGCAGGGTGTCGCGCACCTCGGGCTTCGCGAGTTCGGCGAGCCGGATGCGGTAGGCGCGGGCGTCGGGGAAGGGGAGGTAGTTTTTCCCCTTTTGGGTGAAGTCGGCGTAGAGTTCGAAGACGTGGCCGACGTCGACGACGAGGAGGAAGGGCGGCGGATCCTCCTCGGCGGGGAGGGAGCGGGCGTAGTTCTCGGCCTGGCCGAGGGCCTCGAGCATGGCGCGGTCCCAGGCGGCGGTGCCGCGGGCGACCTTGGCGGAGCGGGCGGGCGCGTCGGGGTCGCCGAGATCGAGGGCGAGTTTGGCCGCTTCGGACTTGGCGCCGGCGTACTGCTTGGCCTCGAGGACGAAGCAGGACCGCTTATAGAGATCGATGCGGCCGATGGACGTCTTCCCGGAGCCGCGCTCGTGGAAGGTGACGGCGCGTTCGAAGACGTAGCTGTTGTTGGCGGTGTCGTCGGTCGCCGGGTCGGGCCGCGGGACGTCGAGCACGTCGCACAGTTCGGAAAGGAAGAGGGCGTAGTTGGCGCGTTCGGCGGCCTGGGCGGCGGACCAGCGGGCGATGAACGTGTCGACAGACGGATCCGGTGACGATTGGGCGGGCATGCGGGGACAGGGCGGGACGCGGGTGTTGTAACGCCGCAAACGAACGGCGCAAGGCGGCTTCGCCGCCGGTTGCGGGTGCGAGCTTAAGTTGAGGGCGCGCGAGCGTTCGCCGCCGCCTTCACGGATCCTTCTTCAACACGCGCGCGACGGCCTTGGCGAGGAGGGTGGCGTCGCGGTCGAGGCCCTGGTGCTCGAGACGCTCGAACTCGGGGTGGCGCTTGATCGGCGCCGGGGTCTCCTCGCCCGTCACAGTCTCGAGCGCGCCGACGAAACCGGCCAGCTTGGCGTTCCAGTCCTGCACGGTCGCGAGCAGGCGGGCGTCGTCGCGGTGGTCCCAGTAGCCGCTTTCGTCCAGCACCGAGCCGAGCATCCCGAGCGCCTTCGCCGCGTCGAGCGCGGCGACCACGGTGCGGTGGCAGCGCAGGAAGTGTTCCGCGGACACGGTCGAGGCGTACTGCGTCTTGGTGAAGGCACTGCCCCGCCATCCGGGTACGCCGGGCCGCACGCTGCGGCCGTTGACGTCGGCGACCTCGGGGTAGCGGGCGAGGAGGCAGTTCATCGGCTCGCATTCCTCGCCGGGAAAGGCCGTGAAGCCGACGATCTCCAACGGGTCCACCAGCGCGGGTGAGTCCTCGGGGGCGTTCGGGTCCGCCGGGCAATAGGCACCGGCCTGCACCACGAACCAGCGTTCGGCCGCGTCGCGGTCATCGAGAATCCGCGCGATCTCCGTTTCGTCGAAGTGAATGAGTTCCGTGACGTGTTCGAACGGCAGGTCGAGGCAGGCCTTGCGCCAGGCCGCCATGCGGGCCGCGACCTCCGCTCCCGGGGCGGCGTGGGAAAGCTCTACGGTCCAGTGGATGGTCAGGCCCATGAAGTTGCGTCGTTCGACGCAACCGAACATCCAACAACCAACGCCCAGCATCCAAGCTTCAAGTTTGGAAAACTTGCAGGTAACGGCGTGGCCCCCACGGCGTTCGCCTGCCATCGGTCCTCGATGAAGGGACGGACAGGCGGGGCCGTCCTCCCAGGCCAGGCGCGCCGGGTTGGGGGTTCTGACTGTTGGCCCGGTCCCCGACCGGGCGGGTTCAACCCGGCGTCTCGGCGGTCTCGTGATGCAGGCGGTACTCGCGCGGGCTGCAGCCGCAGGTCTGGCGGAAGGCTTCGTTGAAGCGGCTGATCGAGCTGAAGCCGGACGCGAAGGCCACGTCGACGATCTTCTGGTCGGTCGTGGCCAGCAGACGCTTCGCGTGGAAGACGCGGTGGTGCGTGAGGTGGTTGACCAGCGTCGTGCCGAAGACGCGCTTGAAGAGACGCATGGCGGAGTTCGGATGCAGGCCGACGGCGCGGCCAATTTCGGTCGCTGTGATCGGCTGCGTGTAGTTCTGCGCGATGTGGCAGACGATGCGCTCGACGGTGTTGAGTCCGCTGGGTTGCAGGCGCGAGGACGGCCGCCGCAAGCGGCCGCTGGCGAGCGCCAGGGCGAGACGGCGCAGGCGCGAGGTCATTTCCTGAATCACGATCTCGCGGATCTCCCGCGAGTCCTGCGCCAGGTCCGCCTCCCACTGACGGAAGAGCGACGTGTCGAACTCCGCGCGACCGGTCCGCGGCTCGCTCAGGGGGTCGCCCTGCATGAGGGGTTGCACGATCGTGTCGGGCAACTGGCACTGCAGGAACCACGCGAGCGGCAGTGTGGCCACGTAGTATTCCGTGGCCGGATCGTAGTCGACGATCTGGTGCGGCATGGCCGCCCAGAAGGCCGTCAACTGGCCCACGGGCACCTGCACCTTGCGGCTGCCGATGAGGTAGGTGACCCGTCCGCGGCAGAGCATGTTGAGCTGAATCTCGTTGTGATGATCCGGCCGCCGCATCGGCGACGGGTTCCAGCGGACACAGGAAAGTCCGTAGGAGGTGAAGTCGGCAGGGGTCGAGTCCAGTCTCGGCATCGGTTAGAATTCCGGGAAAATTAGGCAGTAAAGTGGCGGACACAACCGCCAAGATACCTTAGGTTTGCGGTCCCGGGGTTTCCCGCGCCCCGGATCGACGTTCCGCCCCGTCCTCCCAACCGACGCCCTTCCCATGAAACTTTCGTCCCTGCTCCTTCCTGTCTGCCTGGGTTCCGCCCTTTGCGCCGAGGCCGCCGCCGGCAGCCGTTCGCTCGTCGATACGTCGCAATCGCCCCAGGCGAAGATGTACATGACCGATCTCGACGCCGTGCGCTGGACCGAAGGGCTCTGGGCCGAGCGCTTCGCCGTGTGCCGCGACACGATGATCCCGCACATGTGGACCATCTTCAAGGATCCCTACGAGAGCCATGCCTGGGACAACTTTCTCATGGCCGCCGGTCTCGGCGAGGGCCGTGGCACCGGCCGGCCACACGGCCCGCCCTTCAACGACGGCGATTTCCTGAAGTGGTTCGAGGCGCTCGTCCAGGTGTACGCCATCACGAAGGATCCGCAGCTCGACCAGTGGATGGACGAGATGATCGGCGTCATCGCCAAGGCCCAGCGCGAGGACGGTTACCTGCACACGCACAAGATCGTCCCGCAGCGCCGCGGCCAGACCGGTGCGGTGGCGCGGGAATTCGAGGACCGCGAGCATTTCGAGACCTACAACATGGGTCACCTCATCACGACCGCCGTGATCCATCACCGCGTGACAGGCAAGACCACCATGCTCGACCTCGCGCGCAAGGCTGCCGACTACATCGACCACCTTTGCAAGACCGTCCCGCAGGACCTCGCGCGCAACGCCATCTGCCCTTCGCACTACATGGGCGTGATCGAGCTCTACCGCGAGACGCGCGAACCGCGTTACCTCGAGCTCGGCAAGCAGCTCATCGAGATCCGCAGCCTGGTGCCGCCCGCGGAAGGGTCCGACCACAACCAGGACCGCACGCCCTTCCGCGAAACCTTCGAGGCTGTCGGCCACGCCGTGCGCGCCAACTACCTGTATGCCGGCGTGGCCGATGTCTTCGCCGAGTCCGGCGACCGCACGCTCTTCACTCCGCTGCAGCGGCTCTCCGACAACGTCGCCCAGCGCAAACTCTACGTCACCGGCATGACGGGCGCCCTCTACGACGGCGCCTCGCCCGACGGCGCCCACCACTCGCAGCACCACCACATCAAGACCGTCCACCAGGCCTACGGACGCGACTTCCAGCTGCCCAACCTCACGGCCTACAACGAGACCTGCGCGACGATCGGTTACGCGATGTGGATGTGGCGCATGCTCGCCCTCACCGGCGATGCGCAGTACGCCGACCTCTTCGAGAAGGCCCTCTACAACGGCGTGCTCCCCGGCATCAGCCTCGAGGGGAAGCACTACTTCTACGTGAACCCGCTGCGCAAGGACGCCGCCTTCGACGTGCCGTTGCGCTGGTCGCGCACGCGCACGCCGAACATCAAGTCGTCCTTCTGCTGCCCGCCGAACGTCATCCGCGTCATCGCCCAGGCGCACAACTACGTGTATTCGCTTTCCCGCAACACCCTCTGGGTCCACCTCTACGGCGCAAGCACGCTCGACACCGCCTGGGTCGAGGGCCACCGCATCAAGGTCCGCCAGGAAACCGACTATCCCTACGCCGGCGCCGTCCGCCTCGCGATCGACGAGGCCCCGGCCCATGAGGTCGGACTCAAGCTGCGCATCCCCGGCTGGGCCCGCGGGGAGCGGATCTCGCTCAAGGTCAACGGCGCCCCCGTGCTCACGCCGCCCGTGCCGGGTAGCTACGCCGAAGTGCGCCGCTTCTGGAAGGCCGGCGACGTGGTCGAACTCGACCTCGCCTTCGAACCGGTCCTGCTCGAGGCCAACCCGCTCGTCGAGGAGGCCGTCAACCAGGTCGTCGTCAAAAACGGCCCGCTCGTCTACTGCCTCGAGGGCAACGATCTCCCGCCCGGCGTCCGCCTCGCCGACATCGCCCTCAGCCTCGACCCGCGCAACCGCACCTTCACCGCGCAACGCGAGACGATCGTCAACGCCGACGTCACGACCCTCACCGTCCCCGCCCTCCACCAGCAGCGCGCCCCGTGGCAGCCCGGCCAGCTCTACCGCGAGGCCGGCCCCGCCGCCCTCCGGCCGATCGAGGTCAAACTCGTACCGTACTTCGCCTGGGGCAACCGCGGCGAGGCGGACATGAGCGTGTGGCTCCCGGCGCGCTGACTCTCTCTTCCTCCTTCTTTCTCTTTCCTCTTTCTCTCCAATGAACGTGTCGTGGTCGGGAGCGCCCGCATGGGGAAGAAAGATTAAGAGAAAGAGAGAAGAGAAAGAATACGGCGTGCAGCACGCCTGATTCCCCCTTCCTCCCATGCCCACCCAGTCCACCCCCCCGCCGCCGACCCTCGTCGAGCGCCTCGACGCGCTCTACGAATACGAACGCGAGCCGGTCTCCCCGAAGAAGCTCCACGGCGGCAAATCGTTCATCGCGATGTTCTCGGGCGAACACGTCGCCGGCACGGAGTTCGTGCTCGGACCGCTGCTGGTCATGCACGGTGTCTCCGCGTACGACGCCCTCGTCGGCCTGCTCGTGGGCAACGTGCTCGCTGTCCTGAGCTGGGCCTTCATGTGTGCACCGATCGCCGTGCGCGAGCGCCTCACGGTGTACTGGCAGATCCGCAAGATCGCCGGACCCTACCTCACCGTCGTCTACTCCGCCGCCTTCGCCGTCGTGCTCTGCCTGCTCGCCGGCGCGATGGTCAACGTCTCCACCACGGCCATCACGCTTCCGCTGGGCATCGAGAGCGCCAACTACGCCGCCGGCGAGTACCTGCCCAGTGTGCCGTGGATGCTCGTCGCCACCTGCGTCGGCATCGTCGTGGCCGTGCTCGCCGTGCTCGGTTTCGACCGCATGGCGCACTTCGCCAAGATCTGCGCGCCGTGGATGCCGTTCGTCTTCGTCGCCGGCGCCATCGCCTGCCTGCCGATGCTCGGGATGCGCAACCTCTCCGATTTCTGGACGGTCGCGAACGAGAAGATCTGGACCGGCGTGCCGATGACCGGCGAGTCGAAGTACGGCTTCTGGAGCTGCGTCGGCCTCGCCTGGCTTTGCAATATTTCCCAGCACATGGGCATGGGCGATGTGACCATCTTCCGCTTCGCGAAGAAATGGTACTACGGCTTCGCCTCCGCCTTCGGCATGTTCATCGGCCACTACCTCGCCTGGATCGCCTCCGGCATCATGTGCGCCGCCTTCATCCTCACGCAGCGCGCCGCCGGCGTGGAGCAGCCCAACGTCAACCCGGGCAACATCGCCTGGCTTGCCGCCGGCTGGGCCGGACTCGTCTGCGTGGTCCTCGCCGGCTGGACCACCGCCAATCCCACGCTCTACCGCGCCGGTCTCGCCTTCCAGGTGGCCACGCCCAACTGGAGCCGCTGGAAGGTCACCCTCGCCGCCGGCGCCATCATGATCGTCACGGCCTGCATCCCCGCCGTGAACTTCTTCCTCGACCGCATCGTTGCCTACTACGGCCTCTTCTTCATGCCGCTCGGCGCCTTCATCTTCATCGACTACTGGCTCTTCCCGCGCCTCGGCCTCGAACGCAACTGGGCCGAGCGCCGCCGCCTGCTCGCCAGCTGGCCCGCCGCCGTCGGCTGGTTCGGGTCCTTCGGCATCGGTTTCGTCCTCTTCGCCAAGGACAACTACGCCGCCTTCAGCGGCGTAAACCAATACCTGCCGGCCTTCCTCGCCAACTATCGCGCCGACTTCTTCATGCAGGTCCTGCCCGCGTGGATCCTTGCCGTCGTGCTCTACACCGTCTGCGCCGCCATCCAGCAAAAGACCGCCGCGCCTCTTGCCCCCGCCCGGACCGCCTGAGCCATGCACCTCGTACTCCGCCTCATTTCCTACACGGGTCTCGCGCTCTCGCTCGTCCCGGCCGTCCTCGTCTACCTCGGCCGCCTCGACCACGGCACGCACACCACCCTCATGATCGTCGGCATGCTCATGTGGTTCGGCGCCGCCGTGTTCTGGATCAAGCCCGACCGCACGGGAACATGAACGCGAGCGACGTCCGGATCGACCGCCTGCGCTGCGAGTACCTCGTCGACCCGCTCGGGATCGACGAGCGCGCCCCGCGCCTGAGCTGGGCGCTCGCCTCGCCCCTGCGCGGCCTGCGCCAGACCGCCTTCCGTATCCGCGTGGCCAGTACGCCGGAGAAGCTTGCCGCCGGCGAAGCCGACCGGTGGGACAGCGGCCGCGTCGAGAGCGCGCGCACCACGCACGTCGCCTACGCGGGCGCGCCGCTGCGGTCGCGCGACGCCTGCTTTTGGGCGGTCGAGGTCTGGTGGGCGGCCGATGAGAGATCCGACGGATCAGTCGGATCAGTCGGATCCGCCCGATCGCAACCCGCCCGCTGGACCATGGGCCTGCTCGAGTCCACGGACTGGTTGGCGCGCTGGATCGCCGCCGACCCGGAGATCCTGCGGCGCGATCCGGCGGCGATCACGCCGACGCTCACCGAACCCGGTACGCCGGCGGTCTTCACGAAGGGCTTCGAACTCCCGGCCGCCGTGCGTCGCGCGACCGTGTACGCCACGGCGCGGGGGATCTTCGAGCTCCGGCTGGGCGGACGCCGGGTGGGGGAGGACCTCTTTGCGCCCGAGTGGACCGATTACGACACCCGTCTTCACTACCGGACCTACGACGTCACCGCCCTGCTCGCCGCCGGCGGGAATCGCTTGTCCGCCTGGCTCGGCGACGGCTGGTGGTCCGGCTACGTCGGCTGGCAGGAACAGCGCGGGCGCTATGGCAGCCTGGAGAACAGCCTGCTCGTGCAGCTCGAGGTCGACCTCGTCGACGGGCGGCGCCTGGTCGTCGGCACGGACGGTTCCTGGCGCGCCGCCACGGGGCCGATCCTGGCGTCCGACTTCATGATGGGCGAAACCTTCGATGCGCGCCGCGCCGTCGGCGAGGGCCTGCCCGCGCGCGAAGTGGCGCCGCCGCCGGCCGCCCTCGTCGCCCAGCGCAACGAGCCCGTGCGCATCATCGAAACCCTGACGCCGCATTCGGCGAACGAGATCTCGCCCGGCGTTTTCATCTACGACCTCGGCCAGAACGTCAGCGGCTGGGTGCGCCTCAAGGTGCAGGCGCCGGCCGGCACGCGCGTGCAGCTCCGCCACGGTGAACGCCTCAACCCCGACGGCACGCTTTACACGGAGAACCTGCGCCGCGCGAAGGCGACCGACGTCTACGTCTGCTCCGGCGAGGGCGTCGAGACCTGGGAGCCGCGTTTCACCTTCCACGGGTTCCAGTACGTCGAGCTGACCGGCCTGCCCGGTGCGCCGCTGCCCGACGCGGTCACGGCCTGCGTGATCCACTCGGCGACGCCGCTCACCGGCGCCTTCGCGTGCTCGCACGACGGGGTGAACCGTCTCTGGCTCAACGGCGTCTGGTCCCAGCGCGACAATTTCCTCACCGTTCCGACCGACTGCCCGCAACGCGACGAGCGCCTCGGCTGGATGGGCGACGCCCAGGTCTTCATGCGCACGGCCACGTGCAACGCCGACGTGGCCGCGTTTTTCACGAAGTGGATGACCGACGTGATCGACGCGCAGACGCCCGAGGGGCTCTTCCCCGACGTCGCCCCGCGCCTGCGCGAGGACCGCAACTACGTCGGTCTTGACGACCTCTGCGGCGGCGCGGGCTGGGCGGACGCCGGCGTGATTGTGCCGTGGACGCTCTGGCGCGTCTACGGCGACACCCGCGTCGTCGAGCGAAGTTGGGCCGCGATGACTGCGTGGATGAACTACCTCGAGCGGACGAATCCCGATCACCTCCGCACCCGCGACCTGCGCAACAACTACGGCGACTGGCTCTGCATCCCCACCGACACCAGCTTCCGCACGCAGTCCCCTATGAAGAACCTGCTCGCCACGGCCTACTGGGCGAGCGACGCGGCGCGCATGGCCGAGATGGCCCGCGCCACCGGCCGCCATGCGGAGGTCGCCCGTTATCGCGCGACCTTCGTCGCCGTGCGCGACGCCTTTCAGCGCGAGTTCTGCCTGGCCGGCGGCCGCCTGACCGTCGAGACGCAGACGGCCTACCTGCTCGCGCTCGCCTTCGAATTGATCCGGGAGGCGGATCGTCCTGCGGCGGCGAACCGCCTCGTGGAACTCATCCGCGACAACGACGGGCACCTCAGCACCGGGTTCATCGGCATCAGTTTCCTCAATCCCGTCCTCACGCTGACCGGACACGCCGATGTCGCCTACCGACTCCTGCTGCAGGAAACCTACCCGTCCTGGTTGTATCCGGTGAAGCATGGCGCCACCACGATCTGGGAACGCTGGAACGGCTGGACGCACGAGAGTGGCTTCTTCAACCCCTCGATGAACTCATTCAACCACTACTCCCTCGGGTCCGTGGGCGAGTGGCTGTACCGGCACGTCGCCGGCATCGAACTCGACCCCGCCTTCCCCGGTTACGAGCGCTTTGTGATCAAACCCTATCTGGGTGCCGGACTCGACTGGGCACGGGCCTCGTACGGCACGATGCATGGCGAAATCCGCAGCGCCTGGCGCCGCGAGGGCGGAGCCTTCCGGTGGGAGATCGTCGTGCCGCCCAACACGACGGCGTCGGTCCACCTGCCCGCCGCTTCCGCCGCGGAGGTTTCCATCGACGGCCTGCGGTCCCTCGGCTTTTCGGACGGCTATGTCCGCTGCATGGCCCCGGCCGGCACGTACAACCTGGAGAGCCGCCTCTGACCATGGAACGCGTTCACGCCACCTACCTGATCGAGACCCCGCATGCGCCGGAGCAAGCCGCGGCGGTGCTCGCGGGCGAGCAATCGTCCGGCACCTTCGTCGCCGTCCCGGGGGAATCCGCGGAGCTGAAGCAGCGTTTCGCCGCCCGGGTGGAGCGTATCCGTGAGTTGGAGACCGTGGCGACGCCCTCGCTGCCCACCGACCGGGCGCCGGCCGCCGCCTACCGCCGCGCCGAGGTCGAGGTCTCGTGGTCGGTGGAGAATTTCGGCACGAACCTGCCCGCCCTCGTCTCCACGCTGCAGGGCAACCTGTACGAACTCGCGCAGTTCTCCGGGCTGCGTCTGCTCGACTTCACCGTGCCGCCCTCGTTCGCGGCCGCCTTCCGCGGGCCGCGTTTCGGGATCGCAGGCTGTCGCGCGCTCGCCGGCGTGCACGGCCGCCCGCTCATCGGCACGATCATCAAGCCCAGCATCGGGCTGTCCCCGGCGCAGACCGCCGCGATGGTGAAGGAACTCGTCGAGGCCGGCATCGATTTCCTGAAGGACGACGAGCTGATGGCGAATCCGCCGCATTCGCCGTTCGACGAACGCGTCGACGCCATCATGGCCGTGCTCAACGCCCACGCTGACCGCACCGGCCGCAAGCCCATGTACGCGTTCAACGTGAGCGACGAGAGCGACGCGATGCTCCGCCATTACGAGAAGGTCGTCGCGGCCGGCGGCACCTGCGCGATGGTCAGCCTGAACAGCGTGGGCCTCGCGGCGGCGAAGAAGCTCTGCGATCAGGGCGCGCTGGCGATCCACGGACATCGCAACGGCTGGGGCATGCTCAACCGCCACCCGCTGCTCGGCCTGGCCTTTCCCGCGTACCAGACCTTGTGGCGTCTCGTCGGCGTGGACCAGCTGCACGTCAACGGCATCGCCAACAAGTTCTGGGAACCCGACGACTCGGTGGTCGCCTCGATCGCGGCCTGCCTGCGCGCCGAGCCGCTGGGCAAGCCGCTGCTGCCGGTGGTGTCGTCGGGCCAGTGGGGCGGCCAGGCCCCGGAGACCTGGCGTCGCACGCGCACGGTGGACCTGCTCTACATGGCCGGCGGCGGCATCCAGGCGCACCCCGACGGTCCGGCCGCGGGCGTGGCCTCGCTCCAACTCTGGTGGCAGTCAGCGGTCGAGGGCTTGTCGTATGACCAGGCGATCGCGGCTTATCCCTCGCTGGCCAAATCGGCCGCGAAGTTCGCGACGGGCGCAAATCCCTAGGCCATCTCATTCGTATGTCTTACCCGCCAAGACGTCGACGTTCGCAACGCTTCCGTAGGAGCGGCTTTACGCCGCGATGGCCGGCGGACGGTGTTCATCGCGGCGTAAAGCCGCTCCTACGCTTCCAATGAAGCAATCGGGTTAAGCCGCAATATCTCACATCATCGACAATGATTCTTCTTGGGTCACAGAGGACACGGAGCGCCGACACAGAGGCCACTGAGGAGACATCCTCCAATCCGAACTTTCGGCGCGGCGTTGGGCCGGATGTCGTCCGCCGTAAACGCCACGCACACCGTGTGGCCTCCCGCTGCCTCTGTGTCTGGGCTCAGTGTACTCCGTGAAACCGGTCTTGGCCTTATCTGTGATGAAATCTGCGGGCTAAGCGCTACGGGCCCTTTCTCCAAAACGATCTTTTCCCCCATGCACCTCGCCTACTACGCCGACGACTTTACCGGCTCGACCGACGCCCTCGAGTCGCTGGCGCGCGCGGGGCTGCGGACGGCGCTCTTTCTCGAGCCGCCGTCGGCGGAGGCGTTGGCGAGGCACGGTGAGCTCGACGCGATCGGCGTCGCCGGGCTTACCCGCTCGCTCGCACCCGAGGCGATGGAGGTGGTGTTGCGCCCGGCCTTTGCGGCGCTGAAGGCGCTCGGACCGCGGCACGTGCACTACAAGGTCTGCTCGACCTTCGATTCCTCGCCGGAGGTCGGCAGCATCGGACGGGCCCTCGACGTGGGACTGGACGTCTTCGCGCAACGCTGGGCGCCGCTGCTGGTGGGGGCGCCGGCGCTCGGACGCTACTGCGTGTTCGGCCAGCTCTTCGCACGCTTTGGCATCGGCAGTGCAGGGGCCATTCACCGGCTCGACCGGCATCCGGCGCTCCGGCGACATCCGGTTACGCCCATGCTCGAGGCCGACCTGCTCGTGCACCTCGCGGCGCAGACCGCGCTCGACAGCGCCCTGGTCGACGTGCTTGTCCTCGAGACCGGCCCCGACGCGGCGGCGTCGGCGCTCGCCGAACGTCTCGCGGATCCAGCCATCCGCGTGGTGCTCTTCGACGGACTCACCCCGATCCATCTTGCGCGGGCCGGTGCCCTCATCGAGGTGGCGCAACGCGAACGCGGCGCGCCGTGGTTCTCGGTCGGTTCGTCGGCGGTCGGCGCGGCCCTCGGCGCGACGTGGCAGGCCGGCGGACGCTTCGCTCCGCGCACCGACTGGCCCGCTCCGGCCGCTGTCGATGCGTTGCTGGTCGTCTCCGGCAGTTGTTCGCCGGTGACGGCCGGCCAGATTGCTTGGGCGGAGGCGCAGGGCTTTGCCGTGCTCGGCGTTACGCCCAACGCCCCCTCGATCGGCCGCGTGCGCGCCGAGGCCGTGGCGCACCTGCGCGCCGGGCGGTCCGTCGTGGTCTGCACCAGTCGTGGCGGCACGGATACGCCCGCGCCGGCGTCCGAAGTCGGCACGGCGTTGGGCGCGCTCGCCCGCGACGTGCTCGCCGCCACGGGATTTCGCCGGCTACTTGTCGCCGGGGGCGACACCTCCAGCTACGCCGGCCGCGCCCTCGGCATCGAGAGCCTTTCGATGCTCGCCCCGCTCGCCCCCGGCGCCCCGCTCTGCCAGGCCGCCGGCGAGCGCCTCCCTGTGCCCGGCCTCGAGATCGTTTTCAAGGGCGGCCAGGTCGGCGCCGTCGACTTCTTCGGCACCGTCCTGCGCAGCCAACGCTAACCCGCATATTTCACATCATCGACAATGACATTATTGGGGTCACAGAGAGCACTGAGCGCCGACACAGAGGCCACAGAGGAGAAATCCTCCCATCCGAACTTACAGCGTAGCGTTGGTTCGATCGTCATCCGCCGTAAATTTCCCGCACAGCGTGTGGCCTCCCGCTGCCTCTGTGTCTGGGCTCAGTGTACTCTGTGAAACCGGTCTTGGCCTTGTTTATGGTGAAATTTGCGGGCTAACCCGGTCAAAGGTCCCATGTCCAACGTCGCCACCCGCTCCGCTCCGCGGAGCCTAACGTCTCGAAGAGCTCGCCCCGGCGGGCTGCTGCCGACGTTCGACTTTTCGACCTTCGACCTGTGACGGCCTCCTGCCCCGTCTTTAACCCGCTACTTCCGCGCCTCCCATGTCCCGCAAAACCCTCGCCCTCATCCACACGTCCGCGACGCTCGTCCCGGTCTTTCAGCAGCTGTGCAAGGCGCATCTGCCGAACGTCGCCACGTTCAACATCGTCGACGACAGCCTCGTGCGCGCGATCGGCGAGCGCGGTGCGTTGACGGCGGACATCGCCCGTCGCGTCGAGGCCTACATCACCTCGGCGGAGTCCGGCGGCGCGGACCACATCCTCGTCACCTGCTCGTCGATCGGCCCGGCCGTCGAGGCCTCCGCACCGTTCTGCTCCGTGCCGGTGCTGCGCGTCGACCAGCCGATGGCGGACGAAGCCGTGCGTCTCGGCAGCCGTATCGGCGTGGTCGCAACCTTGCCGACGACGCTTGATCCCACGACGGACCTCGTGCGCCGCCGTGCGACCCGGGCCGGCCGCGACATCGCGTTGACCGCGCTCCTCTGCGAAGGCGCCTTCGAGGCGCTGATGGCGGCCGATGCCGCCACGCACGACCGCCTCGTCGCGGCCGCCCTGCGCGAACTGGCGACCCGGGTCGACGTCATCCTCCTCGCGCAGGCCTCGATGGCCCGCGTGGTCGACGGCCTTGCGCCCGCGGACCGGCGCGTGCCCATTCTCGCCAGCCCGCCGCTCGCGATCGCCCACCTGGCGAAGGTGCTCGGTCCGCTTGAAGCGGCGACAGTTTGAATCTCGGCTGCCGTCCGCCCTCATGACGTCGTTTCACCGCATCTGTTTCGTGGCCGCCGGCTTCTCCGGCCTGACGCTGTTCGCCGGCCTCGCGCTGGGCCGGGCCGAGCTGTGGCAGCCGGCCGCCGTGATCCTCGCGCTCGGCGTCACGCTCGGGCTGGGGGGCGTCGAGGCGCTGCGCTCCTACCGGTACACGGGCTGGATCCTCGTCGCGGTGGTGGCGGCCATGATTTATCCGGCGGCGTTCCTGCGCTGGGGCGACTTCGACCTGCGGCACAAGTGGCTCGTGCTCGTCGTGGTGCAGGCGGTGATGTTCGGCATGGGCACGCAGATGAAGTTGACCGACCTCGCCGGCGTGCTGCGCATGCCCTGGGGCGTGGTGGTGGCGGTCGGGTGCCAGTTCCTCATCATGCCGCTCACGGGGTTTGCGCTGACGCGCGTCTTCTCGTTTCCGCCGGAGATTGCGGCGGGGGTGATCTTGATCGGCGCCTGTTCGAGCGGGCTCGCGTCGAATGTCATGACCTACCTCGCGCGCGGCAACCTGCCGCTCTCGATCACGGCGACGGCTTGCGCGACCCTGCTGGCGCCGCTGATGACGCCGCTCTGGATGAAGCTGCTCGCGGGCACGCTCGTGGAGGTGAAGTTCTTCAACATGATGATGGAGATCGTGAAGATCGTCATCGTGCCAATCGGCGCGGCGATGCTGCACGACTACCTGAAGACTGCCGCGCCGGCCGCGAAACGCGGGTTGACCCGCGCCCAGGTGGTGGGCGGCACGGGGGCGGTGTTCCTCCTGCTCACGCGCGACGCCGCCTGGCGCCTCGCGCTCCCGCCCGGAGCGGCGATCGCGGTGGAGGTCGTGGGCTTCCTCATGGGGGCGGTCGCCTTTGGGGTGGGGTTTCACCAGATGACGCGGATCCTTCCCCGGATCGAGCAGGCGATGCCGCTGCTCTCGATGGCCGGGATCGTCTATTTCACGACGGTGACGACGGCGGCCGGCCGGGACAACCTGCTCGTCGTCGGCGGACTGCTCGTCCTCGTGGCGATGCTGCACAACACGGCCGGCTACGTCTTCGGCTACACCCTTGCCCGCCTCTGCCGGCTAGACGTGCGTTCGGCGCGCACGGTCGCGTTGGAGGTCGGCCTGCAGAACGGCGGCATGGCCTCGGGCCTGGCCGGCGCGATGGGCAAGCTCGCCACCGTCGGCCTCGCCGCGGCTGTATTCAGTCCGTGGATGAACATCTCAGGATCGTTGCTGGCGAACTGGTGGCGGCGTCGGGAAAAAGTGTAGCGGCGGCTGTCCCCAGCCGCCCCGTCAGACCGGAGCTTCAACGCAGAGGCGCCGAGGCGCGGAGGGCGCAGAGGACTTTGCCCGCATATTTCATCCGATGAAAGGTATGGAGGTAGGAGCGGCTTTACGCCGCGATGGCTGGCGGACGGTGTCCATCGCGGCGTAAAGCCGCTCCTACGCAATTCTTGAGAGACGCTGCGGCTTTGCCGGTGAAATATGCGGGCTCCGTTGCCTCTGTTTCCTCCGGTTCAAACTCTCTGGCCGAGCTTGGCGCGTGACAGCGGGACGGCTTCGCGATTTTCTACCTTTGTTTCCGCGCTCTTTCTCCGTCATGTCGCGCCGATCGCTGCTCATTGCTGTTTCGCTGGTCGCCAACGTTGTGCTTGGCGTTGCCTGGTGGCAGCGCGCATCCGCGGACGAGCGGGCGACCGCGGTGTCGGCCGGCAGGGAACTCTCTGCGACGGTCGACGACCGGCAGAGGATCGCCGACGATGCGGAGGCGGACGGGCAGGCGCTTGCGTCGCATTCCACCGACGAGGCCTTCGTGGCCCGGCTTCGCCGCGCCGGCTTTCCGGCGCGCGCGATTCGCGATCTGGTGCGGCAGCGGATTCAGGACCGGTATGCGGCGCGAATCGCCGAACTCAGCGTCGATGCGCGGCCGGTCCCGTACTGGCGCAACCGGTTGCCTCCCGACGAAGGGGCCTTCGAAAGACGGGCCAAGATGCGCGCTCTACAACGAGAGATGGCCGACGAGTTGAAGGCCCTGCTCGGGGCCGAGGCCGTTGCGCTTCCGGGCGATCCCGCGTTCGAGCAGCGCGAGCGCACCTACGGCCCGATCCCGCCCGACAAGATCGCCGGCATCGAGGCGATCGTCGCGGACTACGCGGAGTTGTCCAACCAGGTCCGCGAGGCCACGCGCGGGGTCCTGTTTCCGGAGGACCGGGAAATGCTCGAGTTCCTGGAGCGCGAACGACGTGCGGATCTCGCCCGGTTGCTCACCCCGGGCGAACTCTCGGAGTACGAGCGGCGCAGCAGCCAGACGGCGATGTCCCTGAGGAATCAGTTGCGCCATTTCGCGCCGTCCGAGGCGGAGTACTTTGCGATGTACGAGGTGCAGCGGGCGTTCGACGACCGTTACGGGCTCCACAGCCTGTCCGGCGAGCAAACGGACCGCCGCCGCGATGCCCGCCCTGAACTCTATGCGTCGATGAAGGCGGCCCTGGGTGCGGAGCGGTTCGAGGAGTATCGACTGACCACCGACGGCAACTATGGCGGAACGCTCTCCGTGGTGGACGCGGCCGGCCTGCCGAAGGAACGGGCGAAGGACCTGGTGAGAATCCAGCAGGACTTCGCCGAGCGCGCCGCAGCGCTGCGGGCAGACGGCGGCCTTACGGGCGAACAAAAGCAGGCGGCGTTTGCCGCGCTGGCAACGGAGGCTCGTCAGGAAGTGGTCGGGGTTGTCGGTGACCGTCACTTGAACCAGTACCTCGGACGGGCGGGCGCGTGGTTGCGCCAGCTTTCGCCGACCTCCGCCCCAGCGAGCCATTGACCCGCGAACCGCCGTGAGACTCTCGATGCTTATCCTCTCGGCGACGCTTGCGGGCAACCTGGTCCTGGCGGGTCTGCTGCTGCGACCAGCGGCACCGCGGGCTCCGGCGCCGGATTCTGCCGTGGAGGCCGGTCCGGTGCAGGCCCCGTCGTTCGCATCGAAGGAGACGGTTCGCCCGGCGCAGACCGGCGCGGCGCCGGCGTTCCCGTCGGTCGCGACGGAATCGTGGGACGAAGCCTTTGCCGGGGACCTGCGGACGCTGGTCGACCGGCTTCGGGCGGCAGGGTTTTCGGAGCGGGAGGTGCGCACCATCGCTGCGGCGGTGGTGACCGAGAAAACCAACAGGCTCAGGCTGGCGTTGCGCGGCGACCGCGAGCCGGTGCCGTATTGGCGGACACCGCTGCTCGGCGTCGACGAGCGCGATCTCCAAAGGGAGCTGCAACGGCAGATGGAGCCCGATCTCAAGATCGTGCGGGAGTTGTCCGCGGGGGAGAGCACGGCGCAGTACGCCGCGCAGCGGCTGGCCTTCGCGGCGAGCCGACTCGACCACTTGCCGGAAGAAAAGCAGCAGCTCCTGCAGCGTATCGATCGCGATTACGACGAACTCCGGCGGCAGGTTCTGACGGCAGCGGGAACACCTGGCCCCGACAGCCAGGAGAAACTGCGGCTGCTCGAAGTGGAGCGGCGGCGCGATGTGCAGGCCGCGCTCACACCGGAGGAGTACGCCGAGCACCAGTTGCGCACCGGTCCCACGGCCAACTACCTGCGGGCCCGGCTCGACCTTTTTCAGCCGACGGAGCAGGAATTCCGGGCGCTCCACGCTCTGTATGAGTCTGCGCTTGCAGGGGCGGTCGAGTTGCCTGCGAACGCCACGGGCAGCCGTTCGCCTCAGCAAGTCATGACCGCGCTGCGGCCGCAGATCGAAGCGCTCCTCGGCCCCGAACGTTTTGCGGATCTCGAACAGACCCAGATCGAAAGCGCCCAACGGGTGAACAACCTGCTCGTGCGCCTCGACCTGCCGTTGCGCACAGGCGGACACATCGAGGAGCTGCGCGGGGACATCGTGCGGCGCGCGGAGGCGGTGCGCGGGGATCCCTCGCTCGCCCCCGCCGAGCGGACGGCTCGTCTCGGTGCGCTCCAGGCGGAGGCGCGGCAACGCATCGCCACGACCTTGGGCGGCGAACGCAACCTCGCCGCCTACGAGGACATCAAAGGCTGGATCCGCGACTTGCGCCCGGCGCCGTGAGGCGGCGCCTTCCGGTTTTGGACTGCGGCGGCTGTCCCCTGCCGCCCCGTCAGCCCAGACATTCAACGCAGAGTCGCAGAAGACGCAGAGAGCGCAGAGGATCTCGATTCAGGCGCCCTTGTGTTGGACTGTGGTTGCTGGCCGTCGCGTTCGCACCCCCAGCTCCGTTGCCTCTGTTTCCTCCTGTTCAAACTTTCTGGCCGAGCTTGGCGCGTGACAGCGGGACGGCTTCGCGATCTTCTACCTTTGTTCCCGCGCTCTTTCCCCGTCATGTCGCGCCGTCCCATGCCGCGTCTCCGTCTGCTCCTTTTCGCGTCCCTGTCCGCCAATGTGCTCCTCGGCGTTCTCGGGTGGCAGCGATATGCGGCCGGCGGGAACGAGGAGGCGACGCCTGAGGAGGCGGTGGCAGCGGCGCCGGTTTCGACGGACGACTGGAACGCGCTTGTGGGTGACGCGACCGACGAGGACTTTGTCGCCCGGCTGCGGGGGGAAGGTTTTCCCGCGAGGGTGATTCGCAAGCTCGTCACGCTTCGCGTGGAGGACCGCTATGCGCAGCGCCTTCAGCTGCTCAGGGTGGATACGCGACAAGTGCCATATTGGTTGGATAGCCTTCCCGTTGACCAGCAGGAGCGTGAGCGGCGTGCGGCGATTCGTGCTCTTGAGCGGGAAATGAAAAAAGAGATACGAAGGTTGCTCGGAACCGGCGCGTTTCACCTTCCGGGGGATTATTCGTACGATCATCGCGAGCGGCTTTTCGGCGATCTTCCGGACGAGAGGATCGCGGAGATTGAGGCGATCAACACCGATTACATCGAGCTGGCAGAAGAGGTGCGTGAGAGCGCGCAACGCTTCAAGTTCCCCGACGACCTGGAAAAATTGAAGCTGTTCGAACGGGAACGGCGCGCGGATCTCGCGCGGCTGCTCACGCCATCGGAACTCGAATACTACGAACGTCGTTTCAGCTGGTCGGCGTATGCCGTCCGCGACGCTCTGGTGTACTTCGAGGCAACGGAGTCCGAGTATCTCGCGATGTACGAAGCCCAGCGGGCCTTCGATGAGCGCTATGGCATGCAGTACGTATCACGGGAAGAAGCGGAGCGTCGTCTCGCCGCCCGCCCCGAACTGCTCGCAGCGTGGGAGCTCGCGCTGGGCCCGGTCCGGTTCGAGGAGCTTCAACTCACGACCGACGAACGCTTCGGCGACCTCTACTGGTGGGTTGAGATGAACGGGTTGCCGCCGGAGAGAGCCTTGGGCCTTATGCGCGTCGTGAGGGGCTTCGATGGCCCCAAACGGGCCCTGAACGAGGACAAGAGCCTGACAGCCGATCAGCGTGCGGCACGGCTTGAGGAACTCGAGGCCGACACGAAGACTCGTATCGCGGGTGTCGTTGGTGAAGAGAAGCTCGCGGCGTTTATCGACGAAGTGGGGAGTCTGCTTTCGACGCCCCCGCCTCCGCTTCCCGGAGCGAAGCACTGACCGGAGACGAAACCCGATGCGACTCCTTCCTGGATTCCTCATTTTGTCGCTCGCGGCGAACGGTGTGCTCGCGACCTTGTGGATTCGAAAGGTCGAGCCGACACCGGAACCAAGAATCGCTCCGGTCACTCTGCGTGAAGCGGGCGAGGTGGGGGCGGAACGATTGGCGTCGGCCGGGAGTCCGTTGGAGAAATCCGGCACGCCGATGCGCCTCTGGGATCGGCTGCATGAGGAGGATCTCGGGAAAGTGGTGGACCGATTACGTTCCGCAGGTTTCCCGGAGCGCGAGCTGCACGCGGTGGTGACGGAAGTCGTGGTGGAGCGGGAGTCTGTCCGGCGTGCGGCGCTTGAGCGTCAACGGGGCAAGCCGCCCTATTGGCGGCGCTCCCACAATGAGGTGGAGGACGATGAAACGCACGCGGAGTTGGAGCGGCAAATGGCGGCGGACCTTGCGGTTCTGGTGTCCATGTCCGCGGCATCGCGCAGTGATGGGCTTGATCTGGGCGAGTTCGCGAGAACCGATCCATCCGCCGAGTTCCTTTCCGCGGCGAAGAGGGAGATCCTTGGCCGGATCACCAACGATTATGCGGAACTCAATCGGAGCGTTCGGAGGTTGCAGGGTGCGTTCGGACCGGACGTGTACGAGAAGCTCCGATTGATCGAGTTGGAATACGAGCGTGACGTGCGTGCGGCCCTTACACCCGAAGAGTACGAAGCGTATCGTTTGAGAGAAGGAGCCACGGCACGTCAGCTTCGCCATCGGCTCGAAGCGTTTCTGCCTACCGAAGAAGAGTACAAGGCGATCCATGCCGTCCATGAATCGATCCGCCTGGAATTCGTTGGCAGGCCGGATGACGACGTTACCCGGCTCGCGCAGAATCAGGCCTTGGAAGCCAGGAGGCCGGAGATCGAAGCGACACTCGGCCCCGAACGTTTTGCCGACTATCGGCAGGCGTTGCGGGAGGAGGCGCGTGAGGTGAATCGCCTGCTCGTTTTCCTTAGCCTCCCCTTGCGCGTGGGCGGTCACATCGAAGAGATGCGTCGAGAGCTTGTGCAGCGTGCGGAATCCGTGCGTGCCGACTCCTCGCTTCCGCTGGCCGAGCGGGAGGCGCGTCTCACTGGCCTGGTGCAGGAAGCAAGGTCACGCGTATCGGTGGCCTTGGGTGGCGACCGTAATCTCGGCGCTTACGAAGAGATGGAGCGCTGGATCCGCGACCTGCAGCCGGCGCCGTGAGGCTGCCGGCAATCATCGCTCGACCGGCAGAATCCTGGCCGCAAAAAGGCGCAAGAGTTCCAGAGTCCCTAACCCGCAAGCTTCACCGGCAAAGACACCGTGTTTTGCAAGGATTGCGTAGGAGCGGCTTTACGCCGCGATGAACACCGTCCGCCGACCATCGCGGCGTAAAGCCGCTCCTACTCCCAAATCTTTCATCTGGCGAAGGATGCGTACTAACTCGCAAGCTTCAAACTAAACAAGCCCGGACCGTTTTCACAGAGATCACGGAGCTCCGACACAGAGGCCGCGGGAGGCCACACGGTCTGCGGGAGATCCACGGACGATGTACGCAGGCCCCACTCAAACCACGCCCATGGGGACATGGGCGGCTACATTAAGCGAAGAATTCGGTCGGAGCTCCGTGATCTCTGTGACCCAGGAAGAGTTGTCGTCGATGATGTAAGATGTACGGGCCAGTTCCTTTTTTGCGCCTCTTGCGCCTTTTTGTGGCCCAACATGAATTCCATCCGATGATCTGACCCCGTGCGCGACTATGGGGCCTTCTCGAGGATCTGGCCGTCGGCGAGCAGGCGCGTGCGCAGTTTGGCGTAGGGGACGTCCTGCACGGGCGTGCCGTCGTCGATGGCCATGACGGCGGCGGTGGCGGCGGACTGGCCGAGGATCATGAAGACCGGTTCCATGCGGATGGAGCCGAAGGCGATGTGCGAACTCGAGACGCAGACAGGCACGAGCAGGTTTTCGGCCTGGCCGCGCTTCGGCACCAGGGATCCGTAGGCGATCTCGTAGGGCCCGGGCGTCCTCACGCCGATGTCGCCTTCGTTCTGCACGAAGCCCTCCGGGGTGATGTAGCGCTGAACGTTGTGCGAATCGATGGTGTACGAACCCATGCCGACGGACTCCGGCGTGGGCCGGCGCTTGAGCAGCTCGTTCTCGGTCATGACGTACTGGCCGATCATGCGGCGCGCTTCGCGCACGTAGAGCTGGTGCGGCCAGTGTCCGTTGTCCTTGAACTCGTCGCGGGCGAGGCCCCACTGGGCCATGGCCTCGCGCACGTCGGCGGGCACGCGCGGGTCGTTGGCGATGAAGTAGAACCAGCCCTTCTGGTAGCGCTCGTGCTCGGCGATGATCTCGCGGCGGCGCTCGTACGAGCCCTCGGGGTAGTCGTAGTTGTAGCCGATGTTGTCCGTGCTGAAGGGGCCGTGGTTGTTCGTGTCGGTCTTGTGATTCGGGATCGGGTCGAACTTCTGGAAGGTCTCGCGCCAGCCGGCGTCGAAGATGCGCAGGAGCAGCTCGTACTGCGACGGGTCGTAGCCTTCGGGCTTCGGAAAGGGCACGCGGTTGGCCGGGTCGTTGGTCAGGCACATGCGGAAGCAGTAGGCCTGGATGCGGTGGTCGCCCTCGCCGTAGGTGCCGGGCGGCTCGGTGCTGATGCGCGGGAGCACGCCGCTGGAGGGGTCGCCGGGAATCTTGTAGGGGCTGATGCCGTGCGGGAGCACGCCGAAGTGGTGCCGGTGGTGCAGCACGCCCGTCTGCACGCCGTTCCAGGTTTCGCCATAGACGCGGTTGGCTTCGCGGCCCACGTGGTAGTCGACGCCGGCGGCGGCCATGAGGTCGCCCTCGTAAGTCGCGTCGATGAACATGCGACCGGTGTAACGGCGTCCGCTCAATGTTGTGAAGGCCGCGATCCGCGTGCCGTTCATCTCGACGCCGCCGTCGCGCTGCAGCCATTCGTCGCGGTGGACCGGAATGGCGTGCTCGCGCACGAGGTCCTCGAAGACCTTCTCGGCGACGTGCGGCTCGAAGATCCACATGGTGCGCTGGGCGCCGTCGATCGCCGGCGTACCCTGGCCGCGGCCGCCGTACTCCTCGCGCTTCTGGAAGGTCCAGGCCTCCGGCTGCTGGTAGTGTTGCCAGACGCGGTGGTAGAACTCGCGGGCGAGTCCGCCGATCACGCTCTTGTCGCCCGTATCGGTCCAGCCCAGCCCGCCGCTGGAGAGCCCGCCGAGGTGGATGTCGGGGCCGACGACGACAACGGACTTGCCCATCTTCTTCGCCTGGACGGCGGCGATGACGCCGGCGGAGGTGCCGCCGTAGACGATGACGTCGTAGTCGTGGGTTTCGGCGGCGGCGGACGACGAGGCGTCCGGCCGGCTGCAGGCGGCGAGGAAAGGCAGGCAGGCGAGGGCGAGCAGAGATCGGAAGGGCATGGGAAGAGAGGGGAGGGGAAAGGGAATTAAGTTCATGGCGGAAATTCGGGGTGTTGCCCAGACTGCGGGTGTGTTTTCTGGGGGGAATGCATGCGAACAGTTCAAAGTCGTTGTCCGCCAGGTCGGCTTGCCTCGATGCATGAGCGGCTTCTCATCGTCGGTCAGGGACTCGCCGGTACGTTGCTGGCTTGGGAATGCGAGCGGGCGGGAGTTCCCTTTGAGATTGCCGATGCCGGGCACGAAGGCGCGGCTTCGCGCGTGGGGGCCGGCATCATCAATCCCGTCACGGGACGCCGTTGGGTGAAAACCTGGCGCAGGGAGGAGTGGTATGGGAGCGCAGAGCGAACGTACCGCGAACTGGAGGGCGTGCTGGGCACGGCGCTTTTTCGCCCGATGCGGGTGCGTCGACGGTTCTGCGACGAGCACGAACGTCGTTACGTGGCGTTGCGGATCGCAGAGGGGCGTCTCTCGCCTTACGTTTCCGCGTTGGAGGCAGACGGGTGCTGGATCGAAGGGGCGGCGCAGGTGGACACGGCTGCGTTGATTGGCGCGGCGCGCGCCCGGTGGCTGAAGTCGGGCCGGCTGCGGGTGCGGCGGGTGGAGGTCGAGGAAGAGAAGCGGCCCGGGCGCCTGGTGGTGCTCTGCGGCGGCAGCGAGGCCTTGGAGCCCTTCGGCTTCATCCCGTGGGAGAAGGCGAGGGGGGAGATCCTTGATGTCACGACGACGGGGCTCGATCCGAACGTGATTGTAAACGACGGGCATTGGGCCCTGCCGGTGAGTGCGAGCCGTGCGCGGGTGGGCGCGAGCTATCTCCGGGAACCGGCCGGCAAGGCCGCGGAACGAGTGGAGGCAGGGCGCGCCGCGTTGGAAGAGAGTGCGCGGGGTCTGTTGCCCTTTCCCTGGCAGCCGGCGGGATGGTCGGGCGGATGGCGGATCGCGACCCCCGATCGGCGTCCGTGCATCGGGCGGCATCCGGACGATCCGAGCCTCGGCGTGTTCGGCGCCCTGGGATCGAAAGGGACGCTTTGGGCGCCCGCGCTGGCGCGCCAGTGGATCCAGCATCTCGTTGCAGGGGTGCCCATGGACGCCGAAGTCGACGTCTCCCGGTACTCACGTCGCTGACGACGTTCCTGCTTCGGTGGCGGAGAGGTGGGCGAGCACCAGGGTGAAGAAACCAAGCACGATGTTCTGCAGGGGCAGCTGAAGCGGGGTGGGCAGGGTGTAGATGATGCAAACCGCGGGGATCCAGACGCCGAAATTCGAGATGAGAACCGGAAGGACCCGCCGCCGATACCAATGCGGGGCGCGGAAATCGGCGACCACGACGGCGACGGAGAAACGGCGCTGGCACCAGGCGTAGGCGAGGACGGTCAAAGGAACGGCGAAGGCCGGGCAGTAAACGAACTGGTCGAGAATCATTTTCGTGAGGACCGTGCCGAAGTCGCGGCCTTCGCCGACGGTGGCGGCGAGCACGCGATAGAGGACGTCAAACTCGAGGCCCTTGTAGCCCCAGAACGCGGTGAGGGCCAGACCTTGGGTCCAGGTCGGTTGAAGGCGAACACCGGGCCAGAATTTCAGGTAGAGGAGGGGGAGGAGTCCGCCGCAGAGCGCCGTGGATACAAAAGAGAAGCCAAACCCATAGTGCACGCGCACCCGCGCGAGCTCGTCCACCAGCGCACGGGTGGCGTCGTGGTTGAAGTAGGACAGCACCAGGACAAGCGCGAGGACCTGGAGGGCCAGTCCCGGCACGAGGTTCGCTTTCGCTCCGCGCAAGCCCGCCTGCCACGGGGACGAGGGAAGGGTGTCGGTCGAGGCGGACATGGACCGCTTCAAGAGAGCGAGAAGGAGAGCTGCTTCATTGCGCGTGTACGAACGGCAAGTGCCGAAGAACCCGATGCGCTCCGTCGAGGCGCTTCAAGCCGCGCCCGTGGATCCGCGCACGACGAGCCGGGGGCGGATGGTGCGGGAGACGGCGCGGCCCGGCGAGCCCTTGCCGATGCGCGTGAGGATGAGTTCGGAGGCGGTGCGGACGGTCTCCTCGATCTCCTGGTCGACGCTGGTCAGGCCCGGGGTGGTCATCTCGCAGATGTCCTGATTGTTGAAACCGGTGACGGAAAGCTGTTCCGGCACGGAGAAACCGAGGTCCTGGAAGGCGTGCATCGCGCCGATGGCGATCTCGTCGTTCATTGCGACAAACGCGGTGGGGCGCTCCTTGAGCTGGGCGAAACTCCGGGCGAGCAGGCGGCCGTATTCGAAGTCGTTGGCGCGCACGTGCAGATGATCGAGGGAGCGAGTGGCGTCGGCGATGTGCAGGTTTACCGACGCGAGGGCGTCCTCGATTCCCGCAAGGCGGTCGAGCGTGCTCCGCATGGTGCCCGAAATGCCGAGCAGGCCGAAGGAGCGGTGGCCGAGCCCGAGCAGGTGGTGCATCACGTCGGCCATGGCCTGGCGCCGGTCGAGCGAGACGGAGGTGCCGCCGGGCACGCCGGCGAGGTCGATGAAGAGGTGGGGCAGGTTCTGCGCGGCGAGGTCGGCGACGTGGCTGGCGACCTCGTTGACGTCGAACTGGCCGATGAAGACGATCGCCTCGACGCGCATCGACTGGAAGTGCCGCACCACTTTGCGCCCCGCGCCGGGCTCGAAGACCTCGATCAACGAGGTGAAGCCCTGGTCGCGCAAATTGCGTTGCAGCGCTGCGAGTTTGCGCACCGCCGGCGGGGTCAGCAGGTTCTCCATGCAGATCCCCACCATGGCGGTGCGCTTGCCCTTGAGGTGAAGGGCGTAGGCGTTGGGCGTGAAGCCCGTCTCGGCCATCGCTTTCTGCACGCGTTCGATCGTCTTGCGTTTCAAACCAGGCTGGCCGTTCAGGACACGGGAAACCGTTGTGCGCGCCAACCCGACGTAGCGGGCGAAATCGGCCGTGGAAGTGATGACAGCGGGGGTCGAACTCGTCTTGCGTTCGCGCGTCTGAAGCATGGGTGGTGCCGGTGTGGCGGTTCGTCGGCCGCTTGTCAAACGGCGCGTGGCCGGCGCCTTGGCGGACACATGTCCGCAATCAGGTTAAGGCGAAGCGTCTTTCGCACGGCGGACGGCCCTCCGGTTTCATAGGTATGAGGCCATTTCGGAAACGTACATTTGGCCGTGGGCGGACACGTGTCCTCAATTTGGTTGACAGGTTCGGGTCCCGTTTGACAGACCTTCGCTGCTCGTCGCCCCGGAACCCCTTCTCCCCGTGCCCGCAAGGCGACGTTCGCAGTGGAACCTAAACCCACCGTTAACCGATGAACCCTGACTCCATGAAACCAAACCAAGCCTGGGGCCGACGCCTGTCGCTCTGGGTTTTCTCCTTCCTTCTCTGCCTGGCGCCCAATGTCTGGGCGCAGGCGACCGGTACGATCGAGGGTCGCGTGCTCAACGCGACCAGCGGCCGCTACCTTAACAACGTGCGCGTTTCCGTCGAGGGCTCGACCCAGGAAACCTTCACCAACGAGTTCGGCGAGTATCGCCTCGTCGGCGTGCCGGCGGGCTCCGTCACCCTCAACGTTTTCTTCACGGGCCTCGATTCCCAGCGGATCACCGTTGACGTGCAGGGTGGCCAGATCGCCCAGCAGGACGTCACGCTGACCCGCGGCACCATCGCCGAGACCGTCGTCCTCGACGCCTTTGTCGTCGCCAGCGAGCGCGACACCAACGCCGCCAGCATCGCGGCCAACGAGCAGCGGTTCGCCAACAACATCAAGAACGTCGTCTCCGCCGACGCCTTCGGCGATGTCACCGAGGGCAACGTGGGCGAGTTCATCAAGTACCTGCCCGGCGTCAGCGTCGAGTACGTCGCCGCCGACGTCCGTGCGATTTCCGTGCGCGGTTTCGACAGCTCCCTCACCGCCGTCTCCGTCGACGGCGGCCGCATGGCCAGCGCCAGCTCCGGCTCGTCCAGCCGCACCTTCGAGCTCGAACAGGTTTCGATCAACAACGTGGCCCGCATCGAGCTGGTCAAGGTGCCCACGCCCGACATGCCCGCCGACGCGATCGGCGGCTCGGTCAACATGATCAGCAAGAGCGCCTTCGAGCGCAAGGGCGCCCAGCTCAACTACCGCGCCGTGCTCAACTTCAACCACGAGGAACCGTACTTCTGGAAGAAGACCCCCGGCCCCGGCCGGAAGGAGACCTACAAGGTCCTCCCCGGTTTCGATTTCGACTACACCCTCCCGATCACGCCCGACTTCGGCATCGTCGTCACCGGTCTCAGCTCGAACCAGTTCAACGAGCAGCACCGCAGCCAGATGGTCTGGGAGAATGCCGGCACCAGCACCGGGGCCACGCCCGCCAACCCCTACCTGCGCCAGTACACCCTGCAGGACGGTCCCAAGAACACCTTCCGCAACTCCGCCAGCGTGAAGGCCGACTGGCGCATCGCCCGCAATCACCTCCTCTCCGCCGGCGCCCAGTACAACTACTACAAGGCCTTCTTCGGCAACCGTAACATCAACATCAACGCGGGCAACAACGGCACCTCGACTCCCGCCGGCGGGACCGCGCTCACCTACGGCCCCGACTTCACCAGCGGCGCCACCGGCCGCGGCGCCGTCACCATGGGCGGTTCCTGGCGCCACAAGATCGGCGCCACCCGCGCCGCCAACCTGAAGTACACCTTCAACGACGGCACCTGGGAAGTCATTGCCGCTGCGAACACCTCGACCTCGAAGACCTGGTATCGCGCCACCGAGCGCGGCAACTTCTCGGGCTACAACCTAACGCTCCTCATGCCCGTCCGCGTCGAGTTCAGCGACTTCAGCGAACTGGGCGGCATCCGCCCCAAGAACATCCGGGTCCTCGACAACAACGGCAACGAGGTCGACATCCACGACATCAGCAACTACCGCCTCAACAACGTCAGTTACAACCCGCTCGACGCCCGCGATACCTTCTACGCCGCGAACCTCTCGGCGAAGCGCTCCCTCCACGCGCTGTCCTTCCCGGCCAGCGTGAAGGTCGGCGCCGACTACCGCGAGCAGCTCCGCGACATCCGCCGCATCAACGGCACGATCAACTACGTCGGACCGGACGGCATCGCCGCCAACGCCGACAACATCGCCACGCGCTTCCTCGATCCGAGCTACTCGAAGCAGGATCCGCACTTCAACTTCCCGAAGGTGCAGTGGCCGAACCCGTACGAGATGTGGAACCTCTACCAGTCCAACCCTGCGTACTTCGCCCAGACCGACGCGCAGGCCGGCACCGAGGAGACCAACCGCATCAACGGCTCCGAGTACCTGCAGGAAATCGTCACGTCCTACTTCTTCCAGTTTGAGGGTCGCCTGCTCGAGAACCGCCTCGGCTTCGTGACCGGCGTCCGCTACGAGCGCACCGAGGACCGCGGCCGCGGTCCGCTGTTCGAGCCCGACAACGTCTTCCTGCGCAATCCGGACGGCAGCTACGTGCGCAACGCCAGCGGTGCCCGCGTGCGCAAGCCCGAGGCTGGCGTCGCCGGCTCGCTCGCCGAGGCCCTGCTCACCCGCACCGAACGCGGCTTCACCGCGCGCCGCGCCTACGATTACTTCTTCCCGAGCCTGAACGCCAACTACGCCGTCACACCCGACCTCGTGGTCCGTTTTGCCTACGCGCAGACCTACAACCGGCCGAACTTCGACACGATCATTCCGAACACCAACGTGAACGAGAATGAACAGGCCGAGCTCGATCCGTCGGTCCTCCCCGGCACGATCACGGTCCGCAACACGGGCCTCAAGCCCTGGACGGCCGACAACTACGACCTCTCGCTCGAGTACTACACGCGCTCCGGCGGCACCTTCACCGCCGGCGTGATGCACAAGGAGATCGAGAACTTCTTCGGCAGCCGCGTCACCATCGCCGACCCCGCCGCCCTCGCCGAGCTGGGCCTCGACCCCCGCTACATCGGCTGGCAGCTCAGCACGACGATCAACACCGGCGACGCCTCGATCTCCGGCGTGGAGTTCAGCGCCCGCCAGTCGCTCGACTTCCTCGACGGCTGGGGCCGCCACTTCGCGGTCTTCGCCAACGGCACCAAGCTCCGCCTGCGCGGCTCCTCCGAAGCCTCCTTCAGCAACTACATCCCCGAGACCGCCAACTGGGGCTTCGACTTCAACAAGGACCGCTTCTCCGCCAAGATTAAGTGGAACTATCGCGGCGAGCAGCGTCGCGGCCAGCAGAATGCCTTCGGCCCGAACGGCCGCGAGTTCTACACCTCGCGCGTCAACCTCGACGTGAACTTCGAGTACCGCTACTCGAAGCGCCTCACGTTCTTCGCCAACGCGCGCAACCTGCTCAACGAACCGCAGACCCTCGTGCGCTACGGAGACAACACCCCCGACTACGCCCGCTTCTACCAGCAGGAAGAGTTCGGCGTGCAGACCTCCGTCGGCGTGAAGGGCACCTGGTAATCGCGTCCCCTGCATTTTGACGCCCCGGGGCGGCGGTCTTCGGACCGCCGCCTTTTTTGCGCCGGCCCCCTGGGAGGACGGACACTCCTGTCCGTCCCCTCAGAGTCGTTCTCGTAATCGTAATCGTTCTCTCCCGTATCCATCCGACCGATTCGACGGATCAGTCGGATCCGACCGATCCATCCGGCCGGAGGGAGAAAGATCAAGAGAAAGAGGACGGGGCGATGCCGATCCGGGACGGACAGGAGTGTCCGTCCTCCCAGGGCGCCCGCCTCTTCTTCTGGGTTTCCCTTTCCCTGCGTGTTGCCACACTGCCTGCATGCACCTGCTCCACACCCCCGGCCCCCGCGAAACGGCCTCGCTCGACACCGCCGGATTGCGCGCGGCCTTTCTCCTCGAGGATCTCTTCCAGCCGGGCCGCGTCACCGCCCGCTACACCGATCTCGACCGCATGGTCCTTGGCGCCGCCTTGCCTGCGGGCGCGCCGCTTGCGCTCGAGGGGCATCCGCTGCTCGGCACCGCCTTCTTCCTCGAGCGCCGCGAGATCGGCATCCTCAACCTCGGCGCGCCGGGGCGCGTCACGGTCGGCGGCGAGGCGTTCGCGCTGGGTGCGCTCGACTGCCTCTATGTCGGCCTCGGCGAACGCGATGTGCGTTTCGAGAACGGGTCGGACGGCGCGGCCGCCTTCTACTTCGTCAGCACGCCCGCCCACGCCAAACATCCGACCGCCGTGGTGAGGCACGCCGACGTCCGCACCGATCCCATCGGCGACGCCGCCCGCGCGAACCGGCGTCGCATCAACAAGTACATTCACCCCGACGGCGTGCGCAGCTGCCAGCTCACGATGGGCTTCACCGAGTTCGAGCCGGGCAGCGTCTGGAACACCATGCCTCCGCACACGCACAGCCGCCGCACCGAGGCGTACCTGTATTTCGATCTTGGAGACAACGTCGTCGTCCACCTGCTCGGCGAACCGCAGGCCACGCGCCACATCGTCGTGCGCGACCGCGAGGCCGTGCTCTCGCCTTCCTGGTCCATCCATTGCGGCGCCGGCACCGGCAGCTACCGCTTCGTCTGGGCCATGGGCGGCGACAACCAGACCTTCGCCGACATGGACGCCGTCCCGCTCGCCAGCCTGAGGTAACCCGAAAGATTCCCCGGCAGAGACGTTGCGTTCTGCAACGATTGCGTAGGAGCGGCTTTACGCCGCGATGAACACCGTTCGCCTGCCCATCGCGGCGTAAAGCCGCTCCTACCTCCATACCGTTCATCGGGTGGAATTGCGGGTTGTCCGTCACATCGCCGCCTTCCCAACGTGGCGGGAGCACCCTGCTCCCGTTCCCGTCCGTCCCTCAAAACAGCTCCCCCTGCTCCTCGACGTGCACCTCCACGGGCAGCCAGCAGGCTTCGTCGTCGACGCGGGGCGAGTTCATGCGCGGGCTCACCGTCACGGCCGTCATCGTCTCCGGTGGCCAGGGCGCGAGCAGCGGATCGTCCGTATCGCCTGCGGCGGGTCGCGGCCCGAGCCAGGCCTCCCAGTTTTCGGGGGGCAGGATCACGGGCGCACGGTCGTGGATCGGCGCCAGGAGGGCGTTCGTCGCCGTCGTGACGATCGCGCAGGTCTCGAGGGGCGCGTCCTGGTCCGGCGGATACCACGACTCCCACAGCCCCGCGAAGCAGAAAGGCGCCCCGTCGCGCCGGCGGAACAGCCAGGGTTGCTTCGCGCGCCCGAGGGTCTGCCACTCGTAGAAGCCGCTCGCCGGGATCAGACAGCGGCGCCGGCGGTAGGCGTCGCGGAAGGTGGGCCTGGCCGCGAGGGTCTCGGCGCGGGCGTTCACCGGGGCGTTGGCCGGCTCGCGCGTCCACGAGGGCAGCAGGCCCCAGCGCAGGAGCGCGAATTCGCGTACGCCCGCAGAGCCGAGACGGACGGCTGGCAGGTGCGTGCCGGGCGGAATGTTGTACCGCGAGACGGGCAGGGGATCCGGCGGGGCGACCCCGAGCCGCACGAGGGCCTGGCGCAGGTCGGATTGCAGCAGGGCGTAGCGCGTGCACATGGGCTCAGGGGGCGAAGCGGCTCGATGCCGGGCTCATCTCAGTTTCCTGCCCGGTGCCGATGACTGTCGTGGCACGGGCATCTTGCCCGTGAAGTGGCTTGGGCGTCCCGCCCAAGTCTGCGGCGCGGCGCGCCCGTGCCACTTTCCGCCAGGCAAGAAGCTGCCTGGTGCGCTTCAGGGCCGGGCTTCGTCCGGGGGCGGGGGAGGGCGGGCACGGCGTCGGCATGAAACGAGCGTGGCCGCGCGCCCCGGGCCGCGCAACTCCGCGGCCGGCTTGCCAAGCGTGCGCCGGCGGACTGAGTGTTGCCAAGGACGCCCCGTCCGCGGGCACTTTGCTGCGCGGCGGCGGTCGACGTCGTTGCCATGTTCTCTCTGCTCTTCCGCCTTACGCTCCTCGCTGTCCTGTTCTTCGTCCCCGCCTTCGCCCAACCGGCCGAGACCAAGGCCGTGCGCGAACTCAAACTGCTCGTCGAGCGGCAGAAGACCCTGCTTGCCCGGGCCCAGCAGGCGGAGAATGAGGCCGCCATCGAGGACGTGCGCCCGCTCTTGCAGCAATTGGTTTTCGACTACGAGCGGCACCTGCGGGACTTTCCCGACGAAGCCACGGCCTACGCCAGCTACGGACTGCTGCTCAGCAACCCGCTGATCGACGAACCCAAGCGTGCGCTCGCCCTGCTCATGAGGGCCAACCAGCTCGACCGCAACCTCCCGCTGGTGAAGAACCAGATTGGCAAGATCATCGCCGAGGAAGGCCGTCCGCTCCTCGCCCTGCCGTACTTCCTCGCCGCCGCCGAACTCGAGCCGAAGGAACCGCTTTACCACTACCAGATCGGGACCCTCATCAACGAGGCGCGCGACGACTTCCTCAAGAGCGGCGAATGGACCCGCGAAGCCCTCGACAAGGCCATGCTCAACGCCTTCGAGCAGGCCCGCATCCACGCGCCGGACAACCTGTTCTTCGCCTACCGCCATTGCGAGGCCTTCTACGACCTCGCCGCCCCCGACTGGGACCGCGCCTTGGCCGAATGGCAGGGCTTGGAGGCGCGCCTGACCAAGCCCGTCGAAATCCAGACCGTCCGCCTGCACCAGGCCAACGTACGCCTCCAGCAGGGTCGCAAGGCGGAGGCCGAGGTCCTGCTTGCGACCGTGACCGAGGACACGCTCGCCGGCCAGAAGCAGAAGCTGGTTGCGCAACTCGCAGCCGCCGCCGACAAGTAGCGTCCATGGATTTTCTCGGCATCGGTCCCGCGGAACTGCGCAACGGACTCATCCTCTACATCATCTTGGTGGCCAGCATCAGCGTGCACGAGTGGGCGCACGCCTTCTCGGCGGACCGGCTGGGGGACGACACGCCGCGCTATCAGGGACGCGTGACGCTGAATCCCCTCTCCCACATGGACCTGTTGGGAACGGTGATCTTTCCGCTCATGTTCATCTTCGTCTTCGACTCCCGGTTCTTCTTCGGGTGGGGCAAGCCGGTGATGGTGAACGTCGCGAATTTCCGCCACCGTACGCGCGACCACATCCTCGTCACGCTCGCGGGCCCGGGCTCCAACCTCGTCTTTGCCCTGCTGGGCGCGATCGTCGGCGGCCTGGTCTACGGCTTCGACAGCAACACCACCGAGCTCTTCGGCCTCGTCATCGGGCTCAACGTCGTACTTGCGGTCTTCAACATGATCCCGATCCCGCCCCTCGACGGCGGCCAGATCATGCGCCACGTCGTGGGCATGAGCGAGGAAACCTTCCTCAACCTCTCCCGCTGGGGTTTCCTCATCCTGATCGTGGCGATCAACCTTCCGCCGATCCGTTACGCGCTCGGCCTGGTCATCATGACGGTGCAGACGCCGTTCTTCCTTCTCTACGAGTTGATCGCACGATGAAGCCGCGCCGCGCCCCGCGTCCTCCTCCCGCGGCGCTGCCCGTCACCTCCCAGCTCGCCACGCTGCGCGCCTGGGTGGACTTCGCCGGGCGGGTCTACGCCGAGGCCGGCCTCGCGCTCGGGCAGGTCGCCACCAATGCGCACGACGAGGCCCTCTATCTCTTCCTGCGCACGCTCGATTGGCCGCTCGACAGCGATCCGGCCGTGCTCGACCGGCCCTTGACGCCGGCCCAGCGCATCGCCCTCCGCCAGGTGCTCGCGCGCCGCGCGATCGAACGCGTGCCCGCCGGCTACCTCACCCGCGAGGCCTTCCTCGGCGAACACCGGTTCTACGTCGACGAGCGCGTCATCATCCCGCGCAGCTACTTCCTCGAACTCATCCCGACCCTGCCGGCGTATCTGCCCGCCGGCTACACCGTGCGCCGCGCGGTGGACGTCTGCACCGGCTCCGGTTGCCTCGCCATCCTGCTCGCGCACCAGTTTCCGGAGGCCAGGGTCGATGCCATCGACCTCTCGCCCGCCGCACTTGAGGTCGCGGCGATCAACGTGAAGGCGCACCGGCTGTCCCGCCGCGTGAAGCTGTTCGCGAGCGACGTCTTTGCCCGCGTGCCGCCGGCGAAGTACGACGTCATCCTGAGCAACCCGCCCTACGAGCCGAGCGCGGTCTGCGACAACCTGCCGCCGGAGTTTCGCCAGGAACCGCGCCTCGCCCTCGACGGCGGCCCGGATGGACTCGACATCATCCGCCGCCTGCTCGTCCAGGCCCGCGACCGCCTCGCGCCGGAGGGCCTCGTCGTCCTCGAGGTGGGCGCCCTGCAAAAGGCCATGAACCTCGAGTTTCGCGCGCTGAAACCGCAGTGGCTGGCGACCGAGGACGGCAGCAACTGCGTGTGCCTCATCCGCGCGGAGCGCCTGCGGGCGTGGGGTGGGTAAGGCCCGCTCTTTCTCTTAATCTTTCTCCTTCCCGACCATCCGACCGCTCGGTCCGATCCGTCCGATCTCATACTCCGCCCTCCCCCGGGCCATTGCGTTTCCGCCGGATCGCGCAAAGGGTCCCGGTTAACCATGCCCAACGCCCTCGCGACCGAAGCCTCCCCCTACCTGCGTCAACACGCGGAAAATCCCGTCGACTGGCTCCCCTGGGGCGAGGCGGCCTTTGCGCGTGCCCGCGCGCAGGGCAAACCGGTCTTTCTCAGCATCGGTTACGCCACCTGCCACTGGTGCCACGTCATGGCCCGCGAATCGTTCGAGGATCCGGCCGTCGCCGCCCTGCTCAACGAACACTTTGTCTCCATCAAGGTCGACCGCGAGGAGCGCCCCGACGTCGACCGCGTCTACATGTCGTACGTGCAGGCGCTGACCGGGCACGGCGGCTGGCCGTTGAGCGCGTGGCTGACGCCCGACCTCAAGCCGTTCTTCGGCGGCACCTATTTCCCTCCCGAGGACCGTCCCGGGCGGCCCGGCTTCTCCTCCGTCCTCCGCGCGATCGCCGCCGGCTGGGCCAACGAGCGCGACAAGCTCGTCGCCGAGTCCGAGCGCGTCATCGCCCTGCTGCGCGAGCAGCAGGCCGGCCAGCTGGGCGCCACCCGGTCGGTGGCGGACGACGATCTCACCGAGGCGGCCGGCGACGCCTTCGAGAAGGCCTACCAGTATTTGTACGAAAACTACGACGCCGCGCAGGGCGGCTTCGGCGGCGCCCCGAAGTTCCCCCGCGCCTCCAACCTCAACTTCCTCTTCCGCTGCGCCGTGGTACAGGGCGTGGAGGGCGAGACCGGGCGCGAGGCGGTCGACATGGCCGTTGCGACGGTCGCGGCCATGGCGCGGGGCGGCATCCACGACCATGTCGGCGGCGGCTTCCACCGCTACTCGGTCGACGAGGCCTGGTTCGTGCCGCACTTCGAGAAGATGCTTTACGACCAGGCGCAGATTGCCGTGAACGCGCTCGACGCCCACCTCTTCACCGGCCGCGAGGCCTGTGCCTGGCTGGCGCGCGACATCTTCGACTACGTGCTGCGCGACCTCGCCGCGCCAGGCGGCGGGTTCTATTCGGCCGAGGACGCCGACTCCACCGTGCCGGGGTCCGAAGAGCATGCGGAGGGCGCCTTTTATGTATGGACGCAGGCCGAGCTGGAGACCGTTCTCGGGGCGGAGGCCTCCTTGCTCGTTTCGCATTTTGGCGTGAAGCCCGACGGCAACGTGCCCGCGGCGCTCGATCCGCACGGCGAATTTCGCGGGCGCAACGTGCTCCGTCAGGTCTCCCCCATCGCCGACACCGCCCGCGTCCACGGCCTCACACCCGGGGCCGCCGCCGACCGTGTGGCCGCCGCACTTGAGCGCCTTCGCGCCGTCCGCGCGCTGCGCCCGCGGCCCCTGCGCGACGAGAAGATCGTCGCAGCCTGGAACGGTCTCATGATCGGCGCCCTCGCCCGCGGAGCGACGTCTCCCGCCGCCTGCCTGACCGACAAGAGCGAGTTCTACCGCGAGGCCGCGGAGCGTGCGGCCGACCACCTCGAGCGCGCACTCTACGATCCGGCCCGCGGCGTGCTCAAACGCACGCAAGGCGACGGGCGCCCGGCGCCCGACGGATTCGCCGAGGATTATGCGCAGGTCATCGCCGGCCTGCTCGACCTCTACGAGGCGACCTTCGCGCCGCGCTGGCTGCTCTGGGCCGACCGACTCCAGCGCACCATGGACGAACTCTTCTGGGACGAGGCCGAGGGCGGCTACTTCGGCACGGTGGCGGACGATCCGGCCCTCGTGCTGCGTCTCAAGGACGATTACGACGGCGCCGAACCTTCCGCCAACTCCGTCGCGGCGTCGAACCTCCTGCGCCTGGCGGGCGCGTTCCACGACGACGAACGCCGCCACCGCGCCCGCCGCACGCTCGCCGCCTTCCGGTCGCGCTGGACGAGGTTCCCCCACGCCCTCCCCGAGATGCTCTGCGCGCTCGAGCGCGCGCTCGAGACGCCGCGGCAGGTCGTCATCGCCGGAGACCCGCAGGCGGCGGATTTCGCCGCGCTGGCGGCTGTGCTGCGCGAACGTCCCGGCCGGCGCCGCGCCGTGCTCGCCGCACATCCCGACCTCGCGGCGCGCGCGCCCTGGCTCGCCGGCATGCGGCCCGTCGACGGCCGCGCGACGGCGTATGTGTGCGAAGACTACACCTGCCGGGCTCCGGTGGCCTCGCCCGCGGCCTTGCGCGAATCGCTTGCGTGAGATCGCCGGTGCCGCCTGTATTTACATTTCTCTGACGGTTTCGCCCTTTTCTCCGGCGGGGGGCCGCCAATGCTGGGGCAAATCTGACGGAAGACGTCGGTGGTTCGGGATTTCGGTTCGCCAAACCGGGCTCGCCATCGACGGCCACGTTTGCGAGTAAGTCCTTGATGAACCCCGAGAGCCCAGAGCCGACCCTTCGCGGGGAACTTCCGCTTGCGCTGGCGGTGGTGGCGACGGCGACTTCCGGTCTGCTTGGCTGGTTCCTCGATCGTCCGCGCCTGCTCAGCTGGGCGGAGGAGGGCACGCCCATGTTGTTCAACACCGCCCTCGGCCTGCTGCTGCTCGGCCTGACCCTGCTCATGCTTCGGCAGGGACGCCCGCGCGCAACCCGGATCTGCGCGTCGCTTGTCGGCGCACTGGGCGCGATCACCGGCCTGCAGATGCTGTTTCAGGTCAGCGTCGGGATCGACCAGCTCTTCTGGAGCACCGATCTGGGGTCGACCTACTGGCAGCCGGGACGGATGGCGCCGGCCTCGGCGTTGAATTTCACGTTGATGGGCGCGACCTCCTGGCTGGCGCTCGCGCCGCGTCCGCGGCTCGGCATCGTCGGCGTGATGATTGGCCTCGTGCTGGCCTCGTCGCTCGTCACGGCGATCGCCTATGCCCTCGGGCTGCACACGGGTTTTGGCGAAGGCAACTTCGTCGGCATGGCCCTGCCCGTCGCGATCGGCTTCCTCGCGGCGGCCGGTGCGACGATGTTCCATCTGGAGGCGAGGGTCCGCGGGCAGGCGCGTTCGCTCCTGCGCTCGCGGGTCAACTTCAGCGCCGCCGGCGCGATCGTCGTTTTCGTGGGCGCCGCCGCCATGGTCAGCAACCGTTCCCAGCAATCCGCCGTCGCCTGGTCGACGGAGACCCAGGGCGTTCTCAATGCGATCAGCCGGCTCGAGCTCGGGCTGACCCGGCTCGAGTCCGACCTGCGCACGCGCCTGCTCGTGGGCGAGCAACGATTCCCTGCCGAGGGCATGGCGCCGGAGACGCAGGTGCGCGCCGAGCTCGAGGCCATCGTTTCCCGGGCCGCCCCGACCGACGTGGCCGGACTCAGCGAACTCGTCGAGCGCAAGCTCACCCTCGTACGCACCGCCGTCGCGGCCGCGGCGCGCGGTGACCGCCTGGGGGCCATCGAGATCGTGCACGACGGGGACGAGACCGCGACGATGATGGCCATCCGTGCGCGCCTCGACCGGCTGCAACAGACGATGCGCGCCGACCTCGAGCGGCGCGGACGGCAGAGCGCTCACCTCGCCGCCCTGACCAACCGCATCATCCTCTTCGGCAACGTGCTCGCCCTCGGGCTCTTCGTCACGGCGCTCGTTCTCATGAATCGTGCGCGCCGCGCCCAGGCCGAGGCGCAGACGCAACTCGTCGAGGCCAACCGCTTCCAGCAGGCCGTGCTCGACGGCACCGTCTACGGCATCATCGCCACCGGCCCCGAAGGGGCCATCCGCGTATTCAATGCCGGTGCGGAAAAACTCCTCGGCTACCGGGCCGGCGAACTCGTCGGCTCCGCCACACCCCTCGTCCTGCACGACCGCGAGCAGTTGCAACAACTGGCGGGCGAAGGAAAGGAGCCTTCGCTCGACCTGCTCGTGGCCAAGGCCCGCGAGGGTGGCGTCGAGGAACGCGAATGGACCTGGCGGCGCCGCGACGGCCGCCCCCTTCCGGTGCGGCTCAGCGTCACCGCCCTGCGCGACGACGAGATGCGCGTCACCGGCTTTCTCATCCTCGCCAGCGACCTCTCCGAACGCAACCGCACCATGGCCGCCCTGCGCGAGAGCGAGGAGCGCTTCCGCAGCGCCTTCGATTCCGCCGGCATCGGCATGGCCCTCGTCGACCTCGACGGACGCTGGCTGCGCGTCAACCGTGCCATCTGCGAGATCGTCGGCTACTCCGAGGCCGACCTCGTCACGAAGACCCTGCAGGACCTCACCCACCCCGAGGACCTGAACCTCGACACCGAGGAGGTCGGCTCCCTGCTCGCGAACCGCCAGCGCTACTACCAGATCGAGAAGCGCTACATCGACATCCACGGCCACACCGTCTGGGTGCGCGTGACGATGTCGCTGGTGCGCGACGCCGCCCAGGTGCCGCTGTACTTCATTGCACAGATCGAGGACATCACCGTGCAGCGCCGCTACGAGCACGCACAGCGCGAGAGCGAGGAGCGCATGCGGCTTTTCGCGGAACACGCGCCGGCCTCCGTGGCGATGTTCGACCGAGAGATGGTCTATCTCGTCGCCAGCCGCCAGTGGTTCGTCGACTACCGCCTCGAGGGCCAGCCCGTGATCGGCCGCAGCTTCTACGACGTCTTCCCCGACATGGCCGGCATGTGGCGCGACGTCCACCGCCGCTGCCTCGCCGGCGCGGTGGAAAAGGCCGAGGCCGACCTCATCGAGCGCTCCGACGGCACCCGCCAATGGCTCAGCTGGGAGGTCCGCCCGTGGTACCGCGCCTCGGGCGCCATCGGCGGCATCGTCATGTTCACCCAGGACATCACCGAGCGGAAACAGCTCGAGGAAAGCCTGGCCCGGGCGCGCGACGAGGCCATCGAGGCGTCCCGGTACAAGTCCGAGTTCCTCGCCAACATGAGCCACGAGATCCGCACGCCGATGAACGGCATCATCGGCATGGCCAGCCTGCTCATGGACCTGCCGATGAACGGCGAGGCGCGCGAGATGACGCGGATCATCCAGAACAGCGCCGAGAGCCTGCTCGCCATCGTCAACGACATCCTCGACTTCTCCAAGATCGAGGCGGGCAAGCTCACCATCGACTACGCCCGGCTGCTGCTCGGCCCGCTCGTCGACGAGGTCCTCGCCCTGCTCGCGCCGAAGGCGCAGGCCAAGGGCCTCAACCTCCGCTACGAGTTCGACGAATCCCTCTCCCAACCCATGCAGGGCGACGCCGGCCGCATCCGCCAGGTCCTCCTCAACCTCCTGGCCAACGCGATCAAGTTCACCGAACGGGGCGAGGTCGCCGTGATCGTGAAGGGCACCGGGGCCACCGCCGGCCGCGCCGGCTTCCGTATCGAAGTCAAGGATACCGGCATCGGCATGTCGCGGAGGGCGCAGGACCGCCTCTTCCAGCCCTTCGTGCAGGCCGACGGCACCACCACCCGCCGCTTCGGCGGCACCGGCCTCGGCCTCGCCATCTCCCGCCAGCTCGTCGAACTCATGGGCGGCGAGATCGGCTTCGAGAGCGTCGAGGGCGCCGGCTCCACCTTCTGGGTCAGCCTCAGCCTGCCTCTCCTCTCCGCCACGACCGAGCCCGCCCCCGGCTCGCTTCCCGCCGGCCTTCGCGTCCTCGTCGTCGATTCGCGCCCGGCCGAGGCCCGCGCCCTGCTCGAGCATCTCACGGCGCTGGGCGCGACCGCCAAGGCGGTCGGCGGCGGCGACGAGGCCCTCGAATGCCTCCGCCAGCCTCCCGCATCCGGTCCCTTCCAGGTTGCCCTGCTCGCCGCCGAGTTGCTGGGCGAGTCCGGTCTCGAACTCGCGGCCCGCCTCCGGGCCGATGCCGGGGTCGGCCCGCTGCGCCTCATTTTGCTCGCCGCCTCGGACGCGTCCGTGCCGGCCGAGGCGCTGGCCGCCGCGCGAGTCGAGTCCGCGCTCGCCCTGCCCGTGCGCATGGAGCAGCTCTACCGCGCCCTCCTGCCTTCGGGTTCGCGCCCGCCCTTCGGCGGCTCGTCCTCGCCGCTGCCTCTCGCCCCCGACGACGACTCCGCCGTTCCGCGCCTGCTGCTCGCCGAGGACAACCTCGTCAACCAGATGGTCGCCCGCCGCATGCTCGAAAAGCTCGGCTGCCGGGTCGACGTAGCGGGCAACGGCAGTCTCGCCCTCGCCGCGCTCCAGGCCGCGCATTACGACGCCGTGCTCATGGACTGCCAGATGCCGGAGATGGACGGCTACGAGGCCACGCGCCGCCTGCGCTCCGCCGGACGCAACGCCCGCAACGCGGCCGTCCCCGTCATCGCCCTCACCGCCTTCGCCATGCCCGGCGACCGAGCGAAGTGCCTCGAGGCCGGCATGAACGACTACGTGAGCAAACCCGTGCGCGCCGAGGCCCTTGTCGAGGCCCTCGCCCGCTGCGGCGTGAAGCTCAACGGCCGCAGGAAGGACGGCGGCGCCGCATGAAGCCGCCCGTCCGCCCTCCCGACCGCTGGCGCGTCGTCCTCGTCGACGAGCGCGAAGCCGGGCTGACCGGCCTGGGCGATCTTCCCGGCCTCGAACTGACGCTCGTGCGCGAGCCGCGCGACGTCCTGCCCGACGAGGGCAGCCTCCAGCCCGACGCCGTCTTTCTTGCGCGGCGCGGGCTCTCCGCCGGCGATGCGCTCGCCCGGCTCGTCGAAGTGCGCAACGCCGGCTGCCGTTCGGCCGCGATCTTCGTCACCGAGAAGCCCGACCCGGCCTTCGCCGAGGCGGCGTTCTCCGCCGGCGCGGTCGACTGCCTCGCCGAAAGCGAGCTGATGCCCGCCGTGCTCGCGCGCGTCCTGCGCCTCGCCTCGCTGGCCCGCGCGCCGGGCGGACCGGGCTTCGACCGCCTCAACGCGCAGATCATGGCCAATCTCACCCACGAGGTGCGCACGCCGATGAACGGCATCATCGGCATGACCGGGCTCCTGCTCGAGGGCAGCCTCCCCCCCGCCCAGCGCGAACTCGCCACCGCCGTGCAGAAGAGCGCCGAGGGCCTCATGCGCGTGCTCAGCGACCTGCTCGACTTCTCGGTGCTCGAATCGGGCCGCCTCCAACTCTACGAGACCGACGTCGACCTGCGCGCCATCGTGGTCGAAACCATCAACGCCCACCGCCAGCAGGCCGACGCCAAGGAGGTCGGCCTGCGCGCCGACTTCCCCGAAGGCCTGCCCGAACGCCTGCGCGGCGATGCCACCCGCCTCCGGCAGGTCCTCGGCCACCTCGTCGACAACGCCCTCAAGTTCACCCCGGCCGGCGAGGTCGTCGTGCGCGCCTCCGTCAACCCGCAGGCCGACGGCGGCCGCCGTGTCCGCCTCGCCGTGACGGACTCCGGCATCGGCATCCCGCGGTCCGCCCAGACCGAGCTCTTCAAGCCGTTCATGCAGGCCGACACCAGCCTCACGCGCAAACACGGCGGCATGGGCCTCGGGCTCGCGGTGGCGCGCGGCCTCATCGAGCTCATGGGCGGCCGCATCGGCGTCGAGAGTCAGCCCGGCGCGGGTTCGACCTTCTGGATCGAGCTGCCCGTTCCCACGGGCGGCACACGGTCGCCCGTGCCGGTCGAGACGCCCGCCGCTGCGCCGGCATCGGGCGCCTGCCACCTGCTTGTCGTTGACGACAACGGCGCCAATTGCACGACGGTGCAGCGCGACCTGGCCAAGGGCGGACACAGTTGCGACATCGCGCGCGACGGCGCCTCCGCGCTCTCCATGCTCGGCATGCGCGCCTACGATCTCGTGCTCATGGACGCGCAGATGCCCGTCCTCGCCGGCGTGGAGGCCGCCCGCCGCATCCGCGAAGGCCGCGTGCCCGGCGTGAACCCGCGCATCCCCGTCGTCGGCATGGTCGCCTACGGTCACGAGGACGACCGGCTGCAATGCGTGGAGGCCGGCATGGACGCCGTACTCGACAAGCCCGTCGTGCTCGAGGAACTCCAGGCCATCCTCGCCCGCATGGGCCTGCCCACGAGCATCCGCGGCGGCACCGCGCCGGGCTTCGGCACCGCCTCCGGCCTGCCCATCGGCCGCGCCACCGTGCTCGAACTCGCCCAGCTCGAACACCTGCAGTCGCTGCAGGACGAGGACCAGCCGGAGTTCGTCGCCGAGTTGATCGACCTCTTCCTCACCGAAACACCCCGCCGCCTCAGCGAACTCCACGTCGCGCTCGCCAGCGGCGATCTGCCGCAAGCCGCCAAGACCGCGCACACCATCAAGGGCGCCAGTGCGACCTTCGGCGGACGGGAGCTGCAGGCGCGCTGTGCCGAATTGGAGAAGCTCGCCGCCGCCAGCCGCCTCGGCGAGGCCCGCGCCTCCGCCCGCGAACTCGAACGGGCCTACGAGCGTCTTGCTTCCGCCCTCGGCCTGCACAAGAGAAGGCGGCTTCTTGAGAATCCTCACCGTTGAAGACGACCCCGTCGCCCGCCTCGTGCTGCCCCAGATCGAGCAACTGAAAGCCGGTGCGACCCACCCGTCCCCTCCGTATGTCCGACGCACGCATTGACCGCCTCGAAGAACGCCTCGCCTGGCTCGAACGCCACCTCGAGGAGCAGGACAAGGTCATGCTCGCCCAGTCCGAGACCCTCGACCGCCTGCGCGCCGAACTCCGCCTCCTGCGCGACCGTGCCGCCGCTACGCCGGGCGACAACGCCGGCCCGACCTCGCCCGCCGAAGAACGCCCGCCACACTATTGAGGTCGCTTTACGCCGCGATGACTGGCTGACGGCCGCCAATCGCGGCATAAAGCCGCTCCTACCGGGGGAAAGCGGCCTACCACGCGATCTTCCGCTTCGCCGGATCCGCCTGCTGGCGGTAGAACAACGCCGTTGCACCCACCGCACCCGCGCAGACGCAGCGCCCTTCGTCGGCGAGTTGCGCGATCAACGCGGCGCGTTCGTGCCGGTCGGCGCCGAGAAACCGGATCTTCACGAGCTCCTGTGCGTTGAGGAGCCGTTGCAACTCCTTGAAAAACGCCGGCGTCAGCCCGCCCTTGCCGACCTTGAGCGAAGGCTCCAGCGTCTGGCCAAGGCCGCGGAGGAAGGTCTTTTGCGCACCGGTGAGAGGGAACTCGTACATGGGAGATTCTCGCCAGCCTCCGCCGCGCAGCTTGCGGTGGCAAGGAGGCGATGAGGGATTCTTCGATCCGTCGGGAGCTATTGGGTGGCCATTTTCGGAAGACCCCGCCATACGCCAATGTCATGCGAATCGTATTCTGCAGGGGTTTGGCCGTGGGTCTTTCGCTTGCGGCGACAATCGTGGCGCAGGACGTGAAGGTGACCCCGCTGGAATGGATCAATGCGGAGAGCGCCCCAGATACCTTGCCGGAAGCGGGGCGGCAGCGCCCCCCGCCGTTCCCGCCGCAGCTGAAAGGTCTGGAGACGCCGGCCTATGCCGAGATCAGCATGGTGATCGATCCTTCTGGAAAACTTTCAGGGTGGCACGAGGCTGCAACGTCGCCCTGGCTGCGCATGGACGGCACCCTGCTTGATCGATTCAAACCTGCGAAGCGGGATGGACGGTCCGTCTGGAGCGAGGTTCGCCACTACGTAATCTTTAACCCGGCGACGGCCCGCGAAAAGGGCGATGAGGCAACGCCGCGACTCCTGGAGGTGGTGCCTCCCGTGCTCGCTGATCCGGGGGTTCTCAAGGAGGATCGGTTGGTCACGGTCCGGGTGGAAGTGGACGCGGACGGCGCGGTCACCGACGCGCAACTGGTTGCCGGCGATCCCAATCTGGCGGATCCGGCGGTTCGCGCCGTCTCCCGATGGAATTTCGCGCCTGCCCGTCGGGGGGGCGTAACGGTTCCGTCCAGCCTCGAGGTCCCGGTCGTCTTCAGCGTTGGCCTGGCGGACCGTGAGGGCACCGCCGCGGAGCAGCCTCGACCGCTCAAGCTGGTGCGTCCCATCTATCCCGCGGGCCTCAGGATGTCCGGGCAGACTGGCGAGGTCTTGATCAGCTTCATTGTTTCTGTCGAAGGAAGGGTGCGGCGTGCTGAAGTCGTGCGCTCGAGCAACCCCGGCTTCGACGAACCCGCGCTCGATGCGTTGATGCAATGGACGTTTCAGCCGGGCATGCGAAACGGCATTCCGGTCAACACGCGGATGCAGGTTCCGATCGTTTTCTCATTGGCGGGCGAGCCTGGCCGCTCCGCGTACCGGTTTACGCCCAATCCGAAAGCCATGGCCGCCCTCCCGCCGGAGTTCCGCTACGACCATCCGCCGGAAGTGCGTGGCGCCGCCCTCGCGACCTATCCGCTCGAAGCCCTGAAGGAGAAAAAGGGCGGCAAGGTGAAGGTCCGTCTCGTGGTCGACGATAAAGGACGAGTAGCCGGTACTCGAGTCATGGAGAGCCCCCGCGAAGATCTGGGGCTCGCTGCACAGGCGATGGTCGAATGCTTCGAGTTTTCGCCGGCGGCCCGCGAAGGCCGGCCCACCGCCAGCGTCTTCACGTTCGAGGTCAACTTCCTGGCCTCCGGTACTGGCGACGTTCCGGTGTCGCCGGCGGCGAAGCGGTTGTTGCGCATGCTTGAGAGGGGCGGCCGGGAGTTCGCCGCGGTCGAAGCGCTCGACGGCCCCATCGTGCCGCTATCGCAGCGCCCGCCTCAATTCCCGCGGAGTGTGCCGGCCGACGTCCAGAGCGGCCAGGCGATCGTGGAATTTATCGTGGACGAGCGGGGCCTCGTGCAACTTCCGTGGATTGTGGAAGCGTCGCTCCCGGAGTTCGGCTATGCCGCCGTCCAAGCTTTGTCCTCGTGGCGCTTCCGCGCTCCCACGGTCAGGGGCGACGCCGCCAACGTTCGGGTGCGCGTGCCGGTCACCTTCCGCCGCTGAGCGGCTCCTGAGGACGGGAAGACTTTGTGCGGATGGCGCGACCGCTGTCCGCATCCGTCGGTCCGGATCGTCGTAGGTATGCAAACCCACGCCATGCCCACGACGACCGACTCCCTTGCCGACCGGGAACTGACCCTGACGCGCCGCATCGAAGCGCCGCGCGAGGCGGTGTTTGGGGCGTGGACCCGGCGGCTGCCGGAGTGGTGGGGACCCCGGGGCACGACGCTGTCCGCCTGGGAGCTCGATCTGCGGCCCGGCGGCGTCTTCCGCACGGTGATCCGCGCGCCCGACGGGACCGAGTTTGTCACGCGTGGCGTGTTCCTCGAGGTCGTGCCTCCGGAGCGCCTCGTCTTCACGGACGCCTTCGGTCCGGGCTGGATGCCTCATCCGCACCTCTTCTTCACCGCCTTCTTCCTGTTCGAGGAACCCGCCGTCCGCTCCACCCGCTGCACGGCCCGCGCCGTGCACTGGACGGAGGAACGGCGCCGCGACCACGAACGCATGGGTTTTCACCGTTGCTGGGGCGAAAGCCTCGACCGCCTCGCTTCCCTTGTCACCACCCGTTGAATACATCCAGGCCATGACCTTCGCCACCGCCACCCCTCCCGGAGGTCCGCGTCCCTCCTTCCTTGCGCGCTTTCTTCCCGCGATCGCCCGCATTCTGCTCGGCCTGCCGCTGACTGTCTTCGGGCTCAACGGCTTCCTGAACTTCATCCCGCAGCCGGAGGTCACGCTTCCCGAACGCGCGGCCGCCTTCGTGGGCGCGCTGGTGGCCTCGGGCTACATGATGCCGCTGATCGCCGGCACGCACCTGCTCGTGGGCCTGCTGTTGCTCGCGAACCGCGCCGTGCCGCTCGCGCTCGTGGTGTTCGCACCGTTCATGGTGCACAGCGTGGCGTTCCATCTCTTCCTCGAGCGTTCGGGCCTGCCCATGGCCTTCGTCTTCCTGGCCGTCGAACTCTACCTCGCGTGGGTGTACCGCGCCTCCTTCCGAACCCTGTTTGTCCCCGTTCCTCCTTTCGCGTCCCGCAATTGAACCCTCTGTTTTCCCTCCCATGAGTACAACTTCCCAACTGCATCCCTACCTCTTCTTCGGCGGCAACTGTGCCGAGGCCCTGGAGTTCTATCGCACCGCCCTCGACGCGCAGATCGACATGGTCCTGCGCTTCAAGGACGCGCCCGATCCGCCCCCGCCCGGCATGGTGCCGCCGGGCTACGAGGAGAAGGTCATGCACGCCTCGTTCCGCATCGGCCCCAACATGATCATGGCCTCCGACGGTTGCGGCGAGGTGGCGGTTTCAACGGGTTCATGCTGTCCCTTGCGGTGACGACCGAGGCGGAGGCAGACCGCCTCTTCGCCGCCCTGGAGAAAGGCGGCAAGGTCGAGATGCCCCTCGGCAAGACCTTCTGGTCCCCCCGCTTCGGCATGGTCCGCGACCGTTTTGGCCTCGGCTGGATGATCAACCTCGTGCCCGAAGGCGCCACGCCATGACGCGGCCGCTCACCCGTGGCTGCGTGTGCGGCGCGCTGTCCACGCGTCTTGGTTTCACCGCGTCGAGCCTGGACGACCAGTCCGTCTTCCGCCCATCGCCGGACATGTGGACCCGCGACGCCCAGCCGTGGGACGTATCCGATCCGCAAACACCGCGGTTCCCGGGTTTCCCCCCTCGTAGATTGCGCTGGGCGGAGGTCCGTCCGCCTGACGCCTCTTCCCGCGAAAGAGCGTGCAGCGCCTTCAGGGCATCGAATAGCTTCGTCGAATGATACGATCCATCCTGTCGGTCGCACTTCTTCTCGTGCTCCTCGATGGGAGGGTTCCGGCGATTGCCGCAGACAAGCCCAATATCCTTGTCCTGTTCACGGACGACCAGGCCGTCGAGACCATCCGTGCGTTGGGCGACATCGACATCGACACGCCGAATCTGGACCGGCTCGTCGCCCGCGGCACGACGTTCACGCACGCGTACAACATGGGCTCCTACTCGCCGGCCGTGTGCGTCGCCAGCCGCACGATGTTGATGACCGGCCGCAGCCTGTGGGATGCGCAGCGCATCCATGCCAACGCCGACGCCGAGCGGGCCGCCGGCCGACTTTGGCCGCAACTGCTCGCAGGTGCTGGCTATCGTACCTATTTCACCGGCAAATGGCATGTACCGGCCGATGCCACTCAAACCTTCGACCGCGTGAGCCACGTGCGTCCCGGCATGCCGAAGGACGTGCCCGCCGGATACAACCGGCCGCTCGAGGGGCAGCCCGATCCATGGAGCCCGTCCGATCCCGCACTCGGTGGCTTCTGGGAAGGGGGGACGCATTGGACGGAGGTGACGGCCGATGACGCCATTGGTTTTCTGGCGGAGGCGAAAACACGGCCTGAGCCGTTTTTCATGTATGTGGCGTTCAACGCGCCCCACGATCCGCGACAATCGCCTCAGGCTTACGTGGATCGTTACCCGCTCGAACGCATCGCCGTGCCGAGCCCGTTTCTCACCGAGTATCCGCACATTGAGGCGATGGGGGCAGGGCGCACCCTGCGCGACGAACGACTCGCGCCTTTCCCGCGCACGGAACACGCGGTCAGGGTCCACCGCGCCGAGTACTACGCATTGGTGACCCACCTCGACGAACACATCGGCCGCGTGCTCGCGGCGCTCGACGAAAGCGGCAGGGCGGACAACACGTGGATCTTCCTCACCTCCGACCACGGACTTGCCGTCGGTCGCCACGGCTTGTTCGGCAAACAGAACATGTACGAGCACAGCGTGCGCGTACCCTTCATCGTCGTTGGCCCCGGGGTGGCTGCCGGCCGGAAGATTGCCACGCCGATCTACCTGCAGGACATGATGGCGACCTCCCTCGAACTCGCCGGCGTCGAAAAGCCCGCGCACGTCTTCTTCCGGAGCCTGCTGCCGCAAGTGCGCTCGGAGGAGGCGCCGCCACCGTATCCGGAGATCTATGGCGCTTATCGAGACCTGCAGCGGGCGATCGTGCACGGCGGTTACAAGCTGATCGTTTACCCGACGGCCAACGCGGTGCGGTTGTACCATCTAGCCCAGGATCCCGAGGAAACCCGCGATCTCGCGAACGATCCTGGTCATCAACGGGTACGCCAGGATCTGGAGGAGCGCCTGCGTCGCCTGCAAAGGTCGATGGGCGATACTCTGGCGAGATGAAGGCGACACGGGCGTTCCGCGTCGTCGTGGGTATGCGGAGGAACGGAGGGCGTGCTCACCAGGCCCAGCGCACTCCTCCGTGCGCGAAGCGGGGCGGGGCGACGTTGACGAGGCCGTCGGCGGAGCGACCGGTCTCGACGCGTTCGTCGAAGAGGTTCTCGACCGAGGCGAAGACCGTCCAGCGGTCGCCGAAGGTGCGCGAGAGGCCGAGGTCAACCGTGGCGGCGGGGGCGAGGCGCAGGGCGTTTTCGTCGTCCTCGAACTGGGCGCTGGTCCAGCGGACGCGCGCGTTGACCGACACTTGTCCGGGCGCCTGCCACACGGTGCCGACGATGAGCGTGTGGCGCGGCACCTGGGCGAGCCGCTTGCCGGCGATCTCCGCGGGCGGTGCGGCGCGGCGTACGCGGGCGTCGGAGAGCAGATAGTCGGCGGTGAACCGCAGGTCCGCGCGCGGTGTCCAGGTCGCGGAGACTTCGAGGCCGCGCACGCGCACGGCATCGAGGTTGCGGCGCTGGCGTCCGCTGCCTCCGGCGGGCACGAAGCCTACGCCGGGTATGTTGCCCGGGCCGCGGCCGAGGGTCACGTTGGCCACGGCGTCGTCGAGGTCGTTCTGGAAGGCGGCAGCGCCGAGGCTGCCGGCGGCGAAGGTGAGTTCGAGTCCGGCCTCGACGCCCGTGAGCGTCTCGACCGCAAGGGCGGGGTTGGCCTCGGTGATGACGTTGCCTACGCGGAAGGGGCGGTGCAGTTCGTTGAGCGTGGGCACGCGAAAGGCGCGGTAGGCGGCGGCGCGCGCGCGCAATCCGGGACGCGGCTGCCAGACGAACCCGGCGGTCGGGCTGAACTCGACGCCGTCGGTGTCGTCGTAGCGGTCGTCGCGCAGCACTTCGCCGCTGACGAGGTCGACCTCTTGGCGGACGCCGTCGGCATTGCGCCAGGTGTCCACGCGCGCGCCGAGGTTCGCGCGCCAGCCGGGGGCGAGCGGGCGCTCGTGCTGCACGAAGGCGCCGGCGAAGGTCTGCTCGCCGCCGGCGATGCGGCGGCGGGTGAACTCGCCCGCGGTGAGGAAGAAGCGCTCGCGGGTCTCGCCCTCGACCCAGCGCGCGTCGGCGCCGGCGGTCGTGCGGGCGTCGCCGGCGTGTATCCAGGTGGCGGTGACAGTGGCGCCGGCGGCGCGCGCGGGCACATCGTACTGGTCGCTCGCGGGCGTCTCGGCGGTGCGGTCGGCGCTCACGCCGGAGAAAAAGCTGGCGAAGGTCTGGTCCTGGGCGTACGCGGCCGCCGTCCACGACGGGCCGCCGGCGATGGCGCCGTCGAGCGAGGCGGAGACGAGCGTCTCGCGCGTGCGGTTGCGCTGGAGCGGGGTGCCGTTGCCGCGCTCCTCGTCGAAGGTGCGGAGATTGACCTGAAGGCGCGTCTCGCCGGCGACTTTCTGCCGCCAGGAGGCCTGCGCCCAGTGGTGGCGCGTTTCGGCGCGGCGGTCGATCGGGCCGCGGTCCTCCGGGGCGACGAGGAAGAAGCCGTCGGTGGCGAAGGCGCGCGCGGCGACGTGCACGGCGCCGTTGCCCGTGGTGCGCGTGGCGGAGACTTCGCCGGCGCGCATGCCGTAGTCGCCCACCTGGGCCGAGACGGTTGTCGCGTCGGTTTCAAGGGGGGCGCTGAGCAGTTGGATCGTGCCCCCGAGGGCCGCGTTGCCCCAGGCGCCGGAACCGCCGCCGCGGACCAGTTCGACGCGCGCGAGGGAGGCGCGGGGCAGCTTGGTCCAGGAAACCCAGCCGCCGAAGGGATCGTTGAGCGGGATGCCGTCGAGCAGCACGAGCGACCGGCTCGCGCCGCTGGGGCCGAGGCCGCGCAAGGACACGCCTTGGGCGGTGGGGTTGGCCGTGAGCGAACTGCTGCGCCGGAACAGGCTGAAGGCCGCCGACCCGCGCAGGGTGTCGTCGAGGGCGAGCGACGGAGAGGCTTGCAGGTCGGAGGCCGCGAACAGATCCACCGCGAGCGGGCTGTTCGCGAGCGGCTGGGCGCCGCGCGTGGTCGTGACGACGACGCGCTCGAGCGTCGCCGCCGGTTCGGCGGCGGCAAGGGGCAGGGCGGCGAGGAGCAGCGTGAGCAGGCGGGCGGTGTGCATGGTGAGGTGTCCGAGGATCCGTCCGATCAGACGGATCGGTCCGATCCGTCCGATCTTTCCGGAGAGTCAAAGTACCCAAGCGGCAGCTCCCGCCAAGTGCCCGGCGCAAGTTCGTCGAGCGCGAGGTCACCGAAGCGGACGCGGTTCAGGGTGAGCACGGTCGCGCCGACCGCGGCGAACATGCGGCGCACCTGGTGGTACTTGCCCTCGGTCAACGTGAGCTCGGCCGTGCGCGCGTCGCGCAGGCGCAAGGCGGCGGGCGCGCAGGGTGCCTTCTCGCCTTCGAGCTGGAGCGTGCCGCTGGCGAAGAGCGGGATCAGGTCCGCGCTGAGATCGCGGTCGACGGTGGCGACATAGACCTTGGGGACCTTGTGCTTCGGCGAGGTCAGCCGGTGCACGAGCGCGGTCTGGTCGGTGAGCAGCAGCAGTCCGCTCGTTTCCTTGTCGAGGCGGCCGATGCTGGTGACCTGCGGGTTGCGCGCGCGCCAGCGTGCGGGCAGCAGGTCGTAGACGCGCGGGCCTTCGCGTTTGTCGTGGGAGCACACGAGACCGAGGGGTTTGTGCAACACGAGCAGCAGACCGTCGGAATGGTCGAGCGGCTCGCCGTCCACGCGGACGTCGGTGGGATCGGCCCTGGCGCCGGGGTCGTCCGCCGCCACGCCGCGCACCGTCACGCGGCCGGCGTGCAGCCACGCCTTGGCCTCGCGGCGCGAGCAGTAGCCGAGGTTGGCGAGCAGTTGGTCGAGACGACGCATCCTTCAAAGTCGAGGCAAGGGCGGGTAAATGGCAAGGGCGCCTCTGTTCCCTCCTGTTCAAACCGGCTGGGTGGATTGAATGAGAGTCTCCCCAAACCTTTTCACAGGAGCTCGCAAAGACCGCAGAGAGTGGGAACGCGCGCCGACAGGGGTGAATCAAGGTGCGACGACTCTTTTGTCGCCGGATCGTACGGAAATCGGCACGCGCACGCCGTCCGGCCTCAAACCCGGCGACAGGAGTGTCGCCGCTCCGTTCTCCGCGACCTCCTGTGAAGCCCTGTGAATGCGGCTGGCTCGACGTGTCCGGGGTGTTCGCTCAGACGTAGGGTACCGTATGCTTTTCCGCGTTGTTCTCCTCGTGCTGGCCTTGGCGCTTCTTGCCTTTGCCTCGCTCACGGCGGTGCGTGTGCCCGTTGCGGTCAATTGGCGTCTCGCCCTGGTCGCGGGCGAGTACGGACACTGGCTGGCCATCCTGCCGCTCGCGTTGGGCGTGGGGGCCTGGTGGGGGCGGGGAGCCTTCCCCGGTTTGGCGGGCGTGACGGCGCTCCTCTGCACCGGGGCACTCGTGCTGTTGCTCAAGCCCGCCTGGCAGGCGGCGGGCGTGGCGCGCGGCCTGCCGCACGCGCTGCCGGCGGCGTGGCGCGAGGCGGCGCCGGCGCGCGCGCCGTTTGCGTGGGGAGCCTTGTTCAACGGACGAGCCCCGGCCGCGCGTCCGTCCGAGACGCATGAATTCGCCCCGGGCCTGAAGCTGGATTTCTACCGGCCTGATGGGCGCGACGAACCGGCACCTTGCGTGATCGTGATCCACGGCGGCGGCTGGGACAGCGGCGACAAGACACAGCTTCCCGGTTTCAACCACTGGCTCGCCGAGCGCGGCTATGCCGTGGCGGCGATCTCGTACCGCTTGGCGCCCGCGCATCCCTGGCCCGCGCAGCGCGAGGACACGCTCGCCGCGATCGCCTACCTCAAGCGTCACGCCGCCGTGCTCGGCGTTGACGCGTCGCGTCTCGTGTTGTGCGGCCGGTCGGCGGGCGGACAGATCGCCACGGCCGTGGGCTACACGGCCGGCGATCCGGCGCTCCGCGGCGTCATCGCGCTCTACGCGCCTTTCGACATGCGTTTCGTCTGGTCGATCTCGCGCGACGACGATGCGTTGAACTCGCTCAAGCTGATGACGCAGTTCCTCGGCGGACCGCCGACGCCGGAGCGGGCCGAGGTGTACGAGACCGCCAGCGCGCAGGCCAACGTGCGCAACGGCCGCACGCCGCCGACCCTGCTCGTGCATGGCGCGCTCGACACGCTCGTCTGGCAGCGGCACAGCGAGCGCCTCGCGGCACGCCTGGCGGAGGAGGCCGTGCCGCACGCCTACCTCGCGCTGCCCTGGGCGGTGCACGCACTTGAGTTCAACCCGTCCGGCCCGTCCGGGCAGCTGACCTACCACGCGATCGAGACCTTCCTGACGGCGACGACGGCGGCGCAAACCGCGCCCGAAACGCGAGCGGCGCACAGCCCTTCCGCTCGCGAAAGCGGCGGTTGAAGTTGGCCAGGTTGCCGAATCCGCAGTCGAAGGCGATGGCCGCGACGGGACGGTCGGTCTCCGCCAGCAGGCGCGCCGCTTTCGCCACGCGCAGGCCGTTCACGTAGCGGACAAACGGTTCGCCCGCGAAGCGCCGGAAGAAACGCGAGAACGCGGCCGGCGAGAGATGGACGACGCGGGCCGCGTCCCGGAGATACACCGGCCCGAGTTCGACCTGCTCGCGGACGTAGCCGAGCGCGCGTCCGAAGCGATGCTCCGGTCCGTGGCTCGGTTGCGGCAGATAACCCGCCGATGCGATCGGCCGGGCCGCCGGCTCCCGCGCCAACGTGTCGAGCAGGCGCGCCAGCCGACACCAGGCCTCCAAACCGCGCGCCGTCACGAGTCCGGACCATGCTTCCGCCGACACGCTCCCCGCGGGAAAACGCAGCCCCCGCGCGGCGCGCGCGAGCACATCGCGCACGGCGGCGAACTCCGGTCCCTCCAGCCCGAGGAACGTTTCCGCGGAGAACTGCGCCACGACTGCGCGATGGGCGCGCGCCCGCCGCCCGGGTCGCTCCGACGACCAGGTATGCGGAAGCCCCCCGCCCAGCAGGACCAGGTCTCCCGGCTCGTAGGGCTCGATGACGTCGCCCACATAGCGCGTGCCCGCGCCCGCCTCGATCCACGTCAGTTCGCACTCGGCATGATAGTGCCAGTCGAACGGAAAGGCGGATGCGATCCGCCGGAAGGCGAGGAACGACTGCTCCGCCGGGCGGGGCGCGCGAGGTTCTAGGCGGGGTTTCATGGGGCAGTTGGAGTAGCGAGTAGCGGGTAGAAGGCAGAAGGCAGAGGGTGGTGTCGCGGGTAGAACTAGCCCGCATAGTTCACATCATCGACAATGACATTTCTTGGATCACAGAGAACACTGAGCTCCGACACAGAGGCCACAGAGGAGAAATCCTCCATTCCGACATTTCGGCGCGGCGTTGGGCTGGATGTCGTCCGCCGTAAACTCCACGCACACCGTGTGGCCTCCTGCTGCCTCTGTGCCTGGGCTCAGTGTTCTCTGTGAAACCGGTCTTGGCCTTGTTTGTGGTGAAATTTGCGGGTTAGGAGCGGATTTACGCCGCGATGAACGCCGTGCGCCTGCCATCGCGGCGTAAAGCCGCTCCTACCTATTGTTTGTGTCAACCGGCATTTGGGTTGGCGAGAGATTCGCCATCGATCCTCGAACGCTCGGGAGCAAAGAGCAAAAAAATACCGGAAGTCGCTCGGGGCGTAGGAGCCCGAAGGACGGCGCGCGGCTATTCTCGTCGAAGGTCAAAGGTCGCACGTCCAAGGTCGCCAGCAGTTCCGCCGCGCGGAACCTTCCTCCTTCCGATGGGCCCGCTCCAGCGGGCCGGTGCCGACTTTGGACCTTCCGACCTTCGACCTTAGACTCTCAAGAAACTTCAACCGGGTTGTTGATTTGGAATGAGTTGGAAGCCGAGATT